>Ga0075434_100003069_pt1 | contig 14866 bp, 11 predicted proteins | sample RhiMethybrSRZTD3_FD_75298 | JGI IMG/M metagenome (GOLD analysis project Ga0075434, IMG submission 75298) | Populus rhizosphere microbial communities from Tennessee, USA - Rhizosphere MetaG P. TD hybrid SRZTD3 | ecosystem: Host-associated > Plants > Roots > Rhizosphere > Soil | place: USA... | reverse complement strand
CTGCTGCCTGAACGCCGGCGCCGGCTCGATCGACTGATACACCGCCTCGTCCAGTCGTCCGTCGAAGACGAGCGGCTGCGTCAAACGATGGGCGCGAACGGTGATGGGCTCGGGATCCTCCGCGCGGACGTCCGTCGGCACCAGCACGGCGGCGAATATGAGTGCGGAGGCGAGCCTGCCGATCATCCGGCCGCCGCTTCGTCCATTGCTTCGTTGGCGAGCCGGTCTGCTTCCTTGTTGAACTCACGGCGCACGTGTTCGAACGTGACGTCGCCAATCTGACGCGTCAACGCGCGCGCCTGTTCGAAGAGCGGCTGCAGTCCGGGACTCTTCACGCGGTATTCGCCACGCATCTGCTTCACCAGCAGTTCCGAGTCGGCGCGGACGTGCAGCTTCGAGATTCCATGGGCGGCCGCCCATCTTAACGCAGCGATCAACCCGCTGTACTCAGCCACATTGTTCGTCGTCAGGCCGAGCGACTCCTTCAGCTCGACGACAGATCCGTCGTCCTGCTCGATGTGCACGCCATACCCGGCCGGCCCGGGGTTGCCGCGCGAGCCGCCGTCGACATGCGCGCGCGCCGTTCCGCCGCTGGAAGGCCCAAAGAGCGACGGTTGGCTCACGAGGCGTGGGTAACCGCAGGTTCAGCCGCGGGCGGCGGGGGGATGTAGTACAGGATGCGGTTGCAGCTGGCGCACTGGATGATCTGATCGTTGCGGCGGATTTCCTGGAACACCTGCGGACGCAGCCGGACGTGGCAGGCCGAGCAGAGGCCGTCGCGTGTGGCGACGGCGATCGCGACGCCCTTCCGCACGCGGGAGACCTGTTCGAACAGCGCGACCAGATGCGGCGACAGCGACTTGACGAGCGCCTGGCGCTTCTCGGTGGCATCCTTGAGCGCCGCTTCGACGGTCACGAGCTCCTCGGTGAGCGTCTTCTTTTCAGCGTCCACTTCCTTCTGCTGCGCCGTCAGGGCCTGCTCCGTCTTCTTCACGTCGGCCGACAGGGAATCAGCCTCCACCATCCGCTCGATGACACGTTCCTCGACCACGCCGAGCTCTTTCTGTGCGGTCTCGATCTCGTGCTGCATCGCCTGGTATTCGCGGTTGGTTTTGACGGCGGAGAGTTGATCCTTGAACTTGGACAGGCGGGACTGATAGGTGGCGGCTTCCTTTTCCTGCTCGCGGCGCGCCTCCTGGCTGGCTTTGAGACGCTGTTTGGCGGCCTCGACCGCCTCCTTTGCGTGCGCGAGGCGCGTGTCGGCATCAGCGACGCGCTGCGGGTGCGCGGCGATGCGCCGCTTGGCCTCCTCGATGGCGGTCTCCAGATTCTGGAGCTCGATGAGATGCTGGAGATCAGGAGACATGGTGAAGTGGAAAAGTGGAAAAGTGGAAAAGTGGAAAAGTAAGTTCAAAGTAGCTCGAGGTCACTTCGAAACTTGCTTGTTCCACTTTTCCACTTCTTCCACTTTTGAACTTCTGATTAGTGGGCCTGCCAGGATTCGAACCTGGGACCAACCGATTATGAGCCGGCCGCTCTAACCGCTGAGCTACAGGCCCGCCTGCGCTCGCCGAAGCCTTCGGCGGAGGCGAGCTTCGGCGGGGCACGCCCGCCGATCTTCTCCTACGTCCTTCCCTCGAGGAAGGCCTTCAACTTGCGCGAACGCGACGGATGGCGCAGCTTGCGCAGCGCCTTCGCCTCGATCTGGCGGATGCGCTCGCGCGTAACCGCGAAGTTCTGACCCACCTCCTCGAGCGTGTGCTCGCTGCCGTCGCCGACGCCGAACCGCATCTTGATGACCTTCTCCTCGCGCGGCGTCAGCGTCTTGAGCACCGACTCGGTCTGTTCCTTGAGGTTCAGGTTTATCACCGCCTCGGCGGGCGAGACGATATTGCGGTCCTCGATGAAGTCGCCAAGATGGGAATCTTCCTCCTCACCGATCGGCGTCTCGAGCGAGATCGGCTCCTGCGCGATCTTGAGCACCTTGCGGACCTTTGCCACGGGAATATCCATCCGCTTGGCAATCTCTTCGGAGGTCGGCTCGCGCCCGAGCTCCTGCACCAGCGCGCGTGAGGTGCGAATCAGCTTGTTGATCGTCTCGATCATGTGGACCGGAATGCGGATGGTCCGCGCCTGGTCGGCGATGGCGCGCGTGATCGCCTGCCGGATCCACCAGGTCGCATAGGTCGAGAACTTGTAGCCGCGGCGGTACTCGAACTTGTCGACCGCCTTCATCAACCCGATGTTGCCTTCCTGAATCAGATCGAGAAACTGAAGGCCGCGATTGGTGTACTTCTTCGCGATCGAGACGACGAGTCGGAGGTTGGCTTCGACCAGCTCCTTCTTGGCCTGCTCGGCCTGCGCCTCGCCGCGCTGGATGACTTCGATCGTCCGCCGGAGGCGCTCGGGCGTCTCCTCGAGATCGTCGATCATCGACTTGACGTGCGCCTTGATGTCCTTCTGCTTCTTGAGGAGATTCTTTTTCTCCTCTTCCTTCAGCTTGAGCGCGCCCTTGGCCTTGACCTTCGGATTGATCTGGCGGTCGAGCGCCTCGACTTCGCGCTGCACCTTCGCCACCGCGTCAACGGCGTCCTTCACCTCGTCGATCAGGCGCCGCTTCATCGTCTCGGTGAACTCGATGCGCCGGATGGCGCGGCTGACGTCGATGCGTGCGCGGAGCGCCTTGATGCGCGCGCGGCGATATTTCTTCTTGTCCTTCTTCAGGATGTCATCGAGCTTCTCGGCGAGCTTCACGTAGTTGACGCGCGCCTTGCGCACCTCTTCGATCTGCTCGAGCACTTCGGCCTTGCGGTCCTCGATCACCTCGTCGGTGATCTCCTCGTCGCTGAAGATCACGAGCTCGCGGATGGTGCGCTCGCCTGCACGCAGCTGATCGCCGATGACGAGGATGCGTTTCGCGATCGTGGGCGTACGGGAGATCGACTTGATGACGGCGAGCTTGCCGCGCTCGATGCGCTTGGCAATCGCGACCTCGCCTTCGCGCGTGAGCAGCGGCACCGTCCCCATCTCGCGCAGGTACATGCGGACCGGGTCGTTCGTCTTGTCGAGCGCCCCCGGTGTGAGGTCGAGCTCGGGGCCTTCCTCGGAGCCGTCCCTGTCGAAGTCCTTCTCGCCGCGGTACGCCTTGTCCGAATCGACGACCTCGATCCCCGCGCTGCCGAACGCGTTGAACAGATCATCGAGGTCTTCCGACGAGGTGATCTCCGACGGGAGCATCTCGTTGACCTCGTCGTAGAGGAGATAACCCTTCTCCTTGCCGACCTGAATCAACTGGCGCACTTCGTCGTAACGTTCTTCAATCGACAGGGCCATGTTCCTCCCGCGACGTCATATGAGTGCTTCGATACGTTGTATTACGTCGTACTTACGAACGAGCAGTTCCTGCAGTTTCTCGCCGTCGCGCGCCCCGGTTTCCTGCAGCCGGTCGATTTCGCGCTGAATCGCCGCCCGCTCACGCTCCCACCTGAGGCGCTTGATGATTCGAACGCAATCATGGGCATCGTGCACGTGCGCTTCGCCTTCGCTCGCGATGGCCGTCACGAGCTGGGCATCCACAGCAGTTAGACGCTCGAGAAGCGCAGATGGTGAGAACCCCTTATCTTCGTTCAGTTTTCGGGCGAGATCCAGTACGGACCTGGAAGAAAGTCCGTCAAAATCCGGGCCATCGAGGGTCGCCAGGGCCTCGGCGGCGGTCTCCGGCCGGTGAATCAGCAGCCAAATCAGCCCTTTTTCGGCCTTGGTAACCTGCCCGAAGCTCGGCACTTCGCGCCGGGTCAACGCGGGCTGTTTTTGCACGACCGCTTTTCGTATTTCCGCGCGCACAACTTCGTCGGTCACCCGCGCCTTGAACGCCAGCCGGTCGGCGAACCGGTCGCGCATGGCGGCATCCGGAATGCGCCCGGCGACTGGCAGCATGTCGCCCAGGAACTTCACACGTCCCTCATCGGTGTTCAGGTTGTGGTTTGCCGCGGCACGATCGAGCAGGTACTCGAGATACGGGGTCGAGTGCTCGAGACGTTCGGCGTACCCGGGCGCTCCGTTCTTTCTGACGAACGTATCCGGATCGTCACCGGCCGGCAGCACCGCCACGTTCACGGAAAAGCCTTCGGCGACGAGCATCTCGCACGATTTCGCGGCCGCGCCCTGGCCCGCGGTGTCGGGGTCGAAGCTCAGGACAACTTTGTTCGTGAACCGACGAAGCTGTTGCGCCTGCTGGGGGGTCAGCGCCGTGCCGCACGATGCCACGACTCCCTGAAAGCCGCCCTGATACACCTGCGCGAAGTCGAAGTAGCCCTCGACCAGAATCGCGAACTTCCGTTGACGAATCGCGTTCTTGCTCAAATTCAATCCGTACAGCGTCCGTCCCTTCGAATAAATCGGCGTCTCCGGCGAATTGAGGTACTTCGGCTGCTGATCGGGATCAACGGCGCGGCCGCCGAAAGCAATCACGGAGCCCGTGTCCCTGCAGATTGGAATCATCAGCCGGTTGCGAAACCGATCGATGACGGAGCCGTCGTCTCGCTGAACGACGAGGCCCGCGCGCAGCAGCACGCCCGGCGAGAAGCCTTCCTTCAGGAGGGCGCCTTTCAACGCATCGCGACTGTTTGGCGCGTATCCGAGCCCGAGCGCCTGGCTTGTCGCATCGGTGATGCCGCGCGCGTCAACCTGTCGCCGGATGCGCGAGCCGGCGTTCGAGGCGAGCTGCTGGCGAAACCACGCTGCAGCCGACTCGTGCACCTTGAGCAGCGTTTCGCGCTCTGCGGAATTGGCCCGTTGCTCGTCGCTCTCTTCCATCTCGGGCAGCGCAACCCCGAAACGCTGCGCGAGCAGCTTCACCGAGTCGGCAAACCCGATCTTCTCGTGCAGCTCGAGGAACTTGAACACGTCACCGCCGACGTTGCACCCGAAGCAATGAAAAAAACCCTTGTCGCGGTTGACGTGAAACGACGGCGTCTTCTCGCCGTGGAACGGACAGAGACCTTTATAGGTGGCGCCGGTCTTCTTCAGCGACACGTAGTCCTGGATGACGACGACGATGTCGGCCTGCTGCTTCAGGTCGTCGATGAATCTTTGGGGAAAGAGAGCCATTACCGGGGGATGCCTTTTACCACGAAGGTCGCTGCACGACCGGCACGAAGCGCACGAAAACGAAAATTTCCCTTCGCGTGCTTCGTGGATGCCGCATGGCCTTCGTGGTGATGTTCTAGTCCTTCAGCTCGACGATCGTCGCACCGCCACCGCCTTCATTTTGAGGCGCGAGCTTGTAGCTGGCGACGAGCGGATGATCTTTGAGAAACGCGGCAATCGCCCGGCGCAGCTGCCCGGTGCCGTGACCGTGAACGATGCGGATCGTATGCTGATCCGTCAGCGTCGTTTCATCGAGAAATTTCTCGAGGCGTGAGATCGCTTGGTCAACGGTTTGGCCGATCACGTTCAATTCCGACAGCGATCCCTCGCGGGGCTGGAGATCGACGTTGACCTTAACCGTCGCGCGTGCGGGCGTTCCCCCAAGCGCCTCGAGGTCGCGGAGTGCCGCGCGCATACGCTTTCCCCGCACCTCGACCTCGGCTTGCTTTCCGCGGATTTCGATGAGGGTCCCTTCCAGCCCGAGTCCAGCGACTTTGACGCGCGCACCGGGCTCGAGTCGGGCGGGAAGGACAGGATGGGCTGGAGAGGCGGGATGGGAAGAACCTTCCTGGCCTTCCAGCCCCTCTCGCCATTCCCGCCCACCGCGCGCGATGCCGCCCAGGATTTCATCAACTGCCGCGCGGGCCTGCGAACGTGCCGCGCCGGTTTCTCCAGTGTTTACCAGTCGGGGGGCGCGATTCCGGAGCTCCTCGATCACCTTGTCGATCGCGCGTCGCGCGTCACGCAGTTGATCGTCCAGCTTCGCATCGAGCCGCCGCCGGAACGTCTCCTCGCGCTCGCGCACCGACTCCTCGCGGCCTCGCAGCTTTTTCTCCGCGTCCGAGATCGCGGCGCGCTGGCGTGAGAGCTCGCTTCGCTGCTGCTCGAGCGCGCGAAGATCCCTGTCCACACGTGCGAGGTGATCGGCAAGCTGTTTCTGTTCTTCGGTGAGGTTGTCGCGCGCGGCGGCAACGACGGAGGCCGGCATGCCAAGGCGTCTGGCAATTTCAATCGCCAGGCTTCGTCCGGGCGAGCCGTAGACCAGCCGGTAGGTGGGCGCGAACGATTCCGGATCGAATCCGAACGCCGCGCTCGTCACACCCTCCGTCGTCGACGCATACGACTTCAGCGCGTCGTAGTGCGTCGTCGCAATCAGATGCGCGCGGCGCGCCCGGAAGTGGTCGATCACTGCAATGCCGAGCGCTCCGCCTTCCACCGGATCGGTCCCGACGCCCACTTCGTCCAGCAGGACCAGCGCCGGCAGATCGAGGTTCTCGTACATCGACACGACGTTGGTGATGTGCGCGGAGAACGTGCTGAGACTGGCCGAGATCGATTGCTCGTCGCCGATGTCGGCGAAGACGCACTGAAAAACCGGCAGCCGGGATCCATGTTCGGCAGGGACGTGAAGACCGGCCTGTGCCATCAATGCGAGAAGTCCTGCGGTCTTGAGCGCTACCGTCTTGCCACCGGTGTTCGGCCCGGTGATCACCATGACGCGAGTCGGCGGAATCAGGAGGATATCGACGGGCACCACAAAATGGGGTCGGGAGTCATTTTTAGAGGACAGCACCAGCAGCGGGTGGCGTGCGCCTCGCAGTTCCAACGTGCCGTCGGTCGAGAGCGCCGGCTCGACACCGCCGAGCTTTTGCGAGAACCGCGCGCGTGCCTGGACCACGTCGAGCTCGGTCGCAACATCGATCGTTCGCCGCAGATCGTCCGGCCTGCCGCGGAAGTGATCCGTCAGCGCGAGCAGGATGCGCCGGACTTCCTCAACCTCCTGCTCCTCGAGCGCGACGATGTCGTTGTTGATGTCGACGGTCGTGAGCGGTTCGAGGAAGAGGCTGGCGCCGCTCGCCGACGCGCCGTGCACGACGCCGGGAATTGCGGATCGATGCTCGGAGCGCACCACGAGCACGTAGCGGCCGTTGCGATCCGTGACGACCTGCTCCTGCAGGTATTTCGACGTCTCGCGCCCGCGAACAAACCCTTCGAGCGTGGTTCGCAGCTTCGCGCGCTGACGCCGCAGCCGCTCGCGAATGGATGCCAGGGCGGGGCTCGCGTTATCGGCGACGTCGCCCGACGGATCGATCTTCTTACGGACGTCCGCAATCTCCCCTTTGAATGAGGCAATGCGCTCGACCAGCTCCCGCAGGATCGGGAACATGGCCGTCGCGTTCCTGACAGCGGCGCGTGAATGCTCGATCGATTCGAGGTAATCGGCGAGAGCGACCAGCCGCGCCGCCTCGAGTGGCCGCCCCTCCACGCCAAGCGCATCGACGATCGCTTCGAGATCCGACGGCGCGCGCAATGGAAACCCGGGATGATCGGCGAGGAACCGAACGCCCTCACTCGTAGCCTTCTGAGCGGCTGCGATGGCAGCGGCATCGGTCAGGGGGTGCAGCTCCGCGAGGCGCTCGTGTCCGGTCGGCGTCACCGCGAGGGCGGCGACGGCTTCTACGATGCGATCGAATTCGAGAGAGCGAAGAGTACCGGAATTCATGGCCTTTACCACGAAGGTCGCCGCGCGACGGTCACGAAGTTCACCAAGAAACCCTTCAGTCGTTCCTTCGTGCGCTTCGTGTCTGCGAATGCCTTCGTGGTTACAAATGATTAATCAAACTTGCCATGGCCGCTGCGCCGAATCCGTTGTCGATGTTGACGACCGCCACGCCGTTGGCGCAGCTATTGAGCATACCGAGCAGCGCCGCGACACCGCCAAAGCTGGCACCGTAGCCGACACTGGTCGGCACGGCGATGACCGGAATGCTGACGAGTCCGGCAACGACGCTTGGCAGCGCGCCTTCCATGCCCGCGACAACGATGATGACGCGCGCGCTCTGGATTCGACTGTGCTCGCTGAGGAGACGATGGATGCCCGCGACGCCGACGTCATAAAGCCTATCGGTCGTGTTGCCCATGATCTCGGCGGTCACCGCCGCCTCTTCCGCAACGTGCAGATCGGATGTGCCGGCACACGCGATGACAATCGTTCCCTTCCCAGGCTCAATCTCGCCGTGGGCCAGGGTGATGGCGCGCGCCTCCACGTGATATTTCGCAGCCGGCGCCACTTCGCGAACAGCCTCGAACGCAGCCGGCTCTGCGCGGGTGACGAGAAGCGGCCGGCCGCGTGACGTAATGCGCGCGGCAATAGCGGCTATCTGGGCCGGTGTCTTCCCAAGCCCAAGAATCACTTCCGGAAATCCCTGGCGCAACTCGCGATGTGTATCGACGCGTGCGAACCCAAGATCCTCGAACGGCGCAGCGCGCATCGCCATTGCAATGCGCTCAGCGGCAGCAGCCGAGTCAACCGTGCCGTCGCGTACTGAGTCGAGCAGTTTTTGTAGGTCCAAGCTGGTCATAGCGACGTTTTGGTGGCTTCCCTTAACGGACCGTATTCGTAATAATTACCGATCGTGCTGATCGCTGCCGCTCGGGCCTTATGACCCTCAACGAAATCCTGATCCTCGGCACTTATTTCTTCGTTCTCGTGATTCTGGCCGTGTACGGATGGCACCGGTATTACCTGGTCTATCTGTACATGAAGAACAAGGACAAGGTCCCGATGCCGGGACCACTGCCAGCGGAGCTCCCGCGCGTCACCATTCAGCTGCCGATCTACAACGAGATGTATGTCGCCGATCGGCTCATCGACGCGGTCTGCCAGATCGATTATCCGCGCGACCTGCTCGAAATCCAGGTGCTGGACGACTCGATCGACGAGACGACGAGCGTCGCCGAGCGGGCGGTGCGCCGCAACGCGGCTCAGGGTATCGACATCAGCTACATCCATCGCACCGACCGCACCGGATTCAAGGCCGGCGCCCTCGAAGCGGGCCTCAAGCTCGCCAAAGGGCAGTTCATCGCGATTTTTGATGCGGATTTCATCCCGACGGCCGACTTCCTTCGCCGCACGATCCCGTTCTTCGGCGACCCGAAGATTGCGATGGTCCAGGCGCGCTGGGGCCACATCAACCAGGATTATTCGCTGCTCACGAAGGTGCAGTCGATTCTGCTCGACGCGCACTTCGTCCTCGAGCACGGCGGCCGCAACCGGTCCGGGTTGTTCTTCAATTTCAACGGCACGGCGGGCATGTGGCGGCGCGAGGCGATTGCCGATGCCGGTGGCTGGCAGCATGACACGCTGACCGAGGACCTCGATCTCAGCTACCGCGCGCAGCTCCGCGGCTGGAAATTCGTGTTCGTGCCGGGCCTGATCGCGCCCGCCGAAGTGCCGGTGGAGATGAACGCGTTCAAGTCGCAGCAGCACCGGTGGGCCAAGGGGTCGATCCAGACCTGCCGGAAGCTGTTGCCGCGCATCCTGCAGTCCAACCTGCCGGTGCGCGTGAAAGCCGAAGCGTTCTTTCACCTCTCGGCGAACTTCAATTACCCGCTCATGTGCGTGCTGTCAGTGCTGATGGCGCCGTCGATGGTCATCCGCTACAACATGGGCTGGTACGAAATGCTGCTCATCGACGTGCCGCTCTTCTTCGCGGCGACGGCGTCGGTGGCGAACTTCTACATGGTCTGCCAGCGCGAGCTGCACGACGACTGGATGACGCGGCTGAAATACCTGCCATTTCTCATGTCGATCGGCATCGGACTGACGGTGAACAACACGAAAGCCGTCTTCGAGGCGCTCTTCAACAAACAGACCGAGTTCGCGCGGACGCCGAAGTACCACATTGAAGCGAGCGCCGACGAATGGATTGGCAAGAAATACCGTCAGATTGTCATCGTCCAGCCGATGATCGAGCTGGCCCTGGGTCTGTACTTCACCGCGACGGTCTTCTACGCGCTCGCCAACGGCATCTACGGGACATTGCCGTTCCTGGTTCTCTTCCAGATTGGGTTCCTCTACACGGGCCTGCTCTCGATCGTCCAGCAGTACGCCGGCGACAATGTGGTCTTGGAGCCGGCGACAGAGGAAGAGTTGTAATTCAAAATTCAAAATTCAAAATGCAAACGCGACGTGGTTTGCAGGCACGGGGTGAATGTCGTGACGGCGTTCACCCTGTTGTTGCGTACGGGCAGTGTTTGCATTTTGCATTTTGAATTTTGCATTTTGAACTACAGTTTCCCCGTGAACTATCCGCGGATTGTCCTCGCGGGACTCGCCGCCTGGGTCGCGTCCATCGCCGTCGGATACGTCATCAATGACGTCTGGTTGATTCGCCTTTATCAGGCGAACGCGTGGGCGTTCAGGCGCGCGGCCGATATTCGGTCGCTCGTGCCGATCGCGCTCGGCGCGCAGCTGGTCGCGAGCCTCGCCTTCGCATATGCGTATGCGAAGGGCTACGAACGGGAGGGTTCGGGACTCGCACAGGGTATCCGTTTCGGGCTGATTGTGGCGATGATGATCGGCGGCTTCGCGACCATCTGGAATCTCGTGAGCCAGCCGATCGCGATGCGCCTTGGCGTCCTTGAAGTGGTTTCCCGCATCGGCGAGTTCGGCATCTACGGCGCCGTCGTCGGCCTGATTTATCAACCGTACCGGCGCGACCTGCCTGAAGGGATCAGCGAACAATATGACCTCCGCGGCTAAAGCCGGACTCGAAGACGTTGTCGCAACGTCGTCTGCCATCTGCTATCTCGATGGCGAGCGCGGCGTGCTGGCTTACTGCGGGTACGACATTCACGACCTCGCCAGGTGGGCGACGTTCGAGGAGGTCTGTTTCCTGCTGTGGCATCGGCGCCTGCCGGCGCGCGCGGAGCTTGGAGATCTGCAGTCCCAGTTCGCGGCTTCGCGCCCGTTGCCCGAGCCGATCGTCCGCCTGATGCGAACCCTGCCGCCAGTTGACGGGATGGACGCGCTGCGCACCCTCACGTCGGCGCTCGGACACTACGACGCAGAAGCCAATGATGCCTCGCCGCAGGCCCAGTACCGCAAGGCGGTGCGGGTGACAGCGCTGACAGCGACGGTGGTCGCGACATGGGGACGGCTTCGTGCGGGCGGAGGGCCGATCGCGCCCGATCCCGTCATGTCGCATGCGGCGAATTTCCTGTACATGCTCACGGGCGAGCGGCCGAACGCGACTGCCATCCGCGCGTTCGACGTTGCGCTGATTCTCCACGCGGACCACGAGCTGAACGCGTCGACGTTTGCGGCCCGTGTGGCGGCGGCGACGCTCACCGACATCTACTCGGCTGTCGTCGCGGGCATCGCCGCGTTGAAGGGCCCGCTGCACGGCGGCGCGAACGCCGAGGTGATGAAGATGCTGCTGGATTTCGGGCAGAACGCGCCCCCGGAGCGGGTGGAGGAGGCGATCCGCGCGAAATTCGCGCGCAAGGAGAAGATTCCCGGATTCGGCCATCGCGTGTATCACACGGAAGACCCGCGTGCGACGCATCTGCGTCAGATGTCGCAGGAGCTCGGCAAGCGCGCCGGCAACACCGCGTGGTTCGAGATGTCGCAGCGCATCGAGGCGCTCGTCAAAGGCGAGAAGAAGCTGAACCCGAACGTCGACTTCTATTCGGCCTCGACCTACTACACGCTCGGCATCCCGATCGATCTCTACACGCCAATCTTCGCCGTCAGCCGCGTGTCGGGATGGACGGCTCACGTGCTCGAGCAGTACGCGAATAACAGATTGATTCGCCCGCGCGCCGACTATACCGGGCCGGATTATCCGCAGCGCTTCATCCCGCTCGACCAGCGGTAGTCGTGCTCACCTACGTCGCGATCGCGATCGTCATCGTCGTCTATGCCGTCGCGTTTCGCGTTCCGCTGCGGCGGCGGAAGACGATCGAGAAGAGAGCGGCGCCGTCGTGGATGGGGATGATCCTGACGGGCGCGAGCTTCGCAGCCCTCTTCATCGGGATGCCGCGACGGATCGCAGTCTTTGGCAGCGGTTGGTACTTCGCGCCGAACATCGTGGCGGCAATCGCGTCGGTGCTGACGGTCGCCGGGGCTGTCTTCATCGTCTGGGCTCAGCGTACGCTGGGGAAGCAGTGGAGCTTCTCGGCGCGCTTGGTCGAGGGACATCAGCTGGTCACACGCGGGCCGTACGGGATCGTACGGAACCCGATCTATTCATCGCTGGCGCTGCTGCTGATCTCGCTCGGGATGACGTTCGCAACGCCGCTGCGCGTCGGCGTCGCGCTGGTGTTGTACGTCACCGGTGCGCTCATGCGCATTCGTGCCGAGGAAGATCTCATGCGGGCCGCGTTCGGCGAGCAATGGGAGGCCTACCGCCGGCGCGTACCCGCACTGATTCCGCTGCCGTGGCGGGGTTGAGCGACGCCGCCTTGGGCGTTGGGGTGCGGGTTGGCCGTTATCGGCACGGTATACTTTGGTGTTCGTACTGAATGGATCCCGCCCATATCCGCAATTTCTCCATCATCGCGCATATCGATCATGGCAAATCGACGCTGGCCGACCGTTTCCTCGAGCTGACGGGCGCGCTGCAGGCGCGCGAGATGGAAGCGCAGGTGCTCGATGCGATGGATCTCGAGCGGGAGCGCGGCATCACCATCAAGGCGCATCCGGTGCGTCTCAACTACACCGCGACTAGCGGCGAGCAGTACGTGCTCAACCTGATTGACACGCCCGGCCACGTCGACTTCAGCTACGAAGTGACGCGATCGCTTGCCGCGTGCGAAGGCGCGCTGCTGCTGGTGGACGCCTCACAGGGCGTCGAGGCGCAGACGCTTGCCAACGCCTATCTCGCGGTCGAGAACAATCTGGAGATCATTCCGGTCATCAACAAGATCGATCTGCCGAGCGCGCAACCGGAGGAGTGCAAGCGGCAGATCGAGGACATCATCGGGCTCGACAGCTCCACGGCGATTCTCGCGAGCGCGAAGGAAGGGACGGGAGTCAAGGACATCCTCGAGGCGATCATCGCGCGTCTCCCGCCGCCCGGCGGCGATCCCGACGCGCCGCTCAAGGCGCTGATCTTCGATTCCTGGTTCGATCCCTACCGCGGCGTCGTGATCGTCGCGCGTGTCATCGACGGCACCCTTCGCAAGAAGCAGAAGGTTCGCCTGATGGCGGCACAGCAGGACTACGAGATCGACGATATCGGCGTGTTCTCGCCAAAAGCCATCCCTGCGGAGGAATTGAGCGTCGGCGAGGTCGGGTTCATCGTCGCCAACATCAAGCGTGTCGCGGACGCGAAGATCGGCGACACGATCACCGAAGTCGCGCGTCCGACGACGGAGCCGTTTCCCGGCTTCAAGGAACTGAAGCCGATGGTCTTCGCGGGTCTGTATCCGGTCGAGAGCCATCAGTACGCGGAGCTGCGCGAGGCGCTCGAGAAGCTGCGTCTGAATGACGCGTCGTTTTTCTACGAGCCCGAAACGTCAGCGGCGCTCGGCTTCGGTTTCCGCTGCGGCTTCCTCGGCTTGCTCCACATGGAAATCGTCCAGGAGCGGCTCGAGCGCGAATACAACATGGACCTGGTGACAACCGCGCCGGGCGTGCTGTACCGCGTGACCACAACCGACGGGCAGGTTCAGGAGATTGACAGTCCGGCCAAGCTGCCGGATCCCGGGCGCATCGCGAAGATCGAGGAGCCGATCATCACCGCGATGATCCTCACGCCGTCGGAGTTTGTCGGACCCATTCTGCAGCTGTGCCAGGACAAGCGTGGCGTCCAGAAAAAGCTGGAATATCTGAAGTCGGATCGCGTCCTCATCACCTACGAGCTGCCGTTCAACGAGGTCGTCATGGACTTCTACGACAAGCTCAAGACGATGTCGAGGGGGTACGGGTCGCTCGACTATCACGTGACCGGCTTTTCGGAATCGCCGCTCGTCAAGATGGACATCCTCGTGAACGGCGAGCCGGTGGACGCATTGTCGATCATCGTCCACAAGGACGCGGCCTACGAGCGCGGCCGCGCGCTGGCGTCGAAGATGCGCGAGCTGATTCCGCGGCAGATGTTCGAGATTGCGATCCAGGCCTCAATCGGCAACCGCGTGATCGCGCGCGAGTCCGTCAAGGCGCTGCGCAAGAACGTGCTCGCCAAGTGCTACGGCGGCGATATCACGCGGAAGCGCAAGCTGCTCGAGAAGCAGAAGGAAGGAAAGAAGCGGATGAAGCGCGTGGGACGCGTGGAAATCCCGCAGGAGGCGTTCCTGGCGGTGTTAAAGGTCGGAACGGAGTAGGATGGAGAACGTAGAGGCGGACCTTCATGTCCGCTCCTGCGGATGGATCAATGGCCAGACCGGCGATGAAACCGCCCGTGGCTCAGCCGGCCGTCGAGTATCGCAAGTCGACGGCGCGAGAGTACTTCGAGTCTATTTGCGTCGCGGTGATTCTTGCGCTCTTTGTCCGGACCTTCATCGTTCAGGCGTTCAAGATCCCGACCGGCTCGATGGAGAACAACCTGCTCATCGGCGACCACCTGCTGGTGAACAAGTTCATCTACGGTCCGACGGCCAGCCGGCTCGAGCGGACGCTGCTGCCGATCAACGACATCAAGCGCGGCGACGTGATCGTCTTCAAGTTCCCCGAGGATCCAGAGCGCGATTTCATCAAGCGGACCATCGGCCTGCCGGGCGATACCATCGAGCTGCGCAACAAGAAGGTGTACGTCAATGGCAAGCCGCTCGACGAGCCGTACGTCCACTTTCTCTTCCCGCCGCCAGGAGACACTCCGGAGGAGGACTTCGACGTCCGCGTCCACTACGGTCCGGTGACAGTCCCGGCCGGGCACTACTTCATGATGGGCGACAACCGCGACAACTCCGAGGACAGCCGCTATTGGGGTTT
>Ga0075434_100003068_pt1 | contig 14873 bp, 11 predicted proteins | sample RhiMethybrSRZTD3_FD_75298 | JGI IMG/M metagenome (GOLD analysis project Ga0075434, IMG submission 75298) | Populus rhizosphere microbial communities from Tennessee, USA - Rhizosphere MetaG P. TD hybrid SRZTD3 | ecosystem: Host-associated > Plants > Roots > Rhizosphere > Soil | place: USA... | reverse complement strand
GACGCCGGTGTCAGGCGCGTGATGTCGTTGGGGATCTCATCGAGGTGATAACCCAGCGCCAGTTTGGCGGCGATCTTTGCGATGGGGAAGCCGGTCGCCTTCGATGCAAGCGCGGACGATCGCGATACGCGCGGATTCATCTCGATCGCAACGATGTGCCCGTCCTGCGGATTGACCGCGAACTGGATGTTCGATCCCCCGGTCTCCACGCCGACACGCCGGATGATGCGGCGCGCCATGTCGCGCATGCGCTGATATTCCTTGTCCGTGAGCGTCAGCGCCGGTGCGACCGTGATGCTGTCGCCCGTGTGCACACCCATCGGATCGACGTTCTCGATCGAGCAGATGACGACGAAGTTGTCGGCGACGTCGCGCATCACCTCGAGCTCGAATTCCTTCCAGCCGATGACAGACTCCTCGACGAGGATCTCGTGCACCGGCGAGAACTCGAGGCCGCGGCCGGCAAGCTCGCGGAACTCTTCGATGTTGTAGGCGATGCCGCCGCCGACGCCGCCCATCGTGAAGGAGGGGCGGATGATCGCGGGAAAGCCAGTGCTCTCCACGATGGCAAGTGCTTCGTCGAGCGACCTGGCGACGCCGCTGCGCGGCACCTCGACGCCGATCTCCTCCATCGCGTTGCGGAACAGCAGCCGGTCCTCGGCCACCTTGATGGCGTCAATCTGAGCACCGATCAACTTGACGTTGTACCTGTCGAGCACGCCGCGCTCGGCGAGCGCCACGGCCAGGTTCAGCGCGGTCTGCCCGCCTACCGTCGGCAGCAGCGCGTCAGGACGTTCCCGCTCGATGACGGACGTGACGAGATCGGCGGTAAGCGGCTCGACGTAGGTGCGGTCGGCCATCTCGGGGTCGGTCATGATCGTCGCCGGGTTGCTGTTGACGAGCACGACCTCGAGGCCTTCGGAGCGCAGCGCCTTGCAGGCCTGCGTGCCGGAGTAATCGAACTCGCAGGCCTGGCCGATCACGATCGGACCGGAGCCGATGACAAGAATGCGTTTCAGGTCGGTCCGCTTCGGCACAGCTCAGCGCTTCTCCATCGTGTCGAGGAACTTCAGGAACAAGTAGTCGGCGTCGTGCGGGCCGGGCGACGCCTCGGGATGGTACTGCACGGAGAAAATCGGCTTGCTCGTATGGCAGAACCCTTCTACCGTGCCGTCGTACAGATTGAGATGCGTTACCTTGACGTCCGCCGGCAGCGAATTCGGATCGACGGCGAAGCCGTGGTTCTGCGACGTGATCTCGACCTTGCCCGACTCGAGCTCCTTCACGGGATGATTCGCACCGCGGTGACCGAACTTCAGCTTGAACGTCTCTCCGCCAACGGCGAGCCCGAGGATCTGATGTCCGAGGCAGATGCCGAACGTCGGAACGTCCGTGCTGACGATCTGCTTGACGTTATCGATCGCGTAGGTCAGCGCCGCCGGATCCCCAGGGCCGTTGCTGAGGAACACTCCATCCGGTTCGATCGCCAGTAGCTCGCGTGCGTGCGTGGTGGCCGGAAACACCTTCACGTCGCAGCCGTATGCATCGAGCCGCCGCAGAATGTTCCATTTGATCCCGAAGTCATACGCCGCAACGCGCAGGCGGCGTGACGACCGGCGCTGCGGCGCGATGCCGAACTCCTGGTGAGCGGCCTCACCTGCGGCTGCCGCACGCTCGCGCCATTCGAACGGCGATTCGCATGTAACCTCGCGCACCAGGTCCGACCCCTCCATCTTGCGAATCGCGCGCGCTTTGCCGACGAGCTCGTCGGGATCGACCGTACCGGTGGCAACGACGCCGCGCATCACGCCGGCGGAGCGCAGCAAGCGCGTCAACGCACGCGTGTCGATGTCGGCGATGGCAACGATGTTGTGGCGGACCAGATAGTCGCGAAGCGATGCATCGGCGCGCCAGTTGCTCGCGACAGGTGAGGCCTCACGCATGATGAAACCGGCGACGTGCGGCGCCAGCGACTCCGCATCACCTGATGCGGTGCCGTAATTGCCGATGAGCGGCGCCGTCATCGTCACGATCTGCCCAGCATAGGAGGGATCCGTGAGCACCTCTTGATAGCCGGTCATGCTCGTGTTGAACACGACCTCTCCGCTGGTCTCTCCGGCAGCGCCGGCGGATACGCCGCGGTACCAGGTGCCGTCTTCGAGTGCGAGGGTGGCATTCATTGCTTGTGCATGATTATGACTTCGGGTGGATAATTATACAGGTGCGCGCAATTGGTGGGAAAGGTGCAATGGTGCAATAAGTTCAGAAGTGCACCAGCTGCACCACTTGCACCCCTCACACCTATTGCACCTATTGCACCTGCCAGAGCATTCTGCGACAGTAGCGTTCGAGTGCCCGTAGCCACCGCGTCCCGCATCCCCGTCGATATTCGCCGGTTTCCGTGGATCAAGCCGTTCGTCGCGGATTACGCATTCGATTATGCGAAGGTGGCGGAGTTCTTCGCCGGCGATCCGCGTAGTCCGCAGGCATGGCAGGAGGCGATCGCCCGAAGCCGCGACTACGCTCGCCCACTCGACGCGATCACCGACGTCGTTCAGGCGCAGCAGCAGAGGCGCGGCGCACCGACGGAAGCGATCGCGGCGGCTGCGCGATTGCGCGATCGCCAGACGGTGGCGGTTGTCACAGGTCAGCAGGCCGGACTGTTCGGCGGGCCGCTGTTCACGCTGCTGAAAGCGCTGACGGCGCTCGAGCTCGCCGAGACGGTGCGCGCTCAACATGGTGTCCCCGTCGTGGCAATCTTCTGGATCGACGCCGAAGATCACGATTGGGACGAGGTGAAATCGTGCGGAGTGCTCGACGCCTCGCTGACGCATCGCGCGATCGCTATTGGCGATCCGCCGGGGGCGCAGCTGGAGCCCGTCGCACGCGTGCGGCTGGACCACACGATCGGTGCCGCGCTCGCGGAGCTCGCCAATACGCTGGCGCCGACTGAATTCACGGCGCCGCTGCTCGAGACGCTGCGCAACGCGTATGACCCCGGCACCGGGATGGCGGATGCGTTCGGCAAGTGGATGGAATCGGTTCTCGGTTCGCGCGGTCTGGTTGTCTACAACTCGGCGGATCCCGCGGCCAAGCCGCTCGCGGCGTCGGTATTCGCACGCGAAATCGAACGAGCCGGGGAAACAGCACGGCTCGCGGCGGCGGCGGGTGCCGCCATGGAGTCACGCGGCTACAGCGCGCAAGTCACGCCCCATCCCGACACCGTGGCGCTCTTCCATCTCAACAGAGGACGCCAGCCGATTCGTATCCAGGACGACATGCTGGTGGTGGGCGACGATGTGCGCTCCAAGAACGTGTTGCTCGATCGCGTGCGGGAGGCGCCGCACGAGTTCAGCCCGAACGTCCTGCTTCGTCCAATCGTGCAGGACACGCTTTTCCCGACGATCTGTTACGTTGCCGGTCCCAACGAGCTCGCCTACCTGGGGCAACTGCGAAACATCTATGCCGCGTTTGGCGTCCCGATGCCACTGATGACGCAACGCGGTACGGCGACGCTGCTGGATTCGAACGCCGCGCGCTTTCTGGTCCGCCACGACGTGCAGCTGGAACAGCTGCAGGCACAGGACGAGGCGCTGCTGAACCGGCTGCTTGAATCACAGCTGCCGCCTGGCGTTGACGCGGCAATGCACGACGTCGAGTTGCTGCTCCAGGAGCGGATGGAACAGCTGGCGATGACGGTGGTGCAGATCGACGCGACACTCGAAGGCGCTGCGCGCTCGGCGCTCGGCCGGATGCAGGACGATCTGAAGAAGCTGCACGGCAAGATGATTCAGGCAGCCAAGCGGAAGGACGAGACGCTGCGTCGTCAATTCCACCACGTGCAGGCGCAGGCGTTCCCCGACGGACATCCGCAGGAGCGCAGCGTGGGTTTCGTGCATTTCCTCAACAAGTACGGCCCGACGTTGATCGATCGCCTGGTCGAGGAGCTACCGCCCGATATAGGGATTCATTGGGTCGTCACACCGTAAAACGCGCCGCGCGCGCGCGGAAGTGGATCTCGCGCAATCCGAAGCCGGTCCGGTACATCCTGCTCGGCTGCGGCATCGCCTCGCTGCTCGCCGGCGCGTTGCTCGCCTACTACTACGTTTCGTTCTCCCGCATTATCGACGCGCGGCTGCATGGCGAACGCGAACGATCGCTACCTCGCGTCTACGCGCGGCCGCTGCAGCTGCGTCGCGGAGAGGCGCTGTCCGAGGCGGAGCTCGTCGCGCGTCTGAACGATCTCGGCTACGCGCAGCGGCCGAATGTCGGCGCTCCAGGCGAGTTCGCGGTGGCACGCAATGCGGTGGTTTTTACGCCGCGTGCAGGCGCGTTCAGCGGCAAGACGATCCGGGCGACGTTTCCGTCGCCTCCGGCTGTGCGGCGGGCGAGCGCGCCATCGGCGACGCCGCGCGGTATCCGATCGCTCGACGTAGCGACCGGCGTCGCCAAACCGGTCCAAACCGAAGCCGTCACACTCGATCCGCCGCTGCTCACAGCGCTCATCACGAGCGGCGCGCGGGAGAAGCGGCGCCGCGTCGAGCTCGGGGCCATACCGAAGCGGATGCAGCAGGCGGTCCTTGCCATCGAGGATCAAAGCTACTACTCGCATCCGGGCGTGAACCCGTTCAGCGTGATCCGCGCCGTCATCGCGAATCTGTTCAGCCGCAACAAGTACCCGGTTGGCGGCAGCACCATCACGCAGCAGCTCGCGCGGATGTTCTTCCTGACCGACGAATTCAACAGTGAGCTGCAAAGCGGCACGCGGTCGTATCGCCGCAAACTGCAGGAAGCGTTCATGTCGCTCGTACTCGAGCGGCGCGCGTCCAAGGACGAAATCCTGGAACTGTATCTGAACGACGTGTATCTCGGTCAGCGTGGCTCCTTTGCCATTCACGGCGTCGCCGAAGCCGCCCGTCTCTTCTTCGGCAAGGATGTCGCGAACCTGACCGTCGGTGAGGCGGCGGTCATCGCCGGCGTCATCCAGAATCCTGGATTGCACTCGCCGTTCGTCAATCCGAAGAACGCTGTCGAGCGGCGGAACGTCGTACTGCGAGCGATGGCCGACGAGGAGTACATCACGGAGGAGGTTGCATCGCGCGCCAGCCGTGAGCCGCTGCAGGTCGCAGCACGCAGTGTCGACAATGAGGCGCCGTATTTCGTGGATATGGTCGGGCAGGAGATTGCGGAGAAGTTTCCTGGTGTCACCGCGCAGGAAAACTCCGTCGATGTTCACACCACGCTCGACATCAACCTGCAGCGCCTCGCGCTCGACGCGGTGCGCGACGGCCTCACCCGCGTCGACGAGATGCTCGCACGGCGCAAGCGCAAGGGGCGCGCGCAGGCTGCGTTGCTGGCCATCGATCCGCGCACCGGCGAGGTGCTCGCCATGGTCGGCGGCCGCTCCTACAACCAGTCGCAGTACAACCGCGCGGTTGTCGCTCGTCGTCAACCAGGATCGGTGTTCAAGCCATTCGTCTATCTGGCCGCGTTCGAACATGCCGCAGAAGACGGGCGCACCGATCTGACGCCTGCCTCGCTGACCAACGACTCACCCGAGGTCTTCAACTTCGATGGTCAGACGTGGGAGCCGAAAAACTACGACGACTACGATGGTGAGATCACGTGGCGGCGAGCGCTTGCGATGTCGCGCAATCTCGGAACGATTCACGTCGGCGCCACCGTGGGGTTCGACAAAGTCGCGGAAGTGTGGAAACGCGTCGGAGTGGGCACGCCGCCGAAGGGGTTCCCCGCCATCACGCTCGGCGTGTTCGAGCTGACGCCGCTCGAGGTCGCGGAAGCGTACACGCTGTTCACGAATGGCGGCGCCGTGCGGCCGCTCAAGATGATCCAGGATGTTGACGCCGGCGAACGCCATCTCACGCCGAAGGATCCCACGCTGCGACGCGTTGCGCGTGCCGACACGACGTACCTCGTCACGAACATGATGCGCAGCGTCCTCAACGAAGGCACGGGCGCGGGCGCGCGCGCAGCAGGATTCGCGCTCGACGCGGCCGGAAAGAGCGGCACAACCAACGATTTGCGCGACGCCTGGTTCGTCGGCTTCACGCCGCAGCTGCTCACGGTGGTGTGGGTTGGATTCGACGACAACCAGCCGGTGTCGCTGAGCGGCAGCCAGGCGGCGCTCCCCATCTGGACGCAGTTCATGAAGAACGCTACCGCCGGCGAAGCCAGCATCCCCTTCGACGTGCCGGATGGCATTACATTCGTGGACATCGATCGCGACACCGGCAAGCTCGCGACGCCTGGTTGCCCACGGACGCTTACGGAATCGTTTCTGACGGGAACGGAACCGACCGAATACTGCGAGCTGCACCGTTGGTGACGTTCCCGGAAAAGCGGCCCCAACGTGCATCGGTTCGGCTGAAGCCTGCCTCTACGTCCGGGTAGGGTCCGGCTTTAGCCGGACCATCCGATATAATTTCTAAGCAACTGACCCGCAATGGTTTCCCAGACACTCTCCGACCGGTCGCGGCGGCTCCTCGCCGCGCTCGTGCGCGAGCACATCACGACCGGTGAGCCCGTGTCGTCGCAGACACTCGCGCGGCAGCGCGGGATGGGTGTGTCGTCAGCCACCATCCGCAACATGTTTGCCCGGCTCGAGGCCGAGGGATACCTGTACCAGCCGCACACCTCCGCCGGCCGCGTTCCAACCGACCGCGGCTATCGCGTGTTCGTCGACCTGCTGCTCGAAAGCCGCAGGCCGGTACGTCCGGCCGCCCTCGTCGAGAACGAGTTGCGGCAGCAGGCGGAACGTTCGCCGCTCATCGAGGACCTGCTCGTCAGCGTGTCGCACATGGTGTCGCGCGCGGCAAGGCACGTTGGATTTGCCATCGGCAGCACCGACGTCGCCATTCTGCAGCGGGTCGAATTCGTTCCGCTCGGTGGGACCCGAGTGCTCGTGGTGGTCGTCTCAAAAGGTAACCAGGTAACGCAGAAGGTCGTCGATGCGGGTGAGCCCATCCGTTCCGCCGATCTCGTCCAGGCGGCCAATTACCTCACGTCGGAATTTGCCGGTCTTCCGTTGCTCGATGTCCGCGCGGCCGTGTTGGCGCGGTTGGCGCAGGAGCGGACGTTGTACAACGAGCTGATGTCGCGCGCGCTGCGGTTGGCGCGTGTCACGCTCGAAGAGCTGCCGACCCAACCCGCGTTTCACGTCGAAGGCGCGGCGTCGCTGCTCGACACGCCGTCCCCCGACGCTGTGGCACTGCCGACCCTGCGGGCGCTGCTCGAGATGATGGAAGAAAAAGAGCGAATGCTGCGTCTGCTTAATGAGTACATCGACGGACCGGGACTCACGGTTGTCATCGGCGGCGAGCACATCTCGCCCGACCTGCGACCGTTCAGCCTGATCGCGGCGACGACGACGGACGGCAGCACGATTCGAACCGTCGGCATCATCGGCCCGACCCGGATGCAGTACTCGCGTGCGATCAGCGTGGTCGACGGCGTGACGCAAGCGGTCGCGCGCGTGCTGCGCGCCAATTAATCAACTACAGAGACGATGTCAGACGACGCCATGAACGAACAGGAGTCGACCGGCGCGGCCACCGAGCCACGCGATCCTCAATCCGAGTCACCGGAGACAGCGGATTCACCGCCCGAAGCGCTGCGCAAGGAGAAGGATGCGCTGCAGGATCGGCTGCTGCGCATCGCCGCGGAATTCGACAACTACCGCAAACGCGTGGACCGCGATCGCAAGGACCAGGCTGAAGCGGCAACCGCGGATGCTCTCGTCGATCTGCTGCCAATCGTCGACGACCTCGAACGCGCCCTCAAGGCGCCGGCCGCCGGCGATGTCGAAAGCTTCAAGAAAGGCATCGAGCTGATCCATCAGCAGATGCTCGAGCTACTGCGCAAACGCGGCGTGAAGCCGATCGAAGCAGTCGGCGCCGACTTCGATCCGAACTATCACCAGGCGGTTGTTCAGGAAAGCAGCGCCGACCATCGCGAAGGCGAAGTGATGGAAGAGTACGCGCGCGGCTACATGCTGGGCGACCGTCTGCTCCGGCCCGCGATGGTGAAGGTAGCCAAAGCGTGACGACCAAGCGCGACTATTACGAGATCCTGGGCGTCGCGCGCACCGCGACCGACCAGGAGATCAAAAGCTCGTACCGCAAGCTCGCGCTGAAATACCATCCCGATCGCAATCCGGGCGACAAGGTTGCGGAAGAGAAATTCAAGGAAGCGGCGGAAGCCTATTCGGTCCTCGCCGACACCGACAAGCGTCACATGTACGATCGCTTCGGCCACGCCGGCCTTGGTGGCGCGGCAACCGGCGGATTCGATCCGACTGTCTTCACCGGCTTCGAAGACATCCTTGGCGGCCTCGGTGACATTTTCGGCATCGGCGAGATGTTCGGCGGTCAGCGCCGGCGAGGCGGACCGCAGCGTGGGGCCGATCTCCGCTATGACCTCGAAATCGCGTTCGATGAATCCGCGAAGGGCGTCGAAACGACCATCCAGATCCCACGCAACGAAACCTGCGAAACGTGCCACGGCTCGGGCGCCGCGCCCGGCAGCAAACCACAGACGTGCCCGCAGTGCCACGGACGCGGTCAGCTTCGCTATCAACAGGGGTTCTTTACGGTGGCACGCACCTGCGGGCAGTGCCGGGGCACCGGATCGATCGTCAGCTCCCCGTGCCAGACATGCCGTGGATCGGGTCGCGTGCAGCAGACGCGCAAACTGACGGTGAAGATTCCCTCGGGCATCGCGAGCGGCCAACGCCTGCGCCTGAGCGGCGAAGGCGAGTCGGGCGCCGGAGGCGGTCCTGCCGGCGACCTCTACGTTGTCGTCCATGTGCAGGACCACCCGTTCTTCCATCGCGACGGCAACGATCTGTTCTGCGAAATCCCCGTGAACTATCCGACGGTGGCCCTCGGCCGCGACATCACCATTCCGACCCTCGAGGGTGATGAGACGTTCAAGGTTCCCGAAGGGACGCAGAGCGGCGCGACCTTCCGCCTCCGCGGGCGCGGCATGCCCGACGTCGTCTCCGGCCGCGGCCGTGGCGACCTGCTCGTCACCGTCAAGGTCGTGACGCCGAAGAAGCTGACGAAAGAGCAGCGCAAGATGCTCGAGCAGCTCGACGAGACCCTGCCGAAGGAAAAATTCGAGCCGACGCCGCGTGAGGCGCACGATGAGCGCGGCATCTTCGATCGCGTCAAGGACATCTTTGGGTAGGTCTTGGCCTGCTCTGGAGCTCCAGCAGGCCGACGATGACGATCTCATCCAGGCATTCCTGATCGATTTCAATCTCGCCGCGGTCGATGGCCCGCGGTTCTTCTTTCACGTGGCCGAGGATCGTGATCGCGCCGCCGCCGCGCTGCAGGCGCACTTCCCTGCCTTGGGCGCTCGCTGCCTGAGCGTTGCCGACGAAGACTGGGCATCGCGATCGCAGGCGAACCTTCGTTCGGTGCGTATCGGCGCGCTGGTGGTCTCCCCTCCGTGGGATATGCAGTCCGATTCGATCGTCATTCAGCCGTCGATGGGATTCGGCACCGGCCACCACGCAACGACGCGCCTGTGCCTCGCCGCGCTGCAGGACATCGACGTGAAAGATCGCAGCGTCATTGATGTCGGAACCGGCTCTGGCGTGCTCGCTATCGCCGCACGGCGGCTCGGCGCTTCGGGCGTCCTGGCGATTGACGATGATGCCGATGCGATTGCCGCGGCGGAAGAAAACGTCGCGCTCAATCAGGAATCCCGCATTGCCCTGGAAGTCGCTGACCTCCGCGCCTCGAAGATCGGGCAGTTCGACATCGTGATAGCAAACCTCACGGGCGGTCTCCTGATCGCCTGCGCCGATCGTCTGATGTCATTCGCCGCGCCAGGCGGGCATCTCCTTTTGAGCGGATTCACGGATCACGAAGAGCATGACGTCCTCGCCGCATTCGCGGGCTGTTCGGTCGAAAATCGCGCGCTGGAAAATGAGTGGATATGCGCGGTCCTGCGGCGCGCCTAGAACTCCCGCCAGATAGTAAAAAACGCCGACAGCGCGACGACGCACATGACGTCGGCGCGAAGCGTCCGTGCGCCGACGGTGATCAAGCGGCAGACGGATGCGCCGCGCGCGACTTCGGACGGCGTCCATCCGCCTTCCGGGCCGATCAGGACCGTAGCGCCACGCTGCGGTGAGAGATCGAGCTCCGAGGCGGGTGTCGTGTCCGAAGCAGCGCCCGGCTCGACGAGCATCAGACCCGGCAGCGGCAGCAGCATGCGGCCAAGCGACTCGACCAGTTCATCGAAGTTGATCGGTTCGAAAACGCGCGGCACCGTGGCGCGTCCGCACTGCTTCGCCGACGACACGGCGATGCGCTCCCATCGTTCGCGCCGCGCACCGCGCAGCAGCGCGGCGCGCGTCACTTCGGTGCGCGTCGTGATCACCGGCTGAATCTCGGCGACGCCAAGCATCGTCGCATCGCGCACCACGTCGTCCATCTTGTCGCCCTTGAGGACGGTCTGCGCGAGCGTGATTGCCACACGCGGCTCGGGCGCGGACTGCGCGACGGCATGAAGGCGGACACGGACGCCGCCTTTGCCTGCTTCGTCGACGAAGGCATCGAATTCGCTGCCGTGTCCATTGAAGATGCGGAGCGCATCGCCAGGCTTCAAACGCAGGACGCGCGTCAGGTGCTCGCCTTCATCCTGCGGCAGCGTGACGACATCGCCCGGCGCGTGCGCATCGGGTGCATAGAAGCGCGCGTTCACGGAGACATTATCTACGCAGGGCGGTGCGATGGTGAGAGTGGTGCGATGGTGCGATGGTGCGTCCGAAGGTGCGAAGGTGCGAAGGGGCGCGCGCTTCGCGAGTCTTGATGCACCCCGCACCATCGCACGTCGGACGCACGTCGCACCATCGCACGGTTCGCACCATCGCACCCTGACCGAGACTGTTATACTCCTCGCACCGCATACATGTTTCTCAAGGGCCAGACCGTAGGGAAGTACCGAATCCTTTCTTCTCTCGGCAGCGGCGGCTTCGGCAGCGTGTTCCTTGCCGAAGACACATGGATCCACAAGAAGGTCGCACTCAAGGTCCCGCACAAGCAGAACCTGGATTTTTCCGAGATGCTGAAGGAGCCGCGCCTTCTCGCCTCGATGAACCATCCAAACATCGTCACCGTCCTCACGGCGGAGAAGCAGGACCGTGTGTTCTTCATCGTGATGGAGTACGTGCCGGGGCAGACGCTCGAGCAGATCATCATGCATGACGGCGCGCTCGAGGTATCACGCGCGCTCGACTTCACGTGTCAGATCTGCAACGCGGTCGATCACGCCCACAAGATCGGCGTGCTGCATCGCGATCTCCGTCCCGGCAACATGCTTGTCTCGGAGACCGGGATGCTGAAGGTCACTGATTTCGGCACGTCGCGCTTCCTCGAGGTTGCGGCCCACGGGACGACCGTCATCGGCAGCCCGCCCTACATGGCGCCCGAACAGTTTTACGGCAAGGCGGTGTTTGCGAGCGACGTCTACTCCGTTGGCGTGACGATGTATCAGATGCTCACGGGTGAGCTGCCGTACGCGACGCCAGCGCCATCTGATATCGAGCGGCTCGTTCGCGGCGAGCTCGTCACGGCGCCGCGCATCAAGAACAGCAAGATTCCGAAAGCGGTGAACGATATCGTCCTGAAGGCGCTCACCGCGGACGTGACACGGCGTTATCAGCGCGCATCCGACTTGCTCACGGATCTGCTCGCCACGCGGGATCCGGGACCAGGGACCCGGCCTGCGAAACGCGGCGCCGCCTCGCATCACGGATCCCGGATCCCGGATGCCGGAGAGATTCAGTTGCGTCTTCGCGCCCGCGAGACGCCACAGGCTCGATTCTGCTGGCACTGCCGCAAACCGCTCCAGGCCCGCACATCGAAGTGCCCGTTCTGCGGCGAAATGCAACGGTGACATTCGCGCCGCGCGCCTGCGCCGTATAAGATCTTCAGAAAGGAGCAGGCAGATGGCTTTTCCCGGCACCGGCAAAATCTGGATGAACGGTTCGCTCGTGGACTGGAAGGACGCGAGGATCCACGTCGGCTCGCATATCGTTCATTACGGCAGCGGTGTCTTCGAGGGCGCGCGGTGCTATGACACGAAGAACGGCCCCGCCTGCTTCCGGCTGGACGCGCACATCCGTCGTCTGTTCGACTCGGCCCGCATCTACCGGATGGAGCCCAAGTACGACGCACAGGCCATGACGGATGCCATCCACGAAACGATCACCGCCAACGGCTTTCGCGCCTGCTATATCCGGCCGATCATTTACCGCGGCTACGACTCGCTCGGCGTGAATCCGCTGCCCTGCCCCATCGATACCGCAATCATGGTGTGGGAATGGGGCGCGTATTTCACGAAGGAAGCGATCGAGGAAGGACTCGACGTCAAGGTGTCGACCTGGGCGCGCAACGCGCCGAACACCACACCGGGCATGGCCAAGAGCGTTGCGAACTACGCGAACGCTCAGCTCATCAAGCTCGAGGCGATTGCCGAGGGATACGCCGAAGGGATCGCGCTCGATACCTACGGGAACCTCAGCGAAGGCAGCGGACAGAACATCTTCATCGTCCGCGAAGGGATCATCTACACGCCGCCGGTCGGCAACTCCGTCTTGTGGGGCATCACGCGCGACTCGGTAATCACGATCGCACGCGAGCTCGGTTACGAGGTGCGCGAGCAAACGCTGCCGAGGGAGACGCTCTACATTGCTGATGAGGTGTTCTTTGTCGGCACCGCCGTCGAGGTAACGCCCATCCGGTCCGTTGACCGCATCAAGGTCGGCCGCGGGCGACGCGGTCCCGTGACCGAGGCGATTCAGCAGCGCTTCTTCCAGATCGTCAGGGGCGACACGCCCGATGCGCACGGCTGGCTGCAGTTCGTGAACACCCCGGCTGCGGCTACATCCGGAGCCGCAAAAGGTCGATAAAGTAAGGCGTGCACGTTAACGATCTGCTGAGAATTGCTGTCGACAGCGGGGCGTCGGACCTTCACCTGAAGGCAGGCAGCTACCCGATGATGCGCATCCGCGGCCTGCTGACGCCCGCGAGCGAAGAAAAGCGGCTCGACAACGAGGACATGATCTCGATTGCCGCCGCCGTCCTGCCAACCGGCCACCGGGAGAAGTTCAAGGAGAACCGCGAGGTCGACCTGGCGTATAGCGTCGCGGGGCTCGGCCGCTTCCGCTGCAACACGTTCCAGCAGCGCGGCACGATTGGCATGGTCTTCCGCGTCATCCCGATGAAGATCGCGACGGTGGACGAGCTCGCGCTGCCGCAGGTCCTGAAGAAGATCGCGCAGGAAGAGCGCGGGCTCGTGCTCGTGACGGGCACGACTGGTTCCGGCAAGAGCACGACGCTCGCCGCGTTGATCGACGAAATCAACTCGACGCGGACGGCGCACATCATGACCGTGGAGGACCCGGTCGAATATCTCCACCGCGACAACCGGTCGATCGTCAACCAGCGCGAAATCGGCGTGGACACGATGTCGTTCTCGCAGGCGCTCCGCAGCGCGCTGCGTCAGGACCCGGACGTCATCCTCGTCGGCGAAATGCGCGACTTCGAGACCATCGAAACGGCGCTGCTCGCAGCTGAAACCGGCCACCTGGTGTTTTCGACGCTGCACACGCTCGACGCCACCGAAACCATCAACCGCATCATCGCGGTGTTTCCGCCGCACCAGCAGAAGCAGATCCGCATCCAGCTCGCGAGCGTGCTCAAGGCGGTCATTTCACAGCGCCTCATTCCGAAGATCGACGGCAAGGGGCGTGCGCCCGCCGTCGAAGTCCTCATCAGCACTGCCTTCATCCGCGACTGCATCATGGACAAGGAGAAGACGCACCTGATTCACAGCGCCATCGCGCAGGGCACGTCGCAGTACGGAATGCAGACGTTCGACCAGTCGATCTTCTTCCTCTTCCAGCAGAAGCTGATTTCCTACGAAGAGGCGCTGCGCTGGGCGTCGAACGTCGACGAGTTCAAGCTGAAGGTGCAGGGCATCTCAACGACCGCCGAGATGTCGCGCGACCAGATGGCGACTGCCGCACAGACTGGCGGGCTGCCGGAAGTCACCCGATTCGGAGGGCGATAATCATGAGGTTCGTGGTGGTTGCGCTGCTGCTGTCGGCGATGCCGGGGCGTGCCTTCGCGCAGCTGGCGACGACACCAAACGCGCAAGGCGTAGTGTTCGGCCACCTCCACTTCTCTACGCAGGATCCGGTGGCGTTCCGTAACTTCTGGGTTGCGTTCGGCGGCACGTCGACGCCGAACCTCGATCTCGATCTCGTGCAAGCCCCTGGCGCTTACCTCGTCACCTTTCAGCGCGATCAGATCGCGCCGATGGATGATGAGACGACCCAGATCGTCACGTTCAAGGTAAAGAACCTCAACGAGTCGATCGCGAACTGGGTCGGTCGCAGCCTCGTCGTCGAACGCGGCACGATGCCTGGACAGGCGTTCGTGTACGCGCCAGGTCCTACACGCATCGAGATCCTCGAAGACAAGTCGATCGCGACGCTGATGCAGTTCTACCGCGTGCACGTCGTCACGCCCGCGCCGAAAGACGCGCAGGCCTGGTACGCGAAAGTATTTGGCGGCAAGGCAACCAAGGTCGGCGGCCTCGACGCACTCGAATTCCCCGGGGGATTCGTCACATTCGGCCTCGCCACAGGGCCTGTGCAGCCGACACGCGGTCACCGCTTGGATCACTGGGGCTTCGAAATTCGGAACCTCGAGCAGTTCATGAAGAACCTCCAAGCGTCGGGCGTTGCCATCGATCGGCCGTATCGCCTTCGTCGGCCCGGCGAACAGCGCCTCGCGCTCGGCTACGTCGTCGATCCGTGGGGTACCGCGATCGAG
>Ga0075434_100003066_pt1 | contig 14874 bp, 14 predicted proteins | sample RhiMethybrSRZTD3_FD_75298 | JGI IMG/M metagenome (GOLD analysis project Ga0075434, IMG submission 75298) | Populus rhizosphere microbial communities from Tennessee, USA - Rhizosphere MetaG P. TD hybrid SRZTD3 | ecosystem: Host-associated > Plants > Roots > Rhizosphere > Soil | place: USA... | reverse complement strand
GAGCGGGACCATCGGGGCCGGCCGCGCGTACTCCAGGAAATCGCCCACGATCTGATTGAGCCGCGCCGACTCTCGCAGCACGATCTCCACGAGCTGGCCCCGGGTGTGGTCGGGGGGCAGGTCTCGGGCGAGCGCTTCGACCGCTCCCGAGATCGAGGCCAGGGGGTTCCTGATCTCGTGCGCCATGTTGGCGGATAGACGGCCGACGGCGGCCAGGCGATCGGCCTGCCGCATGCGCTGCTCCATCTGCTTGATGTTGGAGAGGTCCTGGCAGACGCCGATGAGGCCGGCCACCTCTCCAGTTCCCGACCGTAGCGACCAGAAGGAGATGCCGACCGGCACCTCCTGGCCGTCGCGGCGCCTGAGCCGGAACTCATAGCGCGGGGCCGGCTCGCTACCCTCCGATATGGCGTGGCGCACATCGTCGAGATTCACGCCGTGGCCGAAGATCGCCTCCCAGGGCTGATCGATCGCCTCGTCGGCGCGCACCCCGGTGATGGACTCCGCCGCGCGGTTGAAGGCGGTGACTTGCCCGGCCGGGTCCACGCCGACGAGCCCGGAGCCCACCGACTCGAAGATGAGATCCCGGAACGCCTGGAGATCCGAGAGGTGCTTGCGCTGATCCTCCATGTGCTGCTGGATCTCGTGGTAGCGGCCGGCGAGAGCGCCGGTGAGGACGGCGACAAGCAAGAGGACGCCCGCGTTCATGAACACGGTCAGGATCTCGACCGCGGTGTTCTCGGACGGCTTGCCGATCTCGAGCATCGGCAGGATGGTCCGACCCCAGACCGGGAGGACGTAGAGCAGGCTACAGAGGGCGGCGACGATGAAGCCGCCCGCCCGGGAGAGCGCAAAGCACGACGCCACCACGAGGAGGACGTACAGCGGGATGAAGACCGACTGCGGCCCCCCGCTCTCGGTGACGATGGCGGTGATCAGCACCGCGTCGAGGGTGAACTGAAACCACGCGATGCGCGCCGACCGGATGTCCCAGCGCTCGGCGATCGGGAGCACCAGACAGGCGGCCACCCCACCCAGTACCGTCAGGGTGAACGGCCCGAACGGATATGGGAACGCCTCCGTGACCCGGAGCAGCGCTCCGACCGCGAGAACGATGGCGGCCGTGAGCAGCCGCGCCCGGTTCAGTCCCCAGAGAGACGACCTGAGCACCTGCGACTTGGGCAACCAGCGCTCGCGCTACTTGACCAGCGTGACCAGTTTGAAGATCGGAAGATACATGGCCACGACGAGTCCGCCGACCACCACGCCCAGGAACACGATCATGATGGGCTCGAGGAGCGAGGTGAGCGTGCTGACCGCGGTGTCCACCTCGTCGTCGTAGAAGTCGGCGATCTTGCTCAGCATCGCGTCGAGCGCACCGGTCTGCTCACCTACCGAGATCATCTGGGTGACCATCGGCGGGAAGACGCCGGAGGTGCGCAGCGGATCGGCGAGCGTCTTACCTTCGGTGACCGCGGCGCGGCACTGGAGCACCGCCTTCTCGACCACCTTGTTGCCCGCGGTGCGGGCGGTGATGCGGAGACCGTCGAGGATCGGCACGCCGGACTGAACGAGGGTGCCGAGGGTTCGGGTGAATCGGGCGACCGCGACCTTTCGGACCAGGGTGCCGAAGACGGGGAGCTTGAGCATCAGGGCGTCGATGGTGGCGCGCCCGTTCTCGGTCCGGTAGTAGGAGCGCAACGCGAGCACGCAGCCGATGAGGCCCGCGATGATCAGCAGAATGTAGGCGCGCACGAAATTGGAGAGCCAGAGCACCACCTTGGTCGGCAGCGGCAGGTCCGCGCCGAGGTCCTTGAACATCTGGGCGAAGGTGGGGATGACGAAGGTCAGCATGAAGATCACGACCATGAGGGCGACGCCGATGATGGCAGCGGGATAGACCATCGCCGCCTTGACCTTGCGCTTGAGGGCCGCCGCCTTCTCGATGTAGGCGGCGAGCCGCTGCAGGACGACGTCGAGGATACCGCCCGCCTCTCCGACCTCCACGAGGTTCGTGAAGAGGTCGTCGAACGTCCGCGGGTGCCGCCGAAGGGCGTCCGCGAGCGTGGAGCCGCCCTCCACGTTGCGCGCGACCTGGCCGGTGACCGACCGCAGGGTCTTGGACTCGCTCTGCTCGGCGAGGATGTTCAGGCACTGCACCAACGGCAGACCGGCGTCGATCATGGTGGAGAACTGGCGGGTGAAGATCGCCATCTCCTTGTCGTTGACCTTGCCTCCGAACTTGAAGGAGACCCGGGGCGCCGTCTTCTCGGCGATCTTGGTGACGAGGATCGCTCGGCGTCTCAGCTCACCGACCGCGGCCGAGCGGTCGGGCGCCTCGATCTCCCCGTTCTGCATCCCGTTGGCGGAACGACCTTGATAGACGAAGACAGCCATCGCGTGAGCCTCCTCGGGGGTCTACCGTCGGCCAAATGGAGAGCCGCCGGCCGCGGCGGCGGCGGGAGCGGCAGACGAGGTACCGGCGGTGCCGAGCAGCCCGGCGAGCTCCTCGGGAAGGGTGCTGCGGTTCAGCGCCTCTTCCCGGCTGATCCGGCGCTTCTGTACGAGCTCGGCCAGGGACTGGTTCATGGTCTGCATGCCGAACTTCTGGCCGGCCTGCATCGCGGAGTAGATCTGGTGGATCTTCTCCTCGCGGATGAGGTTCCGGATCGCGGGAGTGGCCACCATGATCTCGAGCGACATCGCGCGGCCCCGCCCGTCGGCGGTGGGGATCAGCTGCTGGGAGAGCACGCCCTCGAGCACCAGCGAGAGCTGGGCGCGGACCTGCCCCTGCTGGCTGGTCGGGAACACGTCGATGATTCGGTTGATGGTCTGGGCGCAGGAGTTGGTGTGCAGGGTTCCCAGGGTCAGGTGGCCGGTCTCCGCGATGGTGAGCGCGGCCGAGATCGTCTCGAGGTCACGCATCTCACCGACGAGGACGACGTCCGGATCCTGCCGCAGGATGGACTTGAGCGCGTTCTTGAACGAGTGGGTGTCCGAGAACACCTCGCGCTGATTCACCATGCACTTCTTGTGCTGGTGGACGAACTCGATCGGATCCTCGATGGTGACGATGTGCTCGGCCCGCTCCGAGTTCACCTTGTCGACCATGGCGGCCAGGGTGGTCGACTTGCCGGAGCCGGTGGGGCCGGTGACGAGGATGAGCCCCTTGGGGCGATCGGCCATCTGCTCGACGATCGCGGGCAGGCCCAGCTCGTCGAACCCGCGGATCTTGACGGGAATCACGCGAATGGCGGCGGCGACCGCGCCCCGCTGCCGGTAGACGTTGCAGCGGAACCGGGCGAGCCCCTGGATGCCGAACGAGAGATCGAGCTCGTTCTCCTCCTCGAACTTCTGCTTCTGCCCTTCGTTCAGGACGCTGTAGGCGAGCCGCTGCGTGTCCTGCGGCGCCTGCACCTCGAACTGCGTAAGGGCGGTCAGCTTGCCGTGCAGCCGGATCTGCGGGTGCGTCCCGGTGGTGATGTGGAGATCGGAGGCCCCACGCTCGATCATCAGGGTCAGCAGGTCGTGCATCGTCGCGGCCATTGGTTCCTTGAGCCTCCTTGGTTGGCTTGAAAGAGTATGACTCGGATTCGCCCCTCAAGCCGCATGCAACCTGCGTTCCAGATTCGCTCGAGTTGGCCGGCACGACGCCGGGGAACCCGCTGGCGGGTCTGGGCGGCAGGGTGGTCCAGGAAGAGACAAACCATTCTAGCCCAGGGGTGGGCCAGTAAATGCCTATTGGCTGCTCCCCGGGGGGCGGGGGGCGTGTCGGCTGGCTAGCGGATGCCGCCCAGGCGCTTGAGGACTTCGCTGAACGCCTTCTGAGCCTGGTCCTCGTAGAGGACGAACAGCACCTTCTCCAGGCTCGAGTTACCACGCTTCACGTGCTCGATCACCGCCGACATCACGGCGTCGGCGGACTGCGTCGCGGGCACCCCCCCGATCCCGCTGCCCAAGGCCGGGAAGGCCAGGGACGAGAGCTTGTGCTTCTCGGCGATCGCCAGCGTTGCGCGCGTCGCCGCGGTGATCTTCGCCGGGTCGGCCTTGAGGTCCTTGCCCATCGCGACCGCGTGGATGACGTGGGTCGCCGCGAGGTTTCCCGCCACCGTGAGCACGGCCTCCCCGATCTCGATCGGCCCTTGCCGCAGCGCGTCTTCCTCGATGACCACGCCACCCTTGCGCTTCAGGGCGCTCGCCACGCCCGTACCCATCAGCAGCTCGTCGTTGGCCGGATTCACCACCGCGTCGACCTCCGCGTCCGTGATGTCGCCGCGCTCCACCACGACCGTCGTCTTGCCGATCTTGCACTTCATGACCGCGGCCTGGTTCCCGGAAGCTCCGCAGCCTCCCGCGCCTTCACGGCCTCCCACGCCCGATCGAGATCTTCCAGCGATGCCTCGGTGACCGACCGCCCCCCGGCCCTCATCTCCGCCTCCACCTTCTCGAATCGTCGGGTGAACTTCTCGGAGGATCGCCGCAAGCACTCCTCGGCGTCCATGCCTCGCAGGCGCGCCACGTTGACCATCGAAAACAGCACATCCCCGATCTCATCGGCGACGCGACCGTCGTCTCCGGTCTCGAGGGCCTCGCCCGCCTCGGCCAGCTCCTCCTGGAGCTTGCTCCACGCGTCCTGCCAGCGCGTCCAGTCGAAACCGACGCGGGCGGCCTTCGCCTGGAGGCGCTGAGCCCGCAGGAGCGCCGGCAGTGCCGCGGGAAGGCCGTCGAGGGCCGAGCCCTCACTCTTCGTGGCGGAGGCCTCCTCGTGCTTGATCTGTTCCCACTGCGCCAGCGCCTCCCGCGCATCGGCGACGACGCGGTCTGCGAAGACGTGGGGATGGCGGCGGGTCATCTTGGTGACCAGCTGCTCGACCACGTCCTCCATCGTGAACTCCCCGGTCTCCGCACCGAGCTGGCAGTGGAACACCACCTGGAAGAGGAGGTCACCCAGCTCCTCGACGAGATGCTCGCGGGAGCCCTCGTCGATGGCCTCGAGAACCTCGTAGGTCTCCTCGAGGAGGTACGGCTTCAGGGAGGCGCGCGTTTGCTCGCGGTCCCACGGGCAGCCGCCCTCACCCCGGAGGCGAGCCATGAGTGCGAGGAGGGAGACGAAGCGACTGCCGGCGGCGTCAGCCATGGGACGATCTAGAAGTGTACTGAGCGGCATTATACACAACCGGTACATTCGCTTGAAGGGGCTCGGTCCGCGTGCTAGGCTCGCGCCCCGAAAAGAGGGGCCGGCCGCTATTAGCCATGAGCGAGGAAGAGAACTTCAAGGTCACCGACCGGCGGGGCCGCGCCGAGGGGACACCGGGCGGCGCTTCGCCGCCACCCGAGCCTGCCGCGTCCGCGCCGACCTCCGGCCCGAGCCAGCTGAGCTCGCTGTTCGTGTTGTTCGCGAACTCCGCGCTGATCGGGCTCGGGGCTGTCGCGCCGCCCGGATCGGAGGAGCGGCGCGTTGACCTGGAACAGGCCCGCTCAGCGATCGACATCCTCCTGATGTTGCGCGACAAGACACAGGGTAATCGGACCGAACCGGAGTCGCGGCTCCTGGAGGAGATCGTCTACGATCTGCAGATGCGGTTCGTCCAGACCGCTCGGGAGAGACCCGCCTAGCGGGTTCTGATCGTCATCCGGCCCTCGCCGACCTCCAGGCGGTCGACGACGCCGGGCACCTGCCACCGAAGCAGGGAGGCCCCACGCGGGCCGAGCATCACGGGCAGGAGCCAGCTGGGCACCGGGATCCGTCCCAAGCGCGCGGTGAGAAGCCGAGCCTCGGCGTGGCGTGGCCGCCGTGCTCCCGACGGCGGGTCCACCTCCACGAGGCCGCTCACCGTGAGCCAGATCGGCGTCCCCAGCGCGCTCCGTGGGACGACCGAGCCCATCCAGGCCATCGGGGAATCCTGAAGGAACGCGCCCAGCGGCAGGTGCCCCTGCGCCGATACGCGATCGGGGCGCAGCCTCACCGCAACTAGGGCCAACCGCAGGTCGGCATCGGCCAGGTGGCCGGATACCAGGGAGGCGACCTCGGCTTCGCCCAGGACCAGCGGCTCGGTTCGGGTCGAGCGGCCACTGCTTCGAAGGCTGATCTCGGCCAGCTTCCGGCTCAGCGGCGCGGGGTCTGCCTTGCCCAGGTCGGGCGAGAGAAGCGGCGGAGCCGCGTAGAGGCCGTTCCAGGCCCAGACAGCTCCGCCCACCAGGCAGACGAGCAGCGCCAGGCCCAGGATCGATCCGAGGCACCCGAGGCACCCGAGTCGCATGGCTGGACCCTACCACCCTCCTAGCGGCGTTCAAAGGTTCTGAATTGATTGGCTTTTTTGGAGGAGATCCCCGATGATTTGACAAGGCCATACTCATCATATATAAGTCATATAGACTTAGATCCAGCCAAGGGCCGGAAGGCCCGATCATCAGGAGGAAGAACCATGGCGCTGATTCGTTTCCGCCCGCTCTCGCAGGAGCTCTCTAGTGACTGGAGCGACGTGCATGCACACGTGAGCCGTTTGTTCGACGGTTTCCTCGGCCAGCCGGTTGCGTCCGAGCGGGTGTGGGCCCCCGCGGCGGACATGTACGAGACCAAGAACGAGGTCGTGGTCACCGCCGAGCTGCCGGGGCTCAGCGAGAAGGACATTCATCTCTCCCTGGTCGACGACCTGCTCATGGTGAAGGGTGAGCGGCAGGGGTCCACCGACGTCGAGGAGGGGAGCAGCTATCGTCGGGAGCGCTGGTACGGCAAGTTCGAGCGTGCCTTCTCGCTGCCGGCGCCGGTCAACGCCGAGCAGGTCAAGGCGACCTACCGGGACGGGGTGCTCACGGTGAAGCTTCCCAAGGCCGAAGAGAACAAGCCGAAGGAGATCAAGATCGAAGCGGCGTAGCGCCGCCCGCACGGGCGCCGGCGGACTCGCGCGATGAGCGAAGGGCCCGCCGGCGCGGCAACCGATCCAGACACTCAGAACAGGAGAGACACGACATGGCGAAGGTGATCGGCATCGACCTGGGAACGACGAACTCGGTGGTGGCGGTGGTGGAAGGCGGAGACCCCGCCGTCATCGCCAATCAGGAAGGCAGCCGCCTGACCCCCTCCGTGGTGGCGTTCACGAAGGAAGGCGAGACCCTCGTCGGGCAGGTGGCCAAGCGTCAGGCCATCACCAACCCCGACAACACGATCTTCTCGATCAAGCGCTTCATGGGACGCCGCTACGACGAGGTTCTCGGCGAGATCAAGCTGGTGCCCTACAAGGTGCTCAAGGCCCAGAACGGTGACGCGCGGGTGGAGAGCCGCGGCAAGGTCTACTCCCCGCCGGAGATCTCCGCGCTGGTGCTCCGCAAGCTGAAGGAGGCGGCCGAGGCCTACCTGGGGGAGAAGGTGACCCAGGCGGTCATCACCGTGCCCGCGTATTTCAACGATAGCCAGCGGCAGGCGACCAAGGACGCGGGGGCCATCGCGGGTCTCGAAGTCATGAGAATCGTCAACGAGCCGACCGCGGCCGCGCTGGCCTACGGGCTCGACAAGAAGAAGGACGAGACGGTGGTGGTGTACGACCTCGGCGGCGGCACGTTCGACGTGTCGGTGCTCGAGATCGGAGAGGGCGTGGTGGAGGTCAAGGCCACCAACGGCGACACGCACCTGGGCGGCGACGACTTCGACCAGCGCGTGATGGACTGGATCGCGGAGGAGTTTAAGCGCGAGAACGGCATCGACCTGCGGAAGGACCGGATGGCCCTGCAGCGCCTCAAGGAAGCGGCCGAGAAGGCCAAGTGCGAGCTCTCGACCACGGTCCAGACCGAGATCAACCTGCCGTTCATCACCGCGGACGCGACCGGGCCCAAGCACCTGGTGCTCACCCTGACGCGGGCCAAGCTCGAGTCGCTGGTGGCGGACCTGGTGGAGCGAACGCTGACTCCTTGCCGCGAGGCGATGCGCCAGGCGGGGGTCAACCCGGGTGACATCGACGAGGTCATCCTGGTCGGCGGCCAGACCCGGATGCCGAAGGTGCAGGAAGAGGTCAAGAAGCTCTTCGGCAAGGAGCCGAACCGCACCGTCAACCCGGACGAGGTGGTGGCGGTGGGCGCGGCGGTGCAGGCCGCGGTGCTGACCGGTGAGGTCAAGGACCTGCTGCTGCTGGACGTGACGCCGCTGTCGCTCGGCATCGAGACGCTGGGTGGGGTCATGACCAAGCTGATCGAGGCCAACACCACGATCCCCACGAAGAAGGCGGAGACCTTCACGACCGCCTCGGATAGCCAGCCGTCGGTGGAGGTCCACGTGGTGCAGGGCGAGCGGCCGATGGCGCGCGACAACCGGACGCTTGGGCGCTTCCATCTGGACGGGATCCCGCCCGCGCCGCGGAACGTGCCGCAGATCGAGGTGACGTTCGACATCGACGCGAACGGCATCCTGAACGTCTCGGCGCGCGACAAGGCGACCGGCAAGCAGCAGAACATCACGATCACCGCGTCGTCCGGCCTCAGCAAGGAGGAGATCGACCGGATGAAGCGCGAGGCCGAGACCAACGCGGCCGAAGATGCCCGTCAGCGGGAGAGTATCGAGATCAAGAACCAGGGCGACTCGACGGTCTACAACACCGAGAAGATGCTCCGCGACTACGGCGACAAGGTCGACGCCGCCGACAAGCAGGCGACCGAGACCGCGCTGAACGAGCTGCGGGAGGCGCTCAAGACCGACGACGTCGATCGGATCAAGAAGTCGCAGGAGGCGGTGACCAAGGCCTCGCACAAGCTCGCGGAGGCGATGTACCGCGACGCGCAGGCGCAGAGCCAGCCGGGCGCCGCGAGCGCGCCGCAGTCCGGGCCCGCCGCGGACGGGGCGGCGCCGAAGGGCGACGTGGTCGACGCCGAGTTCGAGGATCTGGGCGAAAAGAAATAGCGCCGCGCCGGCACGGGCGGCCATGAGGAGCGCGGGGTCCCGCCGATGGGCGGGCCCCGCGCGTGACCATGCGTGACTACTACGCGGTACTCGGGGTGGAGGCGGGCGCGACGGCGGTGCAGATCCGCCGGGCGTACCAGCGTCTGGCGCGCCGGTATTCCCCCGACGTCAATCTGTGGGAGCGCGAGGCGCGCGCCCTGTTCGAGGAGATCGCCGAGGCGTATCGCATCCTGAGCGATCCCACCAGTCGGACCGTCTACGATCGCCAGGGCTCCCGCCCGTCCGGCCGGGTTCGGCCCGAGGGCCGTCCGGAGGGACGACGGGGCGACGACCTCCATGTCCCGGTCGAGCTGTCGTTCCAGCAGGCGATGGCCGGACTCGAGGCGGATCTGGCGGTCGATCGACTGTCCCCCTGTGCGATCTGCCAGGCCACCGGCGCGGCGGCGGGCGCCACGCCCACCGTGTGCTCGCATTGCGGCGGCCTCGGCACGATCTGGCGTGAGGGCTCCCGTGAGGGGGTGGCGTGCCCCGCCTGCGACGGGGCAGGCGCGCGCGTGTCCGAGCCGTGCCCGGCCTGTCGGGGCCGCGGAGTGTCGTCGAGCCGCGCGTCGATCCATGCCGTGCTCCCCCCGGGGCTCGACACCGGAGCCCAGCTGCGGGTGACCGGCGAGGGGCATGCGGGGCCACTCGGCGGGCCGCGAGGGGACCTGATCGTCGTCGCCCGCGTTCACGAGGATGCGCGGTACACGCGCAAGGGGGACAACCTCTACTGCGAGGTGCCGCTCACCCTGGTGGAGGCGGTGCTGGGGAGCCGGGTGCGGGTCCGGGGAGTGGACGGCGTCGTGGACCTGGTGATCCCGCCGGGCACCCAGAGTGGCCAGACCTTCCGGCTGCGCGGTAAGGGCGTCCGGCGGCTGGCGAGCGACGGCCGCGGCGACCTCTACGTCACGACCCGCGTCGAGATCCCGCGCGACGTGGACCCCCGGACACAGGAGATGTTTCGTGAGCTGGGCCGCCTGCTGCCGGGGCGGTCCGCCGTCGAAGCCCCTGGGAGCGCGCGCGAATGACCGAGCGCAGCCGGCCGCTCTACATGATCGGCGTGGTGGCCGAGATGGTGAAAATCCACCCGCAGACCCTGCGGATGTACGAGAAGAAGGGGCTGATTCGTCCGAGCCGTACCGAGGGGAAGACCCGCATGTACTCGGCGGAGGACGTCGAGGAGATCGCGCGGGTCACCCGGCTCGCGCGCGACCTCGGGGTGAATCTCGCCGGCATCGAGATCATCCTAAAGATGAGACGCCGGATGCTCGAGATGCAGGCGCGCATCGAGGAGTTGACCGATCACGTTCGGGGGGACATGGCGGAAGTGCGGGACGAAGCGCGGCGCGGTAAGGGCGAAGCGCTCGTCCGGGCGGCGTCGAGCCAGCTCTCCCCGGTCGATATCTTTTGAGTGAAAGGAAGGCCATCATCATGGCAGACGATAAGGTGTCCACCGCGAGCGCCGATCTGCGGGCCGCGGGCGCTCCCGTTCCGGAGCAGGTCCCGATCCTGCCGTTGCGCGATACCGTGCTATTCCCGCAGGCCGTGCTCCCGCTGGGGGCCGGGCGCGAGTCCTCCGTCCGGCTGCTGGAGGACGCGGTCCGGGGCAACCGCCTGATCGGCGTGTTCACCCAGCGGGACGCCTCGACGGAGGATCCGCAGGAGGCGGATCTGCACCGCATCGGGACCCTCGCCACCGTGCACAAGGTTCTGAAGCAGCCCGACGGGACGGTCCGTCTCGTCGTCCAGGGGCTGCACCGCATCCGCATCGTCGAGATGTCACACCTCCGGCCGTACCTGGTGGCTCGCGTCGCGGAGGAGCCCGAGCTGGCCCCGCCGGCGGGGGACCTCGAGACGGAGGCGCTCGCCCGGAACGCGGCCAACCTCTTCCGCCAGGTGGTCGAGCTCTCGCCCATGCTGCCGGACGAGCTGGCGACCGTGGTGCAGAACGTCACCCAGCCCGACCGGCTCGGCGACCTCATCGCCGCGACCCTGCCCGTGCTCACCACCCTGTCCAAGCAGGAGCTGCTCGAGACGTCCGACGTCAAGGCGCGCCTGGCCCGGCTGGTCGCGGTGCTCACCAAGGAAGCGGAGGTGCTGGCCCTCGGGTCCAAGATCCAGTCGCAGGTCGAGTCGGAGGTCGGCAAGAGCCAGCGCGAGTACTACCTGCGCGAGCAGCTCAAGGCGATCCAGAAGGAGCTCGGCGGCGGCGACGAGCGCACGCAGGAGCTGGACGAGCTGCGGGAGAAGGTCGAGACGGCCGGCATGAGCGAGGAGGCCAAGAAGGAGGCCCTGCGCGAGCTCGACCGGCTCGCCAAGATGCCGCCCGCCGCCGCGGAATACACGGTGGCGCGGACGTACCTCGACTGGCTGATCGCGCTGCCGTGGAGCAAGCAGACGACGGACAATCTCGACATCGGGGAAGCGCGGCGTGTGCTCGACGCCGACCACTCGGGGTTGGAGAAGGTGAAGGACCGGATTCTCGAGTACCTGGCCGTCAAGTCGATGCGGCCGGCCGGCAAGGACCCGATCCTGTGCTTCGTCGGTCCTCCCGGTGTGGGTAAGACCTCGCTCGGCCGCTCGATCGCCCGCGCGCTCGGGCGGAAGTTCCACCGCATCTCGCTCGGCGGCATGCGGGACGAGGCGGAGATCCGCGGTCATCGGCGGACCTACATCGGGGCCCTGCCCGGCCAGATCATCCAGGGGTTGCGGCGCGCCGAGTCGAAGAACGCGGTGCTGATGCTCGACGAGGTCGACAAGCTGGGCATGGACTTCCGGGGCGATCCCGCCTCCGCGTTGCTGGAGGTGCTCGATCCGGAGCAGAACGTCGCATTCCGGGACCACTACATCGACGTGGCGTTCGATCTGTCCAAGATCCTCTTCATCACCACCGCCAACGTGCTGGACACCGTACCGGCGCCGCTGCGGGACCGGATGGAGATCATCGAGATCGCGGGCTACACCGAGGAGGAGAAGGTCGCCATCGCGCGGACCCACCTGGTGCCGAAGCAGATCGCCGATCACGGCCTCACCGACGGCGAGCACATCCGGTGGACCGACGCAGCCCTGCGCCGGCTGGTGCGGAGCTACACGCGCGAGGCCGGCCTGCGTAACCTCGAGCGCGAGATCGCGGCCATCACCCGCAAGGTGGCCAAGCGGCGGGTGGAGGGACACGTGGCCTCCGTCGAGGTGACGGAAGCGCTCGTCGGCGAGCTGCTGGGCGCTCCGAGGTTCGAGCACGAGGAGCTGGAAGAGCGGACGCGGATCCCAGGCGTGGCGGTGGGCATGTCGTGGACGCCGACCGGCGGCGAGATCCTGTTCATCGAAGCGACACGGATGAAGGGCAGCAAGACGCTCACGCTGACCGGCCAGCTGGGCGATGTCATGAAGGAGTCTGCCCAGACCGCGTTGTCCTGGGCTCGGTCGCACGTATCCCAGCTCGGTGTCCGGTCGGACTTCTGGGACACATCTGACATCCACATCCACGTGCCGGCGGGCGCGATTCCAAAGGACGGGCCGTCCGCGGGTGTCACGATGGTGACGGCGCTCGTTTCCCTGATGACTCAGCGGCCCGTGCGCTCGGACCTCTCGATGACCGGCGAGGTGACGTTATCTGGCCGCGTGCTGCCCGTCGGTGGCATCAAGGAGAAGGTGCTCGGGGCGCGGCGCGCTGGCGTGAGGGTCGTTATCTTGCCGAAAAGGAACGAGAAAAACCTCATCGAGGACGTGCCGAGTCAAGTCCGCGATGGGATGACCTTCCACCTGGTCGATACCGTCGATCAGGTGCTGAATCTGGCCTTGGAGGAGCCCATTCCCAAGGACAATCGCATCCGGGAATCGCTCCTCCAGGCTCGAAATTGACCCGCAACCTGCTGATGTAGAAGACTCCAGAGGCCGCCCACCCCGGGCGGCCTCGTGGTTTTTGGGCACCCCTTGGCACATCTCTTGGACCCAAGGGGCTCGTGCTCACCAAGGGTGCGATTCTGGCGGCCGTGGTCCTGGCCACCACCATCTCCGCGACGCCGGCCTCGGCGGGAGCCGATACCTATCGGCTCATCGATACTGACGGCGTGGTCCATCTCACCAACGCGCCGACGGATCCTCGCTACAAGGGGCTGCCGCTGGTGTCGGGCACTGCGAGCGGGTGGCTCCGCATGACCGAGACGTCGCAGCATCAGTTCTCGGCCGATATCCGGGAGATCTCGTCTCGCCACGGCGTGGACCCGCAGTTGGTGGAATCGGTGATCCGCGCGGAGTCGGCGTTCAATCCCAGCGCGGTGTCGCGCACCGGCGCGCGCGGCCTGATGCAGCTCATGCCCAAGACCGCGGTGATGCTCGGCGTGCGCGACTCGTTCAACCCGCGCGAGAACATCGAGGGCGGCGTGCGCCACCTGCGCTACCTGCTGGACCGCTACCCGGGCAACGTCTCGCTCGCGGTCGCGGCCTACAACGCGGGCGAGGCGGCGGTGGACGCGCATCGTGGCATCCCGCCGTACGCGGAGACCCAGCAGTACGTGCAGCGCGTGCTCCAGACCGGCGGCGCGTGGTCGGGGCGCACGGTCGGCCCGCTCCCCAAGTCGGTCTACCGCTACGCCGGCCCCAACGGCACGGTGACCTACAGCAATCTGCCGCCCGGCAGTCGCCTCACCGTCGCCCGCTAGCGCCTCGGACGAGTCCCGCCGGTCCCTCAGGCCGGTCGGTGCCAGATCAGGTCGAGGAAGCGGTCCAGCAACCCCTCCTTCACGAACAGCGCGGCGGCCTCTTCGGTCGCGTGCCGATCCATTCCCCAGAGGGCGGCCCGCTTGCCCTGCTCCTGGTTCATCTGGATGAAGACGTGCTGATCCCGGGTGAAGGCGAGGGGAAGATCCTCGTAGACCTGGGCGGTGAAGGCGTTGACCGCGGGGCCGCCGACCGCGATGGCGGGGAACATCTCCGCCATCTCCTGATTGAGCATCCACATGTCGGTCACGACCACCGCGCTGCGGTCCCGGGAGCCCTCGCTGCGCGAGTTGATCGCGCGCTTCAGCTCGTAGGCGATCGGCCGGTCCTCCTCCTCGGGAAGGATGCCGTAGCCGACGACCAGGAGCACGGTGTTGCGAACGTCGAAGTACCGGGACATCAGCGAATCAGGCGCGCGAGCTCCCGGAAGTCGTCGGAATCGGCCTTGCCCAGCAGCTGGAACAGCGCGGTCTCGGTGGTGGTGACGATCGCCCCCGCCTGGCGCAGATAGTCCATGGCCAGGCGCCAGTTCGCCTGGGTCCGCGAGGTGACCGCGTCCGCCACCACGTGCACGCCGTAGCCGGCGGCCAGCAGGTCGAGCGCCGACATCAGCACGCACACGTGCGCCTCAATGCCCCCCACCAGAACCTGGCGGGCGCCGCTGGCGGTCAGGCGGCTCCGGAACGGCTCGACCGCCCAGCACGAGAAGGCGACCTTCTCGACCGGCTCGAGCCCGGAGGGCAGAGCCGCCTTCATCTCGGGCAGGGTGTGCCCCAGCCCCTTCGGATACTGCTCGGTCGCCAGAGTCGGCAGCTGCAGGCGCTGGGCGGCGGCGGAGAGGATCTTGAGGTTCCGCATCACTTCCTCGCGATGATCCGAGTCCATGGCGGGGAAGAGCCGCTCTTGCACGTCGATGACGATCAGGGCGGTGTGCTCCCGCCGGAGCGCCATGGGATGGGACGCTGCCGCTGTCTGAGGGGTGCCGGGCTGGGTCATCGGATCCTCCGGAGCTGAGGGTCTGAAACCGCCGCCATCCTCTCACATCTGGAGACGGAGGCAAGCCGCCCCCGTCTTCAGCGGGCGCGGTCGAGCGTGCGGTACTGGATGGCCTCGGCGACGTGCTCGGTGGCGATGGCGTCGGCCGCGGCCAAGTCGGCGATGGTGCGGGCCACGCGCAGCAAGCGGTCGTGGGCGCGGGCGGAGAGCCCGAGGCGGGTGACGGCCAGGCC
>Ga0075434_100003064_pt1 | contig 14886 bp, 28 predicted proteins | sample RhiMethybrSRZTD3_FD_75298 | JGI IMG/M metagenome (GOLD analysis project Ga0075434, IMG submission 75298) | Populus rhizosphere microbial communities from Tennessee, USA - Rhizosphere MetaG P. TD hybrid SRZTD3 | ecosystem: Host-associated > Plants > Roots > Rhizosphere > Soil | place: USA... | reverse complement strand
CAGCCACACAAGCCGCTCACCGAGCGTCTCGTCCGCAAGGCCGGCCGCAACAGCCAGGGGAAGCTCACCGTGCGCCACCAGGGCGCCGGCCAAAAGCGCCTCTACCGGGTGATCGACTGGAAGCGAGACAAGGCCGGGGTACCGGCCACGATCGCCACCGTCGAGTACGACCCGAACCGCTCGGCTCGGATCGCGCTGCTCCACTACGCGGACGGCGAGAAGCGCTACATGCTCCTGCCGCACGGCCTGGGGGTCGGCGACGTGGTCGTCTCCGGCAACGAGGCCGAGGCCCGCGTCGGCAATGCGCTGCCGCTGGCCCGCATGCCGCTCGGCACCCAGATCCACAACGTCGAGATGGTCGCCGGGCGTGGCGGCCAGATCGTGCGCAGTGCGGGGAGCAGCGCCCAGCTGCTCGCCAAGGAGGGCGAGCTGGCCACCATCCGGCTCCCGTCCGGCGAGGTCCGCCGCGTGCGCGCCAACTGCATGGCCACCGTCGGCCAGGTGAGCAACCTGGACCACGAGAACCAGAACATCGGGAAGGCGGGACGGAGCCGCCACATGGGCCGCCGGCCCGAGGTGCGCGGCGTGACGATGAACCCGCGCGACCATCCGCACGGCGGCGGCGAGGGCAAGTCCCCGACCGGGATGCCGCCCAAGACGCCCTGGGGCAAGCCCGCCATGGGGCTGCGCACCCGCAAGACCAAGCGAACCGGCAAGCTGATCGTCCGGCGCCGATACGGACGTGGGTAGGAGAGAGCCTTGAGTCGATCCGTCAAGAAGGGACCGTTCGTCGACGCGCGGCTGCTCGGCCGCGTCGAGGAGATGAACAAGCGCAACGAGCACAAGGTCCTCAAGACCTGGTCGCGCCCCAGCGTGATCTTCCCGTCGATGATCGGGCACACCATCGCGGTGCACGACGGCAAGCGCCATGTGCCGGTCTTCGTGACCGAGAACATGGTCGGGCATCGGCTGGGCGAGTTCGCGCCGACCCGCCATTACCGCGGCCACGGCAAGGCGACCGACCGGTCGACCGCCCTCAAGTAGGAAGCATCAGATGCGCGTCGCAGCAACCGCCAAGTACATCCGCATCAGCCCCCGCAAGGTGCGCCTGGTGACCGACCTCATCACCGGCAAGCCGGTCGAGGAGGCGGCGGCCATCCTGCGCTTCCTGCCGCGCGCTGCGGCGCGGGACGTGGCCAAGGTGCTGCGCAGTGCGACCGCCAACGCCGAGAACAACTTCAACCTTTCCGCAGACGAGCTGCGGGTCCTGAGCGCCACCGCGGACGAGGGGCCGACCCTCAAGCGCTTCCGTCCACGGGCCCAGGGCCGAACCTTCTCCATCCTGAAGCGAACGAGCCACATCACCATCACCGTGGCCGACCGAGAGGAGTCCTGATGGGTCATAAGGTCCACCCCTACGGCTTCCGCCTCGGCATCAACAAGCCGTGGCTGGCGAAGTGGTATGCCGATCGCGACTACGCCACCCTCCTGCAGGAGGACATGCGGATCCGCCAGCTGGTCAGCCGCCAGCTGGCCAACGCCAGCGTCAGTCAGGTTGAGATCGAGCGTGGCATCAACCACGTGACGGTCACCGTCCACTCCGCCAAGCCGGGGATCGTCATCGGCAAGGGCGGGCAGAACGTCGAGCTGCTGCGCACCTCGATCGGCAAGCTGACCGACAAGAAGGTCAAGCTCGAGATCAAGGAGATCCTGCAGCCGGAGCTCGATGCCGTGCTGGTCGCCCAGAACGTGGCCGGCCAGCTCGAGCGTCGCATCGCCTTCAGGAAGGCGGTCAAGCAGACCGTCCAGCGCACGATCAAGGCTGGCGCCAAGGGCGTGAAGATCCAGGTCTCCGGACGCCTAGGTGGGGCCGAGATGAGCCGGACCGAGTGGGACAAGGAGGGCCGCATCCCGCTCGGCACGCTGCGCGCCGACATCAGCTACGGCGTCGTCCACGCCCGAACAACCTACGGCCGCATCGGCGTCAAGGTCTGGGTCTATCGCGGCGACCAGCTTGGCGAGCGGCCGGGCTCCGCCCGCACCGAGCCGCGCGAGCCCCGGCAGCGACCGACCCGCGGTCGGAGCCGGTCGACCACGGCAAGCACGTCAGCGGCGACGGCCACGGTTGGGGCCGCGGCTGAGCCGGCAGCGCCGACGAACGGCGAGCCGGCGGCGGCGACCGCCCCCGAGGAGGCCTGACCGATGCTGCTCCCAAAGCGAGTCGCACACCGCAAGGTCCAGCGCGGCCGCCGGGCCGGGATGGCCAAGGGCGGCACCACGGTCAGCTTCGGCGAGTACGGGCTGATGGCGGAGGAGGTCTGCTGGCTGACCAGCCGCCAGATCGAAGCCGCCCGCCGCGCCATGACCCACCACATCAAGCGAGGCGGTCGCATCTGGATCCGCGTCTTCCCCGACAAGCCGGTCACGAAGAAGCCGGCCGAGGTGCGGATGGGATCCGGCAAGGGCGCTCCCGATCACTGGGTCGCGGTCGTCAAGCCCGGACGCGTCATGTTCGAGATGTCGGGCGTGCCGGAGACCGTCGCCCGCGAGGCGATGCGCCTGGCAAGCCACAAGCTGCCGATTCAGACGAAGTTCGTCGCCAAGGAGGGCGCGTGATCATGGATATCAACGAGATCCGCGGCCTCTCCGACGACGGGCTGGCGAATGCCCTGGTCGACGCGAAGCAGGAGCTGTGGAAGATCCGCTTCGACCTGGCCACGCGCCAGGAGAAGAACTACAGCCGGTTGCCGGAGACTCGCCGCCGGATCGCCCGCATCCTCACCGTCATGACCGAGCGCCAGCATGCCGCCGAGGCAGCTGCCGCGGTCGAGAAGGCGAGCTGATGGCAGGCAAGCGACGAACCAAGGTCGGACGCGTCATCTCCGACAAGATGGACAAGACCGTCGTGGTCAGCGTCGAGCGGCTCCGCCGGCACCCCATCTACAAGCGGGTGGTCCGCCTGTCGAGCAAGTTCAAGGCGCACGACGAGGAGAACACCGCGCACGTCGGCGACACGGTCCGCATCGAGGAGAGCGCTCCGCTCTCCCGTGAGAAGCGGTGGCGGGTGGTGGAGGTCGTCGCTCGTGGCTCCGGCGAAGAGCTAGTGGACACCTCCGCATGATCCGCCAGTACAGCCGGCTGCGCGTCGCCGATAACACCGGCGCCCGCGAGCTCCAGTGCATCACCGTCATCGGCCGCTCGAGCAGCGACACGGCCGAGGTCGGCGACGTCGTGGTGGCCAGCGTCAAGCAGGCGCTCCCCAACACCGGCGTCAAGAAGGGCGAGGTGGTCCGCGCCGTCATCGTCCGCACGACGAAGGAGTACGGCCGGCCCGATGGCAGCCACATCCGCTTCGACGAGAACGCGGCGGTCCTCATCACCCCGCAGGGAAGCCCCCGCGGGACCCGCATCTTTGGGCCGGTGGCCCGCGAGCTGCGAGAGCGGAACTACATGAAGATCGTCTCCCTCGCGCCGGAGGTGCTGTGAGATGAAGGTGCGCAAGGGTGACACGGTGATCGTGCTGGCCGGCAAGGATCGCGGCAAGCGCGGCGTGGTCGAGCGGATCGAGCGCACCAAGCGCGGATTCGGCGTCGTCGTGCCAGGGATCAACATGGCCAAGCGCCACCAGAGGCCTCGCCAGCAGAGGCAGACCGCGGGCATCCTCGACCTGCCCGTGCCGCTCCACCTGAGCAACGTCCAGGTCGTGTGCCCACGCTGTGACCGGCCCACCCGCGTCTCGCACCAGATGCTCGAGGACGGGACCCATCGGGTGCGCGTCTGCACCCATTGCGGCGAGCAGATGGAGGTCGCGAAGTGAGCGACGAGAAGACGACGCCACGCCCACGCACGCGTTCGCGCCGCGCCGAGGCGGCGCCACAGGCCGCCGAGACGGCCCCAAAGCCGATGGCCGCCTCCGACGGCCTCCGGCGTCGCTACCTGGACGAGGCGGTCCCCGCGCTGCGACGCGAGTTCGGCTACGCCAACCCCATGCAGGTCCCGCGCCTCGAGAAAGTGGTCGTCAACATCGGCCTCGGCGAGGCAATCCAGAACGCGAAGGCGCTCGATGCCGCGGTCGGCGACTTGACCCAGATCACCGGCCAGAAGCCGATCGTGACCCGTGCGAAGCGCTCGATCGCGCAGTTCCGCCTGCGGACCGGGATGCCGATCGGCGCCAAGGTCACGCTTCGCGGGCAGCGCATGTACGACTTCCTGGAGCGGACGATGCGGCTCTCCCTGCCGCGGATCCGCGACTTCCGCGGGATCAGCCGCAGCTCGTTCGACGGGCGCGGCAACTTCAGCCTTGGGCTGCGAGAGCAGCTCGTCTTCCCCGAGATCGACTACGACAAGATCGACCGCCTCCGCGGGATGGAGATCAGCATCGTCACCACGGCCAAGACCGACGAGGAGGGGCTCAAGCTCCTGCAGCTCCTCGGCATGCCGTTCCAGGCCAGCTAGCAGAGGATCCAACGTGGCAAAGAAGTCAATGATCGTCAAGGCGCAGCGCAAGCCGCGCTTCACGGTCCAGCAGCACAACCGGTGCGCCGTCTGTGGACGGCCGCGCGGTTACATGCGCCGCTTCGCGCTGTGCCGCATCTGCTTCCGGGAGCGGGCCCTCGAAGGTCAGCTGCCGGGCGTCACCAAGTCGAGCTGGTAGTCCGAGGACCATCACCAACCATGAACTCCACTGACCCGATCGCCGACATGCTGACCCGCATCCGCAATGCGAGCCTGGCGCGGCATCGCGAGCTGACGTTGCCCTCCTCCCGGATCAAGCGCGACATCGCGCGGATCCTGGTCGAGGAGGGGTTCATCGAGTCGTACGCGACGAGCCAGGACGGCGTCCAGGAGCTGCTCACGATCCAGCTCAAGTACGTCGAGGGCCGCACGCCGGTGGTGAGCGGCCTGAAGCGGATCAGCAAGCCGGGTCTGCGGGTCTATGCCCGCAAGACCGAGATCCCCCGCGTCCTGGGCGGGCTCGGCACGGCCATCCTATCGACCTCGCACGGGATCATGACCGGGCAGAGCGCCCGGAAGCTGAATCTCGGTGGCGAGGTTCTGTGCTACGTCTGGTAGGGGAGCAGATGTCACGCATCGGTCGGATGCCGATCCCCGTGCCAGCTGGCGTCGAGGTACGCCAGGAAGGCGCCACGCTGAGCGTCAAGGGGCCGCTCGGCGAGCTCTCGCGCGAGATCCATCCGGAGATGGTCGTCGAGCGCGGCGATGGGGAGCTGCGCGTCGTGCGACCGAGCGACGAGCCGCGCCATCGGGCCCTGCATGGGCTCACCCGCACGCTCGTCAACAACATGGTGGTGGGTGTCACGACCGGCTTCACGAAGGGCCTAGAGATCAGCGGCGTTGGCTATCGCGCCCAGCTCCAGGGCACCAAGCTCGTGCTGGCGCTCGGCTACTCGCACCCTGTCGAGGTCGATCCGCCGGCCGGCATCAGCTTCCAGGTCGAGACGCCGACGCGCCTCGCGGTGGTCGGTCCCGACAAGGAGCTCGTCGGACAGATGGCCGCCTACATCCGCTCGCGTCGCAAGCCGGAGCCGTATAAGGGCAAGGGGATCCGGTATGCCGGTGAGCAGATCCTGCGCAAGGCCGGCAAGGCCGGCAAGGTCGGGGGGACCAAGTAATGATCAAGAAGGACTCGCGCGACGCGCTGCGCCGCAAGCGGCATGAGCGCCTCCGGCTGCGCATCACCGGCAGCCCGGGACGTCCGCGCCTCTCCATCTTCCGGAGCGCGAAGTACATCTATGCCCAGGTGATCGACGACGCCACGGGGCGGACCGTCGCAGCGGCATCCAGCCGCGAGGCGGGGATCGCTGCTGGCCCGGGCAAGGTCGACGCCGCCCGCGCCGTCGGGCGTGCGATCGCCGAGCGCGCCAAGGCGGCAGGGATCGGGACCGTGGTCCTCGATCGCGGCGGCTATCGATATCACGGGCGGGTTCGCTCGCTCGCCGAGGGCGCCCGCGAGGGCGGCCTCGACCTGTAGCGGAGGACTCATGGCTCGCATCGATCCAACCAAGCTCAACCTGGAAGAGAAAGTCGTCCAGATCAACCGGGTCGCGAAAGTCGTCAAGGGCGGCCGCCGCTTCAGCTTCAGCGCGGTCGTCGTGGTCGGCGACGGCAACGGGGTCGTCGGTGCTGGGCTCGGCAAGGCTGGCGAAGTCCCCGAGGCGATCCGCAAGGGCGTGGAGGACGCCAAGAAGCACCTGGTCGCCGTGCCGCTCGTCGGCACCTCGATCCCGCACCAGGTGCGCGTCGACTTCGGCGCCAGCACCGTCCTCCTGCGGCCGGCCTCGCCGGGGACCGGCGTGATCGCCGGCGGCTCGGTGCGCTCCGTCGTCGAGGCCGCCGGGATCCGCGATCTCCTCTCCAAGTCGATGGGCAGCACGAACCCGGTGAACGTGGTGCGCGCCACGATCGAGGCGCTGCGCAGCCTGCGCTCCGCGGATCGGATCGCGCTCAGCCGCGGGACAACGGCAGAACGGCTCCTCGGCAAGCGCGGCGCGGAGGCGGCCCGCACGCCGCACGAGTACGTCGAGCGGCCGGCGCCCGCATTCCAGCCCGGAGGCGGACGTGGCCGCTAGGCGCACCGCACCCAAGGCCGGCCCGATGCTCCGCGTGACCTGGGTCCGCTCGACGATCGGCCAGAAGGCCGGTGCGCGCGGCACGATCCGCGCCCTTGGGCTGCATCGGCTTCATCAGAGCATCGAGGTCGCCGACACGCCCGCCAACCGCGGCATGCTGCGCCGCGTCGCGTTCCTCGTGACCGTCGAACAGCCGGCCGCCACAGAGCAGCCGCAGGACGCCTAGATGAAGCTCCACGAACCGCGCCCGAACAAGGGCGCGCGCCGCGCCCCACGACGCCTCGGGCGAGGCCACGGGTCGGGTCGCGGCAAGACCGCCGGTCGCGGCACGAAGGGCCAGAAGTCACGCGCCGGAGGCGGCATTCCCGCCTGGTTCGAGGGTGGGCAGACCCCGCTCCACGTCCGGACGCCGAAGCTGCACGGCTTCACGAACCGGTTCCGCGTCGAGTACGTCCCGCTCAACCTGGGGCGGCTGGCAGAGGCCGAGAAGGGGACCCTCATCACGCCCGACGTCCTCAGGCACGACGCGCTCATCCGTGACCGGAAGACGCGGCCAATGCCGGTCAAGATCCTCGGCGGCGGAGACGCCCCGCGCGGAGTCACGATCCACGCCCATGCCTTCACGCGCTCGGCGCTGGCCAAGCTGGCCGCGGCGGGGAGCACCGCCCAGCTGATCAGCTGGCCCGATGGCGCCCCGATCGACTTCCCGCCGGAGCCGGGTCCCGAGACGGAAGCGCCAGCTCCGCGCAAGTCGAAGCGAGGGTCTAAGGCGGCGGCGCAAGAGGCCGATGACGAGGAGGCTGGCGAGAAGGTGGCAACTGAAGCGGATGCCACGCCTGAGGACGGGAGCGCGAGCGCGTCCGTCGCGGAGGACGAGCCGGCCGCAGCCGCCGACGACGGCGAAGGCGAGTCCTGACCTTGATCGAGTCCCTCGTCCAGGCCTTCCGGGCGCCGGACATCCGCCGGAAGATCCTGTTCACGCTGGGGATCCTGCTCGTCTTCCGGGCGCTCACCAACGTCCCGGTCCCGAACGTCAACCAGACGCAGCTGGCCAACCTCTTCAACACGAACCAGCTGCTCGGCCTGCTCGACCTCTTCTCGGGCGGCGGGCTGGCGACGGCGTCGATCATCGGGATGGGGGTCAACCCGTACATCAACGCCAGCATCATCATGCAGCTGATGACGGGGGTGATCCCCAGCCTCAGCGAGCTCTCCCGCGAGGGAGAGTACGGGCGCAACCGGATCAACCAGTACACCCGTCTGCTGACGATCCCGATGGCGTTCGCCCAGGGCTACGGGTTCTCGGTGCTGCTCTCCGCGAACGGCGTCATCCCATCGAACCCGCTCTTCTCCTTCGAGACGCTCTCCCTGCTCCTCTCGTTTACGGCCGGGACCATCCTGCTGATGTGGCTCGGCGAGTTGATCAGCGAGCGGGGCCTCGGCAACGGGATCAGCTTCATCATCTTCGCGGGCATTGTCGGTCGACTGCCGCATCGGGCCGCCCCGATCGTGACGGGGCCGGATGGGCTGCTTCGCATCATCCCGTTCATCCTGATCGGGATCGTGGTGATCGCGGGCGTTGTCTTCATCAACGAGGGCCAGCGACGGATCCCGGTGCAGTACGCCAGCCGGGTGCGCGGGCGGCGCATGTACCAGGGTCAGACGCAATACCTGCCGCTCAAGGTCACGATGGCGGGCGTGATCCCGATCATCTTCGCGATCAGCATCCTTCTCTTCCCCGCCCAGATCGCCCAGTACTTCACCGCGTCATCGGTGGACTGGGTCCGAAACGTCGCCGAGTTCGTCGTCCGCAACCTGAGCCAGAGCAACCCGATCGTGTACGGCGGCCTCTACTTCGTGCTGGTCGTCTTCTTCACCTACTTCTACACGGCCTTCCAGTTCCGGCCCGATCAGACCGCCGACTACCTGCGCAAGAACGGCGGCTTCATCCCCGGCATCCGTCCGGGCAAGCCGACCGAGGAGTTCCTGTCGCGAGTCACCAACCGGATCACGCTCGGCGGGGCGCTCTTCCTCGCCTCGCTGGCGGTGCTGCCGCTGGTCGTCACCGCGATCATTCCCGGCACGCAGGGGCTGCAGCTCGGCGGCACGAGCGTCCTGATCGTGGTGAGCGTGGTGGTCGAGACGATGAAGCAGCTCGAGGCCCAGATGCTGATGCGCCACTACGAGGGCTTCATCCGGTGACCGATCCGGGCAACGGCCCGGCGGCGTCGCAGATGGGGCGCCGGATCATTCTGCTCGTCGGCCCGGTCGGCTCCGGTAAGGGCACGCAGGCGGAGGCGCTCGCCCACGAGCTGGGGCTCGTCCAACTTGCCTCCGGGAACCTCTTCCGGGCAGCCCTTCGCGACGGAACGGCGCTCGGCGAGGAGGCGCGCGTCTACATGGAGCGTGGCGACCTCGTCCCCGACGAGATCACGATCGCGATGTTCATGGAGGAGCTGGCGAAGCCGGCAAGCGAGCGAGGCGCGATTCTCGATGGCTTCCCGCGCACAGTTGCCCAGGCCGAGGCTCTCGATGCCATTCTCGCCGGGCGAGGAGAGCGGATCGAGCGTGTCATCTCGATCGAGGTTCCGGTGGAGGAGCTCATCGCCCGCGTCGCCGGCAGGCGCGTCTGTCCGGTCTGCGGGACCCCCTACCACGTCACCGGCGATCCACCGCGGGTGGCGGGCCGCTGCGACCACGATGGGGCCGAGCTCGTGCAGCGCGACGACGACCGGCCGGAGGTCGTTCGCGCCCGACTCGCAAAGCAAGTGCCCCCGATGCTCGAGGTGATTGACCACTACGAGCGCGCCGGGATCGTCCTCCATGTCGACGGGCGCCAGCCGATCGAGGCGATCACGCAGGAGATCCTGGCCGCACTCGGGGCGGACTGACGAAGCCGATGGTCACCATCAAGCGGCCCGAGGAGATCGCCCGCATGCGGCACGCCGGCACCATCCTGGTCGGTGTGCTGGCCAGGCTGGAGGCAGAGCTCCGGCCGGGGGTCAGCACCGGCGCCCTCGACGCGATCGCCGAGAAGATGATCCGGGACGCCGGCGCGATCCCCTCGTTCCTCGGCTACCTCGGCGTCCGCGGCTCGGTGCCGTTTCCCGGTTCGATCTGCGCCTCGATCAACGACGAGGTGGTGCACGGCATCCCCTCACGGAGGCGGACGCTGCAGGACGGCGACGTGGTCAAGCTCGACGTCGGCTGCATCTGGCAGGGCTGGCACGCCGATACGGCACGCACCTTCTCCGTCGGAACGGTTTCGCCGAAGGTCACCGAGCTGATGGCGGCCACGCGGCGAGGGATGGAAGCCGGCATCGCGGCGGCGATCCCCGGGAATCGGCTCGGTGACGTCGGTGCAGCGATCGAGGCCGTGGCCCGCGAGCACGGTTACGGCGTGGTCCGGCCATTCGTCGGCCACGGAATCGGGACCGCGATGCACGAGGATCCGCAGGTCCCCAACTACGGCCGCCCAGGAACCGGGATGCGGATCGAGGCAGGGATGTGCTTCGCGATCGAGCCGATGTTCAACCTCGGCGACGACGATGTCGGCATGCTCGACGACGGCTGGACCGTGGTCACCGCCGATGGCAGCGTCTCAGCCCATTTCGAGGACACGATTGCGGTCACCCCAAGCGGCCCCGAGGTGCTCACCCGTGCCTGATCGGCGCCCTGGAGGGCCGTTGTGCGGGGGCAGCGCGCTGATGTATACTCTCCGTTCCGTGGTCGCCGCGTGCGGCGGCCTTTCCGTGTGTCCCCAACCAGAACCAGTCAATCAGCAGATCGAGGGTGCGTAGCGCTTGGCGAAGAAGGATGCGATCGAGGTCGAGGGTGAGGTCGTCCTCCCCTTGCCGAACGCGATGTTCAAGGTGCGATTGGAGAATGGTCACGAGGTTCTCGCCCACATCTCCGGCAAGCTGCGCCAGAACTTCATCCGCATCCTGCCCGGCGACACGGTCCGCGTCGAGCTCAGTCCCTACGACCTCACCCGGGGTCGCATCACCTACAGGATGAGATGAAGGTTTCTGCCTCCGTAAAGCCGCGTTGCGAGCGTTGCAAGGTCATCAAGCGCTCCGGCGTGGTGATGGTCATCTGCCCCATCCCCAAGCACAAGCAGCGACAGGGGTAACGCGGCTTCATGGCACGCATCGCCGGCGTCGACATCCCCCGCGAGAAGCGGGTCGTCGTTTCGCTGACCTACATCCACGGGATCGGGCCGAGCTCGTCGGAACAGATCCTGTCGGCAGCCAACGTCCCGGCAGCGACCCGGGTCCGTGACCTCACCGAGGAGGAGGTCAATCGCCTGCGCGAGGTGATCGACCGCCGCTTCAAGGTCGAGGGCGACCTGCGGCGCGAAGTGAGCATGAACATCAAGCGCCTGATGGAGATCGGGTCGTACCGCGGCCTTCGTCATCGGCGCAACCTCCCGGTGCGCGGTCAGCGCACCAAGACGAACGCACGTCAGCGGCGCGGCCCGCGCAAGACGGTCGGCGTTCGGCGCAAGAAGTAGATCCAGGAGAGGCATGGCAGAGCGGAAGAAGGCGGCGCGCAGCAAGAAGCGGGAGAAGAAGAACGTCCCGACCGGGCACGCCCATATCCAGTCGACGTTCAACAACACGATCGTCACGATCACCGATGCCGGCGGCAACGTCATCAGCTGGGGGAGTGCCGGGCTGGTCGGCTTCAAGGGCTCCCGCAAGAGCACGCCGTATGCCGCGGCGCAGACCGCCGACGGCGCCGCCAAGCGCGCCATGGAGCACGGCATGCGCCAGATCGAGGTCTTCGTGAAGGGTCCTGGCGCCGGCCGCGAACAGGCGATCCGCTCCCTGCAGACCGCTGGCCTGGAGGTGACCGCCATCACCGACGTCACGCCGATCCCGCACAACGGCTGCCGCCCACCGAAGCGGCGCCGGGTCTGAGGCGCGCATGGCTCGTTACACCGACCCCGTCTGCCGCATCTGTCGCCGGGAAGGGCTCAAGCTCTTCCTCAAGGGGAGCCGCTGCTTCAGCAAGAAGTGCGCCTTCGAGCGCCGCAGCACGCCGCCCGGCATGAACACCCAGCGCCGCCGCAAGGTGAGCGAGTTCGGAATCCAGATGCGCGAGAAGCAGAAGGTGCGCCGCAGCTACTCGGTCCTCGAGAAGCAGTTCCGCAACTACTTCGACAAGGCCGAGCAGCGCAAGGGGATGACGGGCGAGAACCTGCTTCGCATGCTGGAGATGCGCCTCGACAACGTCGTCTTCCGGATGGGCCTCGCCCGCTCTCGGGCCGAGGCGCGCCAGCTGGTCACCCATCGGCACTTCACCGTCAACGGCCGCCCGGCCAGCATCCCCTCGTACGGGACGAAGATCGGCGACCGGATCGAGGTGCGGGAGAGCCGGCGCGGACGAGAGATCTTCAAGACGGCGGCCGAGACGATGAAGTCGGCCTCGGTCCCCGAGTGGGTGAGCATCGAGCCGGCCAAGCTGGCGGGATCGGTGCTGGCGGAGCCGGCCCGCGAACAGATGCCGCTCGAATTCAACGAACAGCTCGTCGTCGAGTACTACTCGCGATAGATGGAGTCAGACGCCTTCATGATCGAACTTGCCGAACCCACCACGACGCCGACCACGCGCATCGAGGAGGTCGAGACGCGTGGGGACCTGTCCATCTTCGAGGTGAACCCCCTCGCCGATGGCTATGGCGTGACGCTGGGGAATGCCCTGCGCCGCGTCCTCCTGAACTCGCTCGAAGGGGCAGCCGTCACCGCCGTCCAGGTCGCCGGCGTCTTCCACGAGTTCAGCACGATCGACAACGTCAAGGAGGACGTGACCCAGATCGTCCTCAACATCAAGAAGCTCCGCCTCCGATCGTTCGCACGGCACGCGGTCACCCTCAAGCTGATCAAGCACGGGGCAGGACCAGTCACCGCGGCTGATATCACCGAGTCGGCCGATGTCGAGATCGTCAACCCCGAGCTCGTGCTCCTCACCCTCGACTCCGACGCGGGATCCATCGAGATGGACCTGACCGTGGAGACGGGCGTCGGCTATCGGCCGGCCGAGCACGCCGAGGACCTCCCGATCGGGATCATTCCCGTCGACGCGATCTTCACCCCGGTCCGGCGCGTCAACTTCATCGTCAGCGACACCCGCGTCGGCCAGATGACGAACTTCGACCGCCTGACGCTCGAGATCGAGACCGATGGCACGACGACCCCCAAGGCGGCCCTGTCGGCGGCCTCGGAGATCCTCGTCAAGGAGTTCAGCCGCTTCGCGGAGATCGGCCGGCGGCCGCTCCCCGGGACTGAGGACGCGCCCGCGATGGTCAGCGCGAACCTCCTCGACGCCCCGATCGAGGAGCTCGACCTGCCGATGCGCGCCTACAACAGCCTGAAGCGCAACAACATCACCAAAATCGGGCAGCTGCTGGCGCTCGGCGACGACGAGCTGCTGCGGATGCGCAACTTCGGCAAGAAGAGCCTCGACGAGATGAAGGAGCGCCTCGCGCTGCGCGGCTTCATCGTCCCCGAGGCGGACGGTGGAACGGTCGACGAGTCGGATCTGCCCGCCGCGGCGGAGCTCGACGAGGCGGTCGCCGCCGAGCTCGACCGGGAGGGTTGAGCCGATGCCGCATCGGACGGCCGGGCGCCGGCTCGGTCGGACCGGGAGCCATCGGCTTCACATGCTCGACAACCTGGCGGTCTCCGTCCTTCGCTACGAGAAGGTGAAGACGACGGAGGCCAAGGCCAAGGAGGTCCGCGGTCGGGTCGACAAGATGATCACCCTCGCCAAGCGCGGCGACCTCTCGGCACGACGCCAGCTCATCTCGGCGATGCCGGACGAGCCGCTCATCATCGACAAGCTGATGGGCGAGCTGGCCACCAAATACGCCGACCGCAGCTCCGGCTACACCCGCATCGTCAAGGTCGGGCAGCGGCTGGGCGATGCAGCGGCGCTCGTCCAGATCGAGCTGGTCTAGGAACGACCCGCCGCGATCGGGCGGACAATGAAAGACGGACCGATCACTCCCGGGCCGCGGCGATGCGCACGGGCGGTGATCGAGTACGACGGAACGAACTTCGCCGGCTCCCAGTACCAGCCGAACGCTCGGACGGTGCAGGGGGAGCTGGAGGAGGCGCTTAACAGACTGACCGGCGAGCGGGTGCGAGTCCGCCTCGCCGGGCGAACCGATGCCGGGGTGCACGCCACCGGCCAGGTCGCGGCCTTCTGCCTCGCTCGCCGCCGCCGCGGCAAGGGGATCGGATGGGCCGAGCTGCGGCGACGGCTGAACGCCAGCCTGCCGCCGGACCTGGCGGTGCGTACGCTCAGGTCGGCTGCCGCGGGATTCGACCCGCGACGCGACGCCGTCTCGCGCGTCTACCGCTACCGGATCCGGATGGCGGGGGATCGGCGAGCGGCGGACCGGCATCGGACGCTCGAGATTGGCGATCGGCTCGACGTCGCGGCGATGCGGTCCGCGGCGGCTGAGCTCATCGGGGAGCGAGACTTCGCGGCCCTGGGGAGCGACGCACATGGCCGAACCGTCCGGCGCCTTCGGGAGGTGTCGATCGTCCGGCGCGGAACCTCGATCGAGGTCCGGGTCACGGCCGACGCGTTCCTGCGGCGCATGGTGCGCAGCATCGTGGCCATCCTCCTGGAGGTGGGCCGCGGGAAGCTCGCCCCATCGGCGGTCGCCGACCTGCTCGACGCGGGAGAGCGCGCCCTTCACGGGCGAGCGGCTCCGGCGCGCGGGCTGACCCTCGAGCGGGTCACGTATCCGAATACAAGATCGATGACAAGGCGAACGAGGACCTGAGGCAACGTGAAGACATATGTGGTCAAGGCGGACGAGATCGAGCGCAGCTGGTGGGTGGTGGACGCCGCCGACCAGACGCTCGGTCGTCTCGCCACGCGCATCGCGACGTTGCTCGAGGGGAAGCACAAGCCGATCTATTCGCCGCACCTCGACACCGGCGACCACGTCGTCGTCATCAACGCCGCCCAGATCAAGGTCACCGGCAACAAGCTCGACCAGAAGTCGTACTACCGGCACTCGGGCTACCCCGGCGGCCTCAAGGAGGAGAGCCTGCGGGCACTCATGGCGCGCAAGCCGGAGATCGTCATCGAGCGGGCAGTGAAGGGGATGCTCCCGCAGAATCGGCTCGGGCGAGCGATGTTCAAGAAGCTGCGGGTCTACCGAGGCGCCGACCATCCCCACCAGGCGCAGCAGCCAACGGCTGCCGAGCTCTAACGAGGAACGCTGAGCAGTGAGCACGAGCTACGTCTACGGGACCGGCCGCCGCAAGGAGGCGGT
>Ga0075434_100003060_pt1 | contig 14890 bp, 15 predicted proteins | sample RhiMethybrSRZTD3_FD_75298 | JGI IMG/M metagenome (GOLD analysis project Ga0075434, IMG submission 75298) | Populus rhizosphere microbial communities from Tennessee, USA - Rhizosphere MetaG P. TD hybrid SRZTD3 | ecosystem: Host-associated > Plants > Roots > Rhizosphere > Soil | place: USA... | reverse complement strand
TCGTCCAATTCAACGATGAAGAACTCACCGCAGAGAAGCTGCAGGAAACCCTTCGGCGAACGCTTCGCACGATCAGCAAGATCGAGAAGCTCTATGAAATAGGACTCCGCCAGGCTGCTCACCTGGAGACGACCGCAAAATCCAACAAGGTTTCACAACGACGTGCCCGACGGCGCGTGGCGCGGACCAGGATCGAGATGTCACTCCATGTCCGGTCAATCGTCTTCAAGGAACGTGAGAAAAGGCGCTTGATCGGCCTGATGCGTCAGATGATCGAACGAGTGCGCTCGCTGGAAGGGGATAGGGTGCGCCTGGAACGCCGGGCAGGCGGATCACGGGGCGATAGATCGGCAGAGGCAGCCAGGGCATTGCGTTCTTGCCGATCGCAACTCAGAGCGATTGAAGAGTTGAACCTGATGGATGCCGCGAGCCTGAAACGCACGCTCGCGTCGGTCTTGCGAGGAGAAGCTCAGGCCGAACAAGCGAAGAAAGAGCTAACCGAGGCAAATCTGCGCCTCGTGGTATCGATTGCCAAGAAGTATACGAACAGAGGCTTGCATTTTTTGGACCTGATACAGGAAGGCAATCTTGGCTTGATGCGCGGGGCCGACAAGTTTGAGTGGCGGCGCGGTTACAAGTTCTCCACATACGCGACCTGGTGGATCCGGCAAGCAATCTCGCGGGCCATCGCCGACCAGGCGCGCACCATTCGTGTTCCTGTTCATATGATTGAACGAATCAACCGGCAGGTCCGCACCGGCCGGCAACTAGTCCAAGAGCTTGGCCGCGAGCCAAGTTGCGAAGAACTCGCGGCGCGAATGGATATTTCCGTGGATGTGGTGCGCGCCACAAAAAAAATTGCGCAGCAGCCGGTCTCGTTGGAAACCCCGGTCGGAGAGGAACAAGAGAGTCACCTGGGGGATCTGGTCGAGGACAAGGGCGTGGCTTTGCCATCGGACGCGGCAATCCAGCTCAATTTGAAAGAGCAAATGGGTTGCATGCTAAGGATGCTTACACCGCGGGAAGAACGGATCATTAAGTTACGCTTCGGGCTGGATGGCGGCAGCGAACATACGTTGGAGGAAGTGGGACAGGTTTTCGCTGTAACCCGGGAGCGAATCCGGCAAATTGAAGCCATTGCGTTACGAAAGCTCCGGCACCCTTCACGCTCGGGCCGATTTCGGGTGTTCTTCCAAGGTACCCCCTAAGGCTGCAAGTCAGCACAGAACGAGTTCAAGGAGATTCTCGATGACCATCACATTTAAAAAGCGCCAGAAGGAAATGAAAAGATTGGAAAAGCGACGTGAGAAGGAAGCCCGCCGCGTAGAAAAAAAGCTGGCTAAACGGGCGCAGAGCGACGCGTCGAAAGTCGAGAATGCTGCTGGGGATAGCAATCCCGGGCAGAAGGACTAAAGAGTCGTTTATACTCGCGGCCGTTTGACACTAGTGGCGAGACCGACTGGTTCTAACAAACAAATGAAAAGAAACTCGTTAGAAACGGCGTCGGCCGCCGTTATCGGGACGCGGGGAGTGGCCCCAGTGATCACGCGAACCGCTGCCGCCGCGCGGAGCCTGAGGTCGTGCCTCATTCACCGACAACAGGCGTCCTTCAACGCTATTTCCATTGAGTTCAGCGATTGCTCGGATCGTATCTTCGCCTGGTCCGAGCTCGACGAAGCCAAACCCTCGCGACCGCCCACTCTCTCTGTCGCGGATCACGCGTGCAGACGTCACCTGAAACCCCTTAGCGTTAAAAACCTGTTGTAAACCCTCATCCGTCATCTCAAACGAAAGATTTCCCACGTAAAGGTTTGCCATTTCTTCTCCTTTAGATTCCAGTCCTATCTCGGACTAAGGGAGGCCGATAAATTTCGCCTCCCATCCTGCCGGCTAAAGGTTTGTCACGTTCGAAGCTTGCAGGCCCTTGGGCCCTGTCGTGACTTCGAACTCAACGGCTTGTCCCTCGTTGAGTGATCGATATCCATCGCCTTGAATCGCGGAGAAATGCACAAACACATCTTCACCGGATTGCCGTTGGATAAATCCAAAACCTTTGCCTGCGTTGAACCACTTAACTATTCCTTGTTCCTTCAAGACGAATTCCTGCCTTCTGCTAGTAGGCTATTTGCGCCGCCTGGGACCGCCTTGAGAGGTCAAAAAAAGAGGGGCTGCAAGTGTGGACCTGCAGCCCCCTTAAATGAATCCAAAGGTTTTACAAGAGCAACAAACGCAGGCTAACTCTAACACACTGTCGCGACGTTCAGAGATACAAATCGGAACGTTCCGACGCAAAGCGCAGACTCAAGAGCCAACGCTCGACCCGGAAGGTCGCAAATTGGCGCGTCAACTTGCCGTCGCCGAAACCGGGTAGCTGCCCCGTTCAGTCTGCCTCAACCCGGCAGGTTAGGGACCCTTCTTGAGGTCACGAGATGACCCCAAAAAACCTGATTTTGCTTCGCTCTGACAAATAGTTATAAGCCAGTGAAACAGAGTGTAGACTATAGAACAGCCACCCGAATCGACTTTTGGGGCCTTTTAAAGAGAGCCCACCGTGCCATCTGAAGTGATTGCCAAAAAGCCTTGCTATCTGCGGAGCGAACAAAGCGCCGCCTTCATCCGATACTGTGAGCGTGTATACGGGGTTATGCTCAATCAGTATGGGACAGCCGATGTGGATCAGCTGGCTTTACTGCTAGATGTCCTGCACCTGCGTCCTGGATCGCACGTCCTCGATCTCGGCTGCGGGACAGGCGGTACAACGCGATATCTGGCGGAGAAAAGCGGGGCCAGATTTGTTGGCATTGATAGTTCAGAACCTGCTATTGGCCGGGCGCAAGAGATCGCTGCCATTAGCCCAGAGTGGCTCGCATTCAAAGTTGGCACGATGGACGCTCTGGATTTTTCCCCGGGCTCTTTCGACGCGGCGATCGCTATCGAGTCGCTTTACCCATGCAAGGATCTCACCTCCACCATCGGTCAGCTCAACAAGCTCTTGCGCGCGGGTAGCCAGATGGCGCTTTTTCATACATACACGGCGGACGGCCCGCGGGACAAGCTTTCAGCAAACCATGCCAAGCTGGGCGCCGCGTTGCGTGCCAACGGTATCGTCTTTAACGTGTTTGATTTGAGCGAAAGCGACCGTCACTTTTGGATGCGTTCAAAGATTGTTGCGGACGAGATGCGCGCTGAATTTGAAGCCGAGGGAAACGCTGATCTCATACATTTAGACGAGACAGAAGCTCGGCTGAACCTGATCCAAGAGGGCCGACAGGCGCGCTACCTCTACCACGCACGTGTCAAATAACGGCCAGATTGCAAACGACGATGGGGATTCCGTAAGTTTCGCAGTTCGGAAAGAGTTGAGTTGCGCCGACAATATTGTTCGCGTTTCCCTCGCGGGCTGCCTCCTGCTAGGAATTCAGGGTTTTTGACAGATAAAGCGCTGACTGTTCTATCGAGAAAAAGACACAATCAGTTTGACCACAGCCCAGACGAAAAGAACAGCAAAGGCCGCCAGAAGCAGGCTCTCGCCCGACACTACGACCGTTTTGTTAGCAGACATAATCAAGCTTTCTAGCCAGAATTGCTCAGTGGAAGGTTGCGATAGGAACTGGGCCGTCCGTGCTCGACGGAGTTCGCCACAGGGCAAACGACTGCCTGTAATCTCTACTCTTAGGATGCGGCTGTCAAGCAATCAATAGTTCTAGCTAGAGACCAGCCCGCCGTCGGTATTCTTCGCAATTTTCGGCCGTTTGGCGGATGCCCTATGAGTCGCGGTGACGACGTCGTGTAATCGGCACCAAGCGTGGGGAATTACACAACTATTACCGAAGCCCGGAGTCTCGCGTGCTACGTTCGGAGAGTAGGTCGGCAGAATCGTTGGAGAGGACTACGAAGCAATGAGCATCTTCAAACGCGACAAAACATTTGCGCAGCCTGTCAACTGGACAACGACCTTCTTCATAGGAGCAATCCACATCGGTGCCGTCGTCGCGTTGTTCTTCTTCACTTGGAAGGCATTTGCTCTGGCCGTGGTGCTCTGGTGGGTCGCCGGAAGCCTTGGCATCGGAATGGGCTACCATCGGCTTCTTACGCATCGGGGCTACAAGACACCGAAATGGATGGAATACTTCCTGACCTTTTGTGGCACCTTGGCGCTCGAGGGCGGTCCCATCGCGTGGGTGGCGACGCACCGTGTCCACCACCAGAATACCGACCGCGATGGTGATCCGCACTCGCCGCGCGATGGCGGCTTGTGGGCGCACATGGGGTGGATTCTGACGGGCCAAGCAATGCACAATAACGCCAAAGAGCTCTTGCCGTTCGTGCCCGATCTTCGGAAAGATAAGTTTCATGCGTGGATTAGCAAGTGGCACTGGGTTCCGCTCGCATTGCTCGCTGTACTTACCTTGGCGATCGCTGGTTGGTCCTGCCTGTTATGGGGATTTTTCCTGCGAACGACGGTTAGTCTCCACGCCACTTGGCTCGTGAACTCGGCGACCCATATGTGGGGATCCCAACGGTTCATTACCGGTGATGAGTCCAAAAACAATTTCTGGGTAGCGATGCTCACGTTCGGCGAGGGATGGCACAACAATCATCACGCAGCCGCACAGGTGGCGCGTCATGGTCTTGCCTGGTATGAGTTCGACGTGAACTGGTACGGGATTTGGGTGCTACGAAGTCTTGGCCTGGCAACGCACGTCAAGCTTCCCGACAGCAAGATCGCAAGGAAACCACAAACTACAATTCCGGCCGAAGTTGGCAAAACTGCGGTTTTGTCGCCGGCCGTCCCGGAAAATTAGGCCAGTGGCGCGCCTCCGAAATGCCAGCTGGATACCGTTTCTTTTGATAAAGACACGAGCAACCCTGACATAAACTAGAAAGCATGCGAATTACGCGCCGCACCAAAGCGATCGCGTTCTTTATTGTGCTGGGTGCTTGTCTGGTGGCGCTGGCAATCGCCCTCAATGTTGGCTGGATGATCTTCCACTGGCGTCAGGTTGTTCCCCTTGTCCTCGGCATCATCCTGTTAGCGCTATTGATCGTGGGCCTTGTGATGAACACAATTTTCCTTGTCCGCGAAATTCGACGGAATGAACAACAAGATAGCTTCCTGAACGCCATCACGCACGATCTGAAGACGCCGATCACGTCAATTCGGTTATATCTGGAGACACTCCAAAGCCGTCCTCTGGACGAACCGCAGCGCCGCGATTTCTACCGCATCATGCTCGAGGACACCGATCGCTTGCTTGGTTCGGTTGAGCAAGTGCTCAAAGCTAGCCAGGTAAAGCAACGAAGTCTGCGGAAAAACTGGCAGGACGTCAACTTCGCCGAAATCGTGAACGAGGTTCTCGAACTTACACGGCTGCGGCAGCACTTGCCTCCCAGCGCATTGTGTTGGGGCAGCAAGCCGTCCGACGAGGTCACGGTTATGGGGAGCGCCGAGGAGCTGCGCACCGCGGTCTTCAATCTCTTCGAAAATGCCGTCAAATATTCAGCGGAAGAAAAGAATATCGTTGTTGATCTCTTGACCCCCACCATCGATACCGTTTTGCTGCGCATACTTGACCACGGTGTCGGCATCGGAAGGAAAGAGCTGAAACGCATATTCAAGCGGTTCTATCGGGCGCCAAATCCTATCGCGCAACAAGTCAGAGGAACCGGCCTCGGTCTGTTCATCGTGCGTTCAATCGCCCGCCGTCACGGTGGCGATGTTTACGCTGAAAGTGAAGGCGAGGGACTCGGCAGCACGTTCACGATGCGGCTTCCTAGAGTTTATCGAGTATGAGCCGGATACTTATTGTCGAAGACGAGGCACATCTGGCGCAGGGACTTCGATTTAATTTCGAAGCAGAAGGCCACTCGGTGGAAACAGCGGCACGAGGGGAAGACGCACTGGCCCGTTTGGTTAAGAATCGAGAAGCTTTTGATGTTCTTGTGCTCGATGTCATGCTGCCGGGCAAAGATGGATTCATTGTTGCCCGCGAGCTGCGGGAAGCGGAGAACTATATCCCGCTGCTTATGTTGACGGCCCGCGGCCGTCCGGAAGACGTACTCAAGGGGTTCGAGTCGGGCGCAGATGATTATTTGCCGAAGCCGTTCAACCTCGCGATCTTGATTGCGCGAGTTGAAAGTCTGCTGCGCCGGAAGAATTGGTCGAGCATCAGGAATTCCGCCGCGCGGCAGAATGCGGATTCACCGGACATTTTCCGCTTCGACGACAAAATCGTTGACTTTCAGAATCTTCAATTGCGTGTCGGCGGCAACATCGTGCAACTGACCGTGATGGAGGCGGACCTGCTCCGCTACTTGGTGGGCAATGCAGGACATCCCGTATCCCGGAAGGCAATTCTCCAGGATGTTTGGGATTTGCACGAAGATACCGATACGCGAGCCATAGACAACTTTATTGTGCGCTTGCGCCGTTATATTGAGCCCAAGCCCTCGAAGCCCCGCTATTTGCTTACCGTTCGAGGACTCGGATACCAGTTCGTTCCGAATCGGGAGCGCTAACTCATTGAGGGTATGTTGAACAACTTCTCCGCAGCAAACGTGAGATTGCTGACTGATCTGTGGTTGAAGTCGATGCCGATATTCCTAAGTTCTGGTCGAGATGCCCTGCCAGCAAAGAAACACTCATCAGGAAACTTCCCCTTTTTCCGCTTATCAACAGCCAAAGGGTCGTAAGCTTCCTAAAGAGGTTTAAGCCGCGTGTTGGACACTGCAATCGAAGAGAAGCGAAAACGCGAAGAATTGAAAGCGAAAAGGGATCAACTTTTCGAACGATATTTGAAGCATCCGATGGACACTCGCCTGGCATTGGAAATCAAGGCCATTGACGATCAGATCGCGGAACATGTAGGACGCAAAGAAGCCAAGACAAGAAACCGAACCTAAGGTCCGACCAAATGACCTTCAGCTGCCTGCGAGCTGCAGTTTCATTTTCAATATGTTTCCCTGAAATCGTCGATTGCTTGTGGCATTTCCTGCAGTCCCCGCTGGCTCGGGATTTCCGGGACCTTAAAATCTGCCGAAGCCGGTGCCGTTAGCCGTTAGTGCGTCCCGATTTTGCATTGACGGTCATTTTTTGCGAACGAAAATGGAGAGGGTCTCTCAGGTTTTGCAATTCCCGGTAGTAGTAAAGTGGGGCGGGCCGCTTGCCATTGAACCTCAGCTTTTTTAGAAACTCTATTTCTTCCTGGGTGGCACTCGCGCTGAGCAAACTGTTCTTAAGGAATTCTGCGAATCCAGGCTCCTCGTCCGCTTGATCGGCCCTTGTTTCAACAAACTCAAACCTTTTGGGATCTCCCGAGGCGATTCTCCGATTTAAGACAATCTCCATCCCGAAAGTGGTTAGATCGATGTCCCACGATTCAATCAGTGGCTCCAGGAAGGAAACCCCGTTTTCCGGCGACAAACTGAAGATATCCGTGTCCAGAAACTCGAGCAGGGTAACCCGTGTTTGCTCATAGCTCCGGCCAGAGAGTCGAGATACCAAATGAAGCCACTGTTCACTGTTCAACTCTTTTTTGACGACATTCTTGATCACATCCAAAAGCCTTTGCGTGACGATGCGCTCCAGTTCCCCGAAGGGCTGCTTTTCAAATATCTCACTTACCTGTTTTCGTTTGTCAGGCAGGCACTTGTGCACAATCAATTCTCGTATTTCTCCAAACATCGGCGTGGGTGCGCCCGCCAATTCTTTCTTCAATTCTTCCCTACGCTGGAGCTCTGCCAGCTTGGCAAGCCTGTCGCTGGGGACCTTCAAAACCTTCGCCATTTTCTGATAGATATCCGTGCGCTCCGGCGCCGGAGGTAGCTTCTTGCGAGCTAACAGCTGCGAAATATAGGAGTTCGTGACTTGAGCGGCGATCGCCAGATCCTTCTGTTCAAGACCCAGTTCTTGCAGTCGGCGCTTAATGACCAGGCAAACGTCCACAATGCCCTCTTCCAGTCTGATTAACTACGATTGTTAACTAGAAAAAACAATCTCAGATTGCACTTGACATGTCAAGTGAATTCACTCATTGTGGTTAACAGACCAAGGAAACCTTCATAGCTAGTTCAACCATTCGCGGTTATCTGAAGTACCTTGGGCATCGAGGAGCAAGGAGCGTGTCATGTTTGCCCGCAGAGTCAATATGCATCTGAAGCCCAATAGCGTCGCAGAGTTTACCCAGAGGCTGGAGAACAACATCCTTCCCCTGCTGCGAAAACAGAAGGGATTCCAGGACGAAATCACGTTTGTCAGCCAGGGCGGCAAGGAAGCCTTCGGGATCAGTTTGTGGGACACGGCGGAGAATGCCGAATCTTACAATCGCGGGACGTACCGCGAAGTGACGAAGTTTCTCGCCACGCTAGTCGAGGGAGCGCCCCAGGTTGAAACCTATGATGTCGCAAACTCAACCTTTCACAGGATCGCTGCGGCGGCCGCAGCCGTCTAGGACCGGCAGCTCTTTTCGCTCACTGGGGGCGGCCTGTTCCGCCCCCTCCTAGAGTGAAATTCTGCCGCACGTTTGCAGTTGATCGGGCAGGCGGCCTACCGCCTGCCGGTGGGGCGAGGGGGCCATGCAACGGAAGCAAGTGCAAGTCGCAGTCGAGCATCATGCTTGTCCGGGGATACGGGACGGCGCGCAAGCGCACGTCCGTGAACGTAGCAGCCATCAGAGATTTGCGGCTGATCTTAACATTATCGTCGCTGCAGCCCACAGACTACCTGCCGAGGTAGCACCGCCGCCGCACGTGTGGCGTTCCTTGCGCCTGCAACTGGAAAAGGAAGGCATCTTCAGGGCTGGTGTGAAAGAGAGCTTAGAAGGTCGCCTGCGAACTCCAGCGTTCAGTGACCGCAAAGAGCAGCGTGGGGCAGCGGCCATGCGAGAAGAGGGCCTGCGGCAGGGTGAAGCTAAATTCCGCGCACTCGTAGAATCGATCGCATCCGCCATTTTCATTAGCCGGGGCAACCGCCTGCGCTACGTAAATCACGCAGCCGAGACCATTACGGGGTACGCGCGAGAAGAACTCCTACGGATGAGTTTTCAAGATCTCGTTCATTGTGACAAGCCGGAAGTCTCGACGAGCCGGAAGCGGTCGCGGGCCGAGGATACCGGGCTCTCTCCGCGCCGCGAGGTTCGGATTTCCACGAAGAATCACGAGCAACGTTGGCTCGATATTACCGCAACGCCAGTTGATTTTGATGACGAGCCGTGCGCGATGATTTCAGCGTTCGACCTGACTGACTGCAAACGCGCGGAAGAGCAGGCACAAGTTTTAGCCGTGACCGATTCCCTTACCGGTCTCGGCAACTATCGTCGGATCCTCGATGTCTTACGTACGGAAATCGAAAGATCGGGACGGACGGGACGTCCGTTTGCTGTTTTGCTGCTCGACGTGGATGGTCTGAAGGACGTCAACGACCGCTACGGCCACCTGGCAGGCAGCCGGGCTCTATGCCGAGTCGGTGACGTACTCCGATTGTTTTGCCGCGCGATCGACACGGCGGCTCGATACGGCGGAGATGAGTTTGCCGTCATCTTGCCCGAGACAAACGCCAGTGCTGCAGCGCTAGTTGCCTCTCGCATCCGCCAGCGCATAGCAACGGACACTGCGCAACCGACGCTCTCCGCAAGCATCGGAGTGGCCGTTTACCCGTGCGATGGTGAAACGATCGAAGGCTTACTGCAAAAGGCAGACTATGAGATGTATGCGATTAAGAGTCGCTGTACGACGCAAATTTCTTTGCCCGTCGCCATGTGAATCGCCAGCCGCTTGTTGGGTCAGTGAAAGTGTTTTACGAAAGCAGGACGCACGGGGCGCAAATCAGCCGCTCGAAAGAACGAGATTAGAGGGATTAGATAAAGGGGAATTTATGTACTTATTGACATGGATTGTTGTTGGCGCGGTCGTCGGATGGGGCGCAGGAAAGATTTTTCAAGGTAATGGCTATGGTCCGCTAATGGACATTCTCATGGGCATTGGTGGCGGGGTAGTAGGCGGATTCGCGATGGGCTTTGCAGACCATGGGGGTTACCGTGGAACGATTTTCACAACCCTGGGTGCAACAATTGACGCTTTGCTCTTCACCACCGTTGCAGCCTACGTGAACGGTAGAAGGATTTTCGCTCGTCAGCTCTAAGAATCCTGACCTACGAGCGGGCAAGAATTGACGCTCGGATCTATCCCAGCGGAACGCCGCCGTCCTCCGCTGCCTGCGTAGACTAGCTCAAAGGAAGCTCGAAATGTCACCTGATCACACATCTGGAACCGTCCTCATCCAGGAGAGCACGCTGTTACCAGCCGGCCTGTCGATCGAGAGTGAAGCTTTCCTGCCCGGCTGGAAAGCCGTCGGGAATCTCGATGCGTACCAGCTTGGCCGAAAAATCGAAGAAGTGAACTGGAACTTCTTCTACCTGGCGGGGGAAGTCAGCGTCACCGTCCTGGGTCGCTGCAGGCCAGAAACTTTGCGCAAGGCAGTGAAATGCGTCCTGTTGAAACGCGAGGACAAAAGGTTTAACTCGTTGCAAATTACGAAAGTTGTTTCGCAACGGTTTCTCGGCGTTCCTTTCATGAAAGTTACTGCCCATTCTCGGCACATCCAAGAAAGTGTTTTCCTTCTCCCAGCAAAGGACGTTGGCCTGGTAACGCGTCCTCTTGTTGCCCCGGAAATTGGGTCGCAAAGAAGCAGGGAAGCAGGTCAGACGGTCACAAGACAACACACGGCTTTGATTTCAAGCTCTTAAGGATTCAAGGGAGATACAAAAATGAAAACGTTGCGCGGCTCGGCTCTTTGCTTTGTGGTCCTGCTCTTCGTGGCGCCGTTGCTTTGCGGACAAGACCTTTCCAAATATCGGGAATTTACGCTGGGAATGAGCTTGACCAAATTGCTGGAGCGTACCGACCAGAAGATGACCGATATAAAGACGATTCATAGCCGCCCGGCGCTGATTCAGGAGCTCAGCTGGTGGCCGCCGAAAGCCTCCGGTACTTCCCTCCAATCGGACAGCGTCGAGCGAGTTCTCTTTTCTTTCTATAACGGCGAGCTCTACATGATTTCAGTCACTTACGACCGACTTTCCACGGAAGGGCTCACCGAGGAAGACATGGTGAGGTCGATTTCGTTGAAGTACGGTCATGCCACGATTGCGGCGCCGGAACTCGACCCAGCGCTGAACGGCCGTTATGACTCGAAGCAAAAACCTGTTGCGTCTTGGGAAGACGCGCAATATTCGCTGAGTCTGGTCCGGTCGTCCTTCAATGACGTTTTGGGTCTAGTTGCTTTTTCGAAGCGAGCCAACGCAGAGGCCGAAGCTGCTACCGCGGAAGCCGTGAAGCTTGACCAGCAAGAGGGCCCGAAACGGGAAGCCAAGCGTCTGAAAAAGCAAATGGATGATCTGCAGGTGACACGGGAGAGGAATCAAGGGAGTTTTCGCCCGTAGTGGCAAGCAGATTGTGGCCGAGTCTCCAGGAGGTACGCATATGAAAGTCTTTTGGGAAAAGGTGGGAATCCTGGGCCCAGTCTATCGCTTAGCCGGTCAAGGGCTAAGTAATCGTGAGATTGCAACGAAGTTGGATATCACCGAGATCAAGGTCGAAGGCTGTGTCGGCTGGATATTACAGTTCCTGCAGTTTAAGGACCGGCTCCAATTAGTGCAGTATGCGTCATCTCGGACGACCGGGGCGGCCGCAGAACTAGGTGTTTAGGCCTTTGGCAAATCAAGCAGCTCATCGCAAAGATAGGAACAAAATGTCGGACGAGAAGAAAGTTTTTCAAGCGAAAAGTCCGATCCTCATTGACGGTTCATTTGACCACAGCGATGCGGGCTTCTCGTCCGGTCACGAAGTGATCGATATGGTTCCGATCATGGAGGAAGAGAAATCTGTCCCCGTCAGGCCGATGCATCCGCGCCCAGCGCTGCCTAGCAGGGTCGGTATCGTCGGGAACTATCTTCCGAGACGGTGTGGAATCGCAACGTTCACCGCGGATTTGTGCGACGCGATTCACGCAGAATATGGCGCCGCCGAGCTGTTGGCATTGCCGGTAAACGATACTGAAGAGGGATACAAGTATCCGTCGCGTGTCCGGTTCGAGCTTGCCCAGGACGATCTGGGTTCGTATCGGCAGGCCGCGGACTTCTTGAATTTCAGCAACATTGACTTGGTTTGCCTGCAACACGAATACGGAATTTTCGGCGGGCAGGCCGGCTCTCACGTCCTCGAACTCCTACGGCGCCTCAAGATACCGATCGTAACGACGCTGCATACGGTGCTGCGCGAGCCGGACGCCGAGCAGCGGAGAGTCATGGAGGAAATCGCCGCACTATCGGATCGTGTGATTGTAATGAGCCGACAATCTGCCGAGATTCTCGAGGAAGTGTTTCGTGTGCCGATTTCGAAGATCGATCAGATCCCACACGGCATTCCCGATTTGCCTTTCACCGACCCCACTTTCTACAAGGATCGCTTCGGGACGGAAGGAAAGGATGTTTTGCTCACGTTTGGCCTGCTATCGCCGAACAAAGGCGTAGAAAATGTCATTCAAGCCCTGCCGAGCATCCTGTCGCGCCACAGCAACGTCGTCTACATGATTTCGGGTGTCACCCATCCGCATGTCTTGCGGGGAGAGGGTGAGAAATACAGGCTGTACTTACAGAATCTAGCCCGGAACCTCGGAGTTGAGGCCAGCGTCATCTTTCGAAATCGCTTTGTGAGTCCGCAAGAGTTGGTTGAATTAATTGGAGCGGCCGACATTTACATCACGCCCTACAAACACGAGGGACAAGCCGTTTCCGGCACGCTGGCCTATGCTTTAGGCGCTGGAAAGGCCATCATTTCCACTCCATATTTGCATGCGACCGAACTCTTGGGCGAAGAACGCGGAGCTCTGGTTCCCTTCGATGACTCGCAAGCCATCGCCGAGAAAACGATGGAGCTATTGAACAACGGAACCGCGCGCCACGCCATGCGGAAGCGCGCATACCTCTACTCTAGGGGTATGGTTTGGGATCGCGTTGCTCACCAATACATGGCGAGTTTTGAACGTGCGTACAACGGCCGTTTACGACGGCCGCGTGCTACGTTTTCCGCCCAGAATACGGAAAAAGCGCTTGACCGGCTTCCGGTTGTCAAGCTGGATCACCTGTACCGATTGACAGATCACACTGGAATAGTGGAGCACGCTGTTTTTGTCGTTCCGAACTACCCGGAGGGTTACTCAACCGATGACAATGCGCGCGCGCTCATCGTGGCAATTCTCCTGGAAGAATTTGGGGGCACTGCTCCAGCTCTTGACCTCGCCTCACGTTATTTGGCTTTTTTGTGGTTGGCCTTTGATCCAGTGAGTAAGAGATTCAGAAATTGCCTCAGCTATGAGCGCCAATGGCAGGATCCGAAAGGTTCGGAAGACAGCCACGGGCGAGCCTTGTGGGGCCTCGGAACCGTTCTCGGTAGAACCAGGGCGGCGGGACTCAGAGGAGCCGCCAGGCGTCTGTTTGAGTTGGCCATACCCGCGGCTGTGGACTTCAGGAGCCCGCGGGCATGCGCTTTTGCATTGCTAGGGCTTGAAGAATATTTCGAGTCCTTTCCCGGGGATCGCGCCGCTTTGAGTGCGGCCGATGCGCTAGCCGCTCGCCTGCTCGAGTCATACCGTATCAATCGTTCGCCTGACTGGAAATGGTTTGAGAACGGTCTTGCTTACTCAAATGCCCGCTTACCCCAGGCTCTCATCCGGTCGGGAACGCGCACCTCGAACGAGTCAATGGTGTTTGCTGGACTCGAAGCCCTGGATTGGCTCGCGGCGATTCAACAATGCGAGACCAAGGGCCATTTCGTGCCGATCGGATCCCACGGCTTCTATTCGAGGAAAACCGAAAAAGCTCGTTTCGACCAACAGCCAATCGAAGCCTGCGCCGCCGTTTCGGCATCTTTGCAAGCCTATCGCGCAACCGGAGAGGGCCGATGGCGCAAGGAGGCGTGGACTGCCTTTAATTGGTTCCTCGGCGATAACGACCTGCAGATTGCGCTCTATGACGCCACCACCGGTGGCTGTCGAGATGGCCTACATCCGGATCACGCCAATGAAAACCAGGGAGCCGAATCGACGCTGTCTTTCCTAATGGCTCTCCTGGAAATGCGCAAGCTGGAAGAAGCGCACATTACAGATATCAAGTGTTGACCAGCTTCAGTCGTCGTTTGCGCGGCTTTATGTACGCGCAAGGGCGATCGTCCTGTCGCCAAATTGTTCTAGAGAGAACTAATGATCGAACACAACGGATTGTTTAGTCGGGATCCATCGAACCCCATCCTCACTGCAAAAGATTGGCCCTATTCCATGAACAGCGTGTTTAATGCGGGCGCCACACTGCTGCCCGACGGGTCCACTCTTCTTCTCTGCCGTGTGGAGGATCGGCGCGGTCTATCGCACCTCTGTGCGGCGCGCTCCGTGAATGGCGTCGACGGATGGCAGATCGATGGCGAGCCGTCGCTGCTGCCAGATCCGGAGAAGTATCCCGAGGAGCTGTGGGGCATCGAAGATGCGCGCATTACGTACGTGCCGGAACTCAAGCAATATGCAGTGGCCTACACATCATACTCGCGGGGCGGTCCTGGCGTGTCGTTGGCGCTTACTGAAGACTTTCGAACCTATCAGAGACTCGGCGTCGTAATGTCACCGGACGACAAAGATGCGGCCCTCCTGCCGCGCAGAATCAACGGATTCTGGGCCTTGATCCATCGACCCATGACGCCTCTCGGCGCTCACATCTGGATCTCGTATTCTCCCGACTTGCGCCATTGGGGTAATCACAAACTCATGCTGGAGGCCCGCCGAGGCGCGTGGTGGGACGCGAACAAGATTGGCATGTCGCCACCACCAATCGAAACGCCTAGAGGG
>Ga0075434_100003058_pt1 | contig 14892 bp, 8 predicted proteins | sample RhiMethybrSRZTD3_FD_75298 | JGI IMG/M metagenome (GOLD analysis project Ga0075434, IMG submission 75298) | Populus rhizosphere microbial communities from Tennessee, USA - Rhizosphere MetaG P. TD hybrid SRZTD3 | ecosystem: Host-associated > Plants > Roots > Rhizosphere > Soil | place: USA... | reverse complement strand
GCGACCGGCCGCGCTGTCGCCCGGCGGCCGTTGCTTACCCTATGGGCGTGTCGGCCACGCCCGGATTGCGCCCGCTGGAATCTGAAGCTGCACCGTCGCGCCGGCCGAGAACGAGTCGGTCACCGGACCCGAGGCGCGCACGTGCGCGGTGCCGAGCTTGACGACGTATTCGACTCGCTCGCCGAGGTACATCGTCGAAAGGATCGTGCCCTGCCAGCTCCCATTACCGTCGATCGCGCACACCCGGACGTCGGACGATCGCAGTGCCAGCACCACAGGCTCGCCGTCCTGCCACGACTGGTCCGTGGCGAGCGGGACCGGCCGGGCACCCGGAACGCCATCGAGCCGGGCGACGCAGACTCCATCCGGCGTCCGCACGACACGCGCATCCACGTGATCGACCTGACCGAGGAAATCCATGACGAACCGCGTACGCGGCTGCTCGTAGATCTGTCTCGGGCTGCCGTCCTGCGCGATCCGGCCCGCGTTCATCACGAAGACGCGGTCGGACAGAATCATCGCCTCGGCCTGGTCGTGCGTGACGAAGAGCGTGGTGACGCCCACCCGCTGCTGCATCTCCTTCAGCTCGAGGCGCATGTCTTCGCGGAGGCGCGCATCGAGGTTGGAGAATGGCTCGTCGAGCAGCAGCACGTCCGGGTCGGCCACGAGTGCGCGGCCGAGGGCCACGCGCTGCTGCTGCCCGCCGGAGAGCAAGGGCGCGGGCCGGTCGTGAAAGCCCTCCAGGCCGAGCGTCTGGAGCATCGCCATCACGCGCTCACGAATTTCCGCCGCGCGCACGCGCCGCTCCCGTAACGGGAACGCGACGTTCTCGAACACGCTCATGTGCGGCCAGATCGCGTAGGTCTGAAACACCATGCCCATGTGCCGCTTGTCCGGCGGCACGAACACGCCGTCCGCGGTCGACGTCAACACGCGCTCGCCCACGCGCACCTCGCCCGCGTCGGGCTTTTCGAGACCGGCGATGAGTCGGAGCGTGGTCGTCTTACCGCAGCCGCTGGGGCCGAGCAACGTCACGAGCGAGCCGGCGGGCACCTCGAAGTCGATTGCGTCGACGGCGGGTGTTTTGCCGAAGGCCTTGGAGAGGCCGGTCACGCAGATGTCTTTCATGTTCCACGGGCGATCGCCGTGGCGACCGCACTATCCTGCCGTCGCGGTGCCGAGTCAAGGCTGGCCGGGAGGCAGCGCTAGGGCTTCCGTAGTCTCCCGACCGCCGCGCAGGCGTCTACGAAGCGCTGCGCGATCAGGGGGCTCGATGCGAAGTGCAGATGGACGTAGCTCATCAGCGTCTGGTCGATGAGATAGCCCTCGGACCGCCCCTCGCCCCGGACGCGGGTGATCTGGTAGGCCCGCGGCACCGAGGCCGGCACTGGGTCCATGGACGAATAGTGAAACTCGTGGCCACGCACGATGGTGCCGGCGGTCCCGATCGGCGCGTCGGCGGTGAATTCAACCTCCGTGTATCCCAGGGTGAGGCGGCGGGGCCGCATACGCACGGTCGTCGGCAGCAGGCCGACCATCGGGTGCGCGATGCCGTCGAGATCCTCCAGCGCCTCCGCGAGGTACATGAGCCCGCCGCACTCGGCGTAGATCGGCCGGCCGGCGCGGGCGAACGCGCGGACTGACTCACGCACCGCGACGTTGGCGCTGAGTGCTGGCGCGTGCAGCTCGGGATATCCGCCGCCGAAGTACAGGCCGTCGACGTCGGGAAGCGCGCGGTCCACTGTGGGACTCCAGAAGGCCAGCTCGGCGCCGGCCGCGCGGAGCCGGTCGAGATTCTCGGCGTAGTAGAACTGGAACGCCGCATCGTGCGCGACGCCGATGCGCGCGCGCGAGGGGACGACCGCGGCTCCGGCGCTTCCAGCGAAATCGCGGCTCGGCGCCGCGATCTCGAGCAGCCGATCCAGATCAACCGACGCCTCGATAGTCTCCCCGAGTCGGCGCCGGAGCTCGGGCGTGAGCGGCCCCTCAGCCGCCGTGACCAGACCCAGGTGGCGCTCCGGCAACGTGACGCTCGCGTCGTGTCGGATCGCGCCAACGGGCACGGCGCGACAGCTCGACGCGATCGCGTCGCGCACCCAGCGGGCGTGCACGTCACCACCGACCCGGTTGGCGATCACGGCGTCGACCCGCAGCTCGGGATCGAAACGCTCGAAGCCCAACACAACCGCCGCGGCACTACGCGACTGAGTCGACGCGTCCACGACGAGCACGACGGGGGCCGCGAGCCACTTCGCGATCTGGGCCGTCGAGCCGTCCTCGCTCGTGCCGTCGACGCCGTCGAAACATCCCATCATGCCCTCGACCACGACGAGGTCCGCGTCGGCGCTCTGTCGGGCGGCGGTCTCGCGCACCGAATCGCGACCGCACATCCACCCGTCGAGATTGTAGGAAGGACGCTGCGTGGCCAGCGCATGGAACCCGGGATCGATGAAGTCGGGGCCGACCTTGAACGCCTGGACCGTGAGCCCGCGACGCCGGAAGGCCTCGAGCAGACCGAGCGTCACGGTGGTCTTACCCGCCCCGCTGGAGACGCCGGCGACGACGAGGATGCGTGGCACGCCCAACCGGATCGACCCCGACGCTTAGCCCTGGCCGGCGCCGGCTGTGAGACCGACGTAGTACTTCATGACGACGCAACGGCGCGTCGACGATTCGTCATGGCTCGCATGGGTCGTCCTCTTCGCTGGATTGTCCGTCACGCGCCCGGTGCCGCGCAACCGTCCCCCAGCCCCGAAGCGGGGTATTGGCAGCGCGGTCAGCCCGTTCGGAGCCGCGCTTTGATGTGCTCGGCCGCAGGCAGTGCTAGAGCCGCAATGGTGAGGGTGGACGGGGCCGCCGACGCCGTCACGAAGCTCCCGCGGTGCTGCGCGAGAGCGGGGGAAATCAGGCGCGCACGGGCAGATCCTCGGGACCAACCGGAACGCGCGCGTGATTAAACCGCGACCAGACTCGCGTTCTCGGGGTACTCCGTCTCCTCGCGGGTCAGCTCATAGACCACCATCGTCTCGCGCGACTCCGTCAGCGGCATCGCGCCAACCTCCACGAAATCGAAACGACCGGCGGCAACCTCTCGGGTGTGGTCGGTGAGCACAATCTGACCGGGCTCAGCAATCTGGAGCAGCCCCAAGGCGGTGGCGGCCGTGTTTCCCGTTGCGGTGTAGTCGGTGCGCAGGGCGGCGCCGATGGTGCCGATGACGACCGGCCCCGTGTTGATGCCCATGCGAACCCGAAACTCGAGGCCGTAGCTCCGCCGCATCTCGCGCCGCACCGTCTCGAGGCGCTCCTGCACGGCGAGGGCGGTGCTCAGCGCTCGGCAGGCATGGTGCTCGCCCGGCACCTCACCGAAGAGTGCCATGACACCGTCGCCGAGGAACTGGTTCACTGTCCCACCGTGCTCGTGCACGGCGTCCAGTACGATGTCGAAGGTCCGGCGCATGATCTCGCTCACCTGTTCGGGGTCGAGCCGCTCGGACAGGGCCGTGAAGCCCGAGACGTCGGCAAAGAGCACAGTGACCTGCTTGCGCTCACAGCGGGGGCGCAACATGTTGCCGCAGGCGCCACAGTAGTTCCGGCCTGCTAGCCGCTCTATGGCGCACTCAAGACAACCTGGCCTCACCGACAGCGCCGGCGCCGTTGCCTTCCCGTTCCCGCTGAGCCCTGTCACACCGCTGATCGCCATCTCATTCCGCCTCCGAAGCTTGACATGTGAGACAGCAACCCTGATGCCACGGCTAGTTATTTGAAAACGTGACGTTCAACGTGGATCCGGTCGGGAATTGTGCCCGAACCCTGAAGGAAGCGGAGGAGTTGTGCCCGAGGCTCGGGGGGTCTATCTCTTTGACTCTTTGAGGTTTATCCTTAGCGAGGTTGATCCTTAGCGTTGAGGCAGTGGAACCATAGGAATGGAATGTCCGCAGTGCCGGCGCGCCAATCCCCCAGGCACCAAGTTCTGTGGGGAGTGCGGGACGCGACTACAGTCCCTTTGTCCCGCCTGCCAGACCGCCAACCCTCCCGCCAACAAATTCTGTAGCGAGTGCGGCCAGCAGCTGGGAGGTACCGCGCCAGCGTCGGCACCGGTCGCCGCGGCAGCCCCTGTGGCGCCGCCCGCCCGCTTCGCATCCCCGGAGGCCTACACCCCCAAGCACCTCGCCGAGAAAATTCTAACGTCCAAGGGCGCCATCGAGGGCGAGCGGAAGATCGTCACGGTGATGTTCTCAGACGTTTCGGGTTTCACGGCCATGTCCGAGAAGCTCGATCCCGAGGACATCCACTCGATCATGGACCGCGCATTCGAGGTCATCCTGAACGCGGTTCACCAGTACGAGGGTACGATCAACCAGTTCCTTGGTGACGGAGTGATGGCGCTCTTCGGGGCGCCGATCGCCCACGAAGACCACGCTCAGCGCGCGCTGAGTGCGGCGCTCGCGATCCAGCACGGCCTCAAGCCGCTCGCTGAAGAGGTGAAGCGCTCCCACGGGATTGAATTCCGAATGCGAATGGGGATCAACACGGGTCCAGTGGTGGTCGGCGCGATCGGCCGCGACCTGCGCATGGACTACACGGCAGTCGGCGACACGACCAACCTCGCGGCAAGACTCCTCGCGATCGCCCAACCGGGCCAGATCGTCACGAGCCGACGTACACAGAACCTTCGGGACCGGTTCTTCGTCTTCGAGGATCTGGGCGATTTCCAGGTCAAAGGGAAGGCTGAGCCCGTTCGCGCGTATGCCGTGAGCAGCGAGCTCAGCGGCCGAGCGAAGCTGGAGGTGTCGAAGGAGCGCGGGCTGACACCGCTGGTCGGCCGCGATCAGGAGCTACGGCGTCTCGCCGGGATCCACAGCCGGGCCGTCGACCGCCAGGGTGCCATCGCGTTGCTCGAAGGCGATCCGGGTGTCGGCAAATCCCGGCTGCTCTACGAGTTCTTGCACAGCATCGAGGCGGAAGTCGTCCAGGTGCTGGAGGCGACCTGCGCCTCCTATGGCCGCTCCATGGCATACCGGCCGATCGTGGATCTGCTGCGGCATTACCTCGGCCTCTTCGAGGGAGTCGCCGGCGAGGAGATTCGGAACCGAGTGGCGAAGACACATCGATTCCTGGGCCTGGAGGGCGAGGAACGCGCCATCCTACTCGCCCACTTCCTCGGGGTGTCCGCCCCGCCGGAGTTCCTCAACCGGTTGTCTGGCCCCCAACTCAAAGAGCGAACCTTCGGCGCGGTTCGCGATGTGTTTCTCCGCGTGAGCGAGGTGGAGCCACTCATCCTCATCGTCGAGAACATGCACTGGATCGACTCGGCCTCGGAGGACTTCCTGGCGCATCTCGCAGGGGACCTACCCGGCCATCGCGTCCTGCTGGTGCTGACGACGCGCCCGGGCTACGCGGCGCCCTGGCTCAGCCCGCCGCTCGCGGAGAAGCTCACCCTCGAAGGCCTCGGCGCCGCCGACGTCCGGGGGATGGTGCGCACCCTGCTTGCCGTCGAAGAAGTCTCTGAGCAGCTTTTCAAGTTCCTCACTGAACGGAGCGAGGGGAATCCTCTCTATGTAGAGGAGATTCTCCGCCAGCTCCAGGAGACCGGCGGCCTCGCGGTCGAGGGCGGCGAGGCGCGGCTCAGTCGCGCTGACGTGACAGTGCCGGCGACCATTCACGACATCATCGCAGCCCGTGTCGACCGCCTGGCCGAGGGGCTCAAGCAGACGCTCCAGGGGGCGGCGGTAGTCGGGCGACGGTTCGGAGTTTCGTTGGTCTCTCGCGTCCTCGAGCTCAGCCCCAGCCAGGTGGCCGGACATCTCCGCGAGCTCCACGGCCTCGACTTCGTCTTCCCGAGCGCCGAGGAGCCCGAACCGATGTACAGCTTCAAGCACGCACTGACCCAGGACGTCGTCTACGCCGGCGTGCTGGAACGTCGAAGGCGCACGTATCACACGGCGGCAGGGCTCGGTCTGGAGGAGCTGTTCTCCGAGAGCCTCGATGACGTCGTCGAGCTAGTGGCGTATCACTTCGGCCGCGGGCAAGTGTGGGCGAAGGCCGCGGCGTATCTGAGATGGTCGGCGGTCAAGGCCCAGGCGAGGTCGGCGCACCGCGAAGCGCTCGCCTCGCTGCAAGACGCGCTGAAGGCTCTGCGCCACCTGCCGGAGACTCCCGAACGGCGAGAGCAAGAGATCGACGTGCGCATCGAGCTCCGGGGGTCGCTCTATCCGCTAGGCGAGTTCGAGAAGATGCTGGAGTACTTGCGAGAAGCGGAGGTCATGGCCAGCGCGATCTCCGACTCTCGTCGGCTCGGACTCGTGTCCATCCACACTGCCGAATATTTCCGCCAGACCGGACGGTTCGGTGAAGCGCGAACGCTGGCCGAGCAAGCGCTGGCCCAGGGTGACAAGCTCAAGGACCTCCCGCTCCAGCTCTACGCGAGCCACTATCTCGGTCTGGCCTGCCACGCGCTCGGCGATTACCGGCGTGCATGCGAGGTCCTGAAGTCGGTGACGGAGTCGCCGGCAGCCGAATGGCGGACCGGCGCGTTCAGCGGGATGGTCGTCGGCTCCTGGGCAGCGTTCCAGGCGATCACCCTTGCGTGGCTGGCGCGCTCTCGCGCGGAGGTCGGGGACTTCGATGAGAGCGTTGACGCAGGCCTCCGCGCCGTTGCGCTCGGGGAAGAGCTCGGCAGTCCCTACAGCCGGGCGGCGGCCTTCATCGGCCTCGGCTACAGCTACCTCGTCAGGGGCGATCTCGATGCGGCTCGCCCGGCACTACAACGGGCGTACAACGTCGCCAGTGAAGCAAACCTCGCCTTGTTCCGTCCGCAGGCGAGCCGGTTCCTTGGCGCCACTCATCTGCTGGCCGGGCAGATCGAGGACGGCGTCGCCCTGGTGCAGGCCGCCGCGGACGAGGTGGAGTCGAAAAAGCTGCTGATGCAGCAGGCAGTCGTGCTTGCGTTGCTCGGCGAGGCCTCTCTCTTCGCCGGGCGCGCGGACGACGCGGCGAACGCCGCCCAGCGGGCGCTGGCCCTCGCCCAGGAACGAGGTCAGCGTGGAGACGCTGCGGCGGCGCTCTACGTACTCGCCGAAGCCGGTGCGCACGGCGCCTTCGATATCGGCAAAGCCGAGAAGCACTACCTAGCGGCGATCGCACTCACAGGCGAGCTCGGGATGCTTCCCCTGCGCGCTCGCAGTCATCTGGGCATCGGCCGCCTGTACATCCGTGCTGGTGCCCGTGACCGCGCCGAGGACCATCTCCTGACAGCGACGCGCCAGTTCATCGAGATGGACATGCCCCTCTGGCTGCGGCACGCAACCACGTCGCTGGCCGTGCTCGGGCATGTGTTGGTCGTCAGCCGCGACCATCAGAGCCTCTATGAGTACCTCCGCCGGATCCTCGGTGCCGGCGACCCCATCCGCGTCGTCATCGAGGCGCCAGGCGATCGACCGCGCACCGCCGATGAGACCCGCCGCCAGCACCTCGAGCGCATGCTGCTCTCTCACGGCTTGTGCATCACGGGCAGCGACTGAACCCGCCGACCATCGGCGCTGGCGCCCGGCGCTTGTGTTAGGGTAACCGTCCGTGAAGAACGAAGGGCCCGCTCGCATCAGGTCGCTCGATGTGCTGAGGGGCGTAGGCGTCCTCGGCATGCTGGCCATTCACATCCAGCTCTTCGCGTTCCCGAGCCTGGCCCGCTGGAACCCGACGGCCTACGGCGACCTCAGTGGCCTCAACTGGTGGGCGTGGCTCGTCATCGCTCTCTTCGCCGATGGGAAGTTCATCACGATCTTCGCCATGCTGCTGGGCGTCAGCATCGTCATGCTTGCGGGTGATTCCGGCGAACGCGTCGTACCGGCCTGGCGCGCGCACATGAGACGCATGCTGGTTCTGCTCATCCTTGGTCTCCTGCACGCTCACCTCCTCTGGTACGGGGACATGTTGGTTCCGCTCGCCCTGAGCGGCACTGTTGTCTTCTTCGCTCGCCGGCTGTCGGCCGGAAAGCTCCTGGTCCTTGGCGCATCGGTCTTCGCCGTCGGCTCGATCTTGTCGTTCACGCTGACCTGGTCAACGGCACAGTCCGACCCGGCTGCGCTGGCCGTCTGGAGGGCCCAGTGGACTCCGCGGCCCGAGACGATCGCGCTCGAGATCTCGCAATACCGAGGCGGATGGGCCGAGCAAATGGCGCATCGGGTGCCCGCGGCCCTCGACACGGAAACCTCGTACTTCGTCACCCATCTCTTCTGGCAGGCAGCGGGTCTGATGCTGATCGGGATGGGCTTCTTCAAGGCTGGCGTTCTCAGCGCTGTGCGTTCGCGAGCCTTTTACGTGCGCATGGGAGTATTCGGGTTCGGGATCGGTGCTCTGCTCAACGCGCTTGGAATCTGGCGCAGCTTCGCGACCGGCTGGGATCTCCTGGACTTCGCGCTGGTCAGCCAGCAGCTGCACTACTGGGGCAATCTCTTCGTGGCGCTGGGCTGGACCGCGCTCGTGATGCTCCTTTGTCAGCGCGGCTGGCCACTTCGTTCGCTGACCGCCGTGGGACGGATGGCCCTCACGAATTACCTGCTGCAGTCCGTGATCTGCACGACGATCTTCTACGGGCATGGCCTCGGGCTGTTCGGTCGCGTCGACCGTGCCGGGCAGCTCGCGATCGTCATCGGAATCTGGGCGTTCCAGCTGCTCGCGTCCAGGGCGTGGCTCGGCTACTTCACCGTCGGGCCGGTGGAGTGGCTCACGCGGTGGCTGGTTTTCGGCCGGCGGCCGAGCTTCCTCCGCTCGGCGCCGGCGGTCGCCGGCACCTGACCGAGTGACCGACACCAACCGCGACATCTGTTTCGTCCCCGCCAGCGAGCTCGTTCGCCTCTACCGCGCGCGAAAGATCTCACCGCTCGAGGTGATGCAGGCGGTGCTCGCGCGCATCGACGCGGTAAACCCAGCGGTCAACGCCTACGTTACGGTGGCCCGCGAGTCCGCGCTGGCCGCGGCCCGCCGTGCGACACGGGCGCTCGGCCGGAGAGGGGCGCCGCTGCTGGCACTGCACGGCGTTCCCGTGTCGATCAAGGACTTGACGGCCACCAAGGGGATTCGTACGACGTGGGGCTCTCTGGTCTACCGGGATCACGTGCCCGACAAAGACGACCTGGTGGTCGAGCGTCTCAAGGCAGCGGGCGCAATTGTCGTCGGCAAGACCAACACTCCGGAGTTCGGGGCCGGTGGCAACACGTTCAATGCGTTGTTCGGCGCCACGCGTAACCCCTGGAACACCGCGCTGACCTGCGGCGGATCGAGCGGCGGCGCTGCCGTCGCCGTCGCGTGCGGTATGGGGCCTATCGCTCAGGGCACCGATCTCGGTGGCTCGGTCCGCGTGCCGGCGTCGTTCTGCGGCGTGCTCGGATTCCGGCCCACGCCAGGCCTCGTCCCCGCATATCCGAGGACGCTCGCCTGGGACACGCTCAGTGTCACGGGGCCTCTGGCACGTACGGTGGCCGACGTCGCGCTGATGCTCTCCGCGATAGCTGGTCCCGATGATCGTGCGCCGATCTCGTACGAGGTCGACACGAGCCAGTTCGCTCGCGCCGTAAGGGCGCCGTCGATCAAGGGCTGGCGGATCGCGTGGGCCCCTGATCTCCACGGGCTCCTTCCCGTCGACGAGGAGGTCGCGGCGGTGGCCCAGCGCGCGATTCGCGTATTTCGGAGCCTCGGAGCAAAGATCGAAACGGCCTGTCCCGATTTTTCGGGAGTGAAGGACATCGTGCGCGGCACTCGCGCGGTCGCCATGGTCGCGCTTCAGGCGAACAAGCTGCCGGGGTGGCGCGAGCGACTTCAGAAGGATCTGGTGCGTGACATCGACCAGGGCCTCACGGCGACCGCAGGTGACGTCGCCCACAGCGAGGTGCTGCGCTCCGCCCTGTGGCATCGCGTGCGCGAATTCATGGCGAGCCGCGAGCTGCTCGTGCTGCCGACGGTGGCGGTGCCGCCGTTTCCGGTGGAGCAGCCGTATCCGACCGAAATCAACGGTAAGACACTGGACGACTACACGGAGTGGTTCTATCTCACATACGGCATCACGCTGACCGGCCTGCCGGCCATCTCCGTGCCGTGTGGCTTCACGCGGAGCGGATTGCCGGTCGGCATCCAGATCGTCGGGCGCCGTCGTCAGGAGGCTGCCGTTCTCCGGGCCGCGGCTGCACTAGAGGCGGCGGCACCCTGGGGCAGCCGCATTCCCCCGGTGGTCACCGCACCCGCGACTAGACGGTGAAGTACTACGGTTCGCTCAGTAGCAGGCGGGCCACGCTAGCCGATGTTCGGTCCGCGACCCCAAGTCACGTCGAACGCGTCGGAGCCCGGAGGGCAAGGAACACCCTGGCCCTCCGGGCGTGACCGGCGTCACGGCAGTGGGGCGTTACTGCCCGACGTTCTGATTGAATTGGGCCGGTGCGCAAACATAGTTGACCCCTGAACCCCCCACGTTCGTATCCGTACCGAGCAGCCCATCCGTGACCGTGTAGTTAGGCGGTGGACTGCCAGGCTGGCCACGGCCGACGGAAATGGCGTAGCACTTCAGATCGCGCGCCTGTATTGGCTCGCGACTGACATCCTCCACGGGAATGGGACTTATTTCGTTGCAGCCGGGGACGGGGGGTTTCGTGGGGTCGCACGCGATGTGGTCGGCGTCTCCTGCGGGAAACAACCTGGCGAACGAACACGCCAGGGAGGCAACGCCGATCTTCACATTGTCCAGTGCGACGCCCCAGCCTGCTCCAGTCGCGTCAGTTGACTCGATATCGACGCGATTCCCCACGGCCTGTCCCGTGATCGACTTGCACAAGAAGAACGACTTGAGTGGGGACGGCGTTCCCCCCGCGCCCGCCTGGGCGCCCGTCGCGGACAGTGCGACAAGCGCAATCACCGCAAGGATTCCGAAAACTGGTTTACTCCTCATGATCACCTTTCCTTCGGCCCGCCCGGCATGCAGGGCACCCAGAGGCGAGCGCTTCGTTCGCGTCATTTCCGCGCCACCGTCTCGTCGAGCGACGCGGCCTACGGCAGAATCGTCACCTCCTGTCTGGCGCTGAACGCTTTGACCGCGTTGTTGTCCAACGGGTCGACGAAGAAGCCGGACACGACGCCGAAGTGTGTACCGGCCGGCAACCCACTCGTCGGGAACTGACACTTCAAGTCCTTGATTCCATCTTTCTGGCCGGTGACCGGGTCGGCGAGGTCTTGCGCGGAGCACGTGCCCTGGCCATTCTGGTTCGTCTTCACGGGCTCGACGACGTTCTCCACCCTGAACGTGAGGCAGGGTGCTGCTTCCGCCGTACACCCGTTAGTCAACGTCACGATTTGTGTCGTCGCATCCCACACGCTCGAGCCGTTCTTCTCGCTGAAGATCGCGATCGAGACGGTAGACTCGGCGCCAAGGTTGAGGGTCTTGGGTAAAGTGAAACTCGGCTTGATGTCGATCCGGTGGGTGCAGGGAAACGCGGTGGTCGGGACGCCATTGGGAAAAGTAATCGTGCCGCCGCAGTCCCTGCCATCGCCAATGCCGTTGCCGTCCACATCCTTTTTCAGGAAGAAGTCGGTCTCGTTTTCCTTGGTCATTTCGGTTCCCGACAGGCTCGACGTCAGAGTTTCGGTGCGGCCGCCCGCGAAGTCGATACCCGCGGAGAACCGGTAGAGTACGTTGGCCCAGTCATTGGATCCAAGCAGCGTAGTGTTGACTCCGTCACTATTGATGTCTCCGCTCGTAGCGATCTGGAAAACCTTGCCCTGGCTGGTTTGCCGGTTCCAGTTGATGGGCGACTGGCCAACCGTGCACGGCGCACTGACCGTCGCACTCGACGGAGTTACCACCGACCAGGCGCCCGGGCCGAAGGCGATCTGATCCGCGGAGGGGAAAAACGGCAGGATCGGCCCCAGTGTCGGGTCGGACCCGATCGCCCCGATCCCGCTGCACTCGTTCAGGCTCGACTCTGTAACGTCGACCTCACTGCGCGAGTAGTCCAGCCGGCGGCCCGAAATGGGACTGCCGGAGAACTGGCGGTTGTAGCTCATGACGCTCCGGTAGTTGGGCTTGTTGTTGACGGTATCTTCCCCGCCGTGCTGGAAGCCGAGGAGGTGCCCGAATTCGTGCATGAACGTGCCGGCCTGCTCGCCGGTGGTGCCGCGAGGATGGCTGATCCCGTTGACGGTTGTCGCCGTGAAGCTTCCGAGGGAGACCACCGCATCGTCACCGCCGACTTCAGAACACCCCGAGCTGCCGGAGCCGCCACTGGGATTCCCCACCAGGTTATGGCCAAAGAGGACATAGCGGACCGCGAGCCGCATCGCCTTCACCGCGTTGGCGCTGGGAGGGCTGGCGGAATCGAACAGGCCGAAGTTCGTCGCCTTGATCGCGTCGTAGTCCGCCGCGTCGGCGGGACTCGGGGCAGTGCCGGCCGGAGCCGTGCAAGGCGTCAGGGCGACATTCGTGACGTGACTGGTCATGGTGGTTCCGGTGAAGTTGAGGAACGCTACCGGCTGCTTGTCCACCTGGATGTGGAGCCTGATGCCGCTCGTATTGTCAGGATTGCTGACCGGCGCCGCTCCGAAGGCCTCCCTGACGCTCTGGACCCCGACTGTCGTCACGCTCTGCGTCTGGCTCAGGGCCAGAGGGTCCGGTTTGTGGAGGTCCATCCAGCCAACCTCGACGACGAGGTCCTTATGGTTCGGGTCAACGCATTCGGTCGTGAGCGTCGCCCCGTCGCCATTCGTGTTGACCTGCGCGCACAGCGTGAAGTCCTTCGTGCCGTCGCCGTCGAAGTCGATGCCTCCAGGGCCCGTGCTGCCGCCCGCGTTCGACTCCCAGCAGTCGGGGAGCCCGTCACCGTCCGAGTCTTTCACTATACCGTTGCCGTCGAAACACGCGGCCAGCGGAAACTGCCCCGGTCCGTTCGGGCCTGGAATTGAGAGCCCTGCAGCGAGCGGCGAAAAGCCTCCCGCAACGGAGTTCGACGGCAACCCGCAGGTGAAAGCCGGGAACTCGACGGCAGCTAACGCGTTGCCGTTGGCTCCGCGCCGGGACCACACCGCATCCCTGTAGAGGTCTCGCCCGAGCGGATTGATCGCATTCGTCTGGGACGGATCCTTCTGGAACGTGACCGGGTCGCACGCGAGATCACCGAGTCCTGGGTCGTTATTGAGCGGGGTCAATCCCAAGAATCCTGAAGCCGTACTCCCAGGGACAGGCAGGGAGATGGAGGGGTACAGTCCCAGGTTCGTTCCGGCGTTCTTGTCGAGGCGCTGGATGGCGAGCGTGTTGCCCACGAGTCCAGAGCACGACACGAGCACAACACCACCCGAGATGGCCAGGCCATTTGCGGGGCATGAAAGGCTGGTGATGAAGCTTCCGTCAGGATTTACAGCGCCTTCTTTGAAACGCACCACACTGCCGATCTTGTTCCCGGTGACACCGCCGACACCCTGGTAGATCGTGTCGTTTTCGGCGTCCCACGCGAGGCCTCCGCAGCTGCCGAGCGCTGGCGTGGAGAGCTTCGTCGCCGTGCCGTCCGTCACGGTGTTGGTCTGGCTGTAATCGATGCTGTAGAGACTGCCGTCTGCCCCACAGCCAAGCAGGTCGCCCTTGTCCGGCCGGTGAACGAGATGGGCCCAGCCGTTGCTCGGCGCGGCCACCACGCCGTTGATGCTTGTAGTGATCTGCTTGACGACGACTCCCGCGGCGACGACGACGGTCCCGTTTGTTCCGGTGAGCGGGATCGGGTTGATGAAGTTCAACCGGCTGCGGGTGGTGGCGCTTCCACCGTTATCGAGGCAACTCACGACCAGCACGATCGGGTACAGAACGGGATCGACCCCGGCCAGCTTCGAGCCTCGTACGAGGGCCAGCGAGGTGCCGCCCTGAGAACCACAGGCGGGGTTCACAAGCGCCGGTGAGTTCGCGATACCCGGGGCAGTCGAGACGAGCGTGGGAACGATCTCAGCCAGCTTGCCTCCGACCTGGAACTGGGTGGCGGCGGAATTCACCCACGCTGCGTGGGCGGGTGAGGGCAAGGCGCACGAGATCGCAGCCAACAAGAACCCCACCGCGACCCCGATGCGCAGACTACGTGTGATGACGGTCATCCCTTGTCTCCACTTCTGTTAGAGGAGAAACCTGCCTGCGAATGGGGCTCGAGCGTCGTGTGCTCGACCTAGCAGAAGCATCGCAGTCGCAAAACCGTGCCGATCGCCGAGGTGAGTCTTAAGCAGTTCACTGGCGGTCGCCTCTGAACGGCCACCGCGGGGACCTCCACGTCCAAAACCTGCTTCAAGAGACCTTCGCTTCGCTTGCGCCGCGCGCGGCCGCCCGTAACGAAGGTCGGCATCGCACTCACAACTCCGTCGTTCCACTGATAGTTCCAATAGGAGCGGTCCAGAGTATTGGGGGGCGCCGTAGTCGTTGTCAATATAGAAACAGCAAAATCGACAAGATCGACGCTACTTTCCGGAAACTGGCGGACGAGTCCCGCGTTCACGTCGAACCAGAACGTACGCTCGGCGGTGACGATCAGCGACGAATCGGTGAGCCTTCATCGGGAGCTACCTGCGATCGACCGGAGACATCCCATGCACGACGGTAGAAAAAGCGAAGAATTCGAAAGTCGCGCCGGCGCGACGGACGCGGGCATGCGACGTGTTCGGGCTATTGGGACTGGACAAGCACTTCTCGTGAACGGCTACTTCAGGTACGGGAGAAGGCAGCGGTGGACCACATCTTCCTCTTCCCCGGCGCACACGCTGGATGGCAGCGGCGCGCTTCCGGTTCGCGAGGTGGAGGCCTCTGCCTGCATGACTCGGCCCGCGAATGACCAAGGTGGTTGCTGCAACGAGAGACGAAGAGCGCCAAGCCACTTACGTGCGAAG
>Ga0075434_100003053_pt1 | contig 14896 bp, 10 predicted proteins | sample RhiMethybrSRZTD3_FD_75298 | JGI IMG/M metagenome (GOLD analysis project Ga0075434, IMG submission 75298) | Populus rhizosphere microbial communities from Tennessee, USA - Rhizosphere MetaG P. TD hybrid SRZTD3 | ecosystem: Host-associated > Plants > Roots > Rhizosphere > Soil | place: USA... | reverse complement strand
GCGCCGACATGCTGTAGGACACGTCCAGCGCGACGACGGTCACGCCGGTCGAGCCGAGCGCGCCGCCGGACGCGAAGAACGGACGCGCGAACGCCAGCGCGAGGAGCAGCAGCGCCGCGATGCGAGCGGCGAGCAGCAGCAGCTCGCGCAGATGCCGGCGTTCGCTGTGCTCGACCGGCGCGCGCTTCAGCAGCTTCACCGCGGAGAACTTCACGCGCGGCTCCGGCTCGCGCTTCAGCAGGTGCAGCACGATCGGGACGGCGGCTGCGGCCGCGCCCGCGAGGAACAACGGAGCCAGAAACGAGATCACAGCGCCCTCGAGCGTGTGGACAGATACGACAGCAGCGCCAGCTCCAGCGGGTGCTTCGTGCTGAGCAGCTGATAGTCGATGCCCGCGGCGCCCAGCTGCCGGCGGTAGTGATCGATCAAGCCGCCGATCTCTTTGAGGTAGTGGTCGCGCACGGCGCCGGGCACGGCCATGATTTCCTCGGTCGTCTCGAGATCCTCGAAGCGGGTCGCGCGCTCGAACGGAAAGTCGATCTCATCGGGATCCAGCACCTGAAAGACGATGACGTCGTTGCCGCGGAACTGGAAGTGCTTCAACCCGCGGATCACCGCGTCGGGATCGTCGAGGAGATCGGAGATGAGCACGACCATGCCGCGCTTGACGAGCGAGTCGGCGAGCTGATGCAGCGGCTTCGACACATCCGTCCGACGTCCCGGGCGCAGCCGATCGAGCGTGACCAGCAGCGCGCGCAGATGTCCCGGCCGGGAGCTGGCCGGCAGCATCGCCACGATGTTTTCATCGAACGCCGTCAGCCCGACGGCGTCCCGCTGACGGTTCATGAGATAGCCGAGCGACGCGGCAATGCACGCGCCGTACTCGAACTTCGTCATCGGGCCCGAACCGTACGCCATCGAGTTGCTGACGTCGATCATCACGTGGCAGTCGAGGTTCGTCTCTTCCTCGAACTTCTTCACGTAGTACCGATCGCTTCTGGCGTAGACCTTCCAGTCGATTGTCGACAGATCGTCGCCAGGAATGTACTGGCGGTATTCGGCGAACTCGACGCTGAACCCTTTGAAGGGACTGCGGTGAAGTCCGGAGAGGAATCCTTCGACGATCGAGCGCGCCTTCAACTCGAGCGTGCCGAGGCGCGCGACGACTGCAGGGTCCAGGAACGGGCGGTCGTACGCGGGCCACGGCATGGCTACATTCCGCTCTTGGGGACGGGCACGGCTTCGAGCAGCCGATCGATGATCGCGTCCGAGTTGATCCGTTCCGACTCGGCGTAGAAGTTCGTCATGATGCGGTGGCGCAGAATCGGCTTCGCGAGCGCCTGCACGTCCTTCACCGAGACGTGATAGCGGCCGTGCATCAGCGCGCGAGCCTTCGCGCCGCGGACGATGGCCTGCGAGCCGCGGAGGCCGGCGCCCCACTTCACCCATTTGTCGACGAACTCGGGGCCGCCCTCCTGGCCGGGTCGCGACGCGCTGACGAGGCGCACGGTGTAGCGCGCGATCTCCTCGGCAATCACGACCTGCCGCGCGATCTCCTGGAACTGCAGGATGTCCGCGCCGCTCAGCACGCGCTGCGGCGCTTCGCGATCGCCTCCGGTCGTCTGCGTGACCACCGTCACCTCGTCGTCTTCGTTGAGGTACCTGATCACGACGTTGAACATGAAGCGATCGAGCTGCGCCTCGGGCAGCGGGTACGTGCCTTCGAGCTCGATGGGATTCTGCGTGGCGAGGACGAAGAACGGCCGGTCGAGCGGATACGTCCGGCCCGCGGCGGTAACGTGGTATTCCTGCATCGCCTCGAGCAGCGCCGCCTGCGTCTTCGGCGGCGTGCGGTTGATCTCGTCGGCGAGGATGATCTGCGCGAAGATCGGACCCTTCACGAACCGCAGCCGGCGCGTGCCCTGCTCCTCGTCGAGGATTTCCGTGCCGGTGATGTCGGACGGCATCAGGTCGGGCGTGAACTGGATGCGCTTGAACTCCAGATCGAGGATGTCGGCCAGCGTCTTGATGAGGAGCGTCTTCGCGAGGCCGGGCACGCCGGTGATGAGACAGTGGCCGCCGGTGAACAGCGCAATGAGCACCTGCTCGACGACCTCGTCCTGACCGACGATGACCTTGCGCAGCTCGTTGAGAAGACGTTGTCTGCCGTCGGCGACTTTCTCGGCGCTGACGGTCGCGACCGACGAATCCATGTGTCGTCCTTAATGCGTGAGGGCGTAAACGATCTCGTTGATGGCCATCCGATACGCCATCGCCGTGAACTTGATGTAGCCCGGGTACTCCTCGGCGTTCGACCACTCCCAGCCGTCACCCATGTCCGTGTTCCAGTTGATGAAGAGCATCATGCGGCCGTTGTCGTCGAGGATCGTGCGCAGATGCGGCACGAACCCGCCCTTCTCCCACGAGCGGCCCGCGAGAAACGATCCGAGCCCCGCGACCTGCGGGTAGCTGTCGATCTTGTAGAAGCAGCTGAACACCGGGTGGTCCTTCGGCACTTCGACGATCTCGCGATCCGGGAACACGCGCTTCATCTCGCGCGAGAACACGTCCCACTCGAACGGCCCGTGGAAGTCGTCGAAGTACGCCGTGCCGCCCCGCAGCAGGAATTCGCGCAGGATCGGCAGATCGCTCTCGGCGAACTTGAGGTTGCCCGGCTCGACGAAGTAGATCCACGGATGCTGGAACAGGCGGGGATCGTCGAGCGGCATCACAATCGGATCCTCGACGTGAATCGCCGTCGCCGTCTTCACCCGCCGCGACAGGTTCTGCTCGGCGGCCGGGGCGTCGATGTACCACGGCTCGCCGTAGAAGTCCTGCGCCATCCGCGTCCCTTCGGTGATGAAGTGATATTTGATGCGGACGAAGCGCCACTGCAGCCCCGCAAAGCGATCGTCGGCCGTCGCCGGTAGCTGCGCGGCGGCGTCGCGAGGCGGCACAGCCGGCACGAGCGTGAGCAACGCAGCCGCCGCCGCGAGTATTGCGGATTGCGGAATGCGGAATGCGGATTTATTGCGGATGGTAATCCGCAATAAATCCGCAATCCGCAATCCGCAATCCGCAATGGTCCCGCTCATTGCCGTTGATCCACCAGCTTCAACAACAGCTCCTGCGCGCGCTCGTACGAGGGCGCGATTTCGAGCGCGGCGAGCGTCTGACGTTTGGCTTCGGCCTTCTTGCCGCTCTTCCAGTAGCTCTCGGCGAGATCCGTGTACGCGGCGGCGCGATCGACCGGCGCGAGCGCGATGACGGTCCGGAACTCGCGCGCCGCAACATCCGGCTCGTTGCGCTGCATGGCGAGACGGCCGAGCGTGGCGTGCGCCTCCGCATCGAACGGATCGACGGCGGCGATGCGCTCGTATACCGGCCGGAGCTTGGCCGGGTCCTCGACGCCGGTCTGCCGCAGCAGACCTGCGAGCTTGCGCGCGGCCTCGATGTTGTCGAAGTCCACGGCAACGAGCGCCTGCAGCTCCGTCGTCGCGCGCATGCGGTCGTTCTTCTCGAGCGCGATCTCGGCCAGCTGCCAGTGCGGGCTGTCTTTGCCCTGAGCGATCGGCAGGAGCGCGGCGGCGCGCTCGAATGCCTGCACGGCTTCGTCGACCTGCCCCGATTGCCGCAGCTTGTGTCCGAGGAACAGCTGCACCGGATAGCTCCGCGGATTTTCCGAGGCGAGCTTCCGCAGATCCTCGAGCGGCATCCGCGAGAGGTCGACGTCCTTCGGCGGATTCACGACCCCTTTCAGGCTCGCGAACATCTTGTCGAGTGTCTTGTCGAAGCCGTCCTGCATCCCCGCGAAATCGGTGTTCAGCGTCGTCTTGAACGCCGTCTCGGAGTCGAATCCCTGACTGAAGCTCCGCACCAGGCGGCGGAGCCCGGCGTCGCCGTACGTCTGGACGATGTGATCGACGAGGAGCGAAGCTTCGTAATAGGCGATGGAGATCAGCTTCGGATTCTGGAACGCGGCATTGAGATCCGTCAGCGCGATGGTCTCGTTTCGATCGAGCATCCCGGCGAACTCGACGTCCATCTGGCGTGCCCACTCGGGCCGCGCCTTCTTCTCCTCGTAGGTCGAGATCCCTTCGCTCAACCACCGCGGCAGCCGCTGGTTCGACATCTGCAGCGTGATGACGTGAGTGAGCTCGTGCCAGAGCGTCGCTTCCCACTGGAACTCGCCGGGCCGCGCTTTCGGCGAGTCCATCGTGACGACGCGCCCGAAGCACGCGCCGAGCGCGCCGATCATCCCGGGCAGACCGAGCGTGCGAACGGCGAAGTCGTCGTGGCGCGGGAAGATCTCGATGAGGATCGGTCCCCGCGGCGAGAACTCGTACTTCGCCGACAACGTGCGGAGCGCCTCGTGCGCGAGCGGCACCGCGTACTCCTGCAGCACCGGCGCCTCGTCCTTGGCCATGCGGACGATGAGGTCGCCGTCGCGGATGGTGACGAACGTGTCGACCTTGTCGAGCATGTCGAGCAGGTTCTTCGTCACGGCGTCGTAGTCGTCGATCTTCCACGACGCCTCGAGCACCTGGCGCGCCGTTTCTTCGTCGCCCGTGCGCAACAGCTGGATGCCGAGATTCGCGAGCGTGCGCGGGTTCTTTGGATCGAGCGCGAGCGCACGACGCGTCAGCACGACGGCTTCGTCGAAGCGATAGGCGTGCGCGGCGCGTTCGCCGGCGATCCCATAGACATCGCCGTAGTTCGGCGCGATGGCCAGCGTCTTCTCGACTTCGGCCTCGAAGTCGGCCTGTTTGTCCTCGAGATACGCGAGCGCCGCGACGAGAGCGTGTGCGTCGAGGCTGTTCGGGTTGACCGCGAGCGCCTTCTTCAGCGACTCACGCGCTTCGTCGTTGTGATCCGCATCGGCCGCCTGCTCGGCGAGGAACACGTACGCGTCGACGGATGATCCGTTGATGTCGAGCGCGCGCTTCGCGAGCGCGACCGCCTGCGGCGGGTTCTCGTCGGCGAGCGTGCGCGCCGATCCCATCAGCGCCGCGACCCACGTCGCGTCGGACTGCAGGGCGATCTGATACGACTTCAGCGCTTCGCCGCTCTGGAATTTTTCGCGGAAGAGATCGCCCCACGCGGTGTTGATCGCGGCATCGTTCGGCGACGCGGCCGCCGCGTCGCGATACGCTGCGTTCGCTTCGCGATAGCGGCCGAGGCCGCGGAGCGCTCGCGCGCCACGCGCCAGCTCGTTCGCGTCGTTGCTCGTCTCGGCGAGCGCAGCGACCTTCTCGAGCACCGGCGCGGCCGCGTCGGCGTGGCCGAGCATCTGCTGCAGCAGTCCGAGTTCGAGCGCCGCTTCGCTCGTCGGCGCCCGCGCCGCCACCGGACGCAGCGCCGCTTCCGCATCGGCGTAACGGCCGCGCGCAATCGCCGCGCGCGCCTTCAGTGCGGCGGCGGCGGGGTCGCGCCCATCGAGCTTTTCGACGAGTGAGTCGACCTCGTCGTAGCGCCCCTCATTGAGCGCGCGGACGACCCCCTGGGTCGGAGACGCCGAACGCCGCGACGACTGAGCCGTTCCGAACGTACGAAGAGCGAGGAAAACGAGCGCGGCGCTGGTAAGAGGGATCGTGAAGCGCCGGTCCAACACGAGGCGTCGGAACTTCATCGCGATTCGTATTATATCTGACCGTTTTTTAACAGTTTACGTCGGATCGGTCCGCCACGGCTGACCGGCTGCAAGCGAAGTGCCGCAGAGCGTGCACGTCGCGTCCCGCTACTTTAGACGGCCCGCCAGCGCGCTGGTCTCGACTTCGATTCGCTTCAGCAGGAGCGCGGTCCAGACGATCAGCGTCACCGCCGCCGCACCCCAGGCGCGCGTCATCAGCGCGACGCCGAGGAATTCACCTGCCACGCCGACATAGTTCGGATGGTTCAGCCACCGATAGGGTCCGTTTACAACCCGCGGCGCCTTGGGAATGACGATGACGCGGAAGGTCCAGAAGGGGCCGAGGGTCACAATCGCCCACCATTTGAGCGCCTTCGCGAGCGCGAACACGATCCCGCCCGTCAGCGCGATCGATCCCGACGCCATCCCGCGCCACGCACCCTCGATGCACATCGCGAGGAACGCGCCCGGGTAGACGACGCGCATCATCTTATATACGTCGCCCGGCGGTTCGACCCCGCCGCGCGCGCGCTGGATCGCCTCGTTGCGCGCCGCTCGCCGCGCCTCCGCGAGCATGAAGCCGAAGACGATGAGGAGAATGATCAGCGACGTCACGTCGAACCGCGGAGCACACGGAGAGCGCAGAGAATTATCTACCACGAAGAAAGGAGTACACCGGAGGAACCGGCGTAACTGGCGTCTCTGCGTGCTCTGCGGTCTCCGCGGTTAATCGGGATGTCGCGCTGGTTACGCCAGCGCAGCGGCCAGCTCGCAATCCCCGGCGCGCGAGACGATGGCTCGGAGGACAGCGGGCGCGAGGCGTGCGCCGATGGCGGCGGCGCTGATGCCGGTGGGCGAGGCGACGAGGGTGCGGAGTGTTCGATTGAACCGCCACTTCGCGTTGAACTCGCGCGCGCGGCGCGCGGCGTGACGCGCGTGGAGCGCCGGCCAGCCGTGCTCGAGCGCTTCGAGCGCGGCGATCGCCGCGAGCTCACCGCCGCGAATCGCGAAGCGCAGGCCGTCGCCGGTCATCGGATCGATGAAGCCCGCGGCGTCGCCGGCGAGCAGCAGTCCGGGAATACTGCGGCGCTCGGCGTCGACGGCAAGCGGACCGAGAACCGCCGGCGCATCGACCAGACGAGCGTCCGCAAAGCGCTCCCGCAGCAGCGGATCACGATCGAGCTCGCGACGCAGCAGCGCGGCCGGATCGCGCAGCTCCGCATCGCCGGGCGCCGACGGTTTGACGAGACAGACATTGGTAAGACCGCCGGGCACCGGCGCCACGCCGATGTAGCGGCCGCGGCGGACATGCATCTCGCCGAGCGCGTTCGGGGACGACCGCATCGTGGGCGGCCGCAGCGCGACATCGGCGAAATACGCGCCGACCGCCCATCGCCGCGGACGCTTCGGATGATGCGCGAGCCCCAGGCCAAATGCGAGCGTGGATCGGCGGCCGTCCGCGGCGATCGTCACCGGCGCGCGCAGCTCGCGCGTCGATCCGTTGTGGCCAACCGTCACGCCCCGGACGATCGTCCCGCGCGAGGTGTCGACCGATGCGCCGCCGACGCGCAGCGATGGTTCGAAGCAGCATCCCGCGGCGAGCGCACGCTGCAGCAGCAGCCAGTCGAGATCGCGCCGCAGGATCGCGCGGCCGTGGAGGTCGTCGGGATAGCGCCCTTCGATCGCGACGCCGCCTTCGCCGGTCACCAGCATCCCGTCGATGCGCAGTCCGTGCGCGTCGACGACCTCACCAACGCCGAGCCGATATAAACACGCGAGCGTTCCCGGATTGATCGTGTCGCCGCACAGCTTCGGCCGTGGAAACGACGCGCGATCGACGATGCGCACGCGCGCCCCCGCCCGCGCAAGCACCGCCCCGGCCACGGACCCGGCCGGCCCCGCTCCCACGATCACTACATCATCCATAGAGGAAATTTGGAATTTGGAATTTGGAATTTGGAATGCGCATTCCAAATTCCAAATTCCAAATTCCTAATTACACCCGTCCCACCACCACCGCGCTGTTCTTCGAACCGAACCCGAGACAGTTGCACAGCGCTGCCTCGATCGACGCCGCACGTCCCTGGTTCGGGATGAAATCGAGATCGCACTCCGGATCGGGCGTGCGGTGATTGATCGTGGGCGGCAGAAATTCCCGCGACAACGCGAGCGCGGCGGTGACGATGCCGGCGGCGCCGCTCGCGCCCTGTGGATGGCCGATCATCGACTTCACCGACGATCCGGCGAGCGATTCCGCGTGCCTGCCGAACAGCCGGCGGACACACCGCGATTCCACCGCATCGTTCAACATCGTCGACGTGCCGTGGAAATTCACGTACCCGATCGCTTCCGGCGCGTGACCCGAGCGTTCGATCGCCGTCGCCATCGCGCGCACGATCTCGTTGCCGTCCGGCGCCATCTGCACGCGGTGGTACGCGTCGCACGTCGATCCGTATCCATCTATCGACGCGTAAATCTTCGCGCCGCGGGCTCGTGCGCGATCCTCGCGCTCGAGCACGAGCATCCACGCGCCCTCGCCGAGCACGAACCCGTCGCGGCCGCGATCGAACGGACGTGACGCTTCGGCCGGCGTCTCGTTGTAGGCCGTCGATACCGCCTTCATCCGCGAGAAGCCGAAGATCATTCCCGGCGTCACGCACGCGTCGGTGCCGCCCGACACGATGACCTCCGCGTCTCCCGATCGGAGGAGCGTCGCGGCGTACCCGATCGCGTCGGTCGAGCTCGTGCAGCCGCACGATAGGACGTGGCTGACGCCGTGGAGCCGCAGCGAAATCGAAATCTCGCTCGACACCATGCCGACGATCGACACCGGGATCGCGTACGGCGTCACCTTCTTCCCGCGCTCGATGAAGAAGTCGTAGTACTGGCGCTCGCCGATATCGATGCCACCGCCGCCGCTGCCGATGACGACGCCCGCGTGCTCCTCGCCGATGCGGAGGCCTGCGTCGGCCCATGCCTCGCGCGCCGCGATGACGCCGATGAGCGCTGCGCGCGAATACCGCTTCGGATCCGCGCGGTACGCCGGATCCCAGATGTCGTCGCCGTCGAGCGGCGGCACCGCGTCGACGCTCAGCGGCGGAACGGGCGCCGCGACGCGGCACGCAAAGTCCGATGCGTCGAAATCGGCGATGGCTCTCGTGCCGCTGCAGCCGCGGCTGACGTGCTGCCAGAAGCGCTCACGTCCGATGCCGAACGGAGAGACAACGCCGATGCCGCTGACGACCACGCGGGGCGAGCCGGAACGAGGCATACCGCTATAGTAGTTCCACGATGGCAGAGCGGGCGTTCGTCTGGCTGGGCGGTGCGTTGTTCGTCGGCGCGCTTGCATTCTGCACGTGGTGGTACCTCGTCCCGCTCGGGCGCGCGATGCCCGCACGCGGCGCGCCGGCACTCGTGGTCGACATCGTTCTCATCACCCTGTTCGCGTTGCATCACAGCGTGTTCGCACGCGATCGCGTCAAGCAGCGAATCGCGCGGGTGATCCCCAATCGCCTGGTACGATCGTTTTACGTGTGGATCGCGAGCGCGCTGCTTATCCTGGTGTGTCTCGTCTGGCGTCCCATCGGCGGCACCGTGTACTCCGTTGACGCGCCGGCCGCGCTGCTGTTCGTTGCGGTGCAGCTGGCCGGCATCTGGCTCATTGCGCAGTCGGTACGGGCGATCGATCCGCTCGAGCTGGCGGGCATCCGCCAAAGCGCAGGCGCATCGCAATCTGACGCTTTGCAAATCGAAGGCCCGTACGGGATCGTGCGCCATCCCGTCTACCTTGGCTGGATGCTCGCCGTCTTCGGCCATCCACACATGACGGGCGATCGCTTTGCGTTTGCGCTGCTTACATCGGCCTATCTGGTGCTGGCGATTCCGTGGGAGGAACGGTCGCTGCGCGACGCGTTCGGCGGGGCGTACGCGCGGTACCAGGATCGGGTACGGTGGCGCGTAATCCCTTTCCTGTATTGAAAGTTCAGCGATTGAACCGCGAATCCTCGTCGCCCGGCCCGACCGTGGCGGCCGGCGCGGTGTCCCCCTTCTGGAGGAACACCATCGAATGCTGCGAGGGGATGTCGAATTTCTTCCCGCACGTGCGGCACGTCACCGCATCGTCGACGCGAATCATGTAGTCCCGGAGCTTGGCGAACAGCGCGCGATCGCGGTCGTCGGCGCCGGGCGGAATGCGATCCTTCCGCGTGCGAATCACCCAACGCATCTGGTAGTCGTTGGTCCGTTTGCAGCGCGGACAGGTGAGCTTGTCGGTACGCGTCTCGTTCCTGTTGTTGAAGAAGTCGCGTTCGTCGAGCGCCATGGGGCGATCATAGCAGTCGCGTGGGTCGGGTGAGTCGGGTAGGTCGGGTGGGTCGGGTAGGTCGGGTGGGTCGAGTAGGTCGGCGGGTCGGGTCAGTCGGGTAGGTCGAGTGGGTCGAGTAGGTCGGGTCAGTCGGGTGAGTCGGGTAGGTCGGGTGGGTCGGGTGGGGTCGATGGGACGGGCAAGTCCGACCTACCAGACCTACCCGACCCACCAGCCCTACCAGACCTACCCGACCTACCCGACCGACGTTAAAAGTCCACGCTGAAGCCGACGCGGATGATCCGCGGCGCCACGATCTCGGCCGGCGTCAGATACGTCGATCCGACCGCCACGTTGTAGCGCACGATCGTGCTCGCGTTGCCGATGTTGAAGAGGTCGACCTGCGGAACGATTTGACGCTGGCCGAACTTGAACGGCCGCGAGACGCGCAGGTCAACCATGGTCACCGCGGGCAGCCGCTCGTCGCCGCGCGCGCTCAGCGGAATCACCTGGCTCGCCCGCGTCAACGCTACTGCCGGAGCCACCGACGCGCGCGTGATGCTGTAGCTCGAGTAGTACGGATAGCCGCCGTTCGAGATGAGGCTTCCCGCGAGGAGAATGCTCTGCGGGAATTGATAGCTGCCGGACAGGCGGAACGCGACCTTCGAGTCGTTGCCGACGACGCCGTTCGCGAACCGCGTGTTGTTCGGGTCGTTGAGATCCTGTGTCGATGATTGGCCGCTCGACGTGCCGCCGGTACTCTGGCCGCCGGTATTCAGGCCGCCCTTGTTCTCGCCAATCGTGAGGCCCGCCACCATCTGCCAACGATGCGAGAACCGCTTGTTCGCCGTGAACTCGATCCCCTTGTAGTTCGTGTCGAGGAACGGATCGTTGTCGACGATGTTGTTCTGCAGACCGTTGAAGGCGGGGATGAGATTGTAGGCGGTGACCGTCGTCGCGCCGTTCGGGCCGTTTGGCACGGTGACGGTGAACGGCGTGTACGCGGTCGACGGCACGGCGAGATTGCGCGTGCCGAGCTGATCGCGATTGGTGCGGTAGTAATACATCACACCGACGCGCATGTCCTTGATCACCTGACGCTCGACGCCAGCCGTCACTTCATCCGAGTACGGCCATCGCGGTCCGTTCGCACCGGCATACCGCGTCGAGGGTCCCGGGAATCCGCTGCACTGCGATTGAATGACTTCGCCCGGATCGAGCTTGCCGTTGCCGTTCGGATCGGTCCACGGGCAGGTCTGGTTTGCGTTCGTGAGCGGGTTGATTCCGGTCACGCGATCGATCCCGACCTGCAGGCCATAGCGGCTGTAGCTCGCCTTCACGGCGGTGCGGCCGTCGCCGAGCGGATCGTACGACGCGCCGGTTCGCCACACTGTGATGTTCTGATTGATCGGTTCGGTCTCGTCGAAGCTCCGCGCCGGCACGAACGTGCCGGCCGCGCCGGATTCGGCCGGAATGATCCCGCGATTGTGGTCGTACCGTATTCCGAGGTTCAGCGTGAGATGGTTCGCCACGGTCCAGGCGTCCTGCACGAAGAAGCCGAGCACGTGCTCGATGTTCTTTGGATTCACCGGCGTGTTGAACTCGCGGATCTGCGTCGGCCGGGCGTTGGAGTATTCGAGGTAGTAGTCGCCCTGCACTTTGTACCGCGATTCGTAGTAGAGACGCGCGAACTGCACGCCGCCTTTGAACAGATGATCCCCGCCGAGTCCGCTCGTGCCGTACGACACGACGTTGTCGAACTGCGTCCGCGAGTTGGGCTGCTCTTCGTCGCGCGACGCGGCGTTGATTGCGGTCGACGCGGTGTTGTCGACGACGCGGATCGCGTCGGCGGGCGTGCCGGGCTGGTATTTGTAGTTCGTCTGGCCGTCCATGATGCTGAACGACGACTCGTACACGAGGCGACTGCGAATGCCCGTGTACTTCGCCTGCGTCGCCGACGCGGGGTTGGTCTGCACGAGCGCGGCGATGTCAGGGACGAAATCGGGCGGCGTGTCGCGACGATGGCCGCGGATCTTGTTGTTCCACAAGTACGACACCGACGCTTTCTGGTTCGGTGAGATCGATCCGACGAGTTTGAAGGAGTAGTTCTTCAGCAGGTTGTCGTCGAGCGCCTGCGATCCGTCGGGGTTCTTCGCGTTCGTCAGCTTGTTGACGAGCCACCGCCGGATCGTGCCGTTCGCCCACAGGCGATTCTGAACGACCGCGCCGCCGCCGGAGAGGTTCAGGTCGTAGAGCTTCTGCGTCGGGTTGCCGAGAAACGTCGGAGGGAAGTTCGGCTGCTTGTGATTCTCAGACTGCAGGCTGTCGTTCGCGAAGTAGTACTTGACGTTGCCGCGCCATTTGTTGCCCGCGTCCTTCGTCACCATGTTGATCGACACGCCGCCGGCCATGACTTCGGCGGGGATCGCCGACGTCATGTAGTTCACTTCCTCGAACATGCCCTGGTCGTAGTAGAGCATCGTCGCGCCGCCGCCGCCGCCCGGCCAGTTCACGGTGGCGCCGTCGATGTTGTAGTTGACGTCGTTCGTGTTCGAGCCGTGCGACGACAGGCTGCTCTGCTGAATCGACTGCGTGCCGCCCACGTCGTAGGTCGCCACCTGCACGCCCGGAATGAGCTTCGCGAGCGACCACGGATCGCGTCCCGTCGGGACGCCCTCGAGAATCTCCTGCGTCATCACGGTCTGCTGCAGGTTGGATTTCGTGTCGACCGTCGGCGATTCGCCGGTCACCGTAATCGACTCGGTGACGTTGCCGACCTCGAGCTTCGCGTTGACGGTCGCGACGAACGCCGCGCTGACGCGGATGTCGTCACGCGTAATGGTCTTGAACCCCTGGAGCTCGAGCTTGACGGTATATGAACCGGGCGGCAGTCGATCGAACCGGTACGTGCCGGTCGAATCCGTCACTTGCGTCTCGGCGCCGCCAATGAGCTTCTCGCCCGTCAGCGTGACCGTGACGCCCGGCAGCACGGCGTTGCTCGGGTCGGTGACGGTGCCCGTGATCGATCCAGTCTGCACCTGCGCGAACGCGGTCGCGGCTGCGGCGACCAGCACGACGATCGCGGCGGCGAGACCTCGCCCCCAATTACGCATATTCCCTCCTGAAGATGCCACTGCGATGGCGTGCATCCTAACACTTCCCTGAGGGCGTCAAGAGTGGTTTACATGAGCACGCCGCGAGGCGCTCGGAGCGATCCTTCGAATTGGATCAGCGCGGCGTGGAATCGATCGTTTTGAGCCGCTCCTGTGCGGCCGCGTAATACGGATCGGTCCGCGGCACTTCGCGCAGCAGCACGCGCGCATCGTCGACGCGGTTCTGGCTGAGGCGCGCGAGCGCCAGCAGAAATTTCGCCGAGGGACGCGCGGCGTCGAGGCGCAGCGCCGTCTGGAGGGCATCCACGGCGTGTGGAAGGTCGCCGCGCAGCAGTTGAATCAACCCGAGGTCGCGCTCGACGGCGGGATCGTCGAGATACTGCGACGCGTAGGTCAGGAACTCCTCGCTGCTCTGTTTGAAGCGCGCGGCATCGATGTCGGAAGGTTTCGTCGTGCTGATGTTGTTCAGGACCGAGATGAACGCGCCCATTCTGACGCCGCGTTCGGGATCGCCGAGCGCCGCGAGGACGGCCGCACGCGAATCGGCGCTCTTGAGCCCGCGTTCGCCGAGGCTGGATATCGCCGCGTCGCGCAGCGCGGGATGCGGCGCGCGGGCGCCCGCGATGAGCGCCGCTTCGGCGGATGGCTCCCGATAATTCCGGAGATACCCGAGCGCATTCGCCTGAATCATCGGGCCCATCGTTTCGTCGCGGGCGATGGCGATCAAACGGTCGAGCGCTTCCGGCTGACTCGCGCGCGCCGCGGTGAACGTCTCCGCGCGCTCGATCAGTTGCCGCCGGCGCCCGTCGGGCCACCACTTCGCGACGACCTCAACTGCCCAACTCGCTTTCCGGTCGGTGTGACATTCGGTGCACGCGTTCGGAATGCCGAACCGGACGGTGTTCTCGGGTGCCGGCACGCTCATCGAGTGATCGCGCATCGTCGCCTTGATGCTCATCACGGTCTTCGGCATGTGGCACTCGACGCAGGAACTTCCGGCGCTCGCGGCGTCGTGCCGCGTGTGTTCGGTGAGACGGCTGCCGATCTCCTGATGGCAGCGCGTGCACAGCGCGCTGTTCGAGGGCGCGAGCTGCGGATTGCGATCGATGTTCGGATCGTGCGGATCGAAATGGCACGTCGTGCACGTCGCGCCGCCGCGGCGGAAGCACGCGCTTTCCCACAGTCCGATCGCGTCGTTCGAAAACCGCCGCGGCCGGCCGTCGGCCCAATACGCCGGATCGGTGTCGACGCGTTTGGCGTACTCGAGGACCGGCACGAAGTAGTCGTAGTAGTTCCGACCGGCGGCGTAGCCGGGGTACGCGGCGTTGCGCAGCGAGTGGCACTGCGCACAAATCATGCTGCTCGTCTTCGAGTCGAGCCGTGTGGGACGAACGATCAGCGGGCTGGTGGCCGCCGCCCTGCGCGCGGCATCCTTGTACTGATCGACGTGCGCGCGTCCGGGTCCATGGCACCGCTCGCACGATGTGCCGAAGTCGACCCACCGCGTCGCGTAGTCGTCGGTCTCCGTCCGGTAATTCTTCTCCTGCTGACTCACGTGGCAGCCGACGCAGTTCTTGTTCCACTGCTGAACGAGCGTCAACTGCGTCTCGTCCGGGCGGACGATGTCGAGATTCGGAAACCACTCCTGGCGCTGCACGTCCCACGTCGGCGGGAGGATGACGATGCGCCCCTTGTCGATCGTCGTGAGGTAGTGCTGAATGCGGCGGCTGCCGAGCGTGTATTCGATGCGGTGTTCCTGCTCCGTGCCTGTCAGGTACGACTCGGTGATGAAGAACTCGCCGTTGGCGGCGCGGACCCGATAGCGGTTGCCGCGCAGCGTCATCCAGCCCT
>Ga0075434_100003052_pt1 | contig 14898 bp, 13 predicted proteins | sample RhiMethybrSRZTD3_FD_75298 | JGI IMG/M metagenome (GOLD analysis project Ga0075434, IMG submission 75298) | Populus rhizosphere microbial communities from Tennessee, USA - Rhizosphere MetaG P. TD hybrid SRZTD3 | ecosystem: Host-associated > Plants > Roots > Rhizosphere > Soil | place: USA... | reverse complement strand
CACTTCCGCGGACCGCGACGTCACCGCCGGCCGCGACAAACCCCTCGCCCGAGAGCTCCTGCGCGGCGGCGTCGACGGCGAGGCCCTTGACCACACAATTGAGATCGAGCTTCGTGCCCGGATAGCGGAAGACGAGCCGACCCGCGACGCGAACGTGACGCCAACTGCCGGGCACGGCGGGCGCCGGCGGACGCTCGTCGTCGCCCAGCTCGGCGAAGTCGCGGTCGTAGCCGGCAGCCTCGATCGCCGCGCCGAGCGTCGGATCGACGAGCCCATCCGTTCGCCGCGCCGCGTCGAGGGCGAGGGCGAGCACCCGGACGAACATCGGCGACGCGGCGACGAATTCGGCTGCGGCCGCATTGACGCGGTTGAGCTCGCTGTCGGGACGAAAGCGGCTGAACGTGCGATCGAGCTTCTCGAACATGAGTGCTACCGCCTCGAGTTCGGGTTCGGTCGCGCCGCCGACGAGGATGTCGACTCCCATCGCCTGAAAGCCGTCAGGAGACATGGGTCTGAACCTGCGGCTCGCTGGTCGAGGGAGCGATCGAGAAGCTGTCGGAGCTCGAGCTGTCGGAGCCGGAGGTCGTCGCCGTCGAGGATGAGCCGGCGCCCCGGCTCGTCCGGGCGGCGTGGCCGGGATTCGTGGCGCGCGCCAGCACACCCGCGACGACCAGGCCGGTCGCCGCGAGGACTGCGAGCGCACGCTTGGCGCCCTCGGCCCGCCGCTTCGCTGACTCGATTCGGGACAACTAGAGCCCCGTTCCTTCGGAGCCTCCGGCCGGGACGGGCGGACCTCCGCCGAAACCGCGGCCGGGGAAGGCGTGCCGGAATCCGAAGCGTGGCTGCGTCCGGTTGACGAAGTCGCTCACGCGCGACTTCAGGCCGGCCAGAATCGAGTCGGCCTGCGACTGCGTCAGCCGGCCGGCGGAGACGGCGGCATTGAGCTTCTTCGTGGCGTCGGCGACGATCGCCTGGACGAGGCCGTCGACAGACTTGCCCTGAGCCTTGGCTACGTCGGCGAGCGACTTGCCGTTCTGGAACTGGGTGCGGAGTTGGTCTTCACTCAGGCCGAGGTAGCTCGCGGCCGCGTCGAGGCCGCCGAACAATGCACCTCGCTCGTGGAAGCCGAAGCCCGGCCCTCCGAACAGCGGCACGTCGCCGGACTCGATCCGCTGCTTGAGCTCGTCGCCTTGCGCCTTCGTCAGCCGGCCGGCCGCGACAGCGTCGTCGACACGGTTCTCGAGCGCCTTCTTCAGGGCGGCGCTGAGCGCGCTCGGCGCGACCCCGAGTTGCTTGGCGGCGTCGTCCACCACAGCTTGGTTCTCCTGCTGGGGCGACCCGAAGTGCGTCGCCGCGTACGCCCCACCCGCGCCGGCGACTGTGAGACCGGCGACTGCCCCCGCGATCACCTTGGGCCTGAGCCTCCTGTTCATCGCTGCTCCTTTCGTTGGACTGCTCAGCCCAACCGAAACACCACGGCGTGAGAGCGATCTGAGAGCTCGCTAAGAGGCGCCTAAGAATCGGTCGATCGCGGAGGCTCGCCAGAACGTCGAGAAGGCTCATGAACGCCGAGCGTCCAAATTGCGACTTTTTTGTTTCACGGACCTCTTGTGCCGAGAGCCAAGGCCACCTAGATTCCCGAGCGCGCCGAGCACGGAGCGCAAGTAGGACGAAGCCGAGCCCGAGGGCCGTAGGCGGAAGCCGAAGGTCAGCGCGAACGGTGGACGAAAGCGAGATCGACTCGGCGAACGAAAGGGCGGCCTCCGGGCCGCCCTTTCGTATTGACGAGGGCGCTTTTTTGTACGGTCTGCCGGTGCCCGGCGACGCGCAGCGACTTGGCTTGCCGAGCGGAACACGCGCCTGCCTCTTCGATCTCGACGGTGTCCTCACGCAAACGGCGAAGGTGCACGCGGCCGCGTGGAAGGAGATGTTCGACGCCTACCTGCGGGAGCGGGCGAAACAGACCGGTGACGAGTTCGTTCCTTTTGACCCGGTCGCCGACTACGACCAGTACGTCGACGGCAAGCCGCGGTACGACGGTGTGCGTTCGTTCCTGGCCTCGCGCGGAATCGAGCTGCCGGAGGGCGATCCAAGCGATCCTCCCTCCGCGGAGACGGTGCACGGACTCGGGAACCGCAAGAACGAGCTCGTGCTCGCGCTCCTGAAGCGCGACGGCGTCGAGTCGTACGAAGGCTCCGTGCGTTACGTGCACGCGGTCCGAGAGGCGGGGCTCGACACTGCCGTCGTGTCCGCTAGCGCCAACTGCAGGGAGGTGCTCGAGGCCGCCGGAATCGAAGACCTGTTCGAGGTCCGGATCGACGGGGTCGTCGTCGAGGAACGCCACCTGCGCGGAAAGCCGGCGCCGGACACGTTCCTCGCGGCGGCGAAGGAGCTCGGCGTGGAGCCGGGCGGGGCGGCCGTCTTCGAGGACGCGCTGGCGGGAGTGGAGGCCGGACGAGCGGGGAACTTCGGCTTCGTCGTCGGCGTGGATCGCACCGGTCAGCGGGACGCCCTTCGCGAGCACGGCGCCGACATCGTCGTCTCTGACCTGGCCGAGCTGCTGGAGCACACGTGATCACCCATCCGGCTTTCGCCGTCGAGCCGTGGGCCGTTCGCGAGACCGAGCTCGACCTGGACGTCTTGGCGCAGTCCGAGTCTGTCTTCGCCCTCTCGAACGGTCACATCGGCCTCCGTGCCAACCTCGACGAAGGCGAGCCCTACGGGATCCCCGGCACGTACCTGAACTCGTTCTACGAGCTGCGCCCTCTCCCCTATGCCGAAGCAGGCTACGGCTACCCCGAATCCGGCCAGACGGTCCTGAACGTCACCAACGGCAAGATCATCCGCCTGCTCGTCGACGATGAGCCGTTCGACGTGCGCTATGGCCGCCTGCATTCGCACGAGCGCGTGCTCGACTTGCGCGACGGAGTCCTGCGGCGGCACGTCGAATGGGAGTCGCCGGCAGGAACGAGGGTGCTCGTCAACTCGACGCGGCTCGTCTCGTTTCTCCACCGAGGCGCAGCGGCAATCCTCTACGAGATCGAGGCGGTCGAGACGCCGCTGCGCGTCGCCATCCAGTCCGAGTTGATCGCCAACGAGCCGACGCCCCCGGCCTCGCACGATCCCCGAGCTGCGGCGATCCTGGAGTCGCCGCTCGCCTCGGAAGATTTCGCCGACCGGGGCTTGAGGGTGGTGCTCGTGCACTCGACCAAGCGCAGCAAGCTGCTGATGGCAGCCGCGATGGACCACATCGTCGATGGCCCTGAGGGAACGGTCACGTTCGCGGAGAGCGAGCGGGACGTCGGCCGGGTGACCATCGCCACCGATCTCGCTCCCGGCGAGAAGCTGACGATGTTCAAGTTCCTGGCGTACGGCTGGTCGAGCGTGCGCTCGCTACCTGCGATTCGCGACCAGGTGATCGCGGCGGTCACGAAGGCGAGGTACGCAGGCTGGGCCGACCTGCTCGAAGGCCAGCGGGAGTACCTCAGCGACTTCTGGAACTGCGCCGACGTGGAGCTCGAAGGGGACACGGAGCTCCAACAGGCCGTCCGCTTTGCCCTCTTCCACACACTCCAGGCCGGGGCTCGAGCCGAGCAGCGTGCGATCCCGGCCAAGGGGCTGACCGGACCCGGCTACGACGGCCACACCTTCTGGGACACCGAGCGCTACGTCCTCCCGGTGCTCACGTACACCGCCCCGCACGCGACCCGGGATGCGCTGCTCTGGCGCCATTCGATCCTCGACCTGGCCCGCCAGCGGGCGCAACAGCTCGGCCTCAACGGCGCGGCCTTTCCCTGGCGGACGATCCGCGGCCAGGAATGCTCCGCCTACTGGCCCGCGGGAACCGCGGCGTTCCACATCAGCGCCAACGTCGCCGATGCCGTCGTGCGCTATCAGGCCGCGGTCGAGGACGAGGTGTTCGAGCTCGAAGCAGGGCTCGAGTTGCTTGTCGAGACCGCGCGGCTCTGGCGTTCGCTCGGCCATCACGACGGCGAGGGCCGCTTCCGGATCGACGGAGTCACGGGGCCGGACGAGTACAGCGCGCTCGCCGACAACAATGTCTTCACCAACCTGCTCGCACAGCGCAACCTGCTTGCCGCCGCCGACGCAGTCGCCCGTCATCCGGACGAGGCAGCCGAGCTCGGCGCCGAGCTCGAGGAGGCGGCGGCCTGGCGGGACGCTGCCCGCGAGATGGTCGTTCCCTGGGACGAGGGCCTCGGCGTCCATCCGCAATCCGAGGGCTTCACACAGCATCAGGTGTGGGATTTCGCAAACACGAAGCCCGACGAATACCCGCTCCTGCTGAACTTCCCCTACTTCGACCTCTACCGGAAGCAGGTCGTCAAGCAGGCGGACCTCGTGCTCGCGCTGCACTGGCGCGGTGATGCCTTTACCGCCGAGCAGAAGGCGAAGGACTTTGCCTACTACGAGCCGCTGACGGTCCGCGACTCGTCGCTCTCAGCCTGCACACAGGCGATCGTCGCCGCCGAGGTTGGGCACCTCGACCTCGCCTACGACTACTTCGGCGAGGCCGCACTGATGGACCTGCACGACCTCGAGCGGAACACGCGCGACGGCGTCCACATAGCGTCGCTCGCCGGCTCCTGGCTGGCAGCCGTTGCCGGCTTCGGCGGCATGCGCGACCACGACGGCGTTCTCGGCTTCGCCCCGCGGCTGCCTGCGCGGCTCGAGCGGCTCGCGTTCGGCCTGCGCTTCCGCGGCCGGTCGCTGAGAATTGTGGCAACGGCGGCCGAGGCGACGTACACCCTGACCGGGGGGAAGCCGCTCGAGATCTCACACCACGGCGAAAGGGTCAAGGTCTCGCGGCAGAAACCCGTGACCCAGCCGATCCCGCCGCTCGTCCCCGCCGGGCCCACTCCGACCCAACCGCCCGGGCGGGAGCCGATGGCCCGTCAGCCGGCCGCGAAAAGACGCCGTCGCCGAGGCGGGAGGGGCGGGTCGAAGCCCGCCCCTCGTTAACACCGCTAGCGCGAGACGGCGCAGCCGTCCTTGCCGGCGTCGAAGGCCTCGTTGCTCCAGGTCGGTTGGACGGCGAATTGGTGTCCGCCGAGCGTGATGTTCTGGGTGTGGTACCAGGCGCACTTGTCGGCGTTCTCGGAGGTCCCGTCGTCGTTCCAGCCGTCCTGGACGGCGATTGACGAGTCAGTCAACAGAGGCGTCGGCGCCGAGAAAGACGGCCAGCTCTGCGAGAGCCTCATCGAGCCGCGACGTGTCGCCCCAGGCGCCCAGCAGCTCGAGCTTCCGCGTTTTGCGATCGAAGCGCGGCTCCGCGCGCCCGACGAGCCGGTCGCCGACGAGGAGCGGCAGGACGTAGTAGCCGAACTCGCGTTTCGCTCGCGGGACGTACATCTCCAGCCGGTAGCGAAAGGCGAACAGCGCCTCGGCGCGGGCGCGGTCATGGACGAGCCGGTCGAAGGGCGACAGCAGCGTCGCGCGATCGGGAACCGGCTCGTCGCTCACGTCGGGGTGCGCGTGCCACTCTCCCTTCTCGCGCCGGACCCCGAGGGCCCGGAAACGCTGCTCGGCCAGGATCCGCTCGGCCTCGCGCAGCGGGACGGTGTCGGTCTCCGGCCACCAGCGCTCGGCGAGATCCCAGAGCCGTTGCCCGTCGCGCCGACCGGCAACCGCGATCTTGCCGCGTCCGTGGAGGAGCTCCAGCATCCACGTGAGCTGCGCGCGGGTGCCCCACCAGCCGGTGCGGTGGTCTGCGCGGGCCGCGTCGTGCTCGAGCTCGCGCGACGGCAGTGGGCCGCCCCGCTCCAGCTCCCGCAGCACGTATCTGCGTAGGCCCGCCTGTTCCTCCAGGAATTGCTTGGCCCACTGGTCCCGTTTGAGCGTGCTCAAACGCCGCCGGCTGAGCGCACGGATGAGCGGCAGGCTTTCGATCGGGTAGATGAACGCGCTCCACTCGAAGAGCTTCTTCTCGTCCCAGAGCAGCCTGTCGAGCTCGGCGGGGTCGTACTGGCCGAGGCGGCTCCAGAGCACGAGACGCTGGGGCGTCGCGACGCTCGCGATCGGATCCATCTGGAGAAAGCCGAGCCGGCGCACCGTGTCGAGAACCCCACGCGCGGAACCGTCGAGCAGCTGCGCCCGTACCGCGATCCGGCGCGCCTGTTCGGGGGTGACGATTCGCGTCGCGCCGGCCACGGGGGCATCATCCCGTAGTGAACGAGCGCACCGCGCGCAAAGCCGAAGCGTTCGCAGCGCTGCACTCGGGCGAGCCGTTCGTGATCCCGAACCCCTGGGACGCCGGCTCCGCGCGGGTGCTCGAGGCCCTCGGCTTCAAAGCTCTCGCAACGACGAGCTCGGGCTTCGCGTTTACGCTCGGCCGCCTCGACGGCGGGGCCACGCTCGATGAGGTCGTCGAGCACCTGGCGGCGATCGACCGGGCGACCGGGGTCCCGGTGTCGGTCGACCTCGAGAACGGCTACGGCGCGGATCCGGCGAGCACGGCGCACGCGATCGAGCGAGTCGCCGAGGCCGGTGCGGTGGGCGGCTCGATCGAGGACTACGATCCGGCCGGCCACCTCTATGACCTGGGGCATGCCGCCGAGCGAGTCGCGGCTGCGGTCGAGGCTGCCCGCGGCCTCGCCTTCCCTTTCATGCTGACGGCCCGCGCCGAGAACCACATCCGCGGCAATCCGCATCTCGACGACACGATTGCGCGGCTGCAGGCGTACGAGCGGGCGGGCGCGGACGTTCTCTACGCGCCCGGGCTGCGTACGGTTGAGGAGATCCGCGCCGTCTGCGAGGCCGTCGCGAAACCGGTCAACGTGCTCGCCGTTCCCGAGCTCTCCTTCGCGGAGGTCACCGAAGCAGGCGCCCAGCGCGTCAGCGTCGGCGGCGGTCTCACCTGGGTCGCGGTCAGGGCGATGGCGGACGCGGCGACTGCATTCCATCGGGGAGACTTCTCGGCGCTCGCCGCGAGGGTTCCGCTCGCCGAGTGGTTCGGGGACTAGTTCACGGTTGACTTACGCGCGACGAAGTGCGAAAGTTCTTTCGCCAAGTCCCTACGGGCCCTCGGGTTCGTGGGGACTAGGCATTTTCGGGGTCATTTTCGTGGGGTCGTCAGTGCTGCCGGCAGAGCCGGTCGCGGTACGAGTCGAGGATCGCGTTGCCGGCCTGCTCATACGCGACGTCGTCCGGGTTCTTCGGGTTGTAGGCATGCAGCCCCGGGCCTTCCCAGCTGATGTCAGGAGTGACGCCTGGTCCGGGCACGGTGATCCGGTAGCGCTTGCCGACCCCGGGACCGCGGCGGTGGTGGCGCGGCCAGCTCCGCGGAGCGACGTAACCGCCAATAGTTGGGTCGCGCCGGAAGAAGCCGTAACAGAAGACGCCGGTGCCTTTATGAGTGACGAAGGAGTTCTCGCGCCGCCAGCCCGTTCCGTACGCCGGCGCGTCCAGCGTGTCCAGGTAGAGCAGGCGGCCGAAGCGGTCCGTCGGCGCGCCCAGCCGCGTCGTTCCGTAGCCGTACACGGGACGACCGAGGTAGGTCAGCCGTCCGAAGACCTGCTGAAATCGGCCGCCGTAGACCCAGTCCGTGTGCACCTCGAGCTCGGCGATCGGGCCGCTCCAGTGCGAGAGCGTCAGCCAAGGAACCTTCTGCGCCGGGAGCCAGGGCAGGAAGCCAAGATCGGGCAGCGCAACCCGCCAGCTCTGCAGCGCCCAATAGCTGCCGTCGCCGGCGGTGCAGCTGGCGACGACGTGAGTGAGGGTCGGCCCGTTATAGCGGCTGCACGTATCCGGAAACGCCTGCCAGAGGCGCCGGTGGTAGGTGCCCCAACCGCCTGAGTAGTCGAGCCGGAACGAGACCTGCTTCCCCCCGCTCGAGGACGCGCGCGAATTGATCGCGCCCCAGCCGAGCACGCGCCGGAGCCGGCCGCCTGTCCGGTAGGTGATCAGCGCCTGGCCCTTCGCGTTGACCTGCAGGTGGACGGCGCGGGCGTTGCGGTCGAGGAGCTGAGAGGCTCGTGCCGAGCCGCCCGTTGCCGCGAGCAAGGAGACGGACAGGGCCAACACGGCGAGGGGGATGTTCTTGGAGGGAACCGAGCAAGCCCTGTCCATATCGTCGTCTCCTCAGCGTTGCAGCGTCGGGAGGTAGGGAGCCGGAGCAGCGAAAAACTTGCGCTCGGGCTAGGAACTGGCCGCCGGGTAGCTGATCGTCAACGCGAACCGCGCGGGCTTGCGGCTGGTGGTGCTGACGACAAGGCGATACGTGCGCGGGCCGACCTTCGCGCGCAGGTTCGCGCGGCCCGAGCCACGGGCCGAGGCAACGATGCGCCTCGCCGCCGACAGCCTGAGCCGAATCGCCGCGCGGCCGCGGGACTTCGCGGTGGCACTCAGGAGCCCGGTTCCTGTCGTGAGCACAATGCTCCGGCTCTGGCGGCGCGTCAGTCTGCCCCTGACGACGACTGTCCTGGTCGCGCCCGTACGAGTTCCGCTTCCGCTGTCCTCCCTCGCCTTTCCGGTCCCGAAGGGAGGAGCCAACGCGGGAGCTAGGGCGTGAAGGGCCGCGTAGGCGTCGACCCGCCCGCTGGCGACACCGGCCATCGGGACGGCGCTCGACTCGATCGCCTGCTCGACCTGGGCCGGCGTCGCGCTCGGCACAAGCGAGAACGCGAGCCCGGCGATCCCGCTCACGACCGGGGCGGCGGAAGAAGTTCCGAGAAAGGAGACGTAGCCGCTCCCGGGCGCGGTGGTCGAGTTCTCCCCCGGGGCGGCGACCAGCGCGCCGGAGTTCGAGAACCCGTACAGCTGATCGTTCTCGTCCGAAGCCGAGACGCTGAGCACGTTCGGTAGCGCAGCCGGGTAGTCCGATGTCGGGCTGCTCTCGTTGCCGGCCGCGGCGACGACGAGGACGCCGTGTGCCCATGCGTATTGCGCGGCAGCGGTGAGCGTCGGATCGTCGACGGTCGAGCCCAGGCTCGCGTTGATCACACGGGCGCCGTGGTCGGTCGCCCAGACGATGCCCTGCGCGAGCCCTGACGCGAAGCCGGTCCCGTCCGCACCGAGCACCTTCACCGGCATCAGCCGGCACGCCCAGCAGTAGCCCGCGACGCCGATGCGATTGTCCGTGTTCGCCGCGACGATCCCGGCGACCGCAGTGCCGTGGCCGTTGTCGTCGCTCGGATCCTGGTCGTTGTTGACGTAGTCGTAGCCGGCAACGAGCTTGCCGCTCAGATCCGGCTGAGTGGGATCTACCCCTGTGTCGACGATCGCCACGACGACCTGAGAGGACCCCGTGGTCGCGTCCCAAGCCTGCTCGGCGTGGGTCTTCGTGATCGACCATTGCGTCGGCAGGAGCTCGTCGTTCGGAACCCGGAGGGCGTGGACGACGGCGTCGAGCTCCGCGTAGCGAACGCGCGGATCGGCGCGCAGCATCGCCAGGGCCGCGTCGGCATCTCCGACGAAACGGAGGACGTCGGCGTGAAGCTCGGGTATCCGCGCCACGGTCTCGCCACCGAGCTCGCGCTCGAGCATGGGTGCGGCGCCGTAGCCAGCAGCCGTGTAGCCGACGACGATCCGAACCGACCCCACGCCTGGCACCGAAACCGGTCTCGACAAGGCACGGCTGTTAAATCGCCGCCGCGCGGAGGTGCGGCTCACCATGCGGCCGGCTGCCCGGTACGGACCGGTCCGCATGCCTGGCACCAGCGCACCGGCCACGATCCTCCGCATCGCCCACTTCGGACCGGTCCCTGTGCCAGGCACAAGGGACGCGGGCGATGCCGACCCCCCGCCGGGCGTAACTAGCAGCAGCAGGCCAACGGCCCACGCCGATGCGAGCGACCTGAACATCGCAGCGAGTCAGGGAGCACGATGCTGCCGTTCTTGCGCAATCTTTTCGGCCACGCCGCCCCTACCGAGCGAGATCGCAACCACGAGGAGGTAGTAACGCGATGTCGCTCAACCCAGTCAGAAAAGCCCAGCTCTTAGGCGTCATCGGAGCGATGGCGCTCGCGCTCGTCCCCGGCGCGCGGCCCGATTCGATCCCGCAGCTGCTGACGCTCGGCCCGCTCACCGTCCTGAACGGGACGGCGGTCGTCAGCGGCACCGTCGGCGGTGCCGGCGCAGGGTCGCAGCTGACGGTCAACGGCCACCCGCTCAGCGTCGACGCAGCCGGCAACTTCGCCGGCGTCGTCAGCCTCGATGGAGCGAGTGCGCTCGACTTCAGCATCGGCAACTCGAGTGGGAAGGCCGTGGACCTGAGCGTTCCCCTCACGCTCGCAGGACCGGGCGGGATCATCCCAGCCGGGATCGTCGACGCCGTCGAGCAGGCGGGCGCGACCTTGCTCGAGCCTGCCGGCGGCTTCGTCGGCGGCGAGCCGTTGACGGTCGCGGGCAGCGTGGCCGACAAGGGCCAGCTCGCCGCGCTCGCGGTCAACGGCACGGACGTAATGCGACTGCTGGGACCCGACCAGTCGTTCACCGTCCAGCTACCCGGCACATCCAAGGAGGTCACGCTCACCGCGACCGACAAGAGTGGAGTCTCCGAGACGACCCACTACCAGGTGCTCAGCGCGTCAGGCGGGCTTGCGCCGCTCGGCCCCTACGTGAGCGCCAGCAGCGCGGTCGGGCTGAAGATCGCAAAGGTCCGGTACGTCACCAAGGGCGTCGCCCGGACACAGCGCTTGCAGATGATCGTGACCGTCAGGGACACCCGTGGCTTCCTGGTGCGCGGAGCGAAGATCAAGATCCGCTCCAAGGCGGCCGGCCGGCTGACGCGGCGCGCCCAGATCAAGACGAGCACCAAGCTCGGCCAGGCGGCATTCGCCATGCGGGTGAAGCCGAGATTCCTCGGCAAGCGGCTGGTCATGGTCACCGTCGCGCGGACGCCGACTGCAAAGGCGGCGAAGACGACTTCGATCCGCCTCGCGAAGGCTCGGCGCATCAAGAAGCGCTAAGGGTCCTCCTCGAACCGGCAACGCGGATGCCGCATCGGGGCGGCATCCGCGGCCGGCCTCCGAGCGCAGCGCTCATGCAAGCGGCGCTGTCCGCCGACAACGAGGGCAAAGCCGCCGAAAGGTCGAGCGATGCTCGGAAGCTTCAAGCACAAACTCGGGGTCTACTTCCTGCTCCTCGCGGTCGCGCCGCTGACCGCCGCCTTCTGGGGCTTCGGCACGGTGACGAAGCGCGACGAGGAGCGCCAGGTCGACTCGCGACTCGGCGCCGAACTGCGGGCGGCGTCCGCGTCGTACGAGCGTCAAGCCGGACGCGTCCTCGCGCTCGCACGGCAGGTCGCGAGTCGCCGCGACGTTCAGGAGGGCCTGCGCCACGGCCACTTCGGTCCCCTTCCCAACGGCGTTGCCGTCCTCGGGCCCCATCGCCTCGCGATCGGGCGGCACGGGACGATCGAGTCGACCCAGACCGTCCACATCAAGGCCGGCCGGCGTGTGCTCGGGTCGATCGTCGCGCGGCTCCCACTCGACCGCGAGTTGCTGCGGCGGCTGCGCTCCGGGAGCGGGCTCGCGCAAGGCGACCAGATCGTCTTTGTCCCCCGGCATGTCGCCCCCGGCCGCCCGCTGGCTGTGGCCGTCCAAGGGACGCGCTACCGAGCGCTGGCGGCGGGACCGCTGGCCGACCAGCCGACCGTCCAGATCGCGGTGCTCGCGCCGGCGCAGCCGATCGAGGCTCGCGCGGCCGCCACGCGGAAACATCTGCTCTACGTTCTGCTCGGAGCCTTACTCGTCCTGGCGGCGATCGCGGCCGCCGAGGCCAGGTCGGTGATGCGATCGGTGCGCGAGCTGGCGGACACTGCGGAAGCGATCGGGCACGGCCGTCTCGATCAGCGAGTGCCGGTTCGGGGCCGCGACGAGTTCGCAGGTCTGGCCGGTTCGTTCAACTCGATGGCCGACGAGCTGCGGACCCGGCTGCTGGAGCTCGAGCTGCAGCGGACCCGTCTACGTGAGTCGATCAGCCGCACCGGCACCCTCCTGACGGCGACCCACGACATCGACCAGCTCCTGTCACTGATCGCCTCGGCCGCCGTCGAGGCCGCGGATGCCGAGGGAGCGGTCCTGCTCGGCGAGCACGGTGCGGTGATCGAGGTCGGAGTGCTCGCGGACGACGCGAAGACCTTCGAGCTGCCGATCGCAACGCGCGACTCGCGTTTCGGGATCCTGATCCTCTATGCCGCCGAGCTCGACGAGGACAACCTGCTAGCGACGCACGCGCTGGTCGCTCAGGGGGCGGCTGCGCTTGAGAACGCGCGTCTCCACGAGGCGGCCGCGCTGCAGGCCAGATCCGACGGGCTGACCGGGCTCGCGAACCGGCGCCACTGCGAAGAGCGGCTCCAGGCCGAGGTCGCCCGCAGCGAGCGCTACGAGTATCCGCTGGCGATCGTCCTCTGCGACATCGACGAATTCAAGGCGGCGAACGACACGCACGGCCATGCCTTCGGCGACCTGGTGCTGCAGCAGTTCGCCCAGGTGCTGCGCGGGACGCTCAGGGACGTCGACCTGAGCAGCCGCTGGGGCGGCGAGGAGTTCCTGATCGTCCTGCCCGGAACGACCTTGGACGGTGCCGTCGACGCAGCCGAGCGAATCCGCACGGGATTCGCCGCGCTCGAGCTCGCGGCGGGGGACACTACGGCGCGAATGACGGCGAGCTTCGGCGCCGCCGGGTTCGTCTCTGGAAGCAACGCGCCCGACCTCGTGCGCGCTGCGGACGAGGCCCTCTACGAGGCCAAGCGCCGCGGCAAGAACCGCGTCAGGGCTGCGGCTCAACGCGCCGTCGCCGAAGCCTGAGCGTCGAAGCGGCCGCAAAGTTCCCTCGAACGAGTGAGTTGCCGAGTGACAAAGAGATGGGCAGCTTCAGCAAGAAAGCATGCTCAAACCTGACTGAACTTTGTAAACGAGCATTCCCCTGAAGGGTGATGCCGGCGCGGCCTCGAACGGGCTAGCTGCAAGGAGACATGGCAACGCGCGGTCCGCAACCCGCAACCATCCGTCCCCAACCGCAGCTGCCGCAGGCACGCCTCGTTCTGGGGGCCGCGGCCGCTGCGTTCGGGCTCTTCGTCGCTTTCCACTGGATCGTGCTGTCGGGCGACAAGGTCTCCCTCGATCAGAAGAACCGCCGGACGGAGTCCGTAGCCGCGCTCGAACCGGCGACCAGCCTCGGCTCGCGACGCAACGCGGCTGCCACTCACACCGCGGTGAACCGTCCAGCTGTGCGCCGCGGCGCTGACGTCGCGAAGACGGCACCGCACACGGCGAAGCCGGTTCCCGCCAGGGCCGGGAAGCCCATCGTCACTCCTCCGGGAACCAAGCATCCCGGCGCACCGGCTGTAGGCGATCCGGCAACGAGCGAAGGCGGCAGCCCACCGGCGAAACAGAGCTCATTGCCCTCGCCGCCTCCTGCTTCGCCGCCGTCGCCTCCGCCTCCACCGGCCGCTCTGCCCCAGGTCCCGCAGCTTCCGCAGGTTCCCCAGGTACCGATCCCAACCGTTCCCGATCCCCCAAAGCCGCAGGTGCCGAGCGTTCCGACCCCTCCCGTGCCCGCGCTGCCGTGAAAGGGGTCGTGGAGAGCAGCGCAAGTTTTTTGCTGCAGCCGTCCCACACCCATGCCGAAACCCGCATCAAGGAGGCGAGGGTGGCCACGCAGATCGTTCCAGCGTCAGCAAAACCAGGTACTCAGCCGACCCGTCATGAGCGAGGGAGCCGGTGAGCGCCGTCCTCTCCCATACACCGGTTACTCGGCCTACCGAGCCGGCGGAGCTGACTCAGTACCTCTATGAGAACTACGGCCAGCGCGTTTTCACGTTCTGCTACAGCCGCCTGCGCAACCGAGAGGAGGCGCAGGATGCAGCGCAGACGACGTTCATCTACGTCCTCAGGTCGCTGCAGCGAGGCGTTGTGCCGGAGTTCGAGCTCGCCTGGCTGCTCAAGATCGCCTTCAACGTCTGCCGCGGCACGCGGCGCTCGACGGGCCGCCACGCCGCGGTCACCCAGGAGATCGAAGACATTGATGAGCTCGCCGCGCCTCCGGCGGATGGCTACGAGGGAAGCGAGCGGCTGGTCGCCCTCAGAGACGGGCTCGCGCACCTGCCCGAGCGCCAGCGGCGGGGAATCCTCCTGCGTGAGTGGCAGGGTCTCTCATACGCAGAGATCGCAGAAGAGCTCGGGCTGAGCCTCGGAGCTGTCGAGACGCTGCTCTTCCGCGCGCGTCGCAACCTGGCTTCCCGGCTGCAGCACGTCCGCAGCGGCGCCGCCGCGATCAACGCGGTCACCCTGGCGCCACTTCTCCGCTCGCTCGCCCGGGGCGGCCTCGGAAAGCTCGGCCTGATCGGCGCCGGCGCCACCGTCGCGCTCGTCCCGGTCGTCGCCGTCGAGCTCGCACCCGCTCTTGCGCACGACAAGCCCACCGTCACGCTTCGCTCAGCTGCCCCAGCCGCACCGGCGAGGAGCCCCCAGCTAGCTGCAGCTCCCTCTCGCCGCAGCACCTCGCCGGATGCGGCCCCCCGTCTGTTGCCGGCCGCCGCCCGGCAGAGACAGGCTGAACAGTCGCCGGCCACCGCGACCGAAGCCGCTAGACCAAATCTGACCCCCGCTCCTGCGCCCGCTACACCCCGCCCCCAGGAGCCGCCCGCGACCAATCCCATGGCGCAGTCGCTGACGCCCGTGAAGACGCCTGCCTCCAGTCCTGTCGGCGTTCCCGCTCCGAGCCTGCAGCGGCCGGCCGTGCTTCCGCAGGCGGTCACCGAACCGGTCGACGCACTCACGAATGTTCTGAGCGGCGCGACGGACACCCTGCCCGTAGGCAAGTAGCAAACGCGAAACCTTCGGCTCTGCCGCGCTAGGCTCGCAGCGGCGATCTTCGATAAGGCCCGACGGGCCGTGGAGGGAGGATTCATGCTCGACCACGTAACCGCAAACGTCG
>Ga0075434_100003048_pt1 | contig 14905 bp, 12 predicted proteins | sample RhiMethybrSRZTD3_FD_75298 | JGI IMG/M metagenome (GOLD analysis project Ga0075434, IMG submission 75298) | Populus rhizosphere microbial communities from Tennessee, USA - Rhizosphere MetaG P. TD hybrid SRZTD3 | ecosystem: Host-associated > Plants > Roots > Rhizosphere > Soil | place: USA... | reverse complement strand
GCCTTCCTCGCGACCCACCCGGCCCAGGTCGAGCGGGGCTGCTTCGGCGTGGCCGGCCCGGTGCAGGACGGCTACGTCAAGACCACCAACCTGGCATGGCCGGTCGACGCGCGGCAGGTCGCCAGGATGCTCGGGATCGAGCGGGTCGGGCTCGTGAACGACCTCTATGCGAACGCCTACGGGATCGCCGACCTCGGCCCCGACGACATCGCCACGCTGCGGGAGGGTGACCCGTCGATAGGCGGGAACGCCGCGGTGATCTCGGCCGGCACGGGTCTCGGCGAGGCCGGCCTCTTCTGGGACCGGCGCCGCTATCACGTGTTCGCGACCGAGGGCGGCCATACCGACTTCGCCCCGCGCGACGACCAGGAGACCGCGCTGCGCGCCTACCTCGCCGGCCGCCACCAGCACGTGAGCTACGAGCGGGTCTGCTCGGGGATGGGACTCGTGGGCATCCACGACTTCCTCTGCAACCGCGAGGGCGGGGATCGGCGCGACCACGCCGACGCGTCCGCCATCACGAAGGCCGCCCTCGACGGCAGCGATCCGCTGGCCGTCCGGGCGCTCGACATGATGGTGTCGATCTACGGCGCCGAGGCCGGCAACCTCGCCCTGAAGCTGCTCGCGACCGGGGGGATCTACGTCGGCGGCGGGATCGCCCCGCGGATCCTCGCGAAGCTCCAGGCGGGGCCGTTCCTCGACGCGCTCGACGCGAAGGGCCGCTTCTCGGAGCTGCTCTCGCGCATCCCTGTCCACGTCATCCTGAACGACCGCACGGCGCTGCTGGGCGCAGCCCGGCTCGCGCGCGGCGAGGAGCCCGGGCTGCACCACGGCTAGCGGATCAGTTCAGCTGCGCCAGGTCGGCCTGGAGCTGGTCGATGTCGAAGCCCTGCGGGCTGTGCCCGCCTCGATCGAGGAAGTCCGGATTCACGATCGCCCACGCCTCGTCGATGTAGTGCGAGCAGAAGCGCTGGCCCATCGGCTGGACCTTCCCCCACGTGACGCACTCGATGTGCTTGCGGTGCGCGACGATGGGGATGTAATGGCCGCCGGCGTTGGGCGATCCCTCGTGATAGCTCCACATCTTGCCCTCGCCGAACTCGGTCTCGGCCGACTGCGGCACCTGGATGCCGATGCCGACGGCTCCGAACAGGTAGGCGGCCTCGGCCAGCTCCGAGAAGTCGCCGGCCTGGATCTTGCCGATGTCGAGCGCCAGGTAGGCGAGGATCTTGTGGCGCTTGCCGTTCGCGTCGACGATGCCGGTCGTGCGCCGGTAGCCGAGCGCCGTGCGCACGTTCGAGCCGCGGTCGGTCGGGTTGCGGCCGGGAGGCCCGGCGTTCGGGTCGAACCCGGTGGCCGCCGAGTAGTCGGAGAGGACGCCCTCGTCGTCGAAGGGGGCCGGGTTGCCTGCGACGGTGCTCGTGAGCAGGTGCTCGTGGGCCGCGCCGGCCCACACGCAGTCGCCCCATTGATCGTTGCCCAGCATGCCCCAGCCGCCCTTCTGGATGACGTTGTCGTACCCCCAGTCGTTCGGCGGCGCCGGAAGCGGCTCGGCGGTTCGGTATCGGGCGAACTTGAAGTCGCGGTCGTCGCTCGTCGCGGCGGCCTTTCCGTACCGGAAGGTGGTCATGCGCTGCCTCCTTCTGTTGAAGGGGGATGCGCCGATGTGTGCCCTGGCCCACGACGCGATCCCGTTCGTGACAGATGAGTCTACCGCCCTTCCGGACGCCCGTGGAGTGCGCGTTCTTCCTCGCGCGCTAGAGCGCCGCCCGCATCTGCCGCGCGAACGCGAGGACGTGGTCGAACGCGATCCGGCGGGCCGCCTCGGGATCGGCGTCGGCGATCGCCTGCAGGAGCGCGCGGTGCTCGCCGACAGGGTCACGCATCGGCGGCAGCCGGTCGAAGGTGACGTACCAGATCCGGATCGACATGTTCAGGTAGCGGTCGAGGTCGCGGGCCAGGTAGGGGTTGCGCGAGCAGCGGTGGACGAAGCGGTGCACGCGGGCGTCGAGCTCGATCAGCGAGGTCTGGCTGGTCGGCCCGCCGTCGAGCTCGGCGAGCAGGGCCGCGATCTCGCGGCGGTCGTCGGCGTCCGCCAGCCGGGCGGACCGCTCGGCGGCGTGCGGCTCGAGCTGGGCGCGGACGTCGGCGATGTCCGAGAGGCTCGTGATGTTCACGCTCGACGCGAACGTCCCCCGCCGCGGGTAGACGACGATGAGGCCCTCGAGGGCGAGCCGCCGCAGCGCCTCGCGCACGGGTGTGCGGCCCATGCCGAGGTCGCGGCTGAGCGCGTCCTCGTCGATCGGCGACTCGGGCGGGATGGCGAGCGTGATCAGCCGGTCGCGCAGCGCCGCGTAGGCCCGGTCCGACAGCAGCCCGGCGTCATCGCCGGGGCGGTCGGGGAGGCGGTTGCGTGCGGTCGTCAGCTCTGATATATCAGTTGTCTACCAGACCGGAAGGACGCGGGCAAGTCCGCGCCCCACGTGGACGACGAAAGGGAACTGACGCGATGAGCACGCTTCCGGGACGAGCCCGCGCCGTGGTGATCGGGGCCGGCATCGTCGGCAACAGCCTCGCGTATCACCTCCACCAGCAGGGGTGGACCGACCTCGTCCTCATCGACAAGGGCCCGTTCCCCAACCCCGGCGGCTCGACCGGCCACGCCTCGAACTTCATCTTCCCGGTCGACCACTCCAAGGAGATGACCGCGCTCACCGCCGACAGCGTGCGCCAGTACAAGGAGCTCGGGGTGTTCACGCAGAGCGGCGGCATCGAGGTCGCCCGCACGGAGGAGCGCATGCAGGAGCTGCGCCGGCGGATGTCGTCGGCGCTGGCCTGGGGTGTCGACGGCGTGTCGCTCGTGACGCCGGCCCAGATCAAGGAGATGGTGCCGTTCGTCGACGAGTCGAGCCTCGTCGGCGGCTTCTACACCGAGGGCGTCGGCGTGGTCGACTCGCTGCGCGCCGGCACGCTCATGCGCGAGCGCGCCCAGGAAGCGGGTGCGCTCACCGCCCTCGCGAACACCGAGGTGCTCGGCATCGACGTCGAGGGCGGCCGCGTCACCCGCGTGCACACCACCCGCGGCGAGGTCGAGGCCGAGCTCGTCGCCATCGCCTGCGGCGTGTGGAGCCCGAAGATCGCCCGCATGGCCGGCGCGTCGATCCCGCTCACGCCGGCGGTGCACCAGATGATCGACGTCGGCCCCGTGCCCCGGTTCGCCGACGCGAAGTCGCACATCGAGTATCCGATCGTGCGCGACATGGACACGAACATGTACGAGCGCCAGGACGGCGCCGGCCTCGAGATCGGCTCCTACGCCCACCGCCCCATCCTGCACGACCCCGAGGAGATCCCCTCGGTCGAGGAGGCCGCGCTCTCGCCCACCGAGTTCCCGTTCACCCAGCCCGACTTCGATCTGCAGATGGAGCACGCGCTCGAGCTCTGCCCCGAGATCGTGGGCGACGAGTCGGTCGGCGTGAAGTACGCCATCAACGGCCTGCTCTCGCTCACGCCCGACGGCATGCCCATCCTGGGCGAGACGCCCGAGGTGAAGAACCTGTGGTCCGTGGCGGCCGTGTGGGTGAAGGAGGGGCCCGGCGTCGGCAAGGCGGTGGCCGAGTGGATGGCCCACGGCGAGTCCGAGATCGACCTGCACTCCTCCGACGTCAGCCGCTTCTGGGAGCACCAGAAGACGCGCGCGCACGTGCGGGCGCGGGCGGCGGAGGGATTCAACAAGACGTACGGCATCGTCCACCCGGGCGAGCAGTGGGCGTCGAACCGCGAGGTCCGGCTGGCGCCGTTCCACTCCCGCCAGGTCGAGCTCGAGGCGACCTTCTTCGAGGCCGCCGGCTGGGAGCGGCCGCACTGGTACGAGTCGAACGCCCCCCTCGTCGAGCAGTACGGCGACCGCATCAACACGCGCGAGGCCGAGTGGGACGCGCGCTGGTGGTCGCCGATCATCAACGCCGAGCACCTGGCGATGCGCGACGGCGCCGGCATGGTCGACCTGAGCGCGTTCACGATCTTCGACATCGCCGGCCCCGGGGCGCTTGCGGCGGTGCAGCGCGTGGCGATGCGGCAGATGGACGTCCCCGTCGGCCGGGTGGTGTACACGCCGGTGCTCTCCCCCGGCGGCGGCTTCAAGGCCGACCTCACGATCATGCGGCTCGGCGACGAGCTGTTCCGCGTGGTCACCGGCGGCGCCCACGGCCCGGCCGACCGCAAATGGTTTGCCGACCGCCTGCCCGAGGACGGAAGCGCCCAGCTCACCGACATCACGTCGGGCTGGACGACGCTCGGCCTGTGGGGGCCGCAGGCGCGCAGGATCCTCGAAGGGCTGACGCGCGACGACGTCTCGCACGAGGACTTCCGCTTCGGCACGTGCCGCACGCTCGAGATGGACACCCTGCGCGTGCTGGCCTCGCGGATCTCCTACGTGGGCGACCTCGGCTGGGAGCTCTACGTGCCCATCGAGGAGGGCCGGCGGCTGTGGGACATGGTGTACGAGGAGGGCCGCCCGCACGGCCTCGTGCCGGTCGGCATCGGCGTCTACGGCACCACCGGGCGGCTCGAGAAGTGCTACCGCGCCTACGGCTTCGAGCTCGAGAGCGAGTACGACGTCGTCGAGGCCGGCATGGCCTGGGGGAAGGTGAAGGACGAGGACTTCGTCGGCCGCGACGCGCACGTGCGCCAGCGCGAGGAGGACCCCGCGGCGATCCTGTGCACGCTCACCGTCGACGACCACACGTCGAAGAGCGGCGTCAAGCGCTACATGCTCGGCCGCGAGCCCATCCTCGCCCGCGACGGCAGCCGGCTCGTCGATCGCAAGGGCCGCGGCTCGTACGTCACGAGCGCGGGCGCCGGGCCGTCGATCGGCAAGCACATCCTGATGGCCTACCTGCCTCCCGAGCAGGCGGTCGCGGGCGAGCGGCTGCTCGTCGAGTACCTCGGCGAGCGCTACCCGGTCACGGTCGCGGTGGCCGACTCGACGCCCGTCTTCGATCCCGAGAACACCCGCATCCGCAGCTAGATGGGTAGGCTGGTGACTGCATGCCGTTGAACATCCTGTGCTGCGTCAAGCGCGTGCCGATGACCGGCGGGCGCATCGTCCTGACCGCCGACGAGCAGGCCATCGAGACCCGCCACCTCGGCTTCACGATCAGCCCGCACGAGGAGTGCGGCGTCGAGGAGGCCGTGCGGATCGTCGAGCAGCACGGCGGCAGCTCGACCGTGCTCACGCTGGGGCCGCCGGAGGCCGAGGAGCAGCTGCGCGACGCGATGGCGCTCGGCATCGACCGGGCCATCCTGCTCCAGGCCGACGCCGAGCTCGACGGCCAGGCCACTGCGGCGGCCATCCTCGAGGCGATCGAGGCCGAGCGGGCCGCCGGCACCGAGTACGACCTGATCTTCTTCGGGAACGAGTCGGCCGACGCCGGCAACTACCAGGTCGGCATCCGCATCGCCCACGCGCTCGGCCGGCCGTGCGCGACCGGGCTGAAGGGGATCGCCGTGGAGGACGGGGCCCTGCGCTGCGAGCAGGAGGTGCCCGGCGGCCGCGACGTCTACCGGGTGCCGCTGCCCGCCGTCGTGACGGTGAAGGAGGGCCTGAACCTGCCCCGCTATCCGTCCGTGCCCGGGCGCATGCGGGCCAAGCGAAAGCCGCTGGACACGCGGTCGGTGAGCGGCGCGGGCGCCGGCGTCGAGAAGGTGCGGCTGGTGGTGCCGGCCGACCAGGGCAAGCAGGCCCAGATCCTCGGCCACGGCCCGGACGCGGCGCCCGCCGTCGTCGAGATCCTGCGCGGCGCGGGGGTGCTTTAGTGCGCGAGCATCACGTAACCCCCGGGACGGAGCACTGATGGCCGTCCTCGTCCTCGTCGAGCACGCCGGCGGCACCGCCGACGACATCTCCCGCCAGGCGGCCACGCTCGCCCGCGGCTACGCCGAGGCGGCCGGCCAGCCGCTCGAGGCCGTGCTCTTCGGCCCCGACGCCGGCGGTGCCGCTCAGGGGCTGGGCGCGCTCGGCGTCTCGGCCGCGTACGTGGCCGTCCACGATGGCCTGACCGCGTTTGCGCCCCAGGCATGGGGGCGGGCGATCGCGGAGCTCGTCGAGTCGCACTCGCCGGAGGCCGTGATCGCGCCGGGCAGCGACCGGGCCACGGAGGCGATGGCCCACGCCGCTGCGATCGCCGACCTCCCGTTCGCGGCGAACTGCATTGAGGCGGCGCCCGGCGACCCGGCCGAGGTGACCCGCCTGCGCTGGGGCGGCAGCCTGCTCGAGCAGGCCCGCGTCCATGGCGCCACCAAGCTGCTCACGGTCGCCCCGCACGTCGTCGAGGCGGCCCCGGCTGCGGCCCCGGGGCAGACCGTCGTGTCGGAGTTCACGCCGGCGCTGACCGACGCCGACCTGGTCGTCCGCGTCGCCGAGCGCACGCAGACCGATGCCGGCGGCGGCGTCTCGCTGGCCGACGCCAAGGTGGTCGTGAGCGGCGGCCGCGGGACCGGATCGGCCGAGGGCTTCGCGCCGGTCGAGGCGCTGGCCGCAGCCCTGGGCGGCGCGGTGGGCTGCTCGCGCGCCGTCACCATCGCCGGCTGGCGCCCGCACACCGACCAGGTCGGGCAGACCGGCACCAAGATCGCGCCCGAGATCTACATCCCGTGCGGCATCAGTGGCGCCACCCAGCACATGGCCGGATGCAAGGGCGCGAAGCGCATCCTCGCCATCAACACGGACGCCGAGGCACCCATCGTCGCGAACGCCGACTACGCGGTGATCGGCGACCTGCACGAGGTGCTCCCGGCCATCACCGCCGAGATCGAGAAGGCGAGGGGCGGATAGACCCGGTCGCCCTCGTCGCCCTCCTGGTCGTGCTGGCCGTCGCCGGCGGCCTCTTCGCCCGCCGTGCCCTGCTGCTCTACCGGCTGGTGCGGATGGCGCAGCCGAGCGACCGCTCGGGCGAGCTGCCCGCCCGCCTGCGCAACGAGGCCGTGATCGCGCTGGGCCAGCGCAAGCTGCTGCACCGGCTCGTGCCCGGCCTGATGCACGCGTTCATCTTCTGGGGCTTCATCGTGCTCCTGCCGACCATCCTGATGGCGATGATCGCCATCGCCGACCGCGGCGAGACGATCCCGTGGCTGGGAAGCCAGGGCTGGTTCGCACTGCTCGTCGACCTGTTCTGCGTGCTCGTTCTCGCCGGCGTCCTGACGGCGTTCGCAATCCGCAAGATCCAGCGCCCGGCCCGGTTCGAGGGCAGCCACATGGGAGAGGCCGACCTGATCCTGGCCCTGATCGCCGGCATCGTGACGACGCTGCTCCTGTGGCACGCGTCGCTGATCGCGCTCGGCCTGAACGAATGGCCGGCGGGCTGGTCACCCGTGTCGAACGCGCTCTCGAACCTGTTCGGCGGCGGCTCGGGCACGCACGACGCCGAGCGGGCGCTCGTCTGGGCGCACGTCCTGATCGTGCTCTCGTTCCTCGTGTACTTGCCGCGCTCCAAGCACCTGCACATCGCGACGGCGGTCGTGAACGTCTACTTCGGCCGCACCCGCGCCCGCGGCCGGCTCGAGCCGCTGCGCTTCGACGAGGAGGGGGCCGAGGAGGACATGCGGCTCGGCTCCGGCACGGTCGCGGACATGACCTGGAAGCAGGTCGTCGACACCTACTCGTGCACCGAGTGCGGCCGCTGCCAGGACGCCTGCCCGGCCTGGGCGACCGGCAAGGCTCTCTCGCCCAAGCTCCTGATCATGGGCCTGCGCGACCAGCTCTTCGCCGAGGGGCCGGGGATCCTGGCCGCCCGTGCGGCCGGCGAGCAGCCGGAGATGGCCGCGCTCGTGCCGAACGCGGTCACCGACGAGGTCGTCTGGGACTGCGTCACCTGCGGGGCCTGCGTGCGCGAGTGCCCGGTGTCGATCGAGCACATCGACCACATCGTCGACCTGCGCCGCCACCTGGTGATGAACGAGGCCCGCTTTCCGGCCGAGGCCGAGCCGATGCTGCGCGACGTGGAGCGCTCGTCCAACCCGTGGGGCAAGGCCCAGTCCGACCGGGCGGCGTGGGCCGAGGGCCTGGGCGTGCGCGTGCTCGAGCCGGGCGACGCGGCGCCCGACGTGCTCTACTGGGTCGGCTGCGCGGCGTCGTTCGACGAGCGCGCCCGCACGTCGGCCGAGTCGACGGCGAAGCTGCTGGCCGCCGCCGGCGTCGACTTCGCCATCCTCGGCCCGCGCGAGGCCTGCACCGGCGATCCGGCCCGGCGGATGGGGAACGAGTACGTCTTCCAGGCGTTCGCCGAGCAGAACGTCGAGACGCTGAACGAGACGGCGGCGAAGAAGATCGTCACCTCGTGCCCGCACTGCTTCAACACGCTCGCGAACGAGTACCCCGACTTCGGCGGCAACTACGAGGTGGTGCACCACTCCGAGCTCCTGGCCGAGCTCGTTCGCGAGGGCCGCATCTCGCCGAACGCAGGAGCCGGCCGCATCACCTACCACGACTCCTGCTACCTGGCCCGGCACAACGACGTCGCCGCCGAGCCACGCGAGCTGGTCGCCGCCGTCGGGCAGCCGGTCGAGATGGAGCGCAGCGGCAAGCGGACGTTCTGCTGCGGCGCGGGCGGTGCCCACATGTGGATGGAGGAGCGGGCCGGCGCGATCAACGAGGAGCGGGTGCGCGAGGCCGCCGAGACCGGCGCCGAGACGCTGGCGGTGGCCTGCCCCTACTGCACGATCATGCTCGACGACGGCGTCCGCACGTCGGGCCGCAACCTGCGCGTCGCCGACGTCGCCACCCTGCTCGCCGAGTCGGTCGACCCGCCGTCGTCGTAGCCGCTCGCCGCGCCGCGATGCCTTGCGGCAATCCTCCCTCGGATAGGTGATAGATCGGCGGGTGGGGTCTCCGACTACCGGGGAGACATGCAACCCCATCGCGACAACCATCCCGGGGATCGGCCGGGCGCGTCCCCAACCGTGCGGGTGCTGCCCGGCACGGCCTACGAGTTCGAGCTCCGCGACGAGCGCTGGGTCATGAGCGCGGCCGGACCGGAGATCGAGTCGATCACCGGCTATCCGCCGTCCGACTTCATCGACCACGCCCGCCGGTCGTACGGCAGCATCGTCCACCCGGAGGACTACGACAGGATGGTCTCGCTCTTCCGCGACGCGATCCAGCGACAGGCGCCGTACGCGATCGAGTACCGGATCATCCACGCCGACGGGTCGACCCGTTGGGTGCAGGGCCACGGCCGCGGCATCTTCGATGCAGCCGGCAACGTGACCCGGATCGAGGGCCTCTTCTTCGACGTCACAGAGCGGCGCACGAGCGAGGAGCGGCTCGCCCACCTGGCACTGCACGACCCGCTCACCGACCTGCCCAACCGCGCCCTCTTCCAGGAGCACCTGACGGTCGCGATCGCCAACGCCCGCCGCAGCGGCGACGGCGGCGCCGTGCTCTTCATCGACCTCGACGACTTCAAGCTCGTCAACGACAGCTTCGGCCACGCGGTCGGCGACGAGCTGCTCGTGCTGGTGGCGCAGCGGCTGCGCGAGTCGTGCCGGGCCGGCGACGTGGTCGCCCGCCAGGGCGGCGACGAGTTCCTCGTCCTCGTGCAGGGCACGGCCGGCGACCGCGTCCCGGATGCGGCCGCCCAGACCGTGGCATCCAACCTGCGCGTCGCCCTCGGTAAGCCGTTTGCCCTCGCGAGCACCGACCTCTACATCACGCCGAGCATCGGCGCGAGCCTCTTCCCGGCCGACGGCGACACCGCCGAGACGCTGCTCAAGCACGCCGACATCGCCATGTACGCGGCCAAGGAGGCGGGCCGCGACGGCTACCGCCTGTACCAGCCGCCGAAGCGCGACTCGAGCGTCGAGCTCGCGATCGCCGCGCAGCTGCGCCAGGCCGAGCGGCGGGACGAGCTCGAGCTCTACTACCAGCCGATCGTCGCCCTCGAGCAGTCGTGCATCGTCGGCGCCGAGGCGCTCCTGCGCTGGAACCGCCCCGGCGCCGGGATGTTGCTCCCGGGCGATTTCCTGCCCGCCGCCGAGCGCACGGGCCTGATCCGGCCGATCACCGCCTGGGTGCTCGAGCGGGCGTGCATCGAGGCCCGCCGCTGGTGCGACCACGACCTCGACCTGTACGCCTCGATCAACCTGCCGCCGGCCTACTGGCAGCCGGGCGCGATCCGCCGCATCATCGCCACCATCGAGTCGTTCGGCCTCCCGGCCGACCGGGTCATGATCGAGTTCACCGAGGAGGCGGCGATGACCGACATCGCCGACCTGGGACCGCTCCTGGACGACATCCACCGCCAGGGACTGCGGCTTGCGATCGACGACTTCGGCACCGGCTATTCGTCCCTCGGGCGGCTGAGCCGGCTGCGGCCGAGCATGATCAAGATCGACCGCTCGTTCGTGAAGGACCTGCCGGGCGACCGCGACGCCGGCGTCCTCGTCGAGACCATGATCACCATGGCCCAGAAGCTCGGCATCCAGTGCCTGGCCGAGGGCATCGAGACCGAGGCGCAGCTGAAGTTCCTGCGCGACGTCGGCTGCCCGCTCGGACAGGGCTACCTGTACAGCCGGCCGCTGCCGGTGTCGCGCTTCAATGCGCTCATCACCGGCGAAGAGCGCCGCGCGGCCTAGCCGGCTTCGTCGGGTTCTGCACGGCTCGGGAGCACGAGGCGGTGCCCCATCCGGTCGCCGTCGGCGGGATCGCGGAGGGCGTTGGTGCGTGCCAGGAGCAGCGTCGCCGCCTCGACGGAGGACCAGTCCATCTCGGCCACGTAGCGTTGGACGAAGTCGAGCACCCGCACGATCGGTCGCGGGTTCTCGTTCCGACTCAGCGCCCGCAGGGCGTCGAGATAGTTGTCACGGTAGCCGGTCGGAATCACGATTCGCGCTTGCCCAGCGGCGACCAGCTCGGCGTTCATCATCACGCGCGCAATGCGCCCGTTGCCGTCGGCGAACGGGTGAACCTCGCTCACGAGGAACATCAGGAAGACGGCGCGGGCGAACGGATCGTCCAGCCCGGCGGCGCGCGCGAATCCCTCGATCAGGGTGCCCTCGACCAGAGCGGGCGCGACGAAGGTCGTCGCCCCGGCGCGATTCTCGCGCTCCTTGAACTCTCCCGGACGCGCCGTCGGCCTGCCGGCCATGAGAATCGCGTGGCGGTTCCGGAGCAGTTCGACCAGCTCGTCCCCCGAGCCGGGGATGCGACGCATCTCGGCCTGGTCGGACACGATCTCGTATGTGCCTGCGATGTCGTGCGCGTCTTCGGGCCGGCTTGCCGGAATGTCGTGCCGCAGCGCGATCTGCGCCGCCTCCTCGATCGTGAACTCGGTTCCCTCGATGAAGTTCGAGAAGTACGCCTCGAAGAACGGCAGGAACCGGGCCCGCGCAGCGCCCATGTCGTACGGTCGGTCCTCGGGTGCGAGTCCGTCCAGGTGCTGCAGCAGACGATCGACGAGAACCATTCGATGCGGATCGAACGGCGAGCCCACCTGACGACCGCGTAGTACGCGCGTCCGTGCGGCGACCTGGCGAGTTCCGAGGGTTGCGCCGATGAGCGGATCGAGCCGTTCCAGCTCGCGTTCGAGGTTGAGCACTGGGGCGATGTGCTGCGCCTCGGTCCGGTATGCGCGGAGGCGATCCTCACCCTGGGTGCGAACGATGCGGTCCAGCCAGAGCTCGATCTCTTCGCTGGAGAGCGTTCTTCGCACTCCTCGACGTGCGCGCGACGGCCGCATGTTCTCCAGGAGCGCCCGTGGCGTCCCACTCATCCAGAGGCCGGGCGCAAGCGAGATGTCGCCCGCATGGTGTCCGAGGCCTCGGCGTGGCCTCACCATGACGCCCGCGAGCGCGAGGTCTCGGGATCGACGCGGGTGCTCGATGAAGAGCTGGCCATGTTGAGCGATTCCTCCGGCGTATGCGGATCGATCGGTGACGACCGCATCAGGGACGAGTCGCCCGACGATCCGATGAAGGTTGCGTTGGACGACCCGCTCCGGTGGCTCGTCCGTGCGGGTGGTGTAGACGCCGGGTCCGAGCGATACGAGATCGCCGCGGCGCGCTGCGCGAGAGACGGCGTCGTAGCCCTGGTCCGACGAGAACACCAGGTCATCGGTATTGCGCACATTCTCGGCCATCCTGCGAGATTATGTCAGATAATGCGCCATAATCCGAGGTTTTGCGCGATAACGTACGGTGCCTCGATGTTAGTTGCCCGCCGTCCCCGTTCGGGCGAGCTCTCGGAACCGCTCGAACAGCCGTGCCCAGCCGTCGTCGTAGCTCTCCCGGCGCGGATCGTCCGGGCCGAGCAGCTCCCAGCCGCGGTGCTCGAGGTCGATGCGGGTGCGCCCGGCGGCGAGGCTCGTGAACCGCAGCTCGACCTCGGTCGATGGCCCTTCTTCGAGGGTCGGCTTCCATGTCATCACGAACCGGGCCGGCGGCTCCCAGGCGAGGATCGTGCCCCAGGCCGCCTCCGTCCCGTCCGACATCCGCTCGAGCACACGCCCGCCGGGGTGCTTCTCGAAGACGATCGCCTCGGTCGTCACGCGGCCTTCGAACGTGTCGGCGGCGATGCTGTGCGTGGCGAGCGGCCACCAGGTGTCCAGGCGGTCGGTGAAGAGGGCGAAGACCTCGGCCTGCGGGCGATGCACGACGACGCTCTTTCGCACCGGCTCGACGGCGCGGGCGGTCTGGTCAGGGATCGGCATGGTCGGACCTCCTGGCGGTCGGCGGCGCCTCCTCGGCGGCCGCGGCGAAGTCGCCGAGCGCGTCCACCCACATGCGCTCGACGTAGGCGCGCAGCTCGGCCAGGCCGGCCGGGTCGGCGCGCTGGATGCGGCTGGTGCCCTCGCGCTGCTCGGTGACGAGGCCGGCGTCGCGCAGGACACGCAGGTGCTGCGAGACGGCCGGGCGGCTGACCGGCAGCCGGTCGGCCAGCGCGCGCACGTTGCACGGCCGCTCGACGAGCGTCTCGAAGATCTGCCGCCGGGTCGGGTCGGCGAGCGCCTGCAGCATGACTGGGTAAGCCATAACTTACCGTCAGTGTAGACTTACCTACGCGCTGGCGTCAAGCTCGCGAGAGGTCGCGCTGCGCCCGCCACTCCCGCTCGAGGATGGCGTAGTCCATCTCGCTCTGCCACTCGCCCTTCACCCACTCGTTCTCGATCAGGAGCGCCTCCCGGCGCATGCCGAGCTTCTCGAGCACGCGCGCCGAGGCGGCGTTGCGCGCCTCCAGCCGGCCGATGATCCGGTGGAACCCGCACGTCTCGAAGCCGAAGTCCAGCAGCGGCCGGGTCGCCTCGGTGGCATAGCCGCGGCCGTGGTGGTCGGGGTGGAACAGGAACCCGATCTCGCCCACCCGGTGCTCCTGGCTCACCCAGTGCAGCAGCGTCTCGCCGACCAGCTCGCCGGTCTCGCGCAGGCAGACGGCGATCGAGAGCCAGTCGTCCTCGTCCAGCAGCTCGGTCTTCCCCATCTTGCGCGCGAGCAGCTCCGCCGTCTCCTCGGCGTCGCGCGGCTCCGTGTACAGGAACCGGTTCACGTCGGCCCGCGAGACGATCGCGTGCAGCGCGTCGAAGTCGCCGGGGCCGTACCAGCGCAGGACGAGCCGCTCGGTGTGGATGGGCAGGTCCGGGGCGAACACCCCGGCATTCTGCCCGGGATCGATGGTTGATCGGTCACTCCCGCGCGCCTGGACGTCAGGCTGCTTTGCGGGGGTACGGGTCCTTGGTGGGGCTGCGGCTGCGAACCGTCGCATCGCGGCGTCCTCGGTCGCGCCCATATTTCGGCCCAATATGAACGCTCCCTGCGTCCTTGCGCTGCTCGGTTCGCACCCGCCCAGGACGTCACGGGAGCGACCGATCAACCATCTAGACGCCCATCTCCCGCAGCACCTCGCGGTTGTGGCGGGCGTCCTCGCGCAGCGACGCGATCGTCTGGCCCGGCCTCAGATGCCGGTCCTGCTCGACCACGACCCAGTCGTCGTAGCCCCGCGATCGCAGGCGGGCGACGATCGCCGCCAGGTCGACGCTGCCCTCGCCGAAGAGGCAGAACACGCCTCGCCGCCAGGCCTCCTCCATGCCGAGCCCCTTCGTGCGGATCTCGTGCATGACGGCGCCGTCGACGTCCTTCAGGTGTACGTGCGAGACGAGCTCGCCGTAGGTGTCGAGGAACGCCACCGGGTCGCCGCCACCGAAGGCGGAGTGGCCGCTGTCGAAGCAGAACCCGAGCACGCCCGGGTCGACCTGCGCCGCGAACCGGTCGATCTCGCGCGGCGTCTCGACGTACGTGCCGCCGTGGTAGTGGAAGGCGGGCCGGTAGCCGCGCTCGAGGCACTTCTCGGCCGCCCGCTGGGCGTTGGCCACGAGCAGCGCGAAGCGGGCGTCCGAGAGCCAGGTGTCGGGGTGCTCCTCGACCTGCCCCGCCCAGGCCAGCCGCTCCGGCTCGCAGAACGCGTCCGAGATCAGCGCGTGGGGGCGCGTCCCCCCCGGCGGCGTCGTCTCGTCGAGGATGCCGAGGGCGCGGTCGAGAAAGGCGAAGTCCTCGTCGATGTGCTCGCGCCGCGACAGCCGCAGCGGCAGGAACGACCCGACCAGCTCGAGCTTGCGCTCCTGGAGCGCTGCCGACGTCCCGGCCGCGTCGCCGAAGTAGCCGGGAGGCCCGAGCTCGGTGCCCTCGTGTCCGGTCTCGGCGATCGCGTCGAGCACGTCGACCGGATCGGGCAGTCCCGCGTCGTCGGCCGTGAGCTCGAAGATGCCGAACGAGACGGGCGCGGATGCGACCCTCATGCTGTCTCCTTCCCCGTGATCGGGACACGTGGGTCTCGGGTCATGCCGGGCCAGGCGTCCCGCGTCCAGGCCAGGTCGGGATCGTCCTCGGCGGCCATCGACCGCTTCTCCGCCGCGAGCGC
>Ga0075434_100003047_pt1 | contig 14907 bp, 18 predicted proteins | sample RhiMethybrSRZTD3_FD_75298 | JGI IMG/M metagenome (GOLD analysis project Ga0075434, IMG submission 75298) | Populus rhizosphere microbial communities from Tennessee, USA - Rhizosphere MetaG P. TD hybrid SRZTD3 | ecosystem: Host-associated > Plants > Roots > Rhizosphere > Soil | place: USA... | reverse complement strand
TTGAGGGCACAATTTCCAGATCACGAGGGGAGCCCCCGTTCTGATCCGTGACGTAGGAGGTAACGGCATACAGGAAATCGGCGGGCAAGGCAACCGTGTAATCCTGCGTATTGGCTACCAGGGTGATGTTAGGCAGGGACCCGATGGACCAACGCCACGGGGCGGCCATCCACATGACCTTGCTTACGGAATCCAGCACGCGCACTTGTACCTGTTCAAGCGGCATGTTCTTGATGAAGCGCTTGCAGATATCAAAGGCGTCGATTGGTCGGTAAGTGGCCGCCATGAAGGAAAACTATTTCCCTACGACCGCTGGGGGCCGCCGACCTTTTCCATGTCGATGCGGAGGTGGAGGGGCAGTTCGCCACCGGTCCACTCCTTCGAACAGTAGGCGCAAATCCAATGGTAGGTGCCGCTGTGGTCCCACTGACCGGCGATGGCGGGCTGAGCATTGGGCTTCAGGTGGGGGCAAGCATTCTGCTTATCCAGCTCCATTTTCCGCTGTTGATCGAGGACTGTCGCCCCCAATTTGCGGGCGTTGTGGTTCAGCATCTCCTGTTCCTCGCGGGCCGTCTTGTGCCGCTTGGCCTGTTCGTTCTCCAGGAGGGCGTTTTCGTATTGCAAGGCCAATAGGGCTTCTTGCAGCTTTTCTGCTTTCGTCATTTCGGGCATTGTTCTTACCAGGGGAGAGTGATTTTTTGCTTGCCGAGGTGGGCGGCCCATTGGGGGCTATCGTCCACGCCGAATTCGCGCTCTGCGGCAGTCGGGGTGATGACGCCCATTTCGACGCAACGGATCAGCACCGTGCGCCAGCCCCGCGTTTTCTTGCCAGCCGTGGGGTCTTCGCCACACAGATGGTAGATTTTGCGCCACCCAGGGCGGGGGGCATCCTTTTCGAATACGTGTCCAACGCCGGGGATGAAGTCAGCTTTGGGCAAATCCTTCCGGTCGATTCGGGTGGTGCTGAAATCGCGCACCCACTCGGTTCGAATGCGAAGGATAGAGTGTTCCGGCATTAGCCCCCGTTCGTAGGGGCAAATGGTCTCGGACGTTCCATCGGGAAAGACCCGAATGATAACTCGAATCCAGGGCCGAATCGGGTGAGTGATGAACTTGCAATTCGGGGGCAACACCTTGGCCAGCCGCCGTTCAAACTCCTCCGACATGAGCGGCGTCCCGAGCTGCTTCTCGGCGTTTCCGGGGCTCAGGTCATCGTCTTGGACATAGATGCAATGGCGGGCCTGTTCAGCGGCCCACTGCTTCACCTTCGCCATATGCGCCTCTTGGGGCGAGATCACGGCGTGACGATCTTGTAGCGCTTCGTCGCGAATCAGCATACTTACTTTTTGTTCGCTAGCAAAGTGTCGAGCTTGGCCTCAATGCGGGCCAACCGTTCGGCGTTCGTTACTTCCACACCCTTGAAATGGTCAATTTCGCGATTGACGTTGGCGGCCCACGAGCCCACGACGGTCAACGTAATGCCCACAACGAGGCTGAGCAGAAACCACAGAAGCTTGGTTGCGGTTCGGTCGGTTTCAGGCACCATTTTAGGAGTCCGGTGAAGTGTCAGTCGCATAGGCGTTCGGGATTGTCGGTGTCAGCGTCGGGGGCGTGAACGTGGCGGCGCTGACAGTGAAGGTAGACGAGGGGCCAGCTACTTGGCGCTTGCTCGTGTCATACAGGTAGGCCAGATACTGGGTTGTGGGCGGCGTAAGGTCCGCATTGTAGTAGAGGCCCAGCCCCGCGTACGGCGTTCCGTTGACAATCGGAATCATCGCAAACTGGGGCACCTGAATCCCGTTTACATTCGTGTTGACGTTGATCGACGTCCAGGCCGTGCCCCCGAGTGAGGGTATGCGCAGTTCGAACAAATAGTAGCCGGTGAAGAGCGTTGTACCGTCTGACCACAGGACGTTTGTCGAGGGGTTGATCGTCCCGGTTCGTACTTGAGGAGGGGGGCTGGCCATATTGTTTCTTTGGAGGCGGGGGAAGGATTTGAACCTTCGACTTCTTGGTCATGAGCCAAGCGAGCTACCAGACTGCTCCACCCCGCACATTAAGGGTGCTTGCAAAAGGGCTCTCCATCCGCTTCGAAAGTCAGCGCAAGGCCCTTTGTCTTGCACTTCGCGGTCAGTCCATCGCGCTTTTTTGCTAGCGCGTCGTTCTGCTTCTTGATCTGGTCCACCATGTCACGCTGGGCCGCCGTGAGGCTGCCTTGCAGGATTGCGTTCAGGTTCTCTACGATTCGCGCCTGCTTAATCCAGTCGTAACGATCCTCCAAGGTGAGGACCGGCATAAGGGATACTGCGCGAACTACAGCGGCGGCACCAAGAAGAACAGACAGGATGATGAGAAGCCAGAATTTCATACGTTAGTTCGGAATGCGGAGTAGACGGAAACCAGAGCCACCAGAATCGGAGGCCCCACGGGAGACTCGTACCAGTGCGGCGGCGGTAGCATCATAGACCAGAAGACGAACGTCATTGGTTGTCGTCGAGTTATCGATTTTCAACACAGTTGTGCGAGAGGCCGCGCCATTCGCTGTCACTGCGACGGTCACATACGAGCCCTGGACAGTGCCGTCAGTCCAGGCTTGGTTTGAGAATCCTTCGATAGCTACCGCGTTGCGGGCGGTTGTGCCCCCCGAGAGATAACCGAAGGTGAAGGCCCCGAGGCGTTGGTCAGCGGCATTGGGCAGGTTATTGGTGAACCAAGAGGCCGATGCGCCCGATGAACTGCCAAGCGCAGTCGAGCTGATCATCCACATCTGGTTGCCAGCCGTCCCGAATACTTGCAGCTCGGCAGTACAAGAGGCTTGCCCGATGGCAAGACAGTGGGCAGAGTTATCCCAGAAGAACTGACCGTTCGAGGTCTTGTCGATGGTCAGCGTACCGGCGCTGGTGATAAAGGCGACATAGCCCGCCGTATCGAGGGCAGCGGCTCCTTTGACGACCGTGGACGTTGCGATCCCCGAGTCGGCTGGGATGTTGGAGGCCCCGAAGGAAACGACGTTGCCGTTTGTGCCCGCAAAGGCTGTGCCATTGATCTTGGTGGCGTTGATGCTTCCGGTGCCAGAAACGTCTAGCGAACCCGCCGTGCCGATCACCAGGGCGGTGGTATTGGTGCCCGCCGTAACCGAAGAAAACGGAACCGTGCCGCTAGCCCCCGATGTTAGGGCGCTCCAGGTGTTCGTGGCTGAGCAGAAGTAGGGGCCAATGCCGGATGCCGTCTTGAAAAACATGTCGCCGGTCGAAGGCGAACAAGTGGCCGGAAGGGACGCGCCCCAAACAATTCGACGGGCCGTGATGATCGGCGAGAGGGCGGCGTCAATCGGGGGCGGCCACAGGAGCCCCACAAGAACGGGGAACGCCAGAACCGACAACAGGGCGGCCACAGCTAGAATTCGCTTGGCCATGTTATTTACCGTGGCCATGTTAGTTGCCGTACTCCATCAGCTCCACGTTGATCTTGACGGCGTTGGTGTCCGACATGAAGTAAAGCGAGGCGGTATCGAGGCCGTTCATGCGACCGGGGCCGTAGCTCTTCCCTTCCCCCGGCTCCAACTGATATCCATATCGGGTGGTCGAAATGTTGGTGTCGCCCACAGAAATCTTGGAGGCCGCGTTAGCCTTGTCGGACTGGAGCTGAATTTCGCCGACAAACTGGGGAGCCCCCGATTCGATAGCGGTAATGAGCGTCCGCAAGCTGTACTTGGTACTCGCCGTTGTCAGCGTCAATTGATAAGCGTGGAGAAAAGCAGCCATGAAGTTCGGGGCTCGGGACGTCGTAACACAAGGTCGGGTGCCCGCCTATTCAGCCCCATATTGAGCGGCATCCCGTCAGAAACAAAATAAGCGGCTCCCCCCGATTAGAGGAAAGCCGCTTTGGAGGAGCAGGTGTTTCGCAAATGGTTAGCCGATGGAGCTTTGGGCGTCGATCTGCCGCATACGGTACACGCCGCCGATGCCAGCCGGGCCGTCCAGGACAACCGTGGTCATCTTGAAGTTGTAGCTGACAGCGCCGCCGATCACGCCCTCGGGGTCCGGGATGCTCGGAGCGCCCTTGATGACGTTGATCTTGAACCGCTGATTGCGCGGGTCCTTCACATCCGAGGGGCCATTGCCCTCCAGATCCAGGGTCCCGACGCCATGGCGACCGAACACGTACACGCGGTACAGGTTCGGGGAGCCGGAAGTCACTTTGACGTTGGTGCTCTCGATAACTCGACAACCGGCAATGTGGGTGATGAGGCCGCGATCTTCGTAGCTCACCAGCGGGGTGTCGGCCACCTTCGTGTTGTACTTGAAGATGTCGGCAAGCCCACCGGCAGCCGGATCGTTCACCAGATCATAGGTGCTGAACGGGTGCGCGATGACGAAGAACTCATTGTCCTCGAACGGCTGTACGTCAACCGCCTGGAGCGCCGAACGGGCGGCGCGAAGATCGGCCACGCGCAGGTACGTACCCAGAAGGGTCTGGGAGCAACCGGCGAACTCCGCGTCGATGACGTTGCGCGTCATGGTATCGACGGAGAGCCCCGCCTGATAGCCCAACAGCTCGGACGCGTTGGTCACAATCGGGTCCAGCGACGTCTCTTGGAGGAAATCCGAGACGGTGATAAACGCCGAGTACTGCGAGACCGTAGCGCCGACGATCTTGGACGTCAGCGAGAGAGAAGTGCCGACCGTGCCCTCGGTGGTCTGCGTAGTATTGGCGGCAAAGTTCGTATATCGGAACCACTGGGCAGTGCGTCCCGAATTCAGGGGCATCGTGTCCTTGTCGCACGCCTCGCGGAACACGAACTTTTTTTGGAGACGATCTAGGGCCTTCTTTTTCCAGTAGAGAGACTGGAGGTGGGCAAGACCGGCGCTAGAGGTAAGATTACCGGCAGGTGTATAAGCCATGAACTAACGGAGGGGTGGGAGGGGACTTCCTTATTTCCAACTGGATTATAGCGGAATGATTATTCGCGCTATGAGATTTTGCCTATCGACGGGTAGCCTTTGCGAAAATCTCTTCGATTTGCTTGGTCGTCAGCTTGTCGGCGTCGGCAAAAGGATCGCTGAGAGGAGTGTCAGCACTCAAACGCCCCGGTGACGGCGGGGGCATCAGGTAGGGATTCTGGGACTGCTGAGCGAAGGGTTGGCGCTGGCTGTTCCAATCCTGGGGCTGAGCGACGTTCGCCTGTCTATCTTGCTGAGTCTGGTGAAGTTGCTGAGCGTTCTGGGCGACGAGTTGGCGAAAGTCGGGGTACTGGTTGGCCGCCATAAAGTAGGCCGCCTCCAGGCCGCGCGCATCGAACGGCAAATTCAAGTCCTCGCGCACTTTCTCCAGGAGATTGGCTGCCCCCGCGTGACCAATCGGAAACTCGGGGTGCAAAGACTTGAACTGCTCCACGGCCAAAGTCTTCTTGATCAGCTCTACTTCTTTGGCCTGGGCCGCCATTTCCTTCAAATGCTCAAACGGCTTTTCCACGCCCAACTTGTGAGCGAGGACCATTTCGAAGGCATCGCGTGGGTCCGTGGTCATCTTCTGGACGAATCCTTCCAGGGACCAATCCGGCTTGTCGTCGCCGGTCACCTCGGAGCGAATCGGGGCTTGGCTGGCTTTGGATGCCTGAATCTCGGCCTGGGCCTGGGCAATCGTGCGCTCAATGGCCCCCGAAAGCTCGGCGGCGTCCTTGAACTTGTAGGGCTGCCCGCCAATCGTCACTTCAATGGGGGCGGGAGTTACAGGCGTTTCTACCTGCTTATCTCCAGGTTGGCCCAATTTCTGAAGCTGCGCGGCAATCTCGGAGCGCAGTAGGGCCTCAAAATCGTTGTTTTCGGTCGGGGTCATTCTCTATAAGAATCTTATCAGGTCGATCTATAAGACCATGGTGAAATGGCCTTACAGTTCGTGTTCGGCTTCTTCTTGCTCCGCGATATGGGCCAGATGCGCCTCACGGGCCTTATCCGCCCATTTCAGCGCGCGGATGTAGTTTTCGGTGTCAATGGCGAAAAGGGCCTGTTGTTCGGCGGCCTCACGCTCTCGCATTTCGGCTAATGTCGCCGACATGAGTTGGGGTGTGCCCCGAAGGATGGCCAAAATGCGCCTCATTGCCTTCCACATTGCCAGCCGTCGTAAGGACTCTTCATTCGTGTCGGCGCTGTCCATCCGGTCGGCTTCGGTGTCAATTTCCGCTTGCAAATTCTCCAGGACGAGGGTAAATGCCCTGCTTTCGGCCAACGAGGCCACCAGCTCCATTTCTTCAGTGGTTAACATAATGTAGGGAAATTATTTCGCTGGACGTTCCTTCTTACGTTCTTCGGCCTTCTTTCGGGGACGATTGGCGGGCTGCTTTGGCTGGCCCCCGGTGGGTTCGGCGGCCTGTTGGGGCTGGCCCCCTTCGCCGGTAGCGCCGCCCTGGAGGCCCTGATCCTTGGCGTATTTCTGCATCATGAGCTGATCCATCATTTGCTGCATCTTCATCTGATGCGAGGTGGTGGACTGCTGCATTTCTTGGCCGTGCTGTTGCTGAGCGAGCTGAAGATCGGCGCGCTTCTTGGCCAGATCCATCTGGGATTTGTCGTGTTCGGCCTGGATTTTGATCTTGGCCAGCATGGCTTGCATGAAGAGGTCGGCTTGGTTCTTTTGCCCCTCCATCTCCATCTCTTGCTGGGCCTTCTGGGCTTCGATTTGCATCTCCATCGGATTGCTCTGTTTGGAGATCATCGCCTTTTGCAGTTCGGTTTGGTTGCTCTCCTGGGCCATTTGCATGCGCGCCTGGAGTTCCTGTTGCGCCTGTTGTTGCTGGGCGGCTACCTCAGGCGGGGGCTGCTGGGCCGCCTGTTGCTCCTGTTCGTTCATCTGTCGAATGAGGGGGTAGAGCTGGCCAACGTTGGTCGCGTCGGTAAGCATCTTGACCAGGACTTCGTAGTCTAGGGTCTTCCCGGTCGCGTGCAATTGCTCCAACAGGGGGCCTTGCAAGAGGTACTGCGCAAGGAACGGGAAGATTTGCATCAACCGGTCCTTGGTCAACATTCGTGAGGCCGCGTTCATACGGAAACGAACCGGCTTGTAGAAGACCGACGCGTCAACGTCGTACCGCCCCTTGTCGGCGCTGTATGCCGGGAGCTGTTGCCCCGCGCGCACGTGAAATTGGATGATCTTGTGAAGCTTGTACAACGCCGGGAGGATGAGGTACTTTTCGATGTTGCCGACAAGATGGCTGAGCCGGTTCCCCGAACCCTGTTGCTGCATTTGCATGCCACTCGCAGTACGGTTGGCATTGCTCGGTCGGGGCACGCCGCTGGACATGCTGTTGATGCCGGATCGCCGGTCAGCAACCGTCTCAAAGTACGAGACGTCGGTGTAGACGTTGGTGGTGGCCGGTTGGGGCTGTAGGAGGTTAACCTCCTGGGGCTTGTCGAAGGCGTAGAGAGCGCCGGGCCGCCATTTCTGCTGAGCGGGGGTGAGCATGGCCCCCCTGGGGATCGCGCGGGGCGGATGCACGGCCAACGCGACTTCATCCATGTGGGCGTTGATTAGCCCCTCGATGGCGCGCTGATTGGGCTCCTGGACGTCGGCGATGCTCTGAGCGTACCATCGACCGGGGACGATGTAGCAAGGGGCGAAAGCGAAGGGGACGAAGCCGTAGGGATTGGGTTGATTATAGGCCACCCACTGCTTGTTCAGCACCCAGATGATCTTGCCCTTGCTGTAATAGATCAGGACTTCGACGGTGCGGTCGGCGGGGACGGGAACATAATCAGAGGCTCCCGGCGAGTAGGACACGCCCCGGAGGGCTTCCTGAACGCGTTTGGTTTCGTCGGCGTAGGCGCTGGCGTGGTACTTCGCCATCGTGTAGAGGACGTCCGCGCTCGGCATATCCATGCGCCCATCAGCCGCCCCCAGGTCAAGCAACTGCTCAACCGTCATGAAGCGGCGGCGAATGATGGACCGGCAATCGTCCACATTGGGAGTTGGGCACTGGGGATCGATGTAGAAGTCCCGAAGGTCAACCCATTCCCAAACGGCCCGATTCTTAACGGGGTCCCACTCAATACCAACGCCCCCATTGCCGTAGAGCCCCACCGACTTGACGGCTAGCTCCGTTTCGGCCACGGCATTGGCGCTTACGTCGTCCTTGGGGTGCTCCAGGCAGTAGGACATGGAGTCCTGGACGCCCTGGACTTCCTGGGGATCGGTGCCTGATTCCGCCGTGACTTGGAACCATTCCGGCCCCACGTTGAACAGGGCTTGGGTGACGGCAGGAACCATCGCCTCCACCTGATCAAAGACAATCTGCATGCCCAAGGCGGCGCGGGGCATATTCGTGCCGTCCCAGGTCCGAGGGGGCACCCACCCGAAGTACAGCGAGTCGTGGACATTCCACCGTTTATCGTGGTTTTGGCTGCGAAATGTCTCGTATTCGTAGAAAGTACGAACGACCGTGGCAAGGGCGTACTGAGTGCTTACCCTCTCTTGCGAGGTCTTTAGGGGCTCATTTTCCAGGTCAGCGGGCTGGATTGTGGGGACGTGTTGCTCGGAGGGCACGGACGATCTCTATAAGTATCTTATCGGAAGGGCCTTTACAGGCTTGTCTTTTTCTGTGGTATGCTATCCGCTATTGAGCGCGAATCGTCTCTCAATTATTGCGCGCTCGGGGCCGTCTTCCTCTCTCGGTCGGCGGCCTTTTTCCTTTTAGAGGCCCCCAGTTCGGGACAATTGCGGGTGGATGAACGGGGACGCGTCCATGTACATGGCGTCCTCTGGCGTCGGGTCCGCCCCCAACATCAGTTCCCACTGACGGCTCATGACTTCCTTGGTCCGTTGGCTGTAGTAGTGCTTCTTTTCTTCGGGGCTCATCAGGTGTGGCATTTCCCGGCCAAACCATTCCTTGTCTTGGAACAGATCGGAGACGGCATCTAGGATATCGTCATGATTCCCGGAGGGAAACTCCATCAGTTCCTTGCGGAGCTGGGCGAGCGTTTCATCCGAGATGCCCTTGGTCTTGATCTCGGGAGGATCGATCACGAAGCGAAGGTCACTGCTCTTGTACCAGGGTTGGAGCGTTTGCATGATGCGCTCCTCCTTGCTCTTGTCCGAGTCGCGGGGCACTAGGACGACCGGCACATGGATACCGTCCGGGAAGCCGGGGCGCGGCACATCGAGGAGACGCCGGAACGAGGGCATAATGCCGTGGGTGAAGGCCGTATTTTCGATCTTGACGCACCTCAAATGCCTCAAGTGGCTCAAGACCATCAGGAACAACTTGCCTAGCGCCTGATCCGGCAGGAAGCGGCCATGCTCGATTTGCTCAACATAACACCGGCCATAATGGTCGAACGTGGCCAAAACGATAGCCGTGTAGTCGGCGCGATGCCCGGTGGTGTAGGCAAAATCTACGCTGATTTCTTTGTACGCCACCCGAACGTTTTGAGTGAACTTGTCGCGGGGAATGACCCGGCGCTCAAACTCGCCATTTTCGACCGGGAAGGGGCGACCCCCCTTGATTCCGGCGCTGGGATTATTCAACTGCTGGGTGGCGAAGGTGAACGGATCGCGGGCCTCCGCATCCTCCAGTCCTTCAAGCGGAAATCGCCGAGGCCACAAGGGAACGCGCTTCCCCGATGCGTTCACTAGATTGGGGGCCTCTAGCTCCTCGGGGGTGTTGGTCACCAGCTCGGGGGCCTTGTCCTTCACGAAGCAGCCCCGCGCGTGAATCTTGTACATCCGCTTCTCGACGGGCTGCTTCATCTCGTGTTCGATGATGTCGCCGTACAGATCGCCGTAGGCATAGCGCGTGCCCTCGACGTCGATCCAATACGACGGCCCCACGAGGAGGTTTTGCATCATGTAGAAGTTCGTTTTCACGACTTCCTTACCGTTGCCGGTGATGTTGCTGGGCTCCACGATATCCGAGAACTTCATCACGTCCACGTGGATACCCGAACCGCCTTTTTCAATCGATCCGGCCATGACCGTGGGCTCCGAGCGCATCACCATTGGGCTCCGGGCCTCGGATGTGAAGCGTTCGTTGGTTCCCCAGTCGAAAACCTTCTTTGTGGGGCAATGCTCCGGGAATAGTTGGCGGAAACGCGGGTTCGATTGGAAATGTTGCTTGATTTTCCTCAAAAAGTCGCTGGCCTTCTCGCTATTCGACTGAATGATCATCATCGCGATGTCGGGGTAGTTGATGATCCATTGAATTGTGTGGGCGACGACGTTAATGGTGGTCTTCAGGAAGCCTCGGGGGTCCAAAATGAGCACGCGACGGCCCCCCGGCAGCTTCAGCATGGGAGTGATGGGCGTATACTCCCAGCGGCCCCCCATTACCCGATCATTGCGCTGGAATTGTTCGGGGGCAGGGGTCGGGAAGCGCTGTAGGATGTCAATGATGGGCTGATGAATGGGCAGATCGGGGCCATCTTCAAGCTTGCAGGGGGCTGACGAGGCGTCCGTCACGTGTTCGAAGCCCAAAATGTTGCGGCAGAGCCAACCAAGATCGGTTCGGGCCTTCCAACGCCCCACTTTTAGGTCCCAAATCTGCTCCGAGGACAGATGCTTGAGATTGATGATGCTGCTATCGGACAATTTGCGTCTCCACTTTCGCGATGAGGGGCCAAAAACGGAACCGGGCGCGTTTTTGTCGGGGGTATTCGTTGATTGTGCAGATGCCGAAGACCGCTTCTTCGCCCCCGGTGAGCTTGAGGAGGCTCATGGACCGGTCAATGTCTCCCTCTGAGGGGCTAGCGTCGTACTCGCGCACGTCTTCCAGGTCGAAACAGTGGCTATGAAGGTCCCCCAACACCTCAAAGGCCCGGTTGTCGGCGTATTTCTGGGCCTCTTTCCACCACCGCATCGGGATGTCAACGCTCATCGCTGTACAGAACTCTTCTTGTTCGGTCGGAATCCACAGCTCGTGGACCAAAAACGCGGATTGCCCCCGATCTCCTAGGAGAATGGCGTAGAATTCGCGCGGGAAAACGGCTTTTGCGGCCCTTTTGAAGCTTCTTGCAAGCGTCTCGGGGAACTCTACGCGTTTTGGCATTACTGGTTGAACTGCGGATCGATGGCGGTCACGTCGTTCTGCGGGAAATCGTCGCTCTCGTTCGTGTGCTGGACGCTGTAAACGTTCTTGGAGGGCAGGAAACAGATGGGCATTTGCACCCGAATAGCCCCGGAATAGAGGTTCAGCGTGTACGAGCCGATCTTGTACGCGCCGTAAATGGTGAGGGTGAGGATGCCCCGCCCCGCCAATGCCGCTATCAGGTCCGTGAAGTTGCTGATTGTGAGAAGGCCCGCCCCCGCGAGACTCGTTGGCAGTGACGGCGTATAGGCGAAAGTGAGAACGCCCTGCGCATTCAGGTTCGCGCTGAGGACCACCTCACCAACATCGGCCCACTCGCCCGAGCCCCATTGGGCATTACCCCATTGAAGACCCGGCATCGTTACACCGTCACGAGATGTTGCGCCAGAAGGACGCCGGTGTAGGTGCTAGCGGTCGTAAAGACGCCAAAGCCCATTTGGTTCGGCGTCAAAAAGTCCGTGCGACCAACCGAGTGAATCTGCATCCAGTTCATACCATCCGAGCTGACTCGCACAATGCGGTTGGTGTTATCGTCTTGGATTTGGACCCAGTACGGATTGTGCAACTTGATCGCAACGTCATTCAAGTAGTTCGCGCTGGCCGTTGTCGTGTTCGTCCACTTTTGGTAGGTGAGACCATTCGCGGACGGATAGATGATGATGAACGTCCCGGCCCCGCTGGCCCGCAGTACAAGGCCCCCAGTTGACTCGGGGCTTGAGATCGTGCGAAACATCGCCGTTAGCGTGTACGGCGCGGCGGAAAGAGTCTTGACCGCCAAGCGCGCCTGCAAGCTGCCGGTCGTGGCCCCAGTAACCGACATGCCGCCGTTGGTCGATGACAAGGTGGGGCTGTCAATGCCCGTGTAGTCTCCCGAAACAGGCAGGGTGACTTTCTCTAGCCCCGCCCATGCGTCCCAGGCGCTTCCGTTGTCGCGCAGTAGATAGGACTGATTGTCCGTCCCGATGTAGAGATTGGCCGCCTTGAGTGATGCCGGGAGCGTGGCGTACGTTCCCTTAGCGATCAGGTCTTGGCGAATCTGATCCATCGCCCCCGTTGTTAGAACGTGAGTCACGGTAACCGAGCTGCCATGAGCTACCGCGCTGGTACCCTCTTGCGCTCGATTGGCCGTCATCGAATCGCCCGTGCGCGACGTCACCAGGAGGATTTCTTGATTGGCCGTGTTGGGCTCGACCACTAGGCGGAAGGAGCCGTTTGTAGTGGCCGGAAACTTGCTGCCCTCCCCCGTGGCCACACTGAAGGTAACCGGGTTGGTGGTATTGTTTAGCCCCGTCGTGGTGCTCTGGGCGAGATTGGTGTACTGTTCGGCCATTAGACGAAGGAGGCAGTGATACTGTTGATGGCGAAGGTGGGCATGGTTTGGCCGCTACTGACGGTGACAGTGACCGGGAGCTGAGCGTAGGAGATGAGGTTCCCCGCCGATGAAGCGTCCCACACGGCCATCCACGGAATCGAGCCCCAGGAGGCAGTGGCGGTTGGCCACGTGATCGCCCCGCTGTTCTTGCTTTGGTGGCTTGCCACGGCGGCGAAGGTCACGGCTTGGCGAACGTAGGCCGTCCCACTCGTACTGACTTCCGCCCCGCTCCCGTCTGGCAGGGGCTCAGCGGTATGTAGCGCCACATACAAGGTCGTCGGCGAAGTAAAGTTCGTGTTCCGATAAACCTTATCGAGGAGCTTGTCAATGATGTAATTGCTGAGTACAGCCATGGGCAGGGAGGAAAACTATTTCCCTTCAAGAACAGCACTAAAGGCCCATGATCTTGAAGGTGACGGCGGCCCCGGTGATCGTACCGGCAGTGGGGTTGACGAAACGAATCTTGAGCGTGTTGGCGGCGCTACAGTAGGCCCCGGCGAGGCCCAGATCGGTGGGCATTTCGGACGTGGGGTTAACCAATACGGTCATCGAGGGCAGAAGGCCGGTCACGGTGAACGTCTGAACTGGCGTCGTGATGGTCGGGACGTCAGCGATGGTGAGAGACTGCTCCTTGATGAATTGAGCAGAGCCGGAAAAGGGAACAATAGCCATGAAGCTTAGAGGGTTTTCTCCATAAGAATTCTAGCGGACGACTAGGAAGTGGCCTGAGTAATGTCAGGCACCACCTTGAGCGTTCCGAGGGTCAGGGTTCGAATCTTGCTCGTCGAATCGAAGAGTTGAATATCGAAGGGCAAGTACACCGTATGCAGGGGCAATGCGGACGTCAGCGTGGACGCAATGAGGACGTGGGCCGTGCCGTTGGTGGCGTCGGTAATCGAGATGCCGTTAGACGGTGAGTAGATTTGGAAAACGGCCTGATTATCGGCGTCTTCGGGCCGCCATTTCGCGGTCATCTTGAGCGTACAGCCGGTCAAGTTGATCGGGGAGCCGTTGAGTGTAGCGACGATATCAAACTCGAAATCGTCTAGCCGAACCATTGTCAAGTTCACGTTCAGATGGTCTCGTCCATAAATTACGTCGGTGGAAAACAGGTACGGAAATACCGGGGGGAACGGCGGGTCCGCGTCTCGGGGCAGCGTAGAGGGCGTGGACGAACTGATAAAACAGTCCGACATATTCGCCCCAAACTCGCCGAACGTCAACGCCCCCAAAATGAACCCATCGTCGGCGGTTACCGTATTACTCGCGTCCGAGATGTTACTCAGGACCGGCGAAAAGGCGCTCCAAGCCGTCGAAATGAAGGTTGGGAGGAGCTGAACGAGGATCTGTGACATTACGTCACCGCAACTTGCAGCGAATAGCCGGTCGTCCCATCCGCCCCGACCGTAAAGAACGTGTGCGCCGGGGTGTCGAAGGAGGCCGTGGTATCGAGCGACACGGACCGGCGAATCACTACGGCGTCCCAGAGCTGCCCGATGATGCGCCCCGTGGTGCCCGCTTGGTAGCCCCAAACCACAACCGGCTCCAACATCAAGTAGGAATTGTTGTACCAGGGCATATCGGACGTATTGCCCAGCAGAGTCGTAATCGGGTAGAGGAATACTTGGGCCGAATTGTCCGAATAGGGAGCGGAATTCTGGAAATTGTTGGTAAAGTGATGCGAAAAGTTCTGACAGTACTGGGAGCCGCCCCAATGGGAGCCCGCGCCGGGGCTAGTGTACTGGAGCCAGCCCGCATCGACGATCCGATCCTGCGCCGTGATAGAGGCGAAATAGGCGCTATTCGCCGTGTAGGTTCCGTTACCAACGCTCGTATTGAGGGAGAAGTTGCTGGCGTCTACCACGGTGACAGTCCAGTTGCCGTTCGCCGCCGTGTTGCCAACCGCCCCCGCGATTCTTACTTGGTGCCCCGTTGAGAGGCCGTGAGCAGTAGCGCTCGTGCAAACAATCGGGGTCGCGTTCGTAGCCGCCGTGAGCGCGATGGGCTGCATGAACGTGGGGAGGTAGGGGACGCCCCCCGCGATCCACCCGCCCGCCGTCGCCTGGGGTCGGGAGCCCACCTGGAAATGGAAGAACTGGTATTTGTTCGCGATGATGCGAAACTGCGTCGTCGCCGGGGGGACGCTCGACCCAGACAGATCGAGGCCGCCCATGCTGAAATCCGTATACCGGTTCGCCAGCTTAACGCGGAGCTTCGCGCCGGGATTGTAGAACGAGCCCGCCTCCACGTAGACGATGAACCGCATCTGGAGACCCTGGGGCGTCTTGGCCGACAGAAGCGAATTGAGGCCCCCGGAAAGGGTGGACGCGGCCCAGGTTGCCCCAGTCACGGTCGTAGACACGGGGGCCTGATTGCCATCGGAGCCACCCGTCTTGTAGCTGACCGTCAAAGTGGTGGCGGTTGCCGTGGCGGACATGGTGCCGTTGATGGTGGTGCCGGT
>Ga0075434_100003045_pt1 | contig 14912 bp, 12 predicted proteins | sample RhiMethybrSRZTD3_FD_75298 | JGI IMG/M metagenome (GOLD analysis project Ga0075434, IMG submission 75298) | Populus rhizosphere microbial communities from Tennessee, USA - Rhizosphere MetaG P. TD hybrid SRZTD3 | ecosystem: Host-associated > Plants > Roots > Rhizosphere > Soil | place: USA... | reverse complement strand
AAGCCGGTGGTCGCCGCCGTCGCGGGCTACGCGCTCGGCGGCGGCAACGAGGTCGCGCTGATGTGCGACATCATCATCGCTGCCGACAACGCCAGGTTCGGCCAGCCGGAGATCAACCTCGGCGTCATGCCGGGCGCGGGCGGCACGCAGCGCCTGCCGCGTGCCGTGGGCAAGGCCAAGGCGATGGACATGTGCCTCACCGCGCGCAACATGGATGCGCAGGAAGCCGAGCGTGCCGGCCTCGTTTCACGCGTGGTGCCGCTCGACAAGCTGATGGAGGAGGCGCTCGCCGTCGCGCAGAAGGTCGCGGGCTACTCGCTGCCGGTCGCAATGATGATCAAGGAATCCATCAACCGCGCCTACGAAACGCCGCTCTCCGAGGGCGTGCTGTTCGAGCGGCGCGTGTTCCATTCGCAGTTCGCGCTCGAGGACCAGAAGGAAGGCATGGCCGCCTTCATCGAGAAGCGCAAGCCGACGTTCAAGCACCGTTAGCCCGACCGCCGTCCTTCTCTTCGCCCACATCGCCTCGATGCTGGGCTTCTCCACCTACGCCGCGCTGCTGCCCGGGCTGCGCGACGAGTGGCACCTTTCCAACGCGGAGGCCGGCGTCATCGCTGGCATGTTCTTCGCCGGCTACGTCGCGACCGTCTCGTACTGGACCGCGCTCACCGACCGCGTCGATGCGCGCAAGGTCTATCTCGCCGGCGGCCTGATCGCCGCGGCCGCGAGCGTCGGCTTCGGACTCGGCGCCGGCGGATTCGCCAGCGCGGTTTTCTTCCAGGTGCTGCTCGGCGTCGGTCTTGCGGCGACCTATATGCCAGGACTCCGCCTCCTGTCAGACCGGATCTCGGGGTCCGGGCAAAGCCGATCGATCGCGACCTACACGTCGTTCTTCGGCATCGGCACTGCGCTCTCGCTCGCCGCCGCCGGCTTCATCGCTTCGAGCGCGGGATGGCGCATGGCATTCGTGCTCGCGGCCGCCGGACCGGTCGTTTCCGGAGCGCTGGTTTTTCTGCTTCTCGAATCCATGCCGGTCAGCGCACCCGGGAGAACGACGACATCCTTGTTTCCTCTGGCGGCGTGGCGAGAGGTGCTTCGCAATCGCGCCGCGGCGGGCTACACCGCCGGATACATGGCGCATTGCCTGGAGCTTTTCGGCTCGCGCGGCTGGATGGTGGCGTTCCTCGCCTTCTCGGCGACGCTGCACGCGGGCGCGAGCTTTCCGTGGCAGCTGCCGGCGATCGCAGCGGTCATCAACCTGCTCGCGGTCCCGGCCTCGATCTTCGGCAACGAGATGGCGCTGCGCATCGGCCGGCGGCGCTGGATTCTCCTGGTGATGGCGGCCTCCGGGAGCTGCGGCATCGTGGTCGGCCTCTCGGCTCCCTGGCACTGGGCGATCGTGCTCGGGCTGCTCGTCGTCTATTCGATGCTGGTCATGGCCGAGTCGGGCACGCTGACCGCGGGATTGGTGGCTGCGGCACCGGTGGAGCTGCGCGGCGCGGCGATGGGCCTCTATTCGGTGCTCGGCTTCGGCGGCGGCCTGCTCGGGCCGGTGGTGTTCGGTACTGCGCTCGATCTTGCGGGCGGCGCCACCAGCGCTGCGGCGTGGGTCGTTGCCTACGCCGCCATTGGTGCGGGGTGCCTCTTGGCCCCGCTCATCGCTAGAATCAGTTGGAGGAGGAAACCATGGAACGCGTCTGGCTGAAGAGCTATCCACCGGGAGTCCCGGCGGACATCAACCCCGGTGAATATCGCTCGCTCGTCGAACTGTTCGAGAAGAGCGTGCGCGAGTACGCCGACCGGCCGGCATTCCACAACATGGGCAAGGGCATCAGCTTCGGCGAGCTCGATCGGCTGTCGCGCAACTTCGGCGCCTGGCTGCAGGCGAAGGGTCTCGGCAAGGGCGCGCGCGTGGCGATCATGATGCCGAACTGCCTGCAGTACCCGATCGCCATGTTCGGCACGCTGCGCGCCGGCTGCGTGGTGGTGAACGTGAATCCGCTCTACACCGCGCGCGAGCTCGAGCACCAGCTCAAGGATTCGGGCGCGGAGGCGATCGTCATCCTCGAGAACTTCGCCTCGGTGCTGCAGCAGGTGCGCGGCCGCACGCCGCTCAAGCACATCGTCGTCACCTCACTCGGCGAGATGCTCGGCGTCAAGGGCCTGATCGTGAACCTCGTGGTGCGCAAGGTGAAGAAGATGGTTCCGGCGTACGACCTGCCGGGCGCGATCTCCTTCAAGGCCGCCTTGAGCGAAGGCGGCGCAGGCTCCCTCAACACTCCACCGCTGACGCACGACGACATCGCCTTCCTGCAGTACACCGGCGGCACTACCGGGGTGTCGAAGGGCGCGATGCTCCTTCACCGCAACATCATCGCCGCGCTGCTGCAGTACAAGGCGTGGCTCAAGCCGCGCATCGGCGAGGACCGCGCGGTGATCATCACCGCGCTGCCGCTCTATCACATCTTCTCGCTGACGGTGAACTGCCTGGTGATGATGGTGGTCGGCGGCGAGAACGTGCTGATCACCAACCCGCGCGACATCCCGGGCTTCGTCAAGGAGCTGGCGAAGCACAAATACAGCATCATCACCGGCGTCAACACGCTGTTCAACGCGCTGCTCAACCACCCCGACTTCGCCAAGCTCGACTTCTCCAGCCTGAAGATGTCGATCGGCGGCGGCATGGCGGTGCAGAAGGCGACCGCCGAGCGCTGGAAGCAGGTGACCGGCGTGCCGCTGCTCGAGGGCTACGGACTGACCGAGACCTCGCCGTCGGCGACCGCGAATCCGCCGAGCGCGGCGGAATACAACGGCTCGATCGGCGTGCCGATGCCTTCCACCGAGATCGTGCTGCGCGACGACAACGACAAGGACGTGGCGATGGGCCAGCCGGGCGAGATCTGCATCCGCGGGCCGCAGGTCATGTCCGGCTACTGGCAGCGACCGGACGAGACCGCCAAGGTGCTCGGCAAGGACGGCTTCCTGCATACCGGCGACATCGGCGTCATGGACGAGAAGGGCTTCATCCGCATCGTCGATCGCAAGAAGGACATGATCCTGGTCTCGGGCTTCAACGTGTACCCGAACGAGATCGAGCAGGTCGTGGCGATGCACCCCGGCGTGCTCGAGTGCGCGGTCATCGGCGTGCCCGACGAGCATTCCGGCGAGGTGCCGAAGGTGTTCGTGGTGAAGAAGGACCCGCAGCTCACCGAGCAGGACATCCTCGAGCACTGCAAGAAGGAGCTCACCGGGTACAAGCGGCCGAAGTACGTCGAGTTCCGCACCGATCTGCCGAAGACCAACGTCGGCAAGATCCTGCGCCGCGCGCTGCGCGAGGAAAAGAAGGCCGCCTAGCTTTTACCGGCGCGGCGCGAGCACCAGGCGCTGAACACCGGAGGCTTCGATGCGTGAGCGGTCGGTGAGCATCGGCACGTATCCGCCTTGCGTCCAGCGGTCGGCGAAGTCGCTGTAATGCGGCGACAGCGGGTTCCCGGACTGGCCCGCGGAATGGATGAACACCGAAGCCTGCGGGTCGGCGAGGTCGTAGATGGCGCGCAGGCTCGGCGCGTGCCGGCTCGCGTACGGCGCGGCTTCATCCGCGAAATTGCTCTGGCCGACATTCAGGGTGTACGCGTCGCCCGGCACCGGAACCCTGAGCTCGAAGAAGGGCGCGAGCCAGCGTACGCGCGAGAACGGCCGATGCTCGCTCAACGCGAAATGCGCTTCGCCCCAGCGCCACTTCGCGGGATCGTCGCCGTAGCGCTTGCGCAGGTCGGCTAGCGCGCGCTCGAGCGACTCGGCAAGGATCTCGGGGCAGGTTTCGACGCGCGGCGTGCCGATGTCGTCGCACCAGCGGCTTTGCCCGTCGCGGTTGGCGAGAACATTGGCGACGAACTGCGCGCGTGTCGACCAGGCGGCGCGGAAGGCGGGACCAAGCTCGTCGGCGTAAATCGCGCGCGTCAGCTCCCGCCACCAGGCGACGACGATCAGCGGCTCGGCCAGCTCGGCCGACATCGTTCCGTCCCATGCGGCGAGGCGCGCCAACGCTGCCTTCGCGTGCGGCGTCGCCGCGGGAGTGGCGAGGAGGTGCGGCAGCAGCTCGCGCACGGCGGGCGAGACGATGTCCATCTGCATCCGCGCGAAAGAATCGCGATTGTGCTTTGGCGTCGCCGCCAGCAGCTCGGCAATCCGGTTCGCCCGGAAGGGCGGCTGCCATTCGCTGGTGATGAAAGGCTTGTATCCCGGTGGCAGGATCTTCTGGTTGCCGCTGACGATCGCGCCGCCCTTCGGGTTCAGCAGGCGCGGCAGCTCTTCGTAGGGGATCGATCCCGCCCAGTCGTAGCGCGCATCCCAGCCCGGCGCCGGAGCGAGCCCCTTCAGATCGTTGGCGCGCTTTCGCACCGGTACGCGACCGGGAGCGATGAAGCCGATGTTGCCGTCGACATCGGCATAGCTGATGGTCTGCATCGGCGCCCCGTAGTCGCGCGCCGCCGCGACAAAGCTCGCCCAGTCGCGCGCGCGGGCGACCCCTCCCACCGCCTGCGCGGTCAGATCGTCTTCGGCCAGCGCGGTCCAGGCGAGGGCGAGCACCTGGCCGGCCGGCAGCGCTACGCGCTGAACGTCCGAAACGACCGGGCCATGGCGGGAGACACGCACCGTCAGCTCTTGGCTGGGTGCGCCCTTGATGCGGATCGTCTCCTTGACGATGGAAAACTCACGCGCACCGTCGGGCGTGAGATAGCGCCCGTCGGGCAGGACTTTTTCGAGATAGAGGTCCTGCACGTCCGGGCCCATGTTGGTGAATCCCCAGGCGAGGCGGTCGTTCCGCCCGACGATGACGCCGGGCACGCCGGGCAATGTCGCGCCGATGACGTTCAGCCCCGGCGCGCTCAGGTGCGCGAAGTACCAGACCGGCGGAATGGTGAGCGGCAAGTGGGGATCGTTGGCGAGCAGCGGCTTGCCGCTCTCGGTGCGAGCCCCGGAGACGGCCCAGCTGTTGGACCCGCCGCCCGCGCCCGGGGCGGATGGCGGCACCGCCATCGCGCCGTACAGCGGCTTTAGCTCGCGGATCGCGAGCGGCGCGTCGCCGGGGTACGGCGGAATGAATTCCTGGATGCGCGCGAGCGGCACGCGGCCGGCGAGGCTCATGCGCAGCAGCTCGTTTCGCCAGTTGCCGCCGAGATCGAGCGCCATTACCTTGGTCCACAGCACCGAGTCGACCGCGCTCCACGGCTCCGGCGTGACGCGCGTCAACCAGAATTCCGGCGGCAGCACCGGGTCGGTGGCGAGGAAAGCGTTGACCCCGGCGGCGTAGGCATCGAGCAGCTGCCTCGTCGCCGCGTTGTAGTGCTGCAGATTCGCCTCGGCGGCGCGGCGAAGGCCGAGTGTTCGCATCATGCGGTCGAGGTCCAGCGGCCCTGGCCCGGCGACCTCGCTCACGCGGCCCGAGCCGATGCGCCGGCTGACCTCCATCTGCCACAGCCGGTCCTGCGCGTGCACGAAACCGAGGGCGAAATACGCATCCGCCACCGTGCTCGCGAATACATGGGGAATGCCGTTCGCGTCGCGAAGGATCTCCACCGGCGCTTCCACGCCGGCGAGGCGGATCTCGCCTTCGATTTGCGGCAGCGAGCGGCGCAGGTGCAAATACGCACCTGCCGCGAGCGCGAGTGAAATCGCGACAATCAGTGAAAGAATGCGCAGCGTTTGCCGCATTGCAGCAGAATATCTGCTATAAGCCAGCGGTGCTCTACAGCCTTTATGAGGCTCAGCATACGGCGCTTGCCCCTTGGCGCTTCTGGGCGGAGTTTTCCCGGGGCTGGTTCGACCATCCCTTCAGTCCCTTTAGCCATCTGCCGATCGCGCGGCGCATCGCCGCAACCAGCGACCTTTTCCTGCGCCTCACCGGCCGGTACGAGAAGCCGGCATGGAACCTCGGCGAGTGCGAGGTCGCGTCGGACAAGCCGTTCTGCAAGCTCCTCCATTTCCGTGGCGGCGGCGCGAAGCGCAAGGCGCTGGTCGTCGCGCCGCTCTCGGGACATCACTCGACCCTGCTGCGCGACACGGTCCGGTCCCTGCGCGTGGAGCACGACGTCTGGGTCACCGACTGGGTGGACGCGCGCATGGTGCCGCTCTCGGCCGGGCCTTTCCATCTCGCCGATTACATCGACTACGTGCGCGAATGGATCACGCAGCTCTCGCCGGACCTGAACGTCATCTCAGTCTGCCAGCCGACGGTGCCGGTGCTCGCCGCGGTGTCGCTGATGGCCTCGCGCGGCGAGGCCCAGCCGCGGACGATGGTGATGATGGGCGGACCGATCGACGCGCGTCGCAGCCCGACCGCGGTCAACAACCTCGCCACCCGCAAGCCCCACTCCTGGTTCGAGCGCACTCTGATCCATCGCGTGCCGGAGAAATATCCGGGCTACATGCGGCGCGTCTACCCCGGCTTCCTGCAGCACCTCGGGTTCGTCGCCATGAATCCGGATCGCCACCTCGGTGCTCACTGGGACTACTTCAACCACCTGCTGCTTGGCGACGACGAGTCGGCGGAAAGGCATCGCGACTTCTACGACGAGTACAACGCGGTGCTCGACATGCCGGCCGAGTATTACCTCGAGACGGTGCGCGCCGTGTTCCAGGACTTCGCCCTGCCGAAAGGGCGGATGTTCGTGCGCGGCGAGCTGGTGCGGCCGCAGGCCGTGCGCGCGCCCGCGCTCCTTACCATCGAGGGGGAGCTCGACGACATCTCGGGCAACGGGCAGACCGAGGCGGCGCACGCGCTCTGCCTCAACATTCCGCGCGGCCGGCGCGAGCACTACGTCGCGCCGGGCGTCGGGCACTACGGGATTTTCTCGGGACGCCGCTGGCGCGAATTGATCTTCCCGCGGGTGCGCGATTTCATCTCGACTTACAGCTCGTAGCGGGACCCTTCTTCCCCCAGCACCGAGCGCTCGACGACCGCGCGCGACAGCTGCGGCGCGAACAGCTCGATGAACTCGTAGGCATAGCGGCGCAGGTAGGCGCCGCGCTTGATGCCGAGGCGGGTGGTGCTCGATTCGAAGAGATGGCTGGCGTCGATGGCGCGCAGGTTGAGGTCGCGCTTCGGGTCGAAGGCCATCTTGGCGAGGATGCCGACGCCGAGGCCGAGCTCGACGTAGGTCTTGATCACGTCCGAGTCCTGCGCGCTAAGCACCACGTGCGGCTTGAGGCCCTTCGCATCGAACGCCTTCTGGATCAGCGAGCGATTGGCGAAGGCGAAGTCGTAGGTGACGATCGGGTGCTCGGCCAGGTTTTCCAGCGTTAGCGGACCCTTCAGGAGGGGGTGCTTGGGCGGTACGACCACGCAGCGGTTCCACTGGTAGACGGGCAGCGAGACGAGCTCCGGGTAGAGCGAGATCATCTCGGTCGCGACCGCCATGTCGGCCTCGCCGGCGACGACCTGCTCGCAGATCTGTGTGGGGTTGCCCTGGTGGAGCAGCAGCTCGACTTTCGGATACTTGCGTTTGAAGGCGGCGACGGCCTTCGGCAGGGCGTAGCGCGCTTGAGTGTGAGTGGCCGCTATCGTTAAGGTCCCCAGCTGATCGTTAGCATATTCCTCTCCAGCGCGCCGGAGGTTCTGAGCTTCGGAGAGGATGCGCTCGGCAATGGCGATGACCGCCTTGCCGGGCTCGGTTACCGAGACCAGGCGCTTGCCGTGGCGTACGAAGACCTGGATACCGAGCTCGTCCTCCAGCGCGCGGATCTGCTTCGATACCCCGGGCTGGGAGGTGTGAAGAGCCTCGGCCGCTTCGGAGACATTCAGGTCCCGGCGGGCGACTTCGATGAGGCAGCGAAGCTGCTGGAGCTTCATGGTCCTATATGCTCAGGATTAATAACATCCTAACACATTAGTCTTTGTGAGAATAACGCCCGGACTTAGCATTTTCCTTAGGCCATGGAACCTGGGATCCTCGCCCTCGTCGTCATCACCTTCGTCGCCGCCTTCGTCAATGGCGCGCTCGGCTACGGCTTCTCCTCGATCACGGTGCCGGTCGGGCTGCTGTTTTTCAGCAACCGCGTCCTCAACCCGGCTCTGGTGCTGATCGAGGTGTTCATCAACCTCTACGTGCTGTTCATCAACCGGGCGAGCATCCCGTCGGTTTGGAAGCGGGTGTTGCCGATCCTGGTCGGGCTTGCCCCCGGGGTAGCGCTCGGCAGCTATCTCCTCGCCTCGATCCATCCCGGCTGGCTGAAGCTCGCGACCTATGCGCTGCTGCTGCCGGTCATCCTCATCCAGGCGGGGGGCCTGCGCTATCCGATCAAGGCGGAGAAGCTGATCGGCGTGCCCTTCGGGGCCGGGCTGGGCTTCCTCTACTCGGTGACCACCATTTCCGGCCCGCCGCTCGCGCTGCTGTTCAACAACCAGGGCTACGTCAGGAGCGACTTCCGCGCCGGGCTGGCGGTGATCCGCGTCGTCGAGTCGACCTTGACCGCGATCGTTTACTGGCAGCTCGGCATGTTCACGGTGCAGAGCCTCGGGTTGGTGGAGACCATCCTGCTCGGTGTCCTGATCGGCATCCCGCTCGGTGCGTTCGCAATCCGCAGGCTCGACCCGGAGACGTTCCGCCGCATCTGCATGAGCTTCGACGTGTGGATCGTCGGCTTTGGCCTGTCGAAGGTGCTGATCGATCTCAAGCTCGCGCAGGGCGCGGGCGCCTACAGCTTCATGCTCGCGGCAATCCTGATCGACGCCGCGCTGCTCTACGCCTTCTTCGCGAAGAATGTATCTCTACGACGCAATTGACCAGCGGCTGGTGGACGAGCGCGTCCGCCAGTTCCGCGGCCAGACCGATCGCTTCCTCGCCGGCAAGCTGACGGAGGAGGAGTTCCGCGCCCTGCGGCTGCGCAACGGCCTCTACATCCAGCGCTATGCGCCGATGCTGCGCATTGCTATTCCCTACGGCCTGCTCTCGACGAAGCAACTGCGCAAGCTCGCGCAGATCGCGCGCAAGTACGATCGCGCCTACGGCCACTTCTCGACGCGCCAGAACCTGCAGCTCAACTGGCCGCGCCTCGAGCAGGTACCCGACATCCTCGCCGAGCTGGCGAGCGTGCAGATGCACGCCATCCAGACTTCGGGCAACTCGTTTCGCAACACCACCACCGACCAGTTCGCGGGCGTCGCCGCCGACGAGATCGTCGACTCCTTCGTCTGGTGCGAGATCCTGCGCCAGTGGTCGACGTTCCATCCTGAGTTCTCGTACCTGCCGCGCAAGTTCAAATTCGCCGTAAACGGCGCGCGCCGCGACCGCGCCGCCGTCGGTGTGCACGACATCGGCCTGCACGCGGTCAAGAACGAGCGCAACGAGGTCGGCTTCCAGGTGCTGGTCGGCGGCGGTCTGGGGCGCACGCCGATCGTCGGCACGGTGATCCGCGAGTTCCTGCCATGGCCGCACCTGCTCACCTACGTGGAAGCGATCCTGCGCGTCTATAACCGCTTCGGCCGCCGCGACAACATCCACAAGGCGCGCATCAAGATCCTGGTCAAGGAGCGCGGCGCCGAGCGTTTCCGCGCCGAAGTCGAGGCCGAATGGGCGCACCTCAAGAACGGACCGGCGACGCTGACGCAGCAGGAGGTCGACCGGGTCGCCGCGCGGTTCACGCATCCCGACTACGAGCAGCTCCACGACCTGGACCTCGCGAAGCTCGGCAGCTTCCCCGGCTTCGCCGCCTGGCTGAAGCGCAACGTCCATCCGCACAAGGTGCGCGGCTATGCTGCCGTGACGCTGTCACTGAAGAAGACCGGCGTGCCGCCGGGCGACGTCACCTCCGACCAGATGGAGGCGATCGCCGACCTCGCCGACCGCTACTCGTTCGGCGAGCTGCGGGTGACCCACGAGCAGAACCTGGTCCTCGCCGACGTACGGCAGGACAAGCTCGTCGAGCTATGGCGCGAGGCGCGCGCGCTCGGCCTCGCCACCCCGAATATCGGTCTGCTCACCAATATCATCAGCTGCCCGGGAGGCGACTTCTGCGCGCTCGCCAACGCCAAGTCGATCCCGGTGGCGGAAGCGATCCAGCGCCGCTTCGACGACCTGGACTACCTGTTTGACATCGGCGAGCTCGACCTCAACATCTCCGGCTGCATGAACGCCTGCGGCCACCACCACGTCGGCCACATCGGCATCCTCGGCGTCGACAAGAACGGCGAGGAGTGGTACCAGATCCAGGTCGGAGGCAATCAGGCGCCTGCAGCTCTTGGCAAGGTCTTGGGACCTTCGTTCGCGCGCGCCGAGGTGCCGGACGTCATCGAGAACCTGATCGAGTGCTACCTCGAGCGCCGGGACAGCGACGCCGAGCGCTTCATCGACGTGGTGCAAAGAATCGGCATCGAACCCTTCAAGGAAAAGGTCTATGGCAAGGCTGATCATCGGTCGCCGCGCCGTCAGCGAGACGCCGCCGTCGCCTGACGAGAAAGTCGTCCGGCTCGAGCCTGCCGACGATCCCGGCAAGGTGGCGGGCGAGCTCGCCGGCGCCACGCGCGTCGAGGTCAACTTCCCGAAGTTCGGCGACGGCCGGGGCTTCAGCATCGGCCGGCTGCTGCGCGAGCGCTATGGCTACAAGGGCGAGCTGCGCGCCGTCGGCCAGATCACGCGCGACCATCTGTTCTTCCTCGAGAGCTGCGGCTTCGACGCCTTCGAGCTGCGCGAGGGCGAGGATGCCGAGGAGGCGATCGCCGCGTTCGGCGACTTCAGCGAGTCGTACCAGGCGAGCCCGGCGCGTCCACAGCCGCTGTTCCGCAGACGATGACGCCGCTGGAAAAAAGCCTTCGCGCTATCGCCGGCGGCTTCTCGCCGGCGGTTCTCGCGCACAGCCTCCAGGCGGAGGACATGGTGCTCACCGACGTCATCGCGCGCGCCGGCCTGCCGATCGACATCTTCGTCCTCGATACCGGCCGGTTGCACGGTGACAGCCTCGCACTCATCGACAGGATCCGTCGCCATTACGCCATCGAGATGCGCGTCTATGCGCCCGATCCTGGCGCGGTCTCGGAGTACGTCCGCCTGCACGGCCGCGACGCGTTCTATGGCAGCGTCAAGCTGCGCAAGCGCTGCTGCGAGATCCGCAAGGTCGAGCCGCTCGCGCGCGCGCTCGCTGGAAAGCGCGCCTGGATCACCGGTCAGCGCCGCGCCCAGGCGGCGAGCCGCGCCGAGCTTGCCGAGCGCGAGTTCGACGCGGCGCATGGCCTGGAGAAGTTCAATCCGCTCGCGGCGTGGACCGAGAGTGAGGTCTGGGACTACATCCGCGCTGAGCGTGTCCCATACAACCGCCTCTACGACCAGGGCTATCGCTCGATCGGCTGCGCGCCGTGCACGCGCCCGGTCATGCCGGGCGAGGATGTGCGCGCCGGGAGGTGGTGGTGGGAGGCGGCGGAACAAAAAGAATGCGGCCTGCACATCACCCCGGACGGTCGCGTAGTGCGCGCAAAGGTGACGGCATGAGCGCAGTTCTCGAGCGCGATCCGGTCTCGCTGCCCACGCGCACGCACCTCGACTGGCTGGAAGCCGAGGCGATCTACATCCTGCGCGAGGTGGCGGGACAGTGCCAGACGCCGGTGCTCCTCTTCTCCGGGGGCAAGGACTCGGCGGTGCTGCTGCGCCTCGCGGAGAAGGCGTTCCGTCCCGGACGTTTCCCCTTTCCCCTGATGCACGTCGACACCGGCCACAATTTCGCCGAGGTGACCGACTTTCGCGATCGCCGTGCCGCCGAGCTCGGCGAGCGTCTCATCGTTCGAGGGGTGGAGGATTCGATGCGCCGCGGCACGGTGCGCCTCAAGGAAGGGCAAAGCCGCAACGCGGCGCAGTCGGTGACGCTGCTGGAAGCCATCACCGAGTTTTCCTTCGACGCGGCCATCGGTGGCGCGCGGCGCGACGAGGAGAAAGCCCGCGCCAAGGAGCGCCTATTCTCCTTCCGTGACGAATTCGGCCAGTGGGATCCGCGCAATCAGCGGCCCGAGCTCTGGAGCCTGTACAACGCGCGCGTCAATCCCGGCGAACACGTGCGGGTGTTTCCGATCAGCAACTGGACCGAGCTCGACATCTGGCAGTACATCGCGCGCGAGAAGCTCGAGCTGCCCTCGATCTACTACACCCACCGCCGGGCGATCGTGCGCCGCAAGGGGCTGCTCGTCCCGGTGACGCCGCTTACCCCGGCGCGCGGCGACGAGCGGGTCGAAGAGATCCCGGTGCGCTTCCGCACCGTCGGCGACATCACGTGTACCTGCCCTGTCGAATCCACCGCCGCCGACGCCGGGCAGATCATTCTCGAGACCCTGACGGCTACGCTCACCGAACGCGGCGCGACGCGCATGGACGACCAGACCTCCGAAGCCTCGATGGAGCGGCGCAAGAAGGAGGGCTACTTCTGAAGCTCGAAGACCTGCCGGTCGAGGACCGCGGCGTGCTGCGCTTCGTCACGCTGGGCAGCGTCGACGACGGCAAGAGCACGCTCATCGGCCGGCTGCTCTACGATTCGCGCGCCATCCAGGACGACCAGCTCGCGGCGGTCGAGCGCGCGTCGCTGCGCCGCGGCGTGGCCGAGATCGACCTCTCCCTGCTTACCGACGGCCTCGAGGCCGAGCGCGAGCAGGGCATCACCATCGACGTCGCCTATCGCTACTTCGCAACGCCGCGCCGCAAGTTCATCATCGCCGACGCGCCGGGCCACGAGCAGTACACGCGCAACATGGCTACGGGCGCAAGCACCGCGGATGCCGCGGTGCTGCTCATCGACGTGCGCAAGCGCCTCATGGAGCAGACGCGGCGGCACCTGCTGCTCGCGCGACTGCTCGGCGTGCGCCACGCGATCGTGTTCGTCAACAAGATGGATCTGGTCGGCTACTCGCAGGCGATCTTCGAGGGCGTGCGCGACGAGGTGACGGCCTTTGCCGCCCCGCTCGGCTTCGATACGCTGGATGTTCTGCCTGGCTCGGCGCTGAAGGGCGACATGGTTGTCGGCCGCGGCGCGGCGCTCGACTGGTTTTCCGGGCCGACGCTGCTCGAGCGGCTGGAAAGCCTCGATTCGGGTGTCGAGCAGGCGGCGGTGCGGCCATTCCGACTGCCTGTGCAGCTCGTCTCCCGCCCCCAAGGCGAAGCGGCGCGCGGCTACCTCGGTCGCATCGAGGCGGGGACGGTGTCGGTCGGCGATGAGATCCAGATCCTGCCCTCCGGACGCCGCACCCGCGTGCGCGAGATCCGCACCCACGGCGGGATGCTCGAACGCGCGACCGCCGGGGACTCCATCACCCTCGTGCTCGCCGACGACATCGACATTGCCCGGGGTGACCTGATCGCCGGCGCCGAGCACGCCCCGCGCGAGGCGCGCGCGCTCGACGCGACGCTCGTCTGGCTGGACGCCGAGCCGATGCGCCCTGCAGCGCGCTACCTCGTGCAGCAGGCGACGCGCCGCACCATCGGTCGCGTGCAGGAAGTGCTGGCTCGCTTCGATGTGCATACGCTCGAGGAGCAGCCTCCGGCCGCCACGGTGCAGGTGAACGACATCGTCCGCTCGCGCATCGTGCTGCAGTCGCCGCTGTTCATCGATTCGTACGAAGCGGTGCGCGCCACCGGATCCTTCATCCTCATCGACGAAGCGACCAACCGCACGGTAGCGGCTGGGATGCTGCGGTGAGCGGCACGGTTCATCTCGTCGGCGCCGGGCCGGGCGCAGTCGACCTCCTCACGCTGCGCGCGGCCCGGCTGCTTGGCGAGGCGGACATCGTCTTCCACGACGCACTCGTGCCGCAGGAGATCCTCGCCCTCGCCTCGAAGGCAAAGCTGGTTGCGGTCGGCAAGCGCAGCGGGCGCTTCTCGACCGCCCAGATGTTCATTAACAAGCAACTGCTCGATGCGGCGCGGCGCTACGCGGTGATCGTGCGGCTCAAGGGCGGCGACCCGATGCTCTTCGGCCGCGCTCACGAAGAGATTTCGTTTCTCACGAAGCACTCGATCCGGGTCGAAATCGTGCCGGGCGTGACCGCGGCACTGGCCGCGAGTGCCGAGCTGCAGGTGTCCCTCACGCGCCGCGGCGAGGCTCGCAGCGTGGCGTTCGTCACGCCGCGCGTCGGCGAGGGTACGGCCGAAAGCAGCTGGATCCACGCCGCATTGGCGGCGGATACGGTGGCGATCTACATGGCGGCGGACGAAGCGGCGTCGATCGCGCTTGCCCTGGTCAGCGGCGGCAAGTCGCCAAGTACGCCGGTTGCGGTGGTCGCGAGCGCCTCGCTGCCAGAGGCAAAAGTTTCGTTCACGACGCTCGGTCGCTTACACCTGCTTGAGCCGGCCGCGCCGGCGCTGATCTTCGTCGGCGATGTCTACCGCGAGGCGGCGGCTGCCGCCGCCGCTGCGGAGTTGCTCCTGCGCAAGCCGAGCCAGAGCGCGTAAGCCGCGAGCACCACGAACCAGGCGAGCGACCACTCGGCGATCGACAGGCCGAGGAACGTCCAGTCGACCTTCGCGCATTCCCCGCTGCCCTGAATCAGGTTGCCCAGCGTCTCGCCGAGCGGGAAGTTCTTCAGCATGAAGATGAGATCGGGCCCGCACTGCGGCACCTTGTCGGCGGGGAGGTGCTGCAGCCACACTTGCCGGGAAGCGGCAGCCAGGCCACCGGCGGCGAACAGCGTCGCCAGGCCACCATAAACCAGGGCGCCACGGCCATGAATCGCCGCGACAAGAAAAACCGCGAGCATCGCGTAGAAGAACCAGCGCTGCACGTAGCAAAGCGGACAGGGCTCGAGGTGCTGGACGTACTGGAGGTAATAGGCAAAAGCGAGCAGCCCTGCGCATACCGCTGTCGCCAAGCCGAAGCCGGCTCTCGTCGAAAGTTTTTTCATCGTTATTTGACCGCGACGGCGGGAGTAATGATCCCGCGCG
>Ga0075434_100003043_pt1 | contig 14916 bp, 12 predicted proteins | sample RhiMethybrSRZTD3_FD_75298 | JGI IMG/M metagenome (GOLD analysis project Ga0075434, IMG submission 75298) | Populus rhizosphere microbial communities from Tennessee, USA - Rhizosphere MetaG P. TD hybrid SRZTD3 | ecosystem: Host-associated > Plants > Roots > Rhizosphere > Soil | place: USA... | reverse complement strand
TATATGGAATAATGCCGCCATGATTATCGGTGACCGCCTTCGCGCTCTGCGCGAAGAAAAGAAACTCTCCCAGGGCGACATCGAGAAGCGAACCGGGCTACTCCGCTGCTACATCTCACGCGTCGAAAATGGCCACACCGTGCCGGCCATTGAAACACTGGAGAAACTCGCTCGCGCTCTCGAAGTGCCTCTCTATCAACTCTTCTACGACGGCGAGGAACCGCCTCAATTGCCGAACCTTCCTAAGCGCAAGTCGGGTGACGACATCGCTTGGGGCAGCGCCGGCAAAGATGCGCGTTTTCTTAACAAACTTCGCCGCTTGTTGAGCAAGACCGACGAAGCAGACCGCAAACTCGTTCTGTACATGGCCCAGAAAGTGGCCGGCAGATAGGTTTTCGCTGTTCGCTAGTTTTGCGAGCATTTCGTATTGTTCTCATGCAAGGCCGCATTTTCCGCTGAATGCGGCCTTTTGTTTGTTACTCCCACTCGATCGTGCCCGGCGGCTTTGAAGTAATGTCGTAAACCACCCTGGTGACGCCAGCCACCTCATTGACAATTCTGGTGGATATACGCTCCAGCACTGCGGCAGGTAGCCGTGACCAGTCCGCCGTCATGGCGTCGTCGCTATCCACCACCCGGACCGCCACCGTCAGCCCGTAGGTTCTGCCATCCCCCATCACGCCGACACTGCGCACCGGCAGCAAAACAGCGAACGCCTGCCAAGTTTTCTGGTAAAGGCCAGCTTCGCGAATTTCTTCTCGTACCACCGCGTCGGCGTCTCTCAAGGTTGAGAGATGTTCACGTGTCACTTCCCCCAGCACCCGTACGGCTAAACCAGGACCCGGAAACGGATGTTTCAGCAATATCTCTTCCGGTAAACCCAATTCCCTGCCGATCCGCCTCACTTCGTCCTTGAACAGATCCCGCAATGGCTCAATGAGAGCAAACGGCATCTTTTCCGGCAGGCCGCCCACATTGTGGTGCGTCTTAATCGTCGCCGAAGGCCCCTTAACCGAAACCGATTCAATCACATCCGGGTAAAGAGTACCCTGCACCAGAAAGCCAATATCGTGAGCAGACTCGCGCTCGAGACGCTGCGCCTGCTCGGCGAACACCGCAATAAATTCCCGCCCGATTCGCTTTCGCTTTTCCTCGGGGTCCTTGATTCCCGCCAACTGGTCCAGAAAACGATCGGTCGCGTCCACACCCACCACATGCAGGCCCAGCCGCTCCCGGTACATCTTCAGCGTGTCTGCAAACTCGTTCTTCCGCAATAGGCCGTTGTTCACAAAGACGTTCGTCAGCCGGTCGCCAATCGCCCGATGCACCAGCACGGCCGCCACTGTCGAGTCCACTCCGCCGCTTAACGCGCAAATAGCTTGCTTATCGCCAACTTTGCGGCGAATGGCCTCGACCGTCTCTTCGACAAATGCCGAGCCGTTCCACTTGGGCTCCGCTTTGCACACCTCAAACAAAAAATTGCGCAGGATGGCGGTGCCCTGCTCGGTGTGATTCACTTCAGGATGAAACTGCACCGCGTGAATGCGCTTTTCGGTATTTTGAATGGCCGCGATCGCGTTCTCCGTCTTGCCCGTCGTGCGGAAGCCCGGCGGCACTGCCAACACATGATCGCCGTGGCTGTTCCAGATTCTCAGTTTTCCCGGCAAGCCGCGGAAAAGTTCCCCGTTCTCCGCCACTTCCGCCGCGAAGTCCGCGCGACCATATTCGCGGCGCCCAGCCGGTTCCACCTTGCCGCCAAGCGTCTTCGCGATCCACTGCATGCCGTAACAGATACCCAACACCGGAATTCCGGCACCGAGCACCGAAGGATCGCACTTCGGCGCGTCCGCGTCGTAAACCGAACTGGGGCCTCCGGAAAGGATGATACCTGCGGGTTCGTACGAGCGAATCTCTTCGAGGCTCGCCGTGCACGACACGATGGCGCTGAACACCTGCTGCTCGCGAATGCGCCGCGCAATCAGTTGTGTGTACTGCCCGCCAAAATCCAGCACCACCACACCGCCCAGCTCCGATTTTGGCTTGCTGTGGTCCTTCTTCATGGCAGCCTCGGGGGTCATATCGCTCCTAGGCAACGACAAGATTCAGCAATTTGTCCGGCACGTAAATGATTTTGACGATGTGCTTGCTGTCGAGGTGAGCCGCTATGGCCGCATCGGCTTTGGCCAGGTTGACGATTTCGTCTTGGCCGATTCCCATCGCGACCTTCAGCTTGCTGCGTAGCTTGCCGTTGATCTGCACGGGCACCTCGACGTCGTCATCCTTCGCAAGTTCAGCGTTAGCAGCAGGCCAGCTCACCGTCCACAGCCCGTTCGAATGGCCGAGGATCTCCCAGATCTCTTCCGCGATGTGCGGAGTCATAGGAGCCAGCATTAGCGTCAGCAGTTCCAGCACTTCCTTCTGCACTTCCCCGCGGACGCCTTCGCCCAGCGGTTCGCACGCGTAAATTTCGTTGGTCAACTCCATGATGAGCGCGATCGCCGAATTAAAGTGCCAGCGCGTCTCGAAGTCCGAAGTGACTCTCTGCAGCGTCTGATGCGCTTTGCGTAAGAGCTTCTTTTCTTTTTCAGTAGCACCCGGGGCGCTGCCCGCCTCTGCCTTCACCGTTCTGACCGCGTCCGCATGCTTCTCAATCAGCCGGTAAACGCGGTTAAGGAACCGCCATGCTCCATCAATGCTTTCCTCGCTCCACTCTAAATCTTTCTCTGGCGGCGCCGCGAAAAGCGTATACAGCCGGCCGGTGTCCGCACCGTATTTGTCAGCCATTTCGTGCGCGCCCACCACGTTGCCCTTGGACTTCGACATTGCCGTCCCGCCCTTGAGCACCATTCCCTGTGTAAAGAGCCGCGTAATCGGCTCGCCGTGTTTCACAAGCCCCAGATCGCGCATCACCTTGCACCAAAAACGCGAATAGAGAAGGTGCAGGATCGCGTGCGTAATTCCGCCGATGTACTGGTCAATCGGAAACCAGTATCCAACCTTCGTCGAATCGTACGGGGCCTGGTCATTGTGCGGATCGCAGTAGCGGTAGAAATACCACGATGAGTCTACGAACGTGTCCATCGTGTCCGTTTCGCGCCGCGCCGGTCCGCCGCACTTCGGACACTTAGCATTTACAAATTCCGGCGTCGTGGCTAGCGGTGAAGCGCCTTCCCCGGTCAGCTTCACATCCGCCGGCAGCACCACCGGCAACTGATCATCCGGCACCGGCACCATTCCGTGCTTCTCGCAATAAACCACCGGAATCGGCGTGCCCCAATACCGCTGCCGCGAAATCAGCCAGTCGCGCAGCTTGAAGATGATCGTGCCTTTTCCAAAGCCCTGGGCCTCGGCATCAGCCGTCATCTTTTCGATCGCGTCGTCAGGCGCAAGACCGTTATACGGCCCTGAATTGACCAGCTTCGCGCCGCCCTGTTCCTCGAATGGAGCCGTTATCGTGGCCCCATCCAGCGGCTCGCCATTCACAGGCTGAATCACCACGCGCACCGGCAGGTCGTACTTGCGGCAAAATTCGAAGTCGCGCTGGTCATGCGCAGGCACGGCCATGATCGCGCCCGTGCCGTAGCCCATCAAAACAAAGTTCCCCACCCAAATCGGCAGCTTCTCTCCACTGAACGGATTCACAGCGTAGCGGCCGGTAAAGAATCCGACTTTTTCCATCGTGGCTAAGTCGGCGGTTTTTACCGAAGTCTGCCGCATTTGCGTCAGCAACCCCTCGGCATTGCCCTTCTCGGGAGAGTTCGCAAGGAGCGGTCCTACCAGCGGATGCGCCGGCGCCAAAATCATCGCGCTCGCGCCGTAGATGGTGTCGATGCGGGTAGTGAAAATTTCAATGTTCTCGCCGCTGCCGGAATCCGCCACCGCAAACTTCACATTCGCTCCGGTCGACTTGCCGATCCACTCGCGCTGCATCGCGATGACGCGCTCAGGCCAGCCCTCTTCCAGCAGTTTGAAATCTTCCAGAAATTGTTCGGAGTAAGCCGTTGTTCGCAGGAACCATTGCTCCAGATCGCGCGTCTCCACCAGCGTATCTTCGTGCCGCCAGCAATAGCCCTTAATGACCTGCTCGTTGGCCAGCACCGTACAGCACTTGGAACACCAGTTCACCGGCGCTTTCTTGCGAAACGCCAGTCCCTTTTCCAGCATCCTCAGGAAAAACCACTGATTCCAGCGGTAGTATTCCGGCTCACACGTAGAAATCTCCCGCCGCCAGTCGTAGCTGAAGCCAAACCGCCGCAGCGTCCGCTGAAACTCCGCAATGTTGGTATTTGTCCAAACGCGTGGATGGGTGTGGTTCTTGATCGCCGCATTTTCCGCCGGCAAGCCAAACGCGTCCCACCCCATCGGATGCAACACATTGAACCCGCGCATTCGTTTCACACGGGCGACGACGTCGCCAATCGTGTAGTTGCGCATGTGCCCCATGTGCAGTGTTCCGCTGGGGTAGGGCAGCATTTCCAGAACGTAATATTTGGGTTTACTCGGGTCGGCTTCGCACTCAAAAACGCGCGCTTGTTCCCAGCGCTTCTGCCACTTGGCTTCGATCTTTTGCGGTTCGTATCCTGCCTTGGGAGTCTCCGCCACTCGTCTTATCCCTTTTTCGCGTTCCGGATGCCCTTTGCCGCTGTTTTCCGCGCGGCCGCACTCGCCACTTTCCTGGCCGCCTTCTTCTGCGCCAACAATTTCTTCTTCAGGGCGGCCGTTAACATCGAATAACCTCTTTCGGCCGCGGGGCCTTCGACGCCCGATAGTTCCCACAGCTTCGCAACGTTGCGCCGGTCATCTCCCGGATCTTCAATCGGCGTCTCCAGCAAGAACACCCGCCCGGGCAGGCCCGTCGCCGGATCGCATCCCAATTTCGGATGCTTCAGAATGCGTGCAAACGCCTCTGACTTGATCTTGCCTTCGCCGATGTGAGCATGGCGATCCACGCGACCGCCCAAGGGAATCTTCGAATCGTTCACATGAAATACGAAAACGTTTTCGAGCCCGATGGTCTCTTCAATTCTCGCAATGGTCCTTTCCAGACCGGCTTCGTTCGAAATATCGTACCCGGCGGCAAACAAATGCGCCGTATCCAAGCAAGCCCCGACCGCCAACCCGCTCAGCCCATGTACGATCGCGCCGACCTCTTCCAGCCGCGAGCCCACAGCCGAACCCATTCCCGCCGTGTTCTCGATCAGAATCCGCAAATTACCCATCTGCGCCCGCTTGCAAGCCTGCTTGATGCTTTCAATGATCGTGCGAACCGCTTGTTCAATCTTCGCTTCCCCACGCGCGCCCGGATGCACCACCAGAAAATCCGCTCCCAATGCGATGGAGCGCACAATTTCATCGTGAAACGCCTGGATCGAACGCGTCCGCAACATCGGTTGCGTGGCCGCGAGGTTGATCAAATAATTCGCGTGGACCGCCAGCGGTCCGAGCCCCAGTTCTTCGCGCCGCGCTCGAAACGCGGCCGCGTCTGCATCGGGAATGCGCGCCGGACCGCCCTGCCACATCCGCGGGCTCGCCGAAAAAATCTGCAGCGCATTGCAGCCCAGCTTTCGCGCCGACTCCAGAGCGTTCAGATAGCTTCCGGCTATAGACGTATGAATGCCAATGCGCAGGCTGCCATCCAGCCACGCCGGTGGCAGCGGTTCAGGCTCAGGTTCCGGGCGGTATTCGTCTTCCGGGTCAAACTGTGTATCTAGAATTATGGCTTCTTCTGGCATGCTCTCTCGGAAATTGCTGGGCGTATTAAACTCATTATTCTACCACACCGTCCAATTGTGCACGCGGCCCTCCGTGGATCCACGCAATACGCTGTTTAGAGGCTTCCGAGATGCCTGCCGACAGTACCAGCCATGTAGGTACTGGCTAATTCAATTACTTCCTTCCGTGCAGCAGCCGGGTTTTGTGCTTTCTGGCGCGAGGTATCTTCCCTGCGCATCCACGGAACCGCCAGCGTTGTAGCGATCGTGGTGGCGCACCCAATCGGTGAGATTACCGCGGCCGGTTTCGTTGCGGCCGTGGGGTGTCAGATCGAGATACAGGTAGGCGCCGACGAGAAGTTCATCGCCGCGGCCGAAGGTCGAGTAGGTATGGAAGAGGCGTCCATTCGAGTCATTGTAGAAGACGCTTATGCCGGCGCGTTCTTCGCTCACGGCTTCGCGCACTTCGAAATTGTGATAGACCTTGCCGCTGGCGAGTTCTTCTGGGCGGAAGGAGACGTGGTAGTCGTAATTGAAGTCGCTGGCGTAAGAGGAAATCCAGCGAAACTCCCAGCCCATCCGTTTCTGAAACGCCGCGATCTCGGGATATGGCGCGCGGGAAATGGCGACAAACGAAACATCGTGCTGCTCGAGGTGCATGCGCGCGCCGTCGACATGATCGGCGAAGAACGAGCAGCCCACGCAGCCTTCGCGCCAGCCAGGGCCGAACATGAAGTGGCGGACGATGAGTTGGCTGCGGTTTTGAAACAGGTCAGCGAGTTTGAGATTGCCGTCGGGCCCGTCGAACACGTACTCCTTTTCGACTTTGACCCAAGGCAAAGCGCGGCGGGCGGCGGCAACTCTGTCGTATTCGCGGGTGAGTTGCTTTTCGCGCGCGAGCAGTTGCTGGCGAGCTGCGAGCCACTCGGAGCGCGAGACGACTTTGGGAATTACTGAAAAGCTTGAAGTCATGCGTTTTTCTCCTTGAATGAAACCGCAAATCTTTGCGGCGCCCTGATCTTAGCCAGCACGCTGCCAAGCAAGCCCCGCAGGCCAAGAATCAATCCGCCGCCGGATAGCGCGCCTGCCAGAATCGGCATCGTCGGAATGCAAGATGGGCACATTTTCTGCCTCCTGTGCGATAGTCGAAGCGGATTGCCGAAATTCGACAGCACCGCAGAAAACTTTCCAGGACGAATGGTAGATGGCAGCGCGTGGGCGTCTTACTGCAGCATGGCGGCGCTAAGTTGCGAAAAAAGCGAGGCTTACAAACTACGGAGTACCTGTCGAATTCCTAGGGCTGCGAACGACTATCCGGTAGAAGTACCACCGTCCGGTTTTGAGGAGGAACGGAATGAAGTATCTGTGCATTGTCTATACGGAGGAAGCCAAGCTGGCGGCGCTGTCCGACAAAGAGTTCGAGCAGCTGGACGCGGATTCGCTGGCGTACGACAAAGAGATGCGCGAGGCTGGACATTTCTTGGCGGCCGAGGCTTTGCAGTCGGTGCAAACGGCAACCACGCTGCGCGTGCGCCAGAACAAATTGTCGGCGACCGACGGCCCGTTCGCGGAGACGAAGGAACAGCTCTGCGGGTTCGTGCTGATGCAAGCGGAAGATTTGAACGAGGCGATCCGCGTGGCGTCCAAGATTCCATCGGCGCGCGTGGGCAGCGTTGAAGTGCGCCCGGTGCGCCAACTGGCCGAAAAGGAGCCGTGGGACAAGCGGGGATGACGGACGCGGGCAACACAATTTCCGAAAAGGTCGAGGAGATTTACCGGACAGAGTCGCGGCGGATTCTGGCCACGCTGATCCGCCTGCTAGGCGACTTCGATCTGGCCGAGGAGGCGGTGCAGAACGCGTTCGCGGCCGCCGTTGTCGCGTGGCCGCGCGACGGGGTGCCGGACAATCCGCGAGCGTGGCTGGTGTCCGCCGGCCGATTTAAGGCAGTGGACACCTTGCGGCGGCGCGCGAGGTTTGCTGCCGTGCAGAACGAGCTTGGCAAATCGCTAGAGACCACGATAGAGGAAACGGCGCAAGCTCCGGAGCTGGAGGACGACCGGCTGCGACTGATCTTAGTCTGCTGCCATCCGGCGCTGCCGCCGGATGCGCAGATCGCGTTGACGCTGCGCGAAGTGTGCGGGCTGACTACAGAAGAGATTGCGCGCGCGTTTCTGACCACGGCGCCTACCGTGGCGCAACGAATCGTGCGCGCGAAGAACAAGATTCGTGACGCCAAGATTCCGTACGAAGTGCCAGAATTGGCCGAACTGCACGACCGGCTGGAGATCGTGCTGCATGTGATCTATCTCATTTTCAATGAAGGGTATTCGGCGTCGTCAGGTGAAAGTCTGACCAAAAGCAAGTTGACTCAGGAGGCGATCCGGCTCACCCGGCTGCTGATCGCTCTGCTACCTAAGCCCGATTCGGAGGCGACGGGATTGCTCGCGTTAATGCTTCTGCAGGAATCGCGGCGGGCGGCGCGGGCTTCGGCAGGCGGCGAAGTTGTTCTTCTCGAGGATCAAGATCGATCACGGTGGAACCGCGAACAGATCGCGGAGGGAGTTGCCTTCGTGCGGAAGGCGCTCGCGACGCGGAATGTGGGCGCATATACATTGCAGGCGGCGATTGCAGCGATTCATGCTGAAGCGCCGAGCAGTGCGGCAACGGACTGGAACGAGATTGTTGGGCTTTACGATCTGCTGAAACGGGTTGATCCCTCGCCCGTGGTGGAACTGAACCGAGCCGTTGCCGTTGCTATGCGTGATGGCGATGCCGAGGGCCTGCGCCTGATGGACGAGTTGCTGGCGGCAGGCGAACTGCAGAATTATTCGTTCGCGCATGCCGGACGAGCGGAATTGTGCCGGCGACTCGGACGAAACGACGAGGCGCGCGAGTCGTATCTGCGGGCATTGGACCTGATGGAGCAGGAACCAGAGCGGAGATTCATGCAGAGGAGATTGCGGGAGCTGGACGCCGGAGATTCATCACGTCAGGCGTAATTGCCAGCCGTCAAACCGGCCGAACCAGCCCTTGTTTCGTGGCGAGCGTGTTGCGAACCAGCAGCAAAACCACAAACATGCCGAGCAGCGGAACCAACCCTGCGACGATGATAATTTTGTCGAAGGAATGGCCTGCGCTGGCGCGACTGGAATCGGAGAAATATCCGATCAGCTTGAACGCGATGATGGTACCGATTCCGGCACCCGTACCGCTGAAGCCGAAAACGGAAGCGACCGATCCACCTGTGAACAGGTCCGAAGGCAGGACGTTGGCAATGGTAGAAAAGGCGGCGTAGCAAAACGTCGCAAGACCGAAGAGCGCTGCGATGGCAATGAGATTCGCGGTAAAAATCGTCGGGATCAGCAGCATCACGCCCACTCCGCCGAAGATGACCACGGCTTTGCGTGCCGCGCCGAGAGACCATCCGCGTTTGATGAGATAGCCGGAAGCCCATCCGCCGAAAAAATTGCCCAAGTCCGCACCGATAAAAGGCACCCAGAAGGCGATGAGGCCCGTTTTGACGGGGATGCCCTTGGCAATGAGATACAGCGGAAACCAGTCGGCGATGAAAAACCAGACCGGGTCGGTAAGGGTCTTGGCGGCGATGGCGCCCCAGGTTTGCGGGAGCTTCAAGAGCGCGCCCCAGGATAGACGCCGTTCGGCGGGTGTCTGCGCTTCGGCAGCGTCGGCAAGAATCATCTCGCGTTCGGCGGGCGAGATGCGCGGGTGTTCGGCAGGTAGGTAATAGCTCCGCCGCCAGACGAAGAGCCAAACGAACCCCAGCAGACCGGGAATGACGAATGCAGGACGCCAGCCCCAGCGGTAATAAAGCGGGAGAATGATGAACGGCGCGATGGCTCCTCCTATGGAGGAGCCACTATCGAAAAGCGCCGCGGCCAGCCCGCGTTCACGCTTCGGAAACCATTCGGAGACGGCTTTTGCGGCGCCGGGCCAGTTGGCGGATTCACCAAGCCCAAGCAGAAAACGAAAAGCGGCGAAACTGCGGAAGCCTGTGGCGAGGGAAGTCGCCATGGAGACGATGGAGTAAAACAGGACGGAGATGCTGAGGCCGCGGCGCGTGCCAACCTGGTCTATGGCCCGGCCGCAGATGGTTTGGCCGATGGAATACGCAATGCGAAAGCTGATGAGCAGGTTCGCGTAGTCGGTGTGGGTCCAGTGATGCTGCTGGGTGAGAAACGGAGAAAGAAGGGCGAGAGTCTGGCGGTCAATGTAGTTGACAACAGTGGAGGCAAAAAGCAAGACGCCGATCCACCAGCGGAGGTTGCGAATGTAGCGCGGCCCGGTTGTCGGTGATGCGGACATTTACGTGGGCAGCGTGGCGCCGAACTGTGCGGCCGTTTGCGAACTGAGTTGCGAAGCCGATCCCCGGTCCAAGTACACCGTGACGTGCAGGTGCTTGCGCAGTGCGGACGCAGGTGCCTGTGGAGAAATGGCGCCTTCGAAACAGGCTTTGACCGCGGCGGCTTTGCGTCCTTCCGGCACCACGGCCACGATTTCTTTCGCTCGCAAAATCTGGCGGACAGACATGGAAATGGCTTTGGCCGGGACGTCTTCGAGGTTGGCGAACCAGCTCTCGTTGACTTGCTGCTGGCGGCAAGCTTGATCGAGGGTGACAACCACATACGGCTCGTCGGTTTCGAAATCGGCCGGCGGATCGTTAAAGGCAAGGTGGCCGTTTTCGCCGATACCGACGAAGGTCAGGTCAATCGGAGCGGACAGGAGTTCGCGACCGACTTCTTTGGCGACAGCTTCTGGGTTGGATTCACCGTTAAGCGGATGAAATCGCTGGATGCCAGCCTTGTGCACGAGTCGTTCGTAGAGATATTTGCGAAAGCTGGCGGGGTGTGTGACCGGTAGGCCGACGTACTCGTCGAGATGAAAGACGTCGAGTCTGGACCATTCGATGTCCGGCGCGGAAGTGAGCGCTTCGAGAAATTCCAACTGCGACGCGCCCGTGGCGGCAACGACACGAACGGTTGTTTTTTCGCGTAACAGTGAGCGAAGAGAGCGCGCCGCGTGTGCGGCGGCGGCACGGCTCAGTGAACTCTTGTCCGGGAGAATCTTGATTTGCAATGCGAGGCTCCTCTTTTGCCACCGCTATGAAGCTGATTTTAGTTCGACCCGTTTACCCGACGCACACGCCGCGTAGATTGCTTCGACAAGAGCGACACTTCGCCGGGCTTCGGCACCGGAACAACGCGGCGTGCTGTTGTTGTGAATCGCTTGGATAAAGTCTTCCAGAACTGCACGGTGACCGCGGACGTCGCTGACGGTTGCCGACGATGCACTGGCGTTCTGATCGTCGCCGGTACTGCGGAAGTCTGCCGGCGGATTGCGTAAATCTGCAGCGAGCAAGCGGTCGTGTTCAATAATGACGGTGCCTTCCGAGCCCGTGAGTTCGACTCGGCGCGGATAACCCGGATAGACAGACGTAGTGGCTTGCAGGATGCCGATGGCGCCGTTCACAAATTCGAGCGTCGCGACCAGCGTATCTTCGGCTTCGATTTTGTGTAGTGCCGTCCTGCGTACGGCCTGAACGGCGGCTACGTCCCCGAAAATCCACAGCAACAGGTCGGCAGTGTGAATGCCCTGGTTGATCAAAGCGCCGCCGCCATCTAGCGCGAGCGTGCCGCGCCAGCGCGAGGCAGCGTAATAGCTTTCGGGCCGGAACCACTTCACGCGCGCGTCGGCGATGCTTGGTTTTCCAAGCAAGCCGATTTCAACCCACTTCTTCACACGGACCAGGTCCGTCTTGAAGCGGTCCTGAAAAAAAACGCCGAGCTTGACTCCCGCAGCGTTTGTGGCGGCAATAAGCGCGTCGGTTCGCGCGGTGTTGATGTCTAGGGGCTTTTCGGAAAGAACGTGGAGACCCTTCTTTGCGACGGCAATTCCCTGCTCCGCGTGCAAGCCGGAGGGGCTGCCGATGGCGACAAAGTCCATTGGCCGGTGGGCAAGAAATTTCTCGAAATTTGTGTAGGGCGTCCCGCCGTGCTCAGCGGCTATTCGCGCGACTTTTTCAGCACTCGCGCCATAGACAGCGGCAATACTGACGCCGGGAATTTCGCGAGCCGCTCGCGCGTGCGTCTGCGAAATATTTCCGCCGCCGATGATTCCAACATGCATGCTCATGCCCGAAAGGCCGTTGCCAGAAAGTTGCGTCGCATGGTATGCGACGCAAGGCAAACCGTCAATCTAAGCCGAATTGGCGCTAGCTCGCGCCTTCAGCAGAATTGGCGGCGGTGCGCTAAGATGGCCGTGGCGAGAGGGTGCGATGAGTACGACGGTAACGAACGGCGAACCGGCCAAGACGCTTTCGCGAGGACCGTTCCGCGCGCCTCGCGGGACGACGATTTCCTGCAAAGGTTGGCAGCAGGAAGCGGCGTTGCGCATGCTGATGAACAACCTCGATCCCGAGGTTGCGGAAAAGCCCGAAGACCTGGTGGTGTATGGCGGCACCGGCAAGGCCGCGCGGAACTGGGAAAGCTTTCACGCCATCCTGAGTTCGCTACGTGGTTTGGCGAACGACGAAACGTTACTCGTGCAATCCGGCAAGCCAGTAGGGATTTTTCGCACGCATGAATATGCGCCACGCGTGTTGCTGTGCAACTCAAACTTGGTCGGCCATTGGAGCAACTGGGACCAGTTCCACGAACTCGACCGCGCCGGCCTAATGATGTATGGCCAGATGACCGCGGGAAGCTGGATCTACATCGGCACACAAGGCATTTTGCAGGGAACGTTCGAAACGTTCGCGGCAGCAGCAGCAAAACATTTTGGCGGCGACCTCCATGGCAAGCTGGTCGTAACCGGCGGCGTTGGCGGCATGGGCGGCGCTCAGCCGCTGGCTGCAACCATGAATGGCGCGGCATTTCTTGGCATTGATGTTGATCCCGAGCGCATCAAAAAACGCTTGAAGACCGGCTACATCGACGTGATGGTAACCAGCCTGGATGAAGCGCTGCGCATTCTGAAGAACGCAGTTCGCAAAGGCGAAGCGACCTCAGTTGGCCTGGTGGGAAATTGCGCCGACCTGATTCCCGAACTCGCGAAACGCGGCGTTGTGCCGGATCTACTGACCGACCAGACCAGCGCGCACGATCCAATCGGCGGCTATGTTCCGAATGGGATGACTCTCGAAGCGGCTCTGGAACTCCGCAAGAAAGACCGTGACGAATACAAGAAGCGCTCGCTGCAGGCGATGGCCAAGCACGTTCAGGGCATGCTCGACCTGCAGAGTCTCGGCGCCGTTACATTCGACTACGGCAACAACATTCGAACATTCGCATACCAGCAAGGCGTGAAAGACGCGTACAACTTCCCCGGATTCGTGCCGGCCTACATTCGGCCACTATTTTGCGAAGGCAAAGGACCATTCCGCTGGGCGGCGCTATCAGGTGAACCATCGGATATCGCCCGCACGGACCAGCTTGTGCTGGAGCTCTTTCCACAAAACGAACATTTGCGCCGCTGGATCACGTTGGCGCAAAAGCGCGTGAAATTCCAGGGGCTGCCATCGCGTATTTGTTGGTTGGGATACGGAGAGCGCGACAAATTTGGCTTGGCTTTGAACCAACTTGTGGCAAAAGGGGAGCTGAAGGCGTCGGTTGTCATGGGCCGCGACCATCTCGACTGCGGCTCGGTGGCTTCGCCGTATCGCGAAACGGAGTCCATGCGGGACGGCTCCGACGCGGTTGCCGACTGGCCACTTTTGAATGCGCTGGTCAACACGGCGAGCGGTGCATCGTGGGTTTCGATCCACAACGGAGGCGGCGTCGGAATTGGATATTCGCAGCACGCCGGCCAGGTCACGGTTGCGGATGGAACCAAGGAGATGGCGTCGCGCATCGAACGGGTATTGACGAACGATCCGGGCATGGGAGTCATCCGCCATGCGGACGCCGGCTACCCGGAAGCGATCGCGTTTGCGAAGGAAAAAGGCGTCAAGGTGCCGATGGGCCAGTAAGGATTTTTGCCGGGGGAGATTTCGCCACACCGCTTCATGAAACAGTTTGCATCAAACAGTTTAGGAGACCTGAATGTACGTAGTCTTGGGAGCTTCCGGCAATACCGGATCGGTTGTTGCACGAAAGCTGCTGGAGAACGGCGAGAAAGTCCGCGCTGTGGGGCGCGACGCGTCAAAACTCAGCGCCTTGGCGCGCTTGGGTGCGGACATTGAGCCGGTAGATTTGAACGACTCGGCCGCGCTGACAAATGTATTTGCGGGCGCAAAGGGCGCGTACCTGCTCATCCCGCCGCAAATTCACGCGGAAGATTTCATCACCGCGGCGGGTGCCATCAGCACTTCGATCGCGAATGCAGTAAAGGATTCGGGCGTCTCCCACGTCGTCGTGTTGAGCAGTATCGGTGCGCAGCATCCAGAACGTACGGGGCCGATTGTCACGCTTCATCGCTTGGAAGAAAAACTCAAACAGATACCGCAGCTTTCGGCTCTCTTTCTCCGGCCGGCCTACTTCATGGAAAACTTCATGATGATGATCCCTCTGGTGCAGGCAATGGGATTTTTCGCTGGCGGCATTCGCGGCGACTTGAAAATGCCGATGATCGCCACGCGAGATATCGGGGGATACGCGGCGGACCGCCTCGCCGCGCTCGACTTTGACGGATGCTCGACGCGCGAAATGCTGGGGCAACGCGACGTTTCTCACGATGAAGCGGCCGCGGCCATCGGCGCCGCAATAGGGAAACCGAAGCTCGCGTACCAGAAATTTCCAGCGTTCCTCGTTGAACAAGGCATCAAACAGCTCGGCGTTCCCAAAAAGACCGCCAGCCTGATGACCGAAATGCATGAAGCGGGCAACGAGGGGCTGCTCAATCCGCAGGAACCGCGTTGCGAGCAAAACACGACGCCGACCTCCGTCGAAACGTTTGCGCAGGAAGTGTTCGCGCCCGCGTATCAAGCGAAAGCCGCAACTGCTTAGAGCGTGCTGGCGACTTCAAGCATAATAGTCGGTCTGTGAACAATTCCCTTCTGATTCGCGGAGCTTCACAGATCGTAACCGTGGCCGGGCACGGTCCGCGCCGTGGCAAAGCTCTTGCTGACGTCGGTGTTCTCCGCGACGGGGCGATTTTGCTCCGAGACGGCGTGATTTCTGCCATTGGACCCGTCGCGAAGATAGAAAAGCTGAAGGAAAGCAAATCAGCCGAGCTATTGGACCTCGACGG
>Ga0075434_100003040_pt1 | contig 14917 bp, 12 predicted proteins | sample RhiMethybrSRZTD3_FD_75298 | JGI IMG/M metagenome (GOLD analysis project Ga0075434, IMG submission 75298) | Populus rhizosphere microbial communities from Tennessee, USA - Rhizosphere MetaG P. TD hybrid SRZTD3 | ecosystem: Host-associated > Plants > Roots > Rhizosphere > Soil | place: USA... | reverse complement strand
GTTGTCGGCAATTACGACGGTTTTCCTGTGTTTGCGCGGCGCGATACCTCCGAGCAGGTGATCTACGTGCCGACGCGCGAAGGGCTGGTCGCGCCGTACCGCCTAAAGCAATAGCGACGGAAGAACGATTGGCGCGAGCACCGCGGCATCGCGGCGATCGCCCTCGTAGAAGACTCGTTCGAGGAAGAGACCGGAGGCAGGCGCTGTCAACCGCGCCGGCATCTCCGATCGTTCGGCGAGCATTGCCGCCGCTGCCGCGACGGCGAGGCCGCCGCGTCCAACTTCCACCAGGACCCCGACGAGGCGTCTCACCATCTTCCAGATGAAATGCGACCCTTCCACGTGAATGAGAATCAGATCGCCGTCTTCGTGGATGTCGAGCGCATCGACAAGGACCTGCGTTGACTTCTCCTCGGGATCATCGTCAGAGAAAGACTGAAAGTCGTGGAAGCCGACAAAATGCGCGGCAGCCGCGCGCATCCGTGTGACGTCGAGATCGTCTTTCACCCACCACACGAACGGCTTGGCGAACGCAGTACGCCGCCGGGAGACGTTGTAAATGTAGCTGCGCCCTTTCGCATCGTGGCGCGCGTGAAACTTATGGCGCACCTTCTCCGCGCGCAGGATATTGATGTCGGCCGGCAGGGCGTCGTTGATGCGCCGGCGGAGCGCGTCCGGCGCGGTCGTCGTTTCCAGATCAAGATGCGCTACCTGCGCGATGGCGTGAACGCCGGCATCGGTTCGCCCGGATCCGTAGAGCTCGAATTCACGCAGACCGCTCGCCTCGCGCACCGCACGCTCGATTTCGCCCTGGACAGTCCGAGCGTTCTTTTGAATCTGCCAGCCGCTGTACCGAGTGCCTGCGTATTCAATGGTCAACTTGAGTCGCATAAGCAAATCCCAAATCCCAAGTCCCAAGGTCCAAATCCCAACCCAACCATTCACCAGTCTTGTGAAGGTTGGGGTTTGGGATTTGGGATTTGGGGTTTGGGATTTACCAATCGGCATTATCTCTGCACGGCCGGGCCGGTGACGGTCCTTTGGACGAAACTCAACGGATGAGCGACATACGTCGACGATATGTGGCCGGTGCGGAAACGCAGCCGGACGGTTCCACGCACTTTCGCGTATGGGCGCCTGAACCTCGACAAATCGCTCTCCGGATCAAAGTTGGCGACGGAGCAGAACGCGACATCGCCCTGGAGCGCGAGGAGGACGGCTACTACTCCGTCCTCGTCGAAAGTGCCGGCCCCGGGACGCGATATCGATACGTGCTCGATGGCGATCCGCTGGCGGATCCGGCATCGCGCTATCAGCCACAAGGGCCATTCGGCCCTTCCGAGGTTGTCGATCCCTCAGTATTTCGCTGGCAACATGCAACGCCGAAGGGTGTGGAACTCGCCGGCCAGGTGATCTCGGAGATTCATATTGGTACGTTCACGCGCGAAGGGACGTGGCGGGCTGCGACCGAGAAACTCCCGCTGCTGGTGGATGCAGGAATTACGACGATCGAGCTGATGCCCGTCTCGGATTTTCCAGGACGCTTCGGCTGGGGGTACGACGGTGTCTTTCCGTACGCGCCGGCACATCAGTACGGCCAGCCCGACGACTTTCGGACGTTTGTCGACAGTGCCCATGCCCTGGGCTTGGGCGTCATTCTGGATGTTGTCTACAACCATCTGGGGCCGGACGGCTGTGTCTTCGGGCGTTACGCGAAGGCGTACTACTCGAGCAGGTACTCCAACGAATGGGGTGAGGCGCTCAATTTCGACGGCCTCGATGCGCAGCCCGTACGGGAATATTTCGCCGGCAACGCCGCCTACTGGATTGACGAGTTTCAGCTCGATGGCCTGCGCCTCGACGCCACCCAGTCGATTCACGATCGATCCTCGCGACACATCATTGCGGAGATTGGATGCCGCGCCCGGACGGCGGCTCGCGGGAAGCCGATCATCGTTGTCGCGGAGAGCGAAACGCAAACCGTGAAACTGGTGCGCCCAATCGAGTCGGGCGGCTACGGCCTCGACGCCTTGTGGAACGATGATTTTCATCACACCGCGATCGTCGCGCTGACCGGCAAGCGGGAAGCCTACTACTCGGATCACCGCGGCACTCCACAGGAACTGATATCGGCAACGCGGCACGGGTATCTGTTTCAGGGGCAGCGCTACGCGTGGCAGAAGCAGCCGCGCGGCACACGCGCCGACGGCGTACCGGCGTATGCGTTTGTCGCCTATCTCGAGAATCACGATCAGATCGCCAATTCCGGCGACGGCTCACGCGTTCGCTTTCAGACCTCGCCGGGGCGATATCGCGCGATGACCGCGCTGGTGCTGCTGATGCCCGCCACGCCGATGCTGTTTCAGGGGCAGGAATTCGGCGCGACGGCGCCGTTCCTCTATTTCGCCGATCACAACCCGGAGCTTGCGAAGGCCGTTCAGAACGGGCGCGCGGAGTTCGTCAAGCAGTTCCCGACCCTGGCATCGGACGCGGCGCAGGCATGTCTTCCGGCGCCGCACGACCCACAGACGTTCGAGCGCTGCAAGTTGAACTGGGACGAACGCGACGCACACCCAGGCTTCGTGCGGCTGCACCGCGATCTGCTTGCGCTTCGGCGCAGCGAGGCCGCATTCCGCGCGCAGGATGCCGCCATGGTCGACGGCGCCGTGCTGGGTCCGGAGCTGTTCGTGCTGCGCTACGCGACCGCGAGTCCGGAGGACGAACGGCTGCTGTTCGTGAACCTGGGAATAGATGTCGACGCCGGATCGTTCGCGGAGCCGCTCGTCGCTCCGCCGGACGGATACACATGGAGCCTCCGCTGGTCGAGCGCCGAGCCGGACTACGGCGGCTATGGGACGCCGCCAATCCTGACCGACGCAGGTTGGCGCATCCCCGCTCACGCGGCGATCGTCGTGCGGCCTGCTCCTGCCAGGAGGAAAACGTGATGCAGGCCGCGGCGACAGATCTGGTGCGAGTCATCCGGTGGGGTTCGACAGAAGAAGGCAGGCGCACGCTCGCCGAGAAAGAGTGGCTTGTCACGAACGGTCTCGGAGGATATGCATCCGGCACCCTTTCGGGCGCGCTTACGCGGCGGTATCACGCCTATCTCGTTGCGGCGCTCCCGACGCCGTTTGGCCGGACGGTCATGCTCAACTACATCTGGGAGCGCATCCGATATCCGGACGGCCGCCTCGTCTCGCTGCACAACATGATCGACACGCCTGGCGGCAGGGAGTTCGATGCGGCGCGGTGGCTCTCGTCGTTCCGGCTCGAAGCCGGGCTTCCCGTGTGGACCTTCGACGTGGAGGACACCCGCATCGAGAAGCGCGTGCTGATGCCACACCTGCAGAACACGACGCACGTGACCTATACGCTGCTGTCGAAAGAACCTGTCCGGCTCGAGCTGCGGCCGCTCGTCGCGTTCCGTCTTCACGAAGCGCCGGTCAACCATCCCGTCGCGGCGCCCTACGGGCTCTATGCGCTCGGCGACCGGTTCGAGCTTGCGCCCGGCGGCGATCTGCCGCCGCTGCGGATGTTCCTGTATGGATTGGAGAAGGCGTTCACCGTGATGCCGGAACATTTCGACAACGCGGTCTACACGCTCGAGCAGAACCGCGGCTACGAATGTTGCGGCGATCTCTGGACGCCCGGCTATTTCCGGTTCGAGCTTGCGCCCGATCGTCCGGGGACGCTCGTTGCATCGACCGAGTCATGGGAGACCATTGGCGCGCTCAATCCGACGGAGCTGCCGACCGCGGAGCAGCATCGCCGCACGCGGCTGATCTCAACGGCGCAGCGCGCCGCCATGGAGGGATTCGCCGCCGAGCTGGTCCTGGCGGCCGACCAATTCATCATCACGCCTGCGGGGCGCGGCGAGGAGGCCGCTCGTGCCCGCGCCGCGGGCGACGAAGTTCGTACCGTGATTGCCGGCTACCACTGGTTCACCGATTGGGGCCGCGACACGATGATCAGCCTTGAAGGGCTGACGCTCTGCACCGGCCGTCAACGTGAGGCGGGATACATCCTTCGCACCTTCGGACATTACGTGCGCGACGGCCTGATCCCCAACATGTTCCCGGAAGGGACGAAAGAAGGCCTGTACCACACGGCGGACGCGACGCTCTGGTTCTTCCACGCGATTCATCGGTACCTCCTTGCCACCGATGACCGCGGGACGCTGCGGCAGCTGATGCCGAAGCTCAAGTCGATATTCGAGCACCACATGAAGGGCACCCGGTTCGGCATCGGCGTCGATCCCGCGGACGGACTGCTGCGTCAGGGCGAGGAGGGATACCAGCTGACGTGGATGGATGCGAAGGTTGACGGCTGGGTTGTCACGCCGCGGCGCGGCAAGGCGGTCGAGATCAACGCGCTCTGGTACAACGCGCTGTCGCTCTTTGCGGAGTGGCTGCGTGAAGAAGGCGATCCGATGGCGCCGTCGGTAGAGGAGGCGGCGGCACGCGCGCGCGAGTCGTTCAACACACGCTTCTGGTACGAGGAAGGCGGGTACCTCTACGACGTCGTCGACGGCGAGCACGGTAACGACCCTGCGTGCCGGCCGAACCAGATCTTCGCGATCTCGCTCGATCATCCGGTGCTGGACCAATCGCGCTGGCGCTCCGTCTTCGACGTCGTTCGCGAGCGACTCGTCACGCCGGTAGGTTTGCGCTCACTCGTGCCGGGGCATCGCGACTACAAGGCGCAGTACTACGGGGATCTCCGCTCGCGCGATGCCGCGTATCACCAGGGCACCGTATGGGCGTGGCTCGTCGGTCCGTACGTCGATGCGTATCTGCGCGTCTATCCCGGCGACCTTGGCGGCGCTCGCCAATGCCTCTCCGGCTTCGAGCACCATCAGGTCGAAGCCGGCATCGGCACGATCAGCGAGATCTTCGATGCGGAAGAGCCGTTCACGGCGCGTGGATGCATCGCGCAGGCCTGGAGCGTCGCGGAAGTGCTGAGGGCGTGGCTGAAAACGGAGCCTCGGTCGGTGGTTACCGCAGCTTCATCCGCTCGAGAGCCTGTCCGAGCGCTTTGATTTCCTCTCCGTACTTCGCCCAGTCGCCTGCGCGCTGCGCCTCGATCGCGCGCTGATAGTGGGCTTGCGCCTCGTCGGCGAGCGCGGCGAGTTGCGGTGAGGTCGCAACGGCAGGCGTGGGCGGCGGCGAAGGCGCGCCCGGCTGGCTCGCCGTCGATGTAACACTCGGCTGCACGCGAGGTGGTGCCGCGCCGCCAAACAGGCGCGCGAGCGCGCCCTCGAACGTCTGTTCCATCACGATCTGGTCCTGGTAGACGATGACGACGCGTGTCAACTCGGGGATGCGCCCGCCGGAGCCGCGCAGGTACAGCGGCCGCACGTAGATGAGCGACTCTTCGATGGGGATGACCATCAGCGTTCCCCATGTGACCTGCGAACCCTGCTGGTTCCAGAGCGTGATCTGCGGCGAGATCATCTGGTCCTGGTTGATGCGGGCGACGACCTGACGTGGGCCGAAGACGACCTTCTGCTTCGGGAACTGGAAGATGCCCACCTCGCCGTAATGCCCGGCGTCGCTTCTCGCCACGAGCCACGCCGCGAGGTTGTCCTTTCGCCGCGGCGTGAACGGAAGCATCTGGATGAACTCGGCGTCTTTTTCGCCGGGCAGGCGCATGATCGTGTAGTACGGCTGCATCGCGGCCTGTGCTTCACCCATGTCGTCAATCGCCGGTACTTCCCACTGGTCTTCGCGGTTGTAGAAAACCGCCGGCTCCGTCATGTGATAGGTCGCAAATACCGCCGCCTGCAGCGCGAACATGTCCTCCGGATACCGGATGTGCGCGCGCAACGACGCCGGCATGTCCGACAACGGCTTGAACATGCCGGGGAAGACATTCGCGTACGTGGCAAGCACCGGATCTTTCGCGTCCGCGGCGTAGAACGTCGTGGTTCCGTTGTAGGCGTCGATGACGGCCTTCACGGAATTGCGGATGTAGTTCAGCCCCTGGCCCGAAGGAGTCGCGTACGGATACCGATCGCTTGTCGTGTAGGCGTCGTACATCCAGTAAAGGCGGCCTTCCGCGAGCACGAGATACGGATCGCGATCGAAGGTCAGAAACGGCGCAATCTCGTTGACGCGCTCGGCGATGTTGCGGTGGAACAGGATGCGGCTTTCACCGGTGATGTCGTCGTTGAATGCAATCTGATACGCGCCGAACCGGAGCGCGAACATGATTCGGCGTCCGAGCGACTCGAGCGCAAGTCCACCCGATCCGGCGTACTGCGTGAAGACGTTCTCGTCGCCGCGCGGATAATGGAACTCCCGCGTGCGCGTCCGAACGATGACGTAATCGTTGGAGAGCTCGCCGAAGTAGAGACTCGGCTCCTGGATGGGCAGATCCGGCGTGGTTTCCGTCGGGAGGTTCCGCACGTAGAGGACCGGCAGCCCTTCGCTGGTCACCTGGTTCACCGGCCCGAGCGTCAGGCCGTACCCGTGCGTGAAGGTCAAGCGCTCGTTGACCCACGTGCGATTCGGCAGGCTGTTCGAGTTCAGCTCGCGTGCCGAGAGCATGACCTGCTGCGCCCGCCCGTTGAGCATGTAACGGTCGTTGTCCACCGACACGAAGTCGTAGTAGGTGCGAATCTCCTGGAGCTGACCGAATGTATCGAGCAGCGGCTGGCGATCCCACAGGCGGACATTCTGCAGCGTTGTCGCGTTGCGCGCGATGTCGTCACGCGTGAGGGTTGCGTCGCCGGTGAGCGCGTGTTCCTCGACGTGATCGAGGCCGAACGCGCGCCGCGTCGCGTCGATGTTGTGCCTGATGAAGGGCGATTCACGCGCCTGCTCGTTGGGTGTGACGACGAACCGCTGCAGGAGCGTGGCGTAGCCTTCGCCGCCGACGCTGACGATCAAATAGAGCGCGATGGCCACGGGAATCGGCCAGTTGCGTCGGCCGATCGCGTGCAGCACCGCGAGACCCGCGCCCAGGAGGGATACCACGGTCAGCCCAAGCGCGACCGGCAGCCGCGCGTTGACGTCCGCGTACGACGCGCCATAGATGATGCCTGCGGGATGGATCAGCAGCTCGAACCTCCCGAGCCATGCTCCGGCCGCCAGCAGGACAAAGAACACGGCCACCAGCAGCGAAATGTGCCGTCGCACGTTGGGCGTCATCGACAACAACGACGACGGCCGCGAGATCAAGCTGCCTGACACGAGGTAGAGCGCGCCGGCTCCAAGCGCCGCGGTCACGACCAGCGTTTGTGCGATCCCACGAATCAACTGCAGGAATGGAATGGTGAAGACGTAGAACGACACGTCGCGGCCAAGGATCGGATCCTGCTGGCCGAACGGCGCGGCGTTCTGCCACGTCACCCAGGTTTCCCACTGCGATGACACATAGAGCCCGATCAGGGCCGCGAGGACCATGGCGATCGCCGAGGCGATCGTGCGCAGCTGTTGTCGTCCGGGCAGCGCCACTTCCATCCCCTGCTGCGTCGTAAAGATCGGCCGCCCTTCCCCGAACGATCCGACCGCCAGCCGCAGGTTGACGACGAGCCACACAACGGAGATGACGAAGGTGATTGTAAAGAGCGACGCCTCGCTCCGGACGATGGTCGAGAAGACCTGCTGATAGCCGACCTCGCCGAACCAGAGCCAATCGGTGTAGAAGCGCAGGAGCGAGGGCCCACCGAAGAAGAGCAGCGCGAGCCCGATGAGAACGATGTTGCGAAGTGGATGTCGCACGTTACGCGTCCGAAGCGGGGTCCCCAGCGCGCCGGGGTGCATATTGCGCGCTCGCGTTCGTCAGGTCGGTGCGGATGTCCGCCGCAAGCGCGGCCGGGGCCAGCACGCGCGCCGACGGCCCCCATCCGAGAATCCAGCTGCGGAGTGCGAGGTCGTTGCAGACGTCGAGCGCGAGGACGACGCCGCCATCGGCCGCATCGCGGAGCGACTGTGACGGATGCCAGACGCGCGCGCGCACGTACGGCGCGACGCGTTTGTCGAAGACGATCTCCACGTGTGACGGCGGCCCGGTGTTGACACCGAGCGAATTGCCGAACACATCATCCGGGATCGTCCGCGTCGGCGTGAACGTCTGCTTGTCGAGAGAGACAGACGCAATGCGATCCACGGCGAAGGTGCGCACGTCCTTGTAGTCTGGCACGTACGCCAGAAGATACAACCCGCCCTGGGCGAACGCCAGCCGATACGGGTGGACCGTGTAATCCTTCATGCGCCCGCTCGAAACCGAGTTGTACTTCATGTGGGCGACGCGGTAGTGAAGCGTCGCCTCGAGCAGACGCGCGACAAGATCGGGCGAGGAACCGCCGCCGCGGGCGCGTGGCCCGGGCTTGGCGGCCAGAACATGCGGGAGCCGATCGAGGAACTGGCGCATGCGCGGCGAGAGCATCTTCTCCAGACGCGTGAAAGCCAGCGTGAGATCCCGCTGAAATGGCGTGCCGGCGACCGCTTCGAGCATGTTGCGGCTCAAGTACAGCGCGCAGAGCTCCGCAAGCGTGAATCCAGTCTCGAGCCCCTTCAGCACCTGACCGTCGAGCCGCCATCGAGCCCTGCCATCATCGTCACGCTCGTCGTACAGCGGAAAACCCGCCTCCTGCAGCGCGGCGAGATCACGGCGGATGGTTCGCGTCGTGACGTCGAGATCCTTTGACAGCGCGTCGATGGTGGCGCCGTGCCTGGACGATTCGAGCGCGTGGAGCACCTTCCACTGACGGATGACTTCCTGATTGCGGGGCACGACAACTCATCCTAATCGAACTAGACCTTGCCTTTGGCTCTCCGGATTTCGCGGCGGCGGCGCCGGTCGGGTGTGCCGGCTGCCTGTGTGGCGGCGCGATAGACGCGCTCCATCCGTCGCATCTCGATTTCCTCCGCGGTGGGTTTCGGCGTGACGTCGTCGTATAGCACGCGCGCCTCGGCCTTCTTCACATGCTCATCGAGGACGATGCGGACGATGATGTCCTGATGACGGCCGAACGGGCGGCTGATGCGGATGCGATCGCCTTCGCGGACGGCGCGGTGTGGCTTCGCGTGGTCGCCGTTGACCTCGATCTTGCCGCCCTCGCACGCGCGCTTGGCTTCAGAGCGCGTCTTGAAGAGGCAGGCGACGTCCAGCCAGACGTCCAGGCGAACGGCGTCGCTCACATGAGGACGTCGATCTTCGCCTTCGCCTTCAGCGCATTGACGAACAACTCCGTCTGCGCGTGACGGTTCTGCTCGGTCAGATACTGTTCGATCTGCGCCTTGGCTTCCTCGAGCGGCACGACGCGGGAGTCCTGCTTCTCGGCGACCTTGATGATGTGATAGCCGAATTGCGTTTCCACGACTTCGCTCATCTGGCCGGGCTTGAGCGAGAAGGCGGCCTGCTCGAATTGCGGCACCATCTGGCCTTGCTCGAAAAACCCGAGGTCGCCGCCGTTGGGCGCGCTGCCGGGATCCTGTGAGTTCTCTTTGGCCGAGGCAGCGAAGTCCTTGCCAGCCTTCAGGTCCTTGAGAACGGCGTCGGCCTTCTCCTTTGCCTGCTGCTTGGCTCCGGCATCGGCGCCCTGCGGGACTTGAATCAGGATGTGGCTCGCGTGAACACGCGGCCCCTGCTGAAACTTGTCCTGATTCTTCTGGTAGAAGTCGGTGACGGCCTCGGGCTTGACGCCGATCTTCGCGGCGATCTCGCCCTCGACGAGTTTTTCAACGCTCATTTCCGCGCGCGCATCATCGCGGACGTCCTGCAGCGTCATCTTCTGCGCAGCCAGAGCCTGCTCGAACTGCTGCTGGTTGGGAAACTGCGAACGTATCTGCGCGATTTGCGCTTCGACGTCCGCATCCGGCACGACGACCTTGCGCGCCTTTGCTTCCTGCACGAGCAGCTTGTATCCAATCATGTCGTCCAGCACGCCACGGTACACGCGGTCGCGCTGATCGGCGGGAACCGCACCGCCGGCGCGTCCTTCAAGTCCCTTTACCGCGTTCTGCAGCTCGGTCGCGTTAATCGCCTCGCCGTTGACTCGCGCGACGATCTCCGGAAGCTGTGCCGGAACGGGTTTGACGGCGGGCGGAGGCAGTTCTGCCGCCGCCGGCGGCGGAGTGCTCTGAGCTCCGGGTGGGGCCGAAGCGGGTGCCGCGGCGGGCGTCGCCTGCGGTTTCGCGTTTGCCGCCGTGCTCCGCGAGCAGGCCGCCAGCATCAGGACGAAAAAGATCGAAACGGCTCGGCGCACGTGAACTCCTTGTGCTGCTCAGAGTACGTGTTGGACCGGCTCCGGTCAAACAGGGCCGGCTAATAGTCGCCGCGGTTGAAATCGGCCTGATGGCTGAGCAGCCACTGGTCACTCATTCGCGGAAGGGAAGGTTGCCGGGTGTATCGATGAATCAGCGCCACCACGGCGGCAAGGAACGCCCATCCGAGCACGGGCCCGAGGATTCGCCGGACGGGGCGATGGGGGACGGGGAAGCTTTCAACGCGCGCGGGCATGACTCACCCTCAACGGTTTCAACGACCGTACCCCGAAAAAGCGCGTGTTATACTCCGTTTTCCTGCGATCTGCGCGCGGCCGCGCGCAGAAAACTGTGCACTTATGGGAAGGCCAGGTAGCTCAGTTGGTAGAGCACATGACTGAAAATCATGGTGTCGGCGGTTCAATTCCGTCCCTGGCCACCACCTTCGAGTAGTTCCGTGAGCCGGGGCGGTTCAACCGCTCAATGCTTCAATGCAAACTGATCGGCTTGCGGATTCGACTGGCCTGGCGGATGAACGGCTCATCGCGTTCGCCCGTGTTCTGCTGAGTGTCACGTCGCTCGTTGCGATCTACATCGATCCCACTGAACCCCTACGCTTTTCCGCCACCGTTTATAGCCTGCTGCTGGCCTACGTCGCCTTCAGCATCGCCATCTCGATTGGCCTTGCAACAGCGCGCCGGCTCCCGCATTGGGCCGCGGGCCTCATCCATGTTGTCGATCTGACGTGGTTTGGCGTACTCACCTGGCTAACAGGAGCGACCAGCAGCCCGCTGACCCCGTTTGTCATCTACGTACTCGTCGCCGCTGCGTATCGCTGGGGATTCGCCGGAACGGTTGCGACGACTGCCGCTGCGTGCGCGCTCTTGTCGGCCGAAGCGGTATGGCAGGCGTCCACAGCCGGCCTCGACGTCTCGCTGCGTCTGGAACTGAACCGATTCATCGTGCGGACCTCGTACACGGCGAATGCCGGCGTCCTGCTTGCCGGCCTTGCCGCGTACCAGAAGCAGTTGCAGCTCGAATCGGCAACGGTGTCGCGCCTTCTTTCGAGGCTGGGATCGGAGACGGGCATTCACGCCGCGCTCGAATTGGCGACGCGCGATCTGCTGCAGACGTTTCGAGCGCGGGGAGTCATCGTTGCGGTGCGCGAGGCGCAGACGGGCCGAAGCTTTGTCTGGGTGCTGTCGTCGACGGATCGACACGGGCTGCGCCGGCTCCGATTGAACGCCCGCGCCGCTGACCGTTACCTGTTTGACGGCCCCGCCGCTTTCACGCTGCGGCAACGTCGAAAGGGTGTGTCCTTTGTCCGCGCGATCAACGCGACAGGCGGCGTGACGTCCAGGGCGGGGAGGTTTGAAGGACCACCGGTTCCCTTCAAGTACGCGACCGCCGCCACGATCGCCTCGTACGGACAATGGTTCGCGCGCGTGTTCCTGCTGGATCCGCCGCGGAGGCACCGCGGTGTGCGGGGTGTTCGGTTGCTGCAACGGATCGCCATCAGCGTGACGCCGGCTCTTCAGTCCATTTATCTGATCCGACGGCTGCGCTCGCGCGCCGAGGCCGCGGAGCGCGCGAGGATTGCGCGCGACCTTCACGACACCTCGATTCAGTCGCTCATCGGCGTCGAAATGGAGCTGCTCGCTTTGAGCCGTCAAGTGGGCGAGTCTACGCTCCGGACACTCATCGGCGACATCCACTCACGGCTGCGAGCGGAAATCCGCGCGCTGCGCCGCTTCGTCACGCCGCCCAACCGCTCGACGGCAGACGCCGCGCTGACGCAGCGGTTGACGGAGACGCTCGCGCAATTTCAGCTCGAGACAGGTATTCGGACGCGCTTCGTGTCGGTCGGCGCCGTCGCGGTTCCGCCACATTTCGGCAGGGAGCTGCTCCTGATCATTCGCGCCGGTTTGTCGAACGTCAAACGCCACAGCACGGCGACACGCGTGGACGTCGCACTGGAGCGCGACGGCGAGGGATGGCTGCTCGTCATGGAAGACGACGGCAGGTCGGTCGACGATCAGATGCCGCACGAGCAGTCTGCGGCAAATACTCCGTGGAGTATCCGCGAGCGCGTGAACGCCATGGGCGGTCAGCTCTTCGTCCAGCAGCGCCGCGGTCTCGGGGTTCGCCTCGAAGTCCGGCTTCCACCTCTGGTGATTCCGGCATGACGACCGCGGCGTCTATACGCGTGGTCCTCGTCGATGACCACCCGATGTTCCGCGAAGGGCTGCGAAAGCTCCTGGAAAGCGACATGGGGATGGAGGTCTGCGGAGAGGCTGGTGACATAGAAAGCGCTCTGAAAGCCGTGCGGACGCTGACCCCTGACGTTCTGCTGCTTGACATGGCCATGCCCGGCGCGTCAGGCCTCGAGGTGCTGCGTCTTCTCGACTACGAAACCACGGAGACGCGGACGCTCGTGCTGACGGCTTCTATCGCACGAGGAGAGGCTGTACAGGCGTTGCAGCTCGGCGCACGCGGCGTCGTCCTGAAAGCGGCGGCATCGCAGGTGCTCTCCGCCGCCATTCATACCGTTCTCGCCGGGCGATTCTGGATCGACTCAGACGCGTTCGCGGATGTCGAGAGCTGCCTCCGTCAATTGCTGGGACGCTCGCCACTCGGAGACGGAGGGAATGACTTCGATCTAACGGCGCGCGAACAGGAGATTCTTACGGCGCTGGTCGATGGGTCGAGCAACCGGGACATCGCCGAGCGGTTCGGCGTGAGCGAAGTCACCGTCAAGCATCACTTGAACAGCATTTTCGACAAGTGTGGGACGTCGAATCGGGTCGAACTTGTGCTGTTCGCGCTGCGCCACGGGCTGGCGCGCTTGTAGAGGCTATCCGCGGCGCCGCCACTTCACGGCAACGAGCGCAAGCTCCAGGCGATTGGACGTTCCGGTCTTCGCAAAGATACTCGTCAAATGGTGCTTGACGGTATCGGTCGTGATCGAGAGCCGTGCCGCAATCCCTTTATTTGTCTCGCCCTCGGCCAGCAGCGCGAGAATTTCCCGCTCGCGTGTGGTGAGGCTGACCTCCGGCCGGTTTTCAGAGGTCAGCGGCGCCGGAGGAGTTCCGCTCACGAGCGCGTCAACAAGGTCTCCTACCGTTTCGCGGCTGATCCACAGTTCCCCGCGGTGAACTTTCCGGATGCTCTTGAAGAGGAGTTCGGTCGGCGTGTCGGTCCGCACAACGCCGCGAGCCCCATGCTGAAATGCAGCGATGGTATTGACTTTCGCTGCGGGGCGGGCCATCACGATGGTTCGCGTCCTGAGGGCGCGTCCGCTCAGGGCGCGCAGCAGCTCGAGCCCCGAGTTATGCGAGAGCGCAGGGTCGAGCAGCATCACCTGCGGATTGAGCGAGTTTGCGAGTCTCAGCGCTTCGTCCCGGTCCGCGGCTTCGCCGATCACGAGAAAGTCCGGCTCGTGGCTCAGGCCGATTCTCAGCTCCTCGCGGGCGCGTGCGTGGCTGTCCGCGATGACGATGCTGATGGTTTCGAGATAGGGACGACTGACCGGCCCCCAGAGCGTGTCGTCCTGCGCGTGCGCGTATAACCTCACGTACTGAAGGGTAGTAGCTGAGCCTCTCGAATGTAATTACACGAAAGATCCATTCGATCGAATTGGCTATTTGACGACCATGCGGAACAGCACTTCCCGGTAGGCGGCCAATTCACATCCGAAGTCCTCGATTACGGCGTCAAAAAGCTCCCTCTCCATCAGCGGAAGCGCCGCCCGGACAGCGGCGATGGCGCCTGGCCGTCCTTCCCGATCGAAGGCGAACTTCGGGTCGCTGTTCTTGACTGTTTCGAGCTGACGTTGGAATTCCTGCTCGGTTGCGTTTCGTTCCATCGCGCCTGTTGTCCTCTGAGCCCTGCCGCGAGGTCAACAGACATCTATGTCGTGTAGTCCCGACAATCTCGTCCGTATCGTCACTTAACTCAGCCGTGGCGATGAATCGCTCAAATTGCCCGATTTCCTCTAAATTGCGATGTGGCCGAGGTCTTGCCTCTGCCGTGGCTTATGGAATTGATCAAAGGCCGGAAGGCGGGCCGCGCCGACAGGCGGATCGAGCAGGTATTCCGTGTGCCGGCGACAGAGGAAATCTGGGAAGTGGTTTGTTCGGACCAACGGGAATGCGACGAGCGGGAAGTCCAGACCGTTCCGAAGCGACCGGACTTCCCGATTGCGTCGTAGGCGCCTTCTAGACGGCGGCGGCGATTTCCGCCGTCTCCCGCAACAGTCCTAGCTCTTTCCGCACGCGATCCTCGACGGCCTGCCGCACGGACGGATTCTCCTTCAGGAACTGCTTCGCGTTTTCGCGCCCCTGCCCGAGGCGTTCACCGCCGAAGGCGAACCAGGCCCCGCTCTTTTCGACAATCCGTTTTTCGACCGCCAGATCGAGCAGGTCTCCTTCGCGGGAAATTCCTTCGCCGTACATCACGTCGAATTCCGCCTCGCGGAACGGCGGCGCCACCTTGTTCTTCACGACTTTCACGCGCGTTCGGCCGCCAATCACCTGATCGCCGTCCTTGATGCTCGCAATGCGGCGGATGTCGATACGCACCGACGCGTAGAACTTCAACGCACGACCGCCCGTCGTGGTCTCGGGATTGCCGAACATGACGCCAATCTTTTCCCGAAGCTGGTTGATGAAGATGAGCGTCGTCTTCGACTTCGACACGACGCCGGT
>Ga0075434_100003037_pt1 | contig 14924 bp, 8 predicted proteins | sample RhiMethybrSRZTD3_FD_75298 | JGI IMG/M metagenome (GOLD analysis project Ga0075434, IMG submission 75298) | Populus rhizosphere microbial communities from Tennessee, USA - Rhizosphere MetaG P. TD hybrid SRZTD3 | ecosystem: Host-associated > Plants > Roots > Rhizosphere > Soil | place: USA... | reverse complement strand
CGGCCATCGGCGCGATCGTCGTCGCGTGCGCCATTGCGGCCGCCGCGGCGGCGCAGCGCGTCCAGGTCGTGCCGAATGAGGCCGGCCGCCGCGTCGACATCACGATCGACGGCACGCCGTTCACGTCCTACATCTGGCCCACCACGCTGAAGAAACCGGTGCTGTTCCCGCTGCGGTCTGCGAAGGGCACCGTGGTCACGCGCGGGTACCCGCTCGAGCCGCGAAAGGGTGAGCGCGTCGATCACCCGCATCACGTCGGGCTCTGGATGAACCACGGCGACGTGAACGGGCTCGATTTCTGGAACAACTCCGACGACATCAAGGGCGATCGCGTCGCGCACATGGGGACGATTGCCCAGCGCCGGATCGTCGAGGCGAAAGGCGGCGCCGATCGCGGCGATCTGACCGTCGAGACCGAGTGGCTCAAGCCGGACGGCAAGGCGCTGATCAAAGAGCAGACCCACTTCGTCTTCCGCGGAACGACGGAGTCGCGGACGATCGATCGCACGACGACGCTCACGGCGCTCGGCGAGAAGGTCGTGTTCAAGGACAACAAGGAGGCGTTCTTCGGGATGCGCGTCGCGCGCGAGCTCGAGCTGCCCTACGACAAGGCCGAGGTCCTGACCGACGCGACCGGCAAGCCGACGCCGAAGCCGGTCATGGACAACACGGGAGTCGGCGGAATGTACACGAGCAGCGAAGGCAAGACGGGCGATGCCGTCTGGGGGACGCGCGGCCGGTGGATGATGCTGACCGGGACGGTGCAGAACGATCCCGTCACGATTGCGATGCTCGACAACCCTTCGAATCCGAACTTCCCCACGTTCTGGCACGCGCGCGGCTACGGCCTCTTCGCCGCGAACCCGCTCGGGGAAAAGGTGCTGCCGGAAGGGAAGAAGGATTTCGACCTGACGCTCGAGCCGGGAAAATCAGTGACGTTCCACTACCGCGTGCTGATTCTCGAGGGGAAGGCGAAGCCGGAGGACGTCGAGAACGAGTACAAGAAGTTCGCCGCCGATCGGTAGGGCGGGGTCTTCAGACCCCGCCCCACCGGCGGGAAGATTCCGCCCACCCGCAGTCAATCAGAACACGATCTTCGCCGCGAGCTGGATATCGCGCGGCAGATTGTTCTGGCTCGTAACCTTCCCGAAGTTCGCGTTGGTCGGATCCGTGTTCGCGTCGTTGAACACGACCCGGTTGAGCGCGTTCAGGAATTCGACGTTGAACTGCATGCGCACGTGTCCCTGCAGCGGCACCTGCTTGACGATCGAGATATCCCAGAGGTTCAGGAACGGGCTGCGGATACCGTCGACTCTCGACGGGAAATAGCGCATGTTGTTCGACAGCCGGATCCGCGTATCCGCGCGCTGCTTGATCGGATCGTCGACGCCGTTGGTCTGCACCGCCGCGTCGTGGAAGTAGAACCCGCTGATGTCCCACACCGGCTGATCGACGTTGTCGCTGTATTTCGCCTTCAACGAATTGACGTCGCCGCCGAAGTAGATGTTGCGGCCCTCGAAGTCGAGCGGACGGCCGCTCTGCAGCTGCCCGATCGCATTCACGCTCCAGCCGCCGATGAACGCGTTCGCGAGGCCGCCGACGCTGCCGCCGAACGCCTTCCCCCTGCCGAACGGCAGCTCGTACAGGACGCTCGCGGTCACGCGGTTCGGCACGTCGTCGCGCGCGAGGCGCTTCTGGTACGTGGTGTCGGTCGCGTTCAGCCTGAATACGCGATCGGTGAAGTGCGACCGCGTGTACGTCGCGATGATCGAGTATCCCTTCGTGAAGCGCCGCTCGAGCTTGATCTGCGCCGAATCGTACTGGCTCCTCCCATCGCTCGCGTTGCTCGGCACGCTGTTGAACTGCGGATATGGACGCAGCAGCTGCGAGCGCGCGACGTTCGCGCCAGTGAACCCGGTCGGCAGCAGGCCCACGAACGGGTTGGGCACCTGCGTCGCGAGAAAATCGATGACGGCCTGATCGCGCTGCTGACTGGTTGACAGATATTGCGCTGGAATGTTGTTCAGGTCGATGTTCGTCGTCAGATTGTAGCCGTGGCTGCCCACATAGCCGGCCTCCACCAGCCATTGTCCCGGCAGCTCGCGCTGCACGGTGACCTGATAGCGGAGCAGTTGCGCATTTTGAATATCCAGCGGCGCGAACCGGTTGAGGCTCTGGCCGAGGAACGTGTTTGCCCCGAGGGTATTCCCCGCGGGTTGAAGCACGCCGAGCGGGTATGGATTATTCAGGATCGATTGGAACGTGAGTCCGCGATCTTGCGTCGCCGTAAACGGCGTCGACTGAGAGTAGCCCATCTGGTTCGTACCGGCGATGATGAACGGCACGACGTAGACGCCGGTTCCGCCACGAAGGACGGTCTTCTCATTCAGCCTGTACGCGAAGCCAGCCCGCGGCTGGAAGTTGTTCCGGTCCGGATTCCAGAACCCCGGCTTGCTGTCGGAGGCAAACTGGACGCCGCCGCGAGCGTGCCACTGCGACGCGGGAATCAGATCGGGCCGCGCGGCATACGCAGACTCCGCTGCGCCCGTGATCGAAAGCGTCGCATTGGGATCGAACCCGCGCACGTTGCGGTTCTCCGCGTCCGTCGTCGGCGCTTCGTAGTCGTAGCGAACGCCGAGATTGAGCGTGAGGCGATCGGAAAGCTTCCAATCGTCCTGCACGAATGCCGCCTGATACCACGTGTTGTTCAGCCTCGTGCCGTTGATCTCAATCGATCCGGCCGTCGGATATCCCAACAGAAAACTGGCCACGTCCTGGAAATTCTGAGCGGCCGTGTTGTCCTGCTGGCGCGTGAACGCCGAGCCTCGAGTCGTCGTGTACTCGCCGGCCTGTCGAGCCGGGTTCGAGCTGAATTCGTGATACAGCCGGACGTCGTACCCGGCGTGCACCGAATGCCGGCCAAACAGTCGCGTATAGCTCGGCTGGAACGAGTAAATGGTGTGCTCGGTGTTCGAGCCGAGGTTGTCGCCGATCTGGTCAATCGTGTCGAAGTTGAACTGCGGAAAATAGTCCGCGTCGCGGAAGAGCGACACCACGCTCGGCGCAAACCCGAGCGAGGCGGGATCGAACAGGTTTTCGTGCTGCTTGATGTTGGGCTCTTTGAAGCGCTGCCAGCCGGCGCGGATATCCCACAGCGTGCTGGAAGACTGGGTATACGTATGGTCGACCGTGATCCCGTCGTTCTTCCTGAACAGAAAGTTGCCCCGGGGCACGATTCCGTTTACGGTTCCCAGCTCCGCGCCGCGCGATTCGCGCCGACTGTTGCGCGTGTATCTCCCGAACAGCCGCTGCTTCGAGGAAATCGAATGGTCGACGCGGAACGACTGGGAGTTGAACTTGTCGGTGCGCGGATTCTCGTAGACGAAGTTGTCCTGCAGCGACCCGTTCGGCGTCTCGTTCGGCGCGGGATAGTAACTGAGCACCTTCGCCGCGATCGGATTGATGCGGCCGGGCGGGATGATGTTGCCGACAAACGGTTGGCGCACGACGCGTGCGCCGACGGTCTCGGCGGTCAGCGGGTCGTAAATGATGATCCCCTGCGACAGCAGCTCGGAGAAATCTCCGTTGCGCATCTTCTGCGTCGGAACCGTCGTGGTAATCGGCTCAGGAAAGCGGTCGGGGAGCCATTCGAACGCGCCGAAAAAGAACGTGCGGTTCTTGAAGATCGGTCCGCCGATCGTCCCGCCGGGACGCTTGTATCCGAGCTTGGGCTTCGGCTGCTCCGATCGCTTGAGGAAGAAGTCGGTCTCAGCGAGCTTGTCGGATCGGTAATAGGTGTAGGCCGATCCCGTCAACGAGTTCGTTCCGCTCTTCAGCGTGACGTTCACGGTCGCCCCGCCCGTGTGGCCGCTGGCCGCGTCGAAGCTCGCGGTCTCGACCTTGAATTCCTGCACCGCGCCCGCCGGCGGCACGAACGCCACCCGGCGTCCGCTCGTCATGTTCGGCGATCCGTCGAGCGAGAACTCGTTGCCGCCTGGCGCGCCTGCCGTGACGATGCCGGACGTGCCGGCGTTGTCGAAGGGACGCGAGAACTTCAGGTCGCCGTTGTACGCGATGCCCGGCGCCAGTCGCGCGAGCACGAAGGGGTTGCCGTCCGACAGCGGCATCATGCTGATGCGCTTCTCGTCGATGACCTGGCCGGTCGATCCGCTCGTCGTCGTCAGCAGCGGCGTTTCCGCGGTCACCGAAACGGTTTCCTCGATGCCGCCGATCTCCATCTTCAGGTCGAGGCCCACGCGGTCGCCGATGCGTACTTCGATGCCGTCGCGGAGGAGTTTCTTGAACCCGGAGAGCTCCGCGGAGACGCGATACGTGCCAGGCGTGAGGTACAGGAGGTTGTATTCCCCCTGATTGTTTGCTGTCGTCGTCGTCTCGACGTTCGTGGCGACGTTCGTGGCGATGACCGTCACGCCCGGCAGGCTGGCGCCGGACTGATCGGTGATTCTGCCGGTGATCGCGCCCCGGAATTCCTGGGCGCTGGCCGCGGCGCACATCGCGGCGAGTAGCACGAGGCTCAGGCAGACACGCTTCATTCCATTCTCCCTTTCGATCCCCCAGATGAACGAGCCTATACTTTAACGCTAAAGTAAACGTAAATCCGTCGAACCTGCCTTTACTCCCCCGGGGAAGTGTGAAATAGTCTTTCCACGGGCAGGGGGATGATAACGCGCAGCGTGCTCGCCGTCGACCTGCAGGACGACCCCGTCCTCATCGAGCGCTACAAGGCGCACCACCGCGAAGTCTGGCCCGAAGTCCGCGCCAGCCTTCGACACGCCGGCATCGTCAACATGGACATTTACCTGCTCGGCCGACGGCTCGTGATGGTGGTCGATACCGAAGGACAGGATTACCGGCGCTGCTTCGCGACGCATGCGACCTCCCATCCGCGCGTCGTGGAATGGGAAGCGTTGATGCGATCGCTGCAGCGGCCGGCGCCCGGCGCGGCGGCAGGCGAGTGGTGGGCGGAAATGAGGCCGGTATTTTCACTCGCGGCCGACGACAATGCTGAATGCTCAATGCTGAATGCCGAAGATTCCTGACGTCTTCGGCATTGCACCGTTGGTCTTTTTCATCATTCATCATTCATCATTTTCGTCACTCATCATTGAACATCGACGCCCACATGCACTTCTGGCGTTACAGCCGCCAGGAGTACGACTGGATCGACGACACGATGCGCCCGCTGCAGCGCGATTTTCTGCCGGCGGACGCGGCAATCGCCATGCGCGATGCGGGCATCGACGCGTGCGTCGCGGTTCAGGCGCGTCAGACGCTCGAAGAGACCCGGTTCCTGCTCGAGCTCGCGGCGCAGACTTCGTTCATTGCGGGCGTCGTCGGATGGGTGGATCTGCGCGCGGCCGATCTGGACGATCGGCTCGCCGAGCTGTCGTCGCATCGCAAGCTCGTCGGCCTGCGCCACATCGTCCAGGCGGAGCCCGATGATTTCCTGCGGCGCGAGGACTTCAGCCGCGGCGTCGCGAGGCTCGAACGGTACGGCTTCGCGTACGACGTCCTTATTTACGCGCGTCAGCTGCCGGCCGCGATAGACTTTGCGGCTGCGCTTCCGGCCGAACGGCTCGTCCTCGATCATCTCGGGAAGCCGGACATCCGGGGCGGCGGGTTCGATCCCTGGCGGCGCGATCTCGATCGGCTGGCGAAGCTGCCTCACGTGCGCGCGAAGCTGTCAGGGCTCGTGACCGAAGCTGACTGGCAGGCATGGACGGTCGAGGACATCCACCGCTACGTCCACGCGGCGCTGGACAGCTTCGGCGCCGAACGGTTAATGATCGGGTCGGACTGGCCGGTATGCACCATGGCCGCCACCTATTCGCAGGTCATCGATCTCGTGCGGACGGCCATCGCGGATCGGACGGCGTCCGAGCGCGCCGCGGTCATGGGCGGCACGGCGCGGACGTTCTGGAATCTTTCTCTCGTGCCATTGGAGCGAAGCGTATGAAGATCGACGAGTATCGCCAGTCGGCAGTAAAACGTACCGACGGTAAGCGCGAAGATGCGAAGTTGTATCTTGGCCTCCTCATATTTGCCGTCGGCGCGTTCGCTGCGGCCCCAGCGTGCGGTGGCGCGAAGCCGGCGTCCTCGTCGAAGATCACTGTCGCCATGATCCCGAAGGGGACCACGCACCAGTTCTGGCGGAGCATTCATGCGGGCGGGGATCGCGCGGCGAAGGAACTGGGAATCGAGTTGATTTGGCGCGGGCCGCTCCGGGAGGACGATCGCGACTCGCAAGTGTCCGAGGTCGAAGGGTTCATCAGCCGCGGCGTCTCGGGCATCGCGCTCGCGCCGCTCGACGAAGCCGCGCTGGTCGGTCCGGTGAACGACGCGATGACTCAGAAGATCCCTGTCGTGATCTTCGACTCGGGGTTGAAGGGCGATAACTTCGTCAGCTTCGTCGCTACCGACAACGACAAGGGGGGCGAGCTTGGAGGTCAGCGGCTGATCGAGGCCATGGGCGGAAAGGGAAAGGTCGTTCTGCTGCGGTACGCCGAGGGCCACGACAGCACGACGCGCCGCGAAGAGGGATTTCTCAAAGCGTTGAAGGCCAACTCGAACATTCAGATCGTCAGCTCGAACCAGTACGTCGGCACCGACGTCGAGGAAGCCTACAAACGCACCGAGTCGATTCTGAGCGGCTACAAGAAGCCTGACGGCAGCCTCAGCATCGACGGCATCTTCGCGCCGAACGAGTCCTCGAGCTTTGCCGCGATGCGCGTGCTCAAAGACAACGGGTGGGCCGGGAAGCTGCACTTCGTCGGCTTCGACGCCTCTGACAATCTGATCAAAGGCCTCGAGGACGGCACGATCGACGGCCTCGTCGTCCAGGATCCGGTCAAGATGGGGTATCTCGCGATCAAGTCGCTCGTTTCCCACATCAAGGGCGAAACCGTGGAGCGGCGCATCGACACGGGCGTGCACGTGGCGACCCCGCAGAACATGAAGCAGCCGGAGATCGACGCGCTGCTGCACCCGGATCTCGCGAAATGACCGACGCGCCGGCCGCGGCGCCGCCGCGGTTCGCGATGCGCGGCATCCGGAAGGCATTTGGCGCGACCGTCGCGCTCGACGGCGTCGATTTGTCCGTCAACGCCGGCGAGATTTGCGGCTTGATCGGTCAGAACGGCGCCGGCAAGAGCACGTTGATGAGCATCCTCGCTGGCGCGCAGCCGCCCGACGCGGGCGAGATGTTCATCGACGGCACGCCGTTCGCTCCCGCAAACCCGATCGACGCGCGGCGTGCGGGCGTCGCGATGATCTATCAGGAGCTGTCGCTCGCGCCGCACCTGTCGGTGATGGAGAACATCATGATGGGCGCCGAGCCGATGCGGTTCGGGCTCGTCGACTGGCGGCGCATGCGCGACATGGCCTCGCGGGCGCTCGCGCAACTCGGCCACCACGACATCCCGCCAGACGCGCCTGTCGGATCTCTGTCGGTCGCCGCGCAGCAGCTCGTCGAAATCGCGCGGGCGGTCGCGCTCGGCAGTCGCGTCCTCGTGCTGGACGAGCCCACGAGCAGTCTCGGGCGCGCGGACGTCGAACGGCTGTTCGCGCTGCTCCGCCACCTGAAAGCGCAGGGGCACGCCATCGTCTACATCTCGCATTTCATCGAAGAAGTGAAGGAGGTCGCTGACAGGTTTATCGTGCTGCGCGACGGCCGCAACGCCGGCGCCGGGGCGACGAACGACGCGACGCGCGACGGCATCGTCGCCTTGATGGTCGGGCGCACGGTCGGCGATTTGTTTCCGCGAAGCCCTCGTCACCGCGGCGAAGCCATCCTCGACGTCTCCGGTCTCGAGCCCGGCTCCGCGACGTTCACACTCTACCGCGGCGAGATCCTCGGCATTGCCGGCGTGCTCGGTTCAGGGCGCACGCGCCTGCTCAGGACGATCTTCGGGCTGCAGCCGGTGCGGGCCGGACAGGTGCGCGTGGGTGTGTACTCCGGCGCGGCGGATCCGCACGCGCGCTGGCGGCAGGGGCTCGGGATGCTCAGCGAGGACCGAAAGGAAGAAGGGCTCGCGACGGCGCTCGACGTCGCGGACAACCTCACGCTGACACGGCTGTCGCCGTTTGGAGCGGCCGGTCTCCTGTCACCCGGACGACAGCGTGCCGCCGCCGCGCGGTGGATTTCAGAGCTCGAGATCAAGTGCGCCGGCCCGGACCAGAAGGCGGGCGAGTTGTCCGGCGGGAACCAGCAGAAGATCGCGATCGCGCGGCTGCTCCACCACGACGTGGACGTGTTGATCCTGGACGAGCCGACGCGCGGCATCGACGTCGGCAGCAAGGCGCAGATCTACCGGCTGATCGATGCGCTCGTCGCCGACACGGCGGGCGGCAGGCCGCGAGCCGTCCTGATGGTGAGCAGCTACCTGCCAGAGCTTCTGGGGCTGTGCGATCGGATCGCGGTGATGAAGCGCGGCCGCCTCGCGGAGGCGTTGCCTGCTGAAACGCTCACCGAGCACGATCTCATGATGGCCGCGACGGTCGGGGCATCGGGCCCATGACGACGCGTTCCCTGCTCGACCGCACCGGCACGCTGCTGGGCCTGATTCTCGTCGCGATGGTTTTCGGCGTGCTCGTCGGCCCGCATTTCTTCGCGCCGACCAACCTGGAGCTGATGGCCAGGCAGACGGCGATCGTCAGCATTGCCGCCGTGGGCATGACGATCGTCATCGTGGCGGGCGGCATCGATCTGTCCGTCGGTTCGATGATCGCGCTCACGACGGTCGTGATCGCGCAGCTGCTCCGCATGGACGTGAGCCCGCCTGCCGCAGCGCTGGGCGGCATCGCCGCCGCCGCGTTGTGCGGCCTCATCAATGGCGTCCTGATCACGCAGCTCCGCGTCGTCCCTTTCATCGTCACGCTCGGAACCATGCTGATCATCCGTGGGGCGGCGAAGGGATTCGGCGAGGAGAGGCGCATCGAGGCGCCGGCGACTTGGCTCAACGACCTGCTTCGCGTCACGCGCGGCGAGATGCTGCTGCCGTCCGGAATCTGGGCCGTGATCGTGCTGTCGCTGATCGTCGGGGGCCTTCTCCGGTACACGCGCTTCGGCCGGCACACGTTCGCGATCGGATCGAACGAGCGCATGGCGCGCCTGTGCGGCGTCGCCATTACGCGGACGAAGGTCATCATCTATACGCTGTCGGCGGCGTTGACCGGCTTCGCCGGCCTGTTGATGTTCTCGAAGCTCTCAGTCGGCGACCCGACGGTCGCGATCGGGCTGGAGCTCGACGTGATTGCCGCCGTGATCATCGGCGGAGGCAGCCTCCTCGGGGGGCGCGGCACGGTTTCGGGCACGCTCATCGGCGCCGCGATCATGACGGTGATTCAGATCGGCTGCTCCCAGAAGGGCCTGGCCAACTGGGTACAGCAAATCGTGACCGGCGGCATCATCGTCGCCGCCGTCGCGCTCGACCGCGTGCGGTCCGGACGCACAGCATCCTGATGATGAAGATTCGCGACCTCGAAGTGCTCGATCTCCGCTTCCCGACGTCCCGCACGGCGGATGGCACCGATGCCATGCATCCCGACCCGGATTATTCCGCGGCGTACGTCGTTCTCGAGACGGACGGCGATCTCGAAGGGCATGGCTTCACGTTCACGATCGGCCGCGGCAACGAAGTCTGCGTGGAAGCCATCAGAGCGCTCACGCCGCTCGTCGTCGGCCGCACCCTGGAGGACATCACCGCAGAGCCCGCCGCGTTCTGGCGCGAGCTGTCCTCGGAGAGTCAGCTGCGCTGGCTCGGCCCGGAAAAAGGCGTCATTCACATCTCGATGGCGGCCATCGTCAACGCGGTGTGGGATCTGCACGCCAAACGCGAGAAGAAGCCGGTGTGGAAGCTGCTCGCGGACATGTCGCCGAAACAGATTGTTTCGTGCATCGACTTCCGCTACATCACCGACGCGATCACGCACGGTGAAGCCCTCGAGATCCTCGAGCGCCAGCAGAAGGGGAAGGCAGAGCGCGAAACGCGGCTGCTCCGCGAAGGATATCCGGCATACACCACATCGGCGGGATGGATCGGGTACTCCGACGAGAAAATCCGCCACCTGTGCCGCGAAGCGCTTGCGGAGGGCTGGACGCACTTCAAGGTGAAGGTGGGCGCGTCGCCGAACGACGACGAGGCGCGCGTCGGGCTCGTGCGCCAGGAGATCGGTCCAGAGAACCGCCTGATGATCGACGCGAACCAGCGTTGGGACGTCAACGAGGCGATCTCCCGCGTGCAGGCGCTCTCACATTTCAACCTGTGGTGGATCGAAGAGCCGACGAGTCCCGACGACGTGCTCGGTCATGCGACGATCCGCAGGGCGGTGCGCCCGGTCGGCGTGGCGACCGGCGAGCACGCGCAGAACCGGATCATCTTCAAGCAACTCTTGCAGGCGGAGGCGATCGACTTCTGCCAGATCGACAGCTGCCGTCTGGGGGGCGTCAACGAGAACCTTGCGGTCATGCTGATGGCGGCCAAGTTCGGCGTGCCCGTCTGCCCGCACGCCGGAGGCGTCGGCCTCTGCGAGCTCGTGCAGCACCTGTCGATGTTCGATTTCATCGGCGTCTCGGGGCGCATGGACGATCGCGTCACCGAGTACGTCGACCACCTGCACGAACATTTCGTCAACCCGACCGTCATCCGCCGCGCGCGTTACATCGCGCCGACCGCTCCAGGCTATAGCAGCGAGATCCAACGCGAGTCACGGCAGGCGTATCGGTATCCGAACGGGCCCGTATGGAAGAACGCCCCGGGATCAATCCCTCATCCCTGATCGGCAATCCCCGATCAGTCAATCCGGCGAATCAGCAATCCTCAATTCACCGCACGACGAGTGGCAGTGCATGTCGTTGACTGAGCACGTCGCGATCCGTAGCGGTTGTGGGTGGTACGCGGTCGGAGATCCGCTGGAAACCGGCATCGGTGTAGTGCGCGGCCGCGCGACGAAGGAGCGGGAACAATGAAGCAGGGTCCCAGTCGCCGATTTGCTGGTGTGGCCACTTCGCGTCGCCGAGCGCGTACGGCGCGAGGTAGAGCAGCGCCTGGCGAATCGCCGGGCCCTGCCGTCCGCTCGGCACGTATCTCCAGAGATCCACACCGACGCAATCGCCGACGGTCGCGAGCTGCGTCAGGCCATCGATGTTCATCACGCTGTAGCTGAACGATCGCGTCCGGGCGAGCTCCAGTGGTTGTTTGCCATCAGGTTCAATCTGCGCGGCGATCCGTGTGGTCCGCGCGTCTTCGAGGGCGCGCTTCGCGATTGCCGGCCGATCGACGAACAACGAATAGACGGCGACCTGGAGGTCGTAGTAGGTGCCGTGATTGTTCTTCGCCGCAGCTTCGTCGCGGCCGTTGGCACTCTCGCGCATCCACGTCACGAACTTCGTGAACCAGTCGCGGAGTCCCCGGCTGTCGTCGGGAGTCAAAGCTCCCGCCGCCTCGAGCAGCCCGATGCTGTCGACGACCCGGGTGAGGCCGCGAGTTTCGATGAGGCCGATGCCGCGCCCGGTGTTGATGCCAGGAATGAACTGCGCGTAGGTCAGGCTCGGGTTCATGCGCGTCGCGGGGTCGATGAACCACGCGCGCAGCAAGCTGACGGCCTTCGCTCCGTACCGCGAGTCGCCGCCCAGATACGCCGCGAGCGCGAGCGTATTGACGGCCGCGGCCATGTGGTCCATCGCCGTGTGATCCGGAAGCTTCGAGAGCTCCGGGTTCCGTTCGCCGTCGCGCCGGATGTACGGCAGTCCATTCGGCTTCGTGGGATCCGGCCACCAGTACGGCGCCTGCGTCATGTAGTCGTGCTTGTCTCCGCTCGGAGGCACCCCCGTCTTGTCGACGACGGAGAAGCGCGGTGATGTGAGCGCCGTGTCCGCATCAGCTCGCAGCGCGTTCCAGGCCGGCATGACGGTGGGATCCTGTTTCCCGATCTGCGTTCGCACGTCCTGGAGCCGCGCCGCGTCGAGCAGGAACACGCGCGGACTGTCCGCCGCCCGGACCGCGACGTGAATCAGCAAAGCGAACGTGACGGCCGACGGTGTCAATCGCATGGGCGGATGATAGTCGCAAAAGAATAGGGCCGGCCGTTAGGCCGGCCTCCAAGAAAATCGAGCCGCGAGCCGCGAAGCTAGAACCTGAAACTCAGGCCAAACTGGAATTCGCGCGGTGTCTTCGCGCCATTGATCGATCCGAACGCGGTGTTGGTCACCGTCACGTTCGGATTGTTCAGGTTCACGTGGTTGAGGACGTTGAACGCGTCCGCGCGTACCTCCACCCGTGAGTTCCCGGACAGACGGAAGTTCTTTCGCAGCGAGAGATCGAACCGGTTGAACGGCGGGCCCTCCACCATCCCCACTTTGGAGTTCCCGCGCCGCGTGTCAGGGGCGGGGCCGAACGCGTCCGTGTTGAACCACTGCGCAGTCGATCGTTCGTCCGACGGCAGATCGATCTCGCCACCGAGGTAATCAGCCCGGCGAGTGCCGATGGAGGTATTTCCGGTGACCGTCAGGTACTGCCCTGACTGATACCGCGTTCTGCCGCTGATCTCCCAACCGGCCAGCACCTGTGCCAGGAAATCCTTCCGGTCACGCATGAACGGGACCTGGTAGGTGAATGTCGTGATGAACGCATGACGCCGATCGAACGACAGCGGGCCCGTATTGAACGCCGCGTCGAATGCTTCTTCGGGGTTGTCGCCGTTGCCGCTCGCGTTCCCGGTCGCCTTCATCAACGAGTAATTCAGCGTGTACTTCAGGCTCCCGCGACGCTTGTTCACGTACAGCTGCAGGCTGTTGTAATTCGAGAACGCATCGCTGCGCCGCTGCCGGATGGACGAGTATCCCTTGTAGGGACGCAGGTAGTTCGTGTTGGCGCGCTGTGCCGTCGGCAGCGCCGCGTTGGCGACGAGCGCATCGAACGAAGGCTGGTTGATTTCCGGCATCCACAGCTGATCGCGGCCGCGGTTGCCCACGTACGCGATTTCGCCGAAGTGTCCCCACCGCAGCTCGCGCTGGAAGCTCACGCTGAAATTGAGCTGCCGCGGAATGTTCATGTCCGGATCGATCGCGTTGACGGTTCCGAGAACGCTCTCGGCGGCCGCCCGCCCGGCCAGCGGGTTCGCAAGGTTCGCGTTCTCGACGTTCACCGACGGCACGAACGGCGGCAGGTTCACCTGCGAGAAGATGACGTTGCCTTCGGGCTTGTCGTAAAAAACGCCACCGCCCGCCCGCAGCACCATGCGATCGTTGATGGCATATGCGCCGCTCAGCCTTGGCATCAACAGGTGATGCGTCGCGTACAGGCCGCGCGGTGCGCCGGTCGGAATCAACGCACCGGCGACCGGGTCGATCGTGACGCGGTCCTTCTGGTCACCAGGTACGCCGCCGCCCGCTCGAACGAGGCCTGTGTAACGGTTCGTTCCGACGCTCGCAATGCTGCCGTTGGGGTTGAGCGTGGCGGCCGCTCTTGGATCGTAGAGCGCGGGGTCGAAGTTCACGATGTTGTTTTGCTGTGTATAGGTCGGGCTCGCCACCTCGTACCGCAGTCCCGCATCGATGCTCAGGTTCCGTCCGACACGCCATGTATCGGCGACGAAGCCGCCGTACTGAGTGAAGCGGAAGAACCCGATTGGATCGTCCCCGCCTTCCGAGTAGCTGCGGAAGTTGCCAAGCAGCATGTCCGCCGCGGCAAACCCGGTCGTGTTCGTGTTGCCCGACGCGTTGAAGCTGACGGCACCCGTATGCGCAAGACGGCCGTTCTGGTCTTTGCGGTTCCGGGTCACGATGAAACCCGCTTTGACCGAGTGCTTGTTCTTGATCCAGGTCAGCGTGTCGGCGGCGGTGATGTCAGTCGTGGGCGAGAGCAGCGATTGCGACGGTCCGGTGAGGCTCGCGAAGTTCGTGATGGTGACGTCGGGAATCCCGTCGTCGTACCGTCCCTTGTCGTAGACCTGCGGGAACTGAAAACCGTAAGTGTCACGCTTCCATGCGTCGCCGGCCGGCGGAATTCGCTGGCTGTTCCACGAGGCGTTGACCTTGGCTTCGTTCACGAGGTTCGGTCCGATGATCCATGAGTGGCCAAGCTGATAGCCGTAACCAGGGCGCCGCCGGTTGGTCGAGATCGTCGGCAGATCGGCGCCGATGAACGTGCCGCGTGGTTCCACGAGGTCGTACATGTCGTGGAGGAAGCGCAGGTAGAGCCGATGCTGTGCGCGCATCGCATAATCGACGCGCAGGATGTCTTCGCGGGACTTGAACGGGAAGTCCAGCTGGTAGGTCGTGTTGTTCGACGTGGGTGTGTCGGTGAACTGAAGCGACCGGTCGATCATGGCGAGATAGACGTCCGCGATCGCGCGCCCGTCCGAGGTGATTCGATTCGGCGGGATGATGTTGCCGGCGAACGGCTCTCCCGTGAGGGGATCGCGAATGATCGTGGAACGTCCAGAGAAGTTGCCGTTCAACTCGGCGCGCGTCGGCATCGTTCGCCGGAACGGGCCGTCGACGCGATCGATGTGCTTGTATTCGGTCCCCCCGAAGTAGAACAGCTTGCTCTTCCGGAGCGGGCCGCCCAATGAGAAGCCGACGTCCCTGAAATCGAGCGGCGCCTTGATTCGCTCGTGCGTGGCTGCGTCAATCGGTGCGAACGCGTTCGCGGCGTCGAACCTGTCATTCCGGAACGTCCCGAACGTGCTGCCGTGCAGCCTGTTGGTGCCGCTCTTGGTGACGACGTTGATCGACGCGCCCGAATTGCGGCCGTACTCCGCCGAGAAGTTCGACGTCTGGATCCGCACCTGGTCGATGAAGTCGAGTCCGACGTTGTTGATCTGGCTCGCGTTCGATCCCGAGTCCAGGTTGAACCCGCCGTCCACCGTCAGGCTGTTGGTGTTGCCGCGCGATCCGTTGATGA
>Ga0075434_100003034_pt1 | contig 14928 bp, 12 predicted proteins | sample RhiMethybrSRZTD3_FD_75298 | JGI IMG/M metagenome (GOLD analysis project Ga0075434, IMG submission 75298) | Populus rhizosphere microbial communities from Tennessee, USA - Rhizosphere MetaG P. TD hybrid SRZTD3 | ecosystem: Host-associated > Plants > Roots > Rhizosphere > Soil | place: USA... | reverse complement strand
TACGCGTCGATCTGGTCCGCCGAGGGCTCGCCGCTCGCCGTTCACACCCGCCGGCAGAGCGAAGCGCTGGGACGCGCCCTGCCCGACGTGAAAATCGAATATGCGATGCGCTACGGCGCGCCCGACATCCCGGGCGCGCTCGCGCGGCTGCAGGGCTGCGACGTCACGGTGGTGCCGCTGTATCCGCAGTACTCCGAGAGCACCACCGAAAGCGTGGCCGACAAGCTGCCGGCGGGAATGCGGATGATCCGCGGCTTCCACGACCACGCGGCCTACATCGCGGCGCTGGCGGCGAACGTGCGCCGCCATTGGGAGACGGACGGCCGCGGCGAGGTGCTCGTCATGAGCTTCCACGGCCTGCCCGCGCGCGGCGCGGGCTCCTACGAGCGCGAATGCCGCGCCACGGGAATGCTGCTCGCCGCCGCGCTGGGGCTGAAGGACGCGCAGTGGAAGGTCACGTTCCAGTCGCGCTTCGGCTACGCGAAATGGCTGCAGCCCTACACCGAGGCGACGCTGATCGAACTCGCGCGGCACGGCGCCGGACGCGTCGACGTGGTGTGCCCCGGCTTCGTCTCGGACTGCCTCGAGACGCTCGAGGAGATCGGCATCGTGGCGCGCCGGCGCTTCCTCGAGGCCGGCGGACGCGAGCTCTACCTGCTGCCCTGCCTGAACGAATCCCCGGCGTGGATCGGCGCGCTGGCGCTCATCGTCCGAGCAGCCCCTTGAGGCGGTCCTTCACCTGGTCCTCGATCTTGCCGCGGTTCTTCTCGATCGCCTCCTTGGCCTGGCCGCCGACCTTCGACTTGGCGAGGTCGCCCGCCACCGCGCGATAGTCGACCTCGTACTTCATCGCGTCGAGCGGGCCCGAGAGCTTCACCGGCACCGTGAGCCCGGAGAGGTCGTCGCGCTCCTTGCCGCCCTGCCCCGCGGTCGTGGCGACCACCGCGGCCTTGACCACGTAGTTGATGGTCGACTTGGCGACGTCGATGTCGCCCGCGCCGCCGACGCGGAAGAGCGGCGCCTTCACGTCGAGGTCGTCGTTGTGCGCGACGCCGTTCTTGATCGCGAAGGTGGCGTTCAGCTCCGAGAAATCGGTGCGCTCCTTGCTGCCGTCGGCCGCCTGCGCCTGCTGGGAGCCGAGGGCCGAGCGCGCCTTGTTGATGATCGCGCCGATGTCCACACCCTTGATCGCGCCGTCGCGCAGGTTGACCTTGGCCGTGCCGGCAAGCGCGCTCTTGATGGCGTTCACGCTCTTGCCCGCCGCGTTCACGTCCAGCGCGACGTTGCCCTTGCCTTCCAGCTTGTCCTGCTGCGCGAAGTCGCGCAGCAGCGGTCCCACCGCGATGTTGGTGAGCGTCTCCTTGACCGCCACGCGGTTGGCGTTGCCGTCCAGCGTGAGGTTTCCGGATAAATTACCCTCGTAAAGATTGGCCGAGTGCGGACCCACCTCGGCGCGGCCGTCGGCGGCGCGGATCTCGGTCTTCACGGACGCGAGCTTCAATCCCTGGACCTGGAGCGCGCCGATCTCGACTTTGCCCTTGGCGTTCAAGCCCTTCAGCCCGGAGAGGTCGACCGGGGCGTCGGCTTCCTTATCCTTTGGCGCGGGCTTCGCCGGCTCGCCCTTCTTCTCGTCCTTCGTCTCCTGCTTCTTCTCCGAAGAAGCGAGGTAGCGGTCGAGGTTCAGCTTGTCGATGTTGAGATCGAACTCGTACGCCGCCACCTTGGCGCGCGCCATCGCGGCTTTTCCCTTGATCGTGGACTCGTCGAGCTTGCCGGTGAAGTCGAGCGCCACCGAGTCCGGCTTCAACGCGTAGCGGCCATTGAGGGCAAGCTTGGCGTCGAGCGGCGGGGCATTGCGCTTGAGCGAGGTCGCGAAGTCGAGCTTGCCTTCGGCGTTCTCGGCGATGCGCCCGGTGTCGAGCTTCAGATCAGAGAGCGCGATTTCCTGGCCGCTGTTCAGGTCGCGGTACGAAATCGCGGCGCGCTCGATTGTCACCCCGGCGATGTCGAACGCCACCGGGGCGCCCTTCGAGTCCGGGGCCTTCTTTTCGGCCTTCGCGGGAGGCTTGTCGGCGGAGGCCTCGATGAGGTCCTGGAAGTTGAAGCGGCCGTCCTTGCCCTTCACGATCTGCGCCTTCAGGCCGCTCAAGCGGATCCGGTCGACCACCACCGCGCCGCGCAGCAGCGGCAGCAGCCCGACCGACGCATGCGCCGATTCCAGCGACACGAATGGCTGGCTCGCCTCGTGCTCCGACAGGACTACCCCCGATACCTTCGCCCCCAGGCTGGGCCAGAAGGCCAGTTCCAGCGGTCCCTTCAGCTCGAGCGTGCGGCCCGTTTTCTCCTTTACGATGCGCTGGATGTCGCCCTTGTAGCGGTTGGGGTCGAAGGTCATGGCGAAGATCGCCGCTGCCGCCGCGACCAGGACCACCAGCCCGAGGACCAGGTAAAGCACAATCTTCAATGCTTTCAAAGGAGTAATCTCCGCTTGAATTTCGCAAGGGCCGCTTGAAATCCGCTCGGCCCGACCCAAGTTCGACTCGATGCAAGAAGAAACTGTTCAACCGCAAAAGGCGGAAAACCAGCCCTCGCCCTCGCTCGAGGAGCAGCTCGCCGCAGCCCAGGCCAAGCTCGCCGAGCAGCGCGAGCAGATGCTGCGGGCGGTCGCCGACGCCGACAACAGCCGCAAGCGCGCTCAGGCGGAGGCCGCCAATATCCAGAAGTATGCCCTCGAACGCTTCGCCAACGGATTGCTTCCGGTGCTCGACGGCCTGGAGGCCGCGGTCAAGAGCGCCGATCTCTCCGGCGTCGAGCTCGTGCTGCGTCAGCTCGTCACGGCGCTCGACAAGGCGAACATCCGCGAGATCAATCCGGCACCCGGCGAGCGCTTCGACCCGTACCGGCACCAGGCGATGGCCGCGGTCGAATCGGCGGGCGAACCCAACACCGTGGTTTCGGTGATGCAGAAGGGCTACGGCCTCGCCGACCGCGTGCTGCGCCCGGCCCTCGTGACGGTGGCCAAAGCAGTTGAAAAACAAGATGGAAACCCCATCTCCAGTTCAGATTCGGATTAAGGGAAACTTATGGCAAAGATCATCGGCATCGACCTCGGCACCACCAACTCCTGCGTCGCGATCATGGAGGGCGGCAAGCCCAAGGTGATCGAGAACTCGGAAGGCTCGCGCACCACCCCGTCGGTGGTCGCCTACACCGAGGACGGCGAAATCCTGGTCGGGGCCCCCGCGCGCCGCCAGGCGGTCACCAACGCGAAGAACACCATCTACGCCGTGAAGCGCCTCATCGGCCGGCGCTTCGACGACGCCGAGGTGCAGAAGGCCATCAAGCTCACCCCGTACAAGATCGTGCGCGCGGACAACGGCGACGCGTGGATCGAGATCCGCGGCAAGAAGATCTCGCCGCAGGAAGTCTCGGCGCAGATCCTGCGCAAGGTGAAGAAGGACGCCGAGGCGTACCTGGGCGAAACCGTCAGCGAAGCGGTGATCACGGTGCCGGCGTACTTCAACGATTCGCAGCGCCAGGCGACCAAGGACGCAGGCCGCATCGCGGGTCTCGACGTGAAGCGCATCATCAACGAGCCGACCGCCGCGGCGCTCGCCTTCGGCGAGGACAAGACCGCGAAGAAGGACATGAAGATCGCGGTGTACGACCTTGGCGGCGGCACCTTCGACATCTCGGCGATCGAGATCGCCGACGTCGAGGGGGAAAAACAGTTCGAAGTACTGGCCACCAACGGCGACACCTTCCTCGGCGGCGAGGACTTCGACCAGCGGCTGATCGACTACATCGTCGGCGAGTTCAAGAAGGACCAGGGCGTGGACCTGTCGAAGGACGTGCTCGCCCTGCAGCGCCTGAAGGAAGCCGCCGAGAAGGCGAAGATCGAGCTCTCCTCGGTGCAGCAGACCGAGATCAACCTGCCGTACATCACCGCGGACCAGACCGGGCCCAAGCACCTGACGATGAAGGTCACGCGCGCCAAGTTCGAGGCGCTGGTGATGGAGCTCATCGACAAGACCCTCCCGCCCTGCCGTACCGCGATCAAGGACGCCGACGTCACGGTCGACAAGATCAGCGACGTCATCCTGGTCGGCGGCCAGACGCGCATGCCGAAGGTGCAGGACAAGGTGAAGGAGCTCTTCGGCAAGGAGCCGCGCAAGGACGTGAACCCCGACGAGGCGGTGGCGATCGGCGCCGCCATCCAGGCGGGCGTCCTGAAGGGCGACGTCAAGGACGTTCTGCTGCTGGATGTCACGCCCCTGTCGCTGGGCATCGAGACTCTGGGTGGCGTGATGACCAAGCTCATCCAGAAGAACACCACCATCCCCACGAAGGCGCAGCAGGTGTTCTCGACTGCCGACGACAATCAGAACGCCGTGACCATCCACGTGCTGCAGGGCGAGCGCGACGTGGCCGCCGGCAACAAGTCGCTCGGCCAGTTCAACCTGACCGACATTCCGCCGGCGCCGCGCGGCATGCCGCAGATCGAGGTCACCTTCGACATCGACGCCAACGGCATCCTGCACGTGACCGCCAAGGACAAGGCCACCGGCAAGGAGAACAAGATCAAGATCCAGGCGAGCTCGGGCCTCAACGAGTCCGAGATCCAGCGCATGGTGAAGGACGCCGAGGCGCACGCCGAGGAGGACAAGAAGCAGCTCGAGCTGGTCAACGCCCGCAACCAGCTCGAGGCGACGGTGCACTCGGTGAAGAAATCGCTCAAGGACTACGGCGACAAGCTCGACGCGGGCGAAAAGGAGAAGATCGAGGCCGCGGTGAAGGACGCCGAGGGCGCGCTCAAGTCCGAGGACAAGCCGGAGATCGAGGCAAAGCAGCAGGCGCTCGCGCAGGCGGCGCAGAAGCTGGGCGAGAAGATGTACGCCGCCGAGCAGGCGAAGCAGCAGCAGGAGCAGCAGGCTCAGGGCCAAGCCCCGGGCGGCCCGGAGGCCCGCGCCAAGCCCGACGACGGCAACGTAGTGGACGCGGAGTTCACCGAAGTGAAGGATAAGAAAGCGGGTTAAGCTTCGTTTGAACGCAAAGCGGGCCGTTCCAGACCGGGGCGGCCCGTTCGTTTGTCCGGAAGAAAGATGGCGAAGCGCGACTACTACGAAGTGCTGGGCGTGAACCGGGACTGCTCCGAGGAGGAGCTGAAGAAGTCCTACCGGCGGCTTGCCATGAAATGGCACCCCGACCGCAATCCCGACAATCCCAAGGCCGAGGAGCACTTCAAGGAGGCGAAGGAAGCCTACGAGATTCTCTCGGACGCGGGGAAGCGCGCGGCCTACGACCAGTTCGGCCACGCCGGCGTCGACGCGCAGGCGGGCGCCGCCGGCGGCATGGGTGGGTTCGGCGACATCTTCAGCGACATCTTCGGCGAGATCTTCGGCGGCGGCCGCGGTGGCCGCTCGACCGTGTACCGCGGCGCCGACCTGCGCTACAACCTCGAGATCACGCTCGAGAACGCGGCGCACGGCATGGACACGAAGATCCGCATCCCGACCACGAGCGTGTGCGAAACCTGCAAGGGCAGCGGCGCGCGTGCCGGCACGCAGCCGGTCACCTGCCCGGCGTGCCGCGGCGCGGGCCAGGTGCGCGTCTCGCAGGGGCCGTTCTCGATCGCCCAGACCTGTCCGCGCTGCCACGGCAGCGGCAGCGTCATCGCCAATCCCTGCACCGCGTGCCACGGCACGGGCCGCATCAAGCTGCAGAAGACGCTCTCGGTCAAGATTCCCGCGGGCGTGGACGAAGGCGACCGCGTACGCCTCTCAGGCGAGGGCGAGCCCGGCGTGAACGGCGGACCGCCGGGGGACCTTTACGTGCAGGTGCACATCAAGCCGCACGCGGTGTTCCAGCGCGACCACGACGATCTCCACTGCGAGATGCCGATTTCGATCACCACCGCGGCGCTCGGCGGCGAGATCGAAATTCCTACCCTCGACGGCTCGGCGCGCATCCGGGTGCCCGCCGAAACGCAGAGCGGCAAGCAGTTCCGCCTGAAGGGCAAGGGGATCAAGGGCGTGCGCAGCCAGGTGCAGGGCGACCTCTTCTGCCACGTGGTGGTGGAGACGCCGGTCCAGCTCACCGAGCGCCAGCGCCAGCTGCTGCGCGAGTTCGAATCGATCAGCAACGAAGACAGCGCGCGCCACAACCCGCGCGCCAAGGGCTGGCTCGAGAAGGTCAAGGATTTCTTCGAGGGATAGTCGTGGGCACGCGAATTGCTGCGGTGAACGCGCCCTCATTGATCGGAGCTGTTATGAGTCGCCTCCCGCTGACCCTTTGCACGTTCGTTGCGCTCGGTATGGCCGGCTGCACGACGTATTACGATCCACCCCCGCCCATCGCCGTGAAGGACACGACCGTTCCCGCGCCCACCGCTTCCTCCTCGGCCTGGAAGTCTGGCGCCGGCGTCATCCAGACCATCAGCCTCGGCGCGCCCAAGACCGAGGAGTCAGCCTCCGCCGGAGGGACCGCGCCCTCGGCCGTCACGGGAATGGGTCCGTACCGCATGACGCTGCGCATGGACGACGGCAGCATCCAGACGCTCAACGTGGACAACCGCGCGTTTCTCGTCGGCGATCGGGTGCAGGTGTCGCCGGAAGGCCGGATGATCCGGCAGCAGTAGTCCCCGGGTGCTAGACTCCCCCCGCCCGCCAGCCGGCGCGGGAGGGAGTGGGACGATAAGAAGAACGCTCGCTCAAGGGATCCTCGTGTCGCTGCTCGTCGTCGCGAGCGGCGCCGCCTTTTGCGACGAGCTCACCGACCGCGCGAAGCAGCTTCTCGAGCAGCGCCGCGCCCGCGAAGCCTACGAGCTGCTCCTGCCGCACGAGAGCGAGCGCGCCGGAGACATCGAGTACGACTACCTGCTCGGCATCGCCGCCAACGACGCCGGCCAGCCCGAGCGCGCCGTGTTCGCGCTCGAGCGGGTGCTCGCGCTCGAGCCCCAGAACCACCTCGCCCGCGCCGAGATCGCGCGCGCCTATCTCGCGCTCGGCGAACGCGAAGCCGCGCGGCGCGAGTTCGAGACGGTGCGCGGCCAGCCCATCCCCGAGGCGGCAAAGGCGAGCATCGAGCGCTTCCTTGCCGCGATCCGCGCCGCCGACACGACGCGAATCGATGGCTTCATCGAGCTCGGCGGGGGCTACGACACCAACGTCAATGCCGCAACCAGCGCGGCGCAGGTCGCGCTTCCGGCGCTGGGCGGAGTCATCGCCACGCTCGACCCGCTCACGACCCGGCGCGCAGACAGCTTTGGCCAGCTGGCAGGCGGGATCAACGTCACCCACAAGCTGTCGGACCTGTGGGCTCTGGTGGGAAACGCATCCGGATCGGCCCGGTTGCATCCGCACGAGGACCAGTTCGACCAGGCGACGCTGGACGCGAGCCTCGGCGCACGCTGGTCGCGCGGAGCCGATGCGGTCACTCTGGGCGGCCAGCTGCAATCCTTCGAGCTCGACTACGCGCGCTACCGGGAGGTGGCCGGCGCGGTGGCGCAATGGCAGCATTCCTTCGACGACAACCGCCAGGTCTCCGTGTTCGGCCAGCACGCGCGGCTGCGCTATCCGACGCAGAGCATTCGCGACGCCGACCGCGACGTCCTAGGTGTTGCCTACGGCCGCGCCTTCACCGTGCGGTATACACCCGTGGTCTTCGGCAGCTTGTACGGCGGCCGCGAGCGCCAGCTTGCTTCGGAGGTCCCGAACATCGGCTACGATCTGTGGGGCGTGAGGGTCGGCGCCCAGATGAGCTTCGGCCGGGGGTGGGGCGCATTCGCGAGTGCGGCCTACGAGGAACGAGACTATGGCGGGCCCGAGCCGATCTTTCTCGACACCCGCAAGGACCGCCAGACCGACGTCGGCGCGGGGGTGAGCTATCTGCTGCGGGCCCACACCACCGTCACTGCCCAGGTCGCGTACACGGATAACCGTTCCAACATCCCGATCAGCAAGTTCGACCGCACGGTGGCCGGGGTTTCCGTACGCTTTACCTTCTAAACGTGAACAATTTCCTATAACCGAGGGGTTAGCACCGCGAATAATTCACGAACCCGGGGAGGGGTCATGTCAAAGTTCACGCTCGCGATGCTTTTGGCATTGGCTGTCGGCGAAGCGCTCGCCGCCGCCGCGCGCGTGGATTTCGTCTACGGCGTCGTCACCGTCGCCGCCCTGGACGGGCGCGAGCAGCCGCTCCTTCGCGGCGCCGAGCTGAACAGCGGCGACACCGTGCGCACCGCGGAGGGCCGCGCGCAGCTTCGCTTCAGCGACGGCGCTTACGTGTCGCTCCAGCCGCAAAGCGAATTTGCGATCCGCGACTACCGCTTCGACGGCAAGACCGACGGCAGCGAGCGCGGGTTCTTCGGCCTGCTCAAGGGCGCGATGCGCGCAGTCTCCGGGCTCGTCGGCCGAGTCAACCGCGACAACTTCCAGGTCACCACGCCCACCGCGACCATCGGCATCCGCGGCACCGGCGGCGTGATCCAGGTGCGCGACGATGGCTCCACGCTGATCGTCGGCACGAGCGGCATCTGGTCGCTCACCAACCCGGCCGGCTCGATCGACGTGCCGGCAGGCGTTTCGGCGCTCGCCCCATCCACGGCGGATGCGCCACCGCAGCGCACTTCGCAGGCACCGCAGGCCGGGCCCGCGCCACTCATCCTCCCGGCGGCCTTCGTGCAAGGGGACCAGCGCGACGCGAGCGGCAATCTGACCACTATCGTTAGCGCGACTATCCCACTGGCACCGGCTCCCGCGCCGCCCATCGAGACGTCGGTCTCAAGTCTGGCGGCGGCCTTCACGTATGGAACCGGAGGGGTCGTGGCCTTCGACACCGACACCGGCGGCACCACGGGCAGTTTCAACGCCGCCGGCCAGCTCGTACGTGCGGATATTGGTGGTTCGCTCTACAGGCTGGAGCCCGGCGGGACGCATGCGGACTTCGGGACCGACGGCATCCTCACCTGGGGCCGCTGGATCGGACCGGTGACCCTGCCGGGCGGCAGCGAAACCTACAACGCGAACCAGGGCTTCCACTACGTGGTCGGCCTGCCGACGCCGGTCCTACCAACGACAGGAGGCGGCACTTATACGCTCTCCGGCGCGAGCCGCCCCACGTACCTGGATGGATCGACCGCACCCGGCGCGTTCACCGGCTCGCTCGTCGTCACTTTCGGCGCCCAAGCCAGGGTGGACGGGACATTCGAGGCCAAGATGCCTGACCGCACCTTCAACTGGACCGCAGGCGGCACCACCTCGTCGAGCAGTTTCCTGCTGGCGACTCAGACCTCCAACTGCCCGCCGCCCTGCAACATCACCACGTCGGGCTTCTTCGCCGGCGCGACCGCTGAGCGCGCAGGCGTCGGCTACAGCATCGAGGACACCAAGACGGTGGTCGGCGCCGCCGCCTTCAAGAGGTAGCGGCGGCTTAGCCCGGCTTGATCCCGGCCTTGTCCACCACGCGCTTGTAGCGCACAGCGTCGCTCTTGATGCGCGCTAGAAATTCGGCGGGCGTCATGCCGACCGCCTCGGCGCCGGCGCTCTCGACGAACTTCTTTTGCACCTCCGCCACGTTGAGGGTCGCGCGCACCTCCTTGTTGAGGCGTTCGATCACCGGCTGCGGCGTGCCCTTCGGCGCGAAGAGGCCCACCCAGATGGAAGCGTCGAGGTCCGGAATGCCGGCATCGCGCGGCGTCGCCCACGACGCGTCGAGCGGCGACTTCTTCGCCGTGCTGATGCCGATCACCTTGCCGCGGCCCGACTTCATGTGCGGGAGGGCGCCGGGCACCGCCATCACGCCGAAGTCGACGTCGCCCGCCGCGACCGCCTGCGCCGCCGGCGCGCCGCCCTTGTAAGGCACATGGACCAGCTTGATGCCGGCCGCCTGCGCCAGCCACTCGCCGGCGAGATGGTTGATGCTGCCGTTGCCGGCCGAGCCGAAGGTGATCGTGTCGGGCTTCGCCTTGGCCGCTGCGATCAGCTCCTTGAAATTGTTGAACGGCGCCTGCGCCTTCGCGAGATACAGCATCGGCGCATCGCTCACCATGGTGATCGGCAAGAAATCGCGCTCGAGATCGTAGGGAACGTCCGGGAACAGCGCCGGGTTCACCGCGAACTCTCCGGTGTGCGCCATGAGCAGCGTATAGCCGTCGGGGGTTGCCTTCTGCACCGCCGTGGTGGCGATGAAACCGTTGCCGCCGGGACGATTCTCGACCACGAACTGCCAGTTGAGCCGCTGCTGCATCGCCTGCGTGAGCACGCGCGCGGTCGTGTCGACCGCGCCGCCGGGCGCGAACGGAACCAGCATGCGGATGGGCTTCGCCGGGTAGTCCTGCGCGTGCACCGCGGCGGCCGCGGACACGAGTGCGGCAAGAAACACGAGCTTCATCGATTTTCCTCCCTGGAGGTCTTTCTTCGGCGCGCGGCGAGCTTCACCGCCTCGATGATTTCCGGATAGGCCGCGCAGCGGCAGAGATTGCCCGAGAGATAGTGCCGGATGTCGTCCTCGTCCGGATCGGGGATCTCGTCGAGGAGCTGGCGCGTCATCAGCACGAAGCCGGGCGTGCAGAACCCGCACTGCAGCGCCCCGGCGTCGACGAATGCCTGCTGCACCGGGTCGAGCCCCCCCTCTTCTCCGTTGGCCGCCTCGATGGTGCGGACGTCGGCGTTTTCGCACAGGCTGGCGAGATAGAGGCAGCCGGAGACCGCGCGCGAGTTCACCACCACGGTGCAGCAGCCGCACATTCCCTGGCCGCAGCTCTCGCGCGCGCCGTGCAGGCCGAATTCGGTGCGCAGCACCTCGACCAGGGTCTCGTGCGGCGCCACCTGCGCGGCGACGTGCTCGCCGTTGAGCCGGAATCGAATCTCTCGCCTCATTCCCGCCCCGCGTTGGACGAGATTGCGTTGAAGACGGCTTCGGGCGTCATGGGCAGGCTCGTCAGGCGCACGCCGACCGCGTCGTGGATGGCGTTGGCGATCGCAGGCGACACGCCGAAGGTGCCGGTCTCGCCTACGCCCTTGCCGCCGAAAGGACCGGTGCTCTGCTGGGCAACCACAGCTTCATTCACGATCTCAGCGGGGATATCGTGGAAACCCGGGATCTTGTATTCCGCGAAAGACGCGTTGCGCAGCTGGCCGTCGGCGTCGAACTGCATCTTCTCGAACAGGCTGAAGCCGAGTTGCATGATCGACGCACCGGAAAGCTGCGTCTCGACGATCTTTGGGTTGATCGGCGCGCCGACGTCCGCGACGTTGACCAAGCGCGTCAGCCGTACACGCCCGGTCTCGGTATCGACTTCGACCTCGACGCCGGTCGCCCCCACCATCCAGAACGGCGTGGCGTTGTCGGTCTGGCCGTTCTCATCCGGCGGCGTATAGGGCGGAATGAAGTTTCCGGCGCCCATCACGGAGCCGGCGCGCATGCCGTATTTCTTCTTGAACACGTCGGCGATCGGCGCATCGGCGGGTAGATGCAGCTCTTGCCTGAGCTGGTTGATTTTCCCGAGCGCATCTTCCGCCGCGAGCTTGACCGCATTGCCGCTGTGGAAAAGCGAGCGCGAGCCGAGGGTCGCCATGTCGAACGGGGTCACGTCGGTGTCGGAATGCACCACGGTCACGGCCTCGGTCGGGATCCGCAGCACCTCGGCGGCGATCTGCGCCATCGCCGTATCCGAGGCCTGCCCCATGTCGACACAGCTGGTGTAGACGGTGCAGCTGCCGTCGGCGTTGACGTTGAGCGCGGCGAGCGAGGTCGTGTTGGCGATGCAGGCCTTGAAGCCCAGCGCGATACCGCGGCCGCGACGTACCGTGCCGCCGCCCCGGTCGAAGGCATCATTCCAGTTCATGAGCGCAGCAACCCTTTCCAGCACTTTCTCCAGCGCCGCGTCCTTCATGCGCGTGCCGGTTGCCTGCGGCCGCCCTTCGCGCAGCAGGTTGCGGCGGCGAAACTCGATCGGGTCGATGCCCAGCTCGCGCGCGACCATGTCGGTGTGGCTTTCGTAGGCCCACACGAGCTGCGGAATGCCGAAGCCGCGCAGCGCGCCCGCCGGCGGCAGGTTCGTGTAGAGCGCGTAGGAGTCGATGCGCACGTTGTCGATGTCGTACGGCCCCGGCGCTGTGAATCCGGATTTCTGCGTCACGCGCGGGCCGATGTCGGCATAGGCGCCGCCGTTCCACCACACTTCGCAATCCCGGGCGACGATCCGGCCGTCTTTTGTGACTGCGCTCTTGATGCGGAAGGTGCTCGCGTGCTTGGTGATGGTGAAGAACTGCTCCTCCATCGTGAGCGAGATCTTGACGGGTCTTTTTGTGATCAAAGACAAGACACTTACGAGCGCCTCGAGCTTTATGTACAGCTTCGCACCGAAGCCGCCGCCGAGGAACGGCACGCGTACGCGTACGCGGTTCTCCGGCCAGCCGAGCAGGCGTGCGATCTCGATGCGCACGAACGACGGACTTTGCGAGGCGGTGTGGATGGTGATCGAGCTCTCGGTCGACTCGGCGACCGACACCAGAGGCTCGAGCGGCGTGTGCATGACCTGCTGCGTGCGGAAGCGGTGTTCGAACACGCGCGCTGCATTTCCCATTGCCCCGTCAGGGTCACCACGGCGCAAGCGGAAGTCGAGCGCGACGTTGGTGTTTGTCCTGCCCTTCAGGTGCTTCAGGTCGGGGAAGGTGCCGGCCGGCCTGAGCGCGTCGTGAACGATCGCCTTGGAGCTCACCGCCTCGACCTCGTCGTACACCGCGGGGAGCTCTTCGTACTCCGCGACGATGAGGTGCGCCGCTTCCTCCGCCACGTGCGGGTCGGCGGCGAGCACCACCGCCACCGGCTCGCCGACATAGCGCACCTTGTCGAGCGCGAGCACCGGCTGGTCGTGGAAGGCAGGCCCGTAATACGGCTCGGGGATCAGCTTGCGGATGTCTTCGCCGGTGACCACGCGGTGCACGCCGCCCACCGCCTGCGCCGCCGCGACATCGATGCGCTTGATGCGTCCGTGCGCGAGCGTGCTTCGAAAGATCTTGCCGTAGAGCATTCCCGGCAGGCGCAGGTTGTGGACGTACTCGGCCCGGCCGGTCACCTTGAGCCAGCTCTCCAGGCGCGGGACCGAGCGCCCGACCTGCGGGGTCTCAGTGGATTGGCCGGCGCGCTTCATGGACGGTGCGCTTGAGATACACGCGGACGAGCTGCTTCTTGTACGCGGCCGAGCCGTGCAGATCGCCTTCGATGCTCGCTTCTTCGGCGGCCGCTTCCGCGGCCTCGTCGAGCGCCTTCGGATCGGCCGCTCTTCCCTTGAGGAGCCTTTCCGCGGCCGTGAGCCGGACCGGCTTGTCGGTGGCGGCGCCGAGCACGATGCGCACGTCCTCGCCGTCGACGACCACGGCGATGCCCACGGCGGGCCAGTCGTCCGCAGACCGGGTCGTGCACTTGAGATACGCGGCACGGGCTTTCCCCATCCGGGGAATCGTCACCTGCGTGATCAGCTCGTCGCGGGCAAGCGTGTTCTCCAGATAGCCCGCATAGAGCGACTCCACGGGGACGGTGCGCTCCCCGCGCGGGCCCGCGATGGCGACTCGCGAGTCGAGGGCGGCGAGGAGCGGCGGCAAATCCATGTGCGGATCGGCGTGCGCGAGCGCCCCGCCCACCGTGGCCACGTTGCGCACGCGGACATTGGAGAGCGTGCGCAACGTCCGCGTGATGGCGGGCCACCCTGCCCGAGCTTCCGCCGAGCGCTCGAGCGCTCGCAGGGTTGCCATCGCTCCGATGCGCAAATCGCCGTCGACGCGGATTTCGTCCAGCGCGAGCTTCCTCAGGCTCACGAGTCGGGCGGGCCGCAGCACGCCGGCTTTCATCATCAGCATGAGCGCCGTGCCGCCGGAAAGCGGGCGCGCGTTCTCCACATCCAGAAGAGAAACAGCCTGGGCCAGCGTGCTCGGTTCGGCAAGCTCGAAGGGGCTCATGTGCGAAGTGTCATTGCAGCAGCTTTCTCAGCTCGGCAGCGATCTCGTCCGGTTTCTCGAGCGGCGTCAGATGGCGCGCGTTCCTCAGCACGGCCAGGGTCGAGCCGTGGATGCCTTCGTGCAGCGCCTGCGCCATGCCGACGGGCGTTGCATAGTCCTCCTCGCCCACCACGACCGCGGTCGGAACGCGAACCGCGCCTAGCGAGCGCCTCAGATCGGCAGCGCCGAGCATACGACAGCTTGCGGCGTAGGACTGCGGGTCGTTTCTCAGGAAGACTGCCACGGCCGCGGCGACCGCTTGCCGCTGCGAGCCGCGAAATGCGTCGCTGAACCAGCGCGTCACCTGGAAGTCCACCAGCGAGGCGAGACCGCCCTCCAGCGCCTTGCGCGCGCGCTCTTCCCACTGGACCGCAGCCTCGGCGCCGTACCAGGCGGTGGTATCGATCAGCCCGAGCGCCGCGGTGCGCTGCGGATGCCGCTCGGCAAAGGCGAGCGCCACGCAGCCGCCCATCGATGCGCCGGCGACGAGCGCCTTCTCCCACCGCAGCTCGGCCATGAGATCAGCGAGGTCGTCGGCGAACTGCGCCACCGAATAGGCTTTGCCGCCGGCGCCAGAGGCGCCGTGGCCGCGGCAGTCGTAGACCAGCACCGCGGCTTCCGAGGCGAGCCGCGCGGCGAGCGGGTCCCAGAAATGGCGGTCCATCGCGAGGGAATGCACCAGCGCCACGGCACGCGGAGCCGCCGCATCGCCGTGCACGCTGTAGCCGATGGGAGTGCCGTCGCGCACGCGCGCGAAGCCCTGCGAGACCTTCATCCGCGGATGAATCTAGCACATACTAGCCGCCCGCTTTCCCGGAGGAGCCATGTTGCGCCGCACGTTCATCGCTTCGAGCCTTCTCGCCGCCATTGCGGCCGGGCTGCCGCCGTCGTCCCAGGCTCAGCCGGAGCCGATCCGCATCGGCTTCCT
>Ga0075434_100003033_pt1 | contig 14929 bp, 12 predicted proteins | sample RhiMethybrSRZTD3_FD_75298 | JGI IMG/M metagenome (GOLD analysis project Ga0075434, IMG submission 75298) | Populus rhizosphere microbial communities from Tennessee, USA - Rhizosphere MetaG P. TD hybrid SRZTD3 | ecosystem: Host-associated > Plants > Roots > Rhizosphere > Soil | place: USA... | reverse complement strand
TCGTCCTGCAGCAACTTCGAGGACTTCCAGGCGCGACGCGCCGGAATCCGCTATCGGCTCGCGACCGGCGGGGTCGAGTTCGCGCACACGCTGAACGCGTCGGGGCTCGCGCTGCCGCGGACGTTCGCGACCCTGCTCGAGGTGCATCAGACCGAGCGCGGAACGGTCCGGATTCCCGACGCGCTCGTTCCCTACATGGGAGGGGCGCGCGAGCTCACGCCGGACTGACCGTCCCATGGCCATTCGACGCGAGACCAAGGCCCGGGCGCTCCGCCCGATCCACTACAAGATCTACCTCTTCCTCGCCATCGTCCTCCTGACGGTGGCGCTCGTCGTGCATTCGAACTACGTCATCGGGCGATTGAACGCCGAATCCCGGAGCCTCTGCACGGTGCTCGCCCGATTCTTTGCGGTATCCACGATCCAGGCCGCCGAGGATCCGATGGTCCGCCCGATCTTCCGCGAGGTCGCGCGGAACATCACCTTCCCGCTGGTCGTGACCGACACGAAGGGGATTCCCCGTGCCTGGAAGGGGATCGGGATCGATCCCGAGGCGGTGCCCGACTCGCTCCTGCGCCTCGCGGAGGCGTCCGGCCGGGTCGCGCCGCAAGTCGCGCGGATCCAGGAGATCGCGCGGGAGCTGGATCGCGTGAACCGCCCGATCCCGGTGGTCCGCCTGGGGCAGCCGGGCACGCTGGGCCAGATCCACTACGGCGAGCCGCCCGTCGTGCGGCAGCTTCGCTGGATCCCGTATCTGGAATTCGGCGGGATCGTGCTGCTCTTGGTGTTCGGCTTCGCCGGGTTTCGGAGCTTGATGACGGGCGAGCAGCGTCTCCTCTGGGCCGCCCTCGCGAAGGAGACCGCGCACCAGCTCGGCACGCCGCTCTCCTCGCTCATGGGGTGGACCGCGCTCCTCCGCGACTCGCCGCCCGGGGGCGAGCGCCCGCGCGCGCGCGTCGAGGAAATCGCGGCCGAGATGGATCGCGATCTCGACCGTCTCAACAAGGTCGCGTCGCGCTTCGCCCAACTCGGCTCCGTCCCGCAGCTCCGGGACGGGGATCTGACCGCCGCGGTCTCCGTCGCGGTCGGCTACTTCCGGAGCCGGTTGCCGCAGTTCGGATCCACCGTGACGATCGAAGAGCGCTACGGCCCGATCCCTCCGGTTCCCTTCCACCCGCAGCTGATCGAGTGGGTCGTCGAGAACCTGATCAAGAACGCCATCGACGCGGCGGACAAGCCCGAGGGGCGGATCGAGGTCTCGCTCGAGTGGGTCCAGCCGGAGCGCGTCGTCGAGCTCCGGGTGTCGGACAACGGCCGGGGCATGAGCGCGGAGGATCGCCGCCGCGCGTTCGACGCGGGATTCAGCACCAAGCGACGCGGATGGGGCCTCGGCCTCGCGCTTGTGAGGCGCGTCGTGCGCGAGTATCATCGAGGAAGCGTCTCCATCGTGGAGAGCGTTCCCGGTAAGGGGACCACCATCCTCGTATCGCTCCCCGTCCCGTCCCGGGCCAAAGCCGGACGGACGGACCCCGGTCCACCATCCCGATGAATTCGCCGATCCGCAAGATCCTCTGGGCCGACGACGAGATCGAGCTCCTGAAGCCGCACATCCTGCTGCTCGAGGAGCGCGGCTATCAGGTCACGCCCGTGACCAATGGAACCGACGCGGTGGCCTCCGCGGCGCGCGAGAAATTCGACGTCGTCCTGCTCGACGAATCGATGCCCGGCATGGGCGGCCTCGCGGCGCTCGAGGCGATCAAGGAACACGACCCGGCGATGCCGATCGTGCTCGTCACCAAGAACGAGGCCGAGTCCTTGATGGACGACGCCATCGGGCGCCGGATCGACGACTACTTGCTGAAGCCGGTCCGCCCGACGCAGATCTTCCTGGCCCTAAAGCGGCTTCTCGAGTCGGATCGACTCCAAGAAAGCCGCCGCGCGCGCGACTACGTGGCCGAGCTGGCACGGCTCCGCGCCGAGTCGGCGGTCGGACTCGACTGGCGGGGGTGGGTCGACCTCTACGGCCGGAGCGCCCAGTGGGACGTGGAGCTGGACCAGGTGGACGACGCCGGGCTGAAGCAGGCGCAGGCCGACCAGCGCCGCGAGCTGAACGTGGAATTCGGGCAATACGTGGAGTCGACGTACGAGTCGTGGGTCCAAGGGGGCGACGCGCCCCCGCTCTCGACCGACGTGATCGGGCGCTGGGTGGCGCCACGGCTTCGGGAGGGGCGGCGTGTCTACTTCATCGTGATCGACTGCATGCGACTGGACCAGTGGCTGACCGTGGACTCCCTGCTCCGCCCCTATTTCGACATCCAGCTCGACCACCACGTCTCCATCCTCCCGACCGCGACGCCGTACTCGCGGAACGCGATCTTCTCGGGGCTCCTTCCCGGGGACGTCTCCAAGCTGCATCCCGAGTTCTGGCAGGAGACGTCGGGGGACGAGCGGAGCAAGAACCGCTACGAGCGCCAGCTGCTGGAAGCCCAGCTCGACCGCCTCGAGATCAAACTGGCGTCGGGGCTCAAGTACGTGAAGGTCTACAACGCCGAGGAAGCGAACCACGTCCGGCGGAACGTCGTCACCTATCAGAATATTCCGCTCGTGGCGCTGGTGTTCAACTTCCTGGACATGCTCACCCACGGGCGTTCGGAATCGGACCTGCTCAAGGAGCTGGCACCCGACGAGTCCGCGTTCCGCTCGGTCATGCGCTCCTGGTTCCTCCATTCGGCGCTCTTCGACGCGCTCAAGTGGATGTCGAAACAGGAATGCACCGTCATCGTGACGACCGATCACGGCGCGATCCTGAGCCGGCGGTCCGCCCTCGTCTACGGGAACCGTGAGACCTCCACGAACCTCCGCTTCAAGTTCGGGTCCAACCTCTCCTGCGACGCGAAGCAGGCCGTCCCGATCAAGGATCCGAACCGATTCCGCCTCCCCAGCGAAGGGCTCCACAAGACGTACATCATCGCGAAGGAGGACTTCTATTTCGTCTATCCGACGAAATTTCACGAATACGAGAACAAGTACCGGGGTTCGTTCCAGCACGGCGGGATCTCGCTCGAGGAGATGATCCTGCCGGTGGCGGTCCTGACCCCCCGGTCGTGACGCCGGTGGAGGTGGAGATCCGCTCGCTCCTCAAGGACGACCGGGAGACGCGGCTCTTCGGCCGGCACCTGGGGACCCTGGTTCGAAGCGGGGACTGGGTCGCGCTGACCGGCGACCTCGGAGCGGGGAAGACCACGCTGGCGCAGGGAATCCTGGAAGGGATCCATCCGGGGATGAAGGGACGTAGCCCGACCTACGTGCTGGTCGAGGTCTACGGCGAAGCGCCGCGGGTCGTGCACGCGGATCTCTATCGGCTCGCGTCCCCGGCGGAAGTCGACGGGCTCGCGCTCGACGATCTGGCCCTGGGCGACGCCGTTGTCATGGTCGAGTGGGCCGACCGCGCGGGCGATCGCCTGCCCTTAGATCGCCTGGACCTGGAGCTTCGCTACGTCGAAGGAAACGGGCGCGAGCTTCGGATCCGCCCGAGGGGAGCGCGGTGGAACGAGGCCGCGCGCGAGGGGCTATTGGACCGAGATCGGTGGAGTCATGCGCTCTATCCTGGGAATTGACACCGCGAGCCCCGAGGGATCGGTGGCGCTCGAGATCGACGGCGTCCCCGCGGGCCTCGAGCCGCTTTCGCCGGGAGGGCACTCGAGCGGGCTCTCCGCCGCCGTCGGGCGGCTCCTCGCCGCCCGAGGTCTCGCGGTCGACTCGCTGTCGGGGCTCGCGGTCTCCGAGGGGCCGGGTTCGTTCACGGGGCTAAGGGTCGGGCTCGCGTGGGCGAAGGGCGTGGCACTCGGGCGCTCGCTTCGCCTGGCCCTCGTCTCCGCGCACGAAGCGGCGGCGCACGCGCATCGGGACGCCACGGCCCGCGTCGGCACGGTCACGCACGGCGAACGGGGCTTCGTGGTGGCCGCGCTCTGGCATCCCGGAGAACGCGCGTCCCTGGCGTGGGGTCCCGAAGCCGCGCCCGACGACGAATTCATGGAGCGACTGCTCGAGGCGGCTGCCGGCGAAGACGTCCTGGTCGCCGCGCCCACGGACGCGCTGACGGAGGCCGTGCTCGACCTCGGCGGGACGCCCCTCCCGCGGCGCGCGCTCGCGGGCGCCGTGGCGACGCTGGGAGAGCGGGCGCTTCGCGAGGGACGTTTCGCCGACCTCGCGGCCGCCGCGCCGTCGTACGGCCGCGCCCCCAACGCCCGGAAACCGGGGAGCCACGCCCGATGAGTGCGGCACGGGGACGCATCGACGCGCCGGAAGGGGGCGCCGGAGAGCTCGAGCACGCGATCCGAATCGGCCCGATGAGCGTCGCGCGGATCGACGAGGTGGTCGCGATCGAACAGGCCGTCTTCAGCGATCCCTGGTCGCGCGAAATGTTCCGCTCGGAGTTGGAGCTGGGCGGGGGCACCTACGCGCGCGTCGCCGAGCGCGACGGGCACGTGATCGGGTACCTCTGCGCGGTTCTCGTGGCGGACGAAGCGCACCTCGGAAACCTGGCGGTGCGCCCCTCCGACCAGCGTTCGGGCGTGGGTCAGTTGCTCCTCGACGACCTCCTCCGGGCCGCGACCCGCCACGGAGTCGCGCGCCTCACGTTGGAGGTACGCGAGTCCAACGATATCGCCCGTAACTTCTACCACAAGAACGAGTTCATCGATGTGGCGATCCGAAAGAACTATTATCGGAGCCCGGTGGAGGATGCTATTGTGATGCTTCTCGGCCTCCCTGGGGACAATCGCGGATGACATGGCTCCGTAAGGCGAAAGAAGGGCTGAAGGCCCAGCAACGGCGACGGGAGCTTCCGGACGGTCTTTGGGTGAAGTGCGAGGACTGCGGCGAGATCCTGTACCACAAGGAACTCGAGCGGAACCTCTGGACCTGCGGCAAGTGCGACTACCATTTCCGCATCTCCGCTCGGAACTACGTCAAGATCCTCCTCGACGACGGCTCCTTCGTGGAGCGCTTCTCCGAGATCGTCTCCACGGATCCGCTCCGCTTCAAGGACGCCAAGCGCTACGTCGACCGGCTGAAGAAGGCCCGGGAGGAGACGGGGCTCACCGAAGCGGTTCTCTGCGGCGAGGGGGCCATCGAGGGTGCGCCCTGCGTGGTCGCCTTCATGGACTTCGCGTTCCTCGGCGGGAGCCTGGCGTCGGCGGCCGGCGAACGGATCGCGCGCTCCATCCTGCTCGCGATCGAGACGCGACGGCCCCTCCTCATCCTCTCCCAATCCGGCGGGGCGCGCATGTTCGAGGGGATTCTCTCTTTGATGCAGATGGCGAAGACGAACGCGCTCCTAGCCCGGCTGTCGGACGCGCGCGTCCCCTACATCTCGATCCTGACCCACCCGACGACGGGGGGCGTGACCGCTTCCTACTCGTCGGTCGGCGACGTCATCCTGGCCGAGCCGAAGGCGCTGATCGGGTTCGCGGGCCCGCGCGTCATCAAGCAGACGATCAATCAGGAGCTGCCGGAGGGATTTCAGAAATCCGAGTTCCTGCTCCAGAAGGGGATGATCGATCAGATCGTCCACCGCCAAGAGCTGCGGAAGGTGCTGGCATGGCTCCTGGCGTACTTCCGGGCCACGGCGGCACTGCCGCAGAAGCCGCGCCGACGCGCGGGCGAGTCGCTGGAGCGATTCCGTGCCGCGTCGGTCGCCGTCGCGGGGCCCATGGGGCACTCGCCTACGGAATCGCCCGCCCCCGCCGTTCCCCCGCCCGCTCACGAGACCACCGTCCAGGAATGAAGCAGAGCGCGGGCGCCCCGCTCACGCGGCGCCTCGAGGAACTCTACCGATTCGAGCGGTCCGGCATGCGCCTCGGCCTGTCGGGGATCGAGCGTCTGCTCGAGCGCGCCGGCCGGCCCGACAGCGCCTTCCCGTCGGTCCTGATCGCGGGGACGAACGGCAAGGGCTCCACCGCCGCGCACCTCGCCTCGATCTTCCGCGCCGCCAAATCGAAGACGGGCCTCTTCACGTCGCCGCACCTCGTTCGATTTCACGAGCGGATCCGGGTCGACGGGCGTGAGATCGGCGACGCCGCGCTCGAGGCGCTCCTGTCGCGCTGGTGGCCACGCTTCGAGGAGGACCGGCCGTCCTTCTTCGAGGCGGTGACGGCGCTTTGCTTCGATCACTTCGCGGCATCGGATCTCGACATGGCGGTGGTGGAGGTCGGCCTGGGCGGGCGACTCGACGCGACGAACGTGCTCCGCCCCCGCGCGTCGATCATCACGACGATCGCGAGCGACCACACCGAGATCCTCGGGCGCACGCTCCGGGGAATCGCGCTCGAGAAGGCGGGAATCGTGAAGGAGGGAGGCGCGCTGATCCTCGGCGTCCGCGCCCCGGGGCCGCGCGACGCGATTCTGGGCGTGGCGAGAGAGCGAGGCGCCCGCGTGAAGCGGCTCGGCGAGGACGCGCGGCACGCGGTGATTCGGGTGACGCCGCGGGGAACCGAATTCCGCCTCGCCATGGATTCCTTCTCGGGCACGCTCCGGACTCCGCTCTTGGGCGCGCACCAGGCGCGAAACGCGACGCTCGCGGCCCTCGCCGCCGAGACGGTGCTCCGGGAGATGGGACGAACGCCGGCGGAGATCTCGGGCGCCGTCGAGCAGGGCATCGCCGCGACCCGGTGGCCGGCCCGCGCCGAATGGGTCGACGGCGACCCGCCGATCCTCCTCGACGTGGCCCACAACGTGGAGGGGGCGCTGGCCCTGGCCGCCACGGTCCGGGCGCTCTGTCCGTCCCGCCCGGTCTCGGTCGTGGCCGCCTTTTCCCGCGACAAGGCCCACGCCTCGATTCTGGGGGCTCTAGCCCGGATCGCGAGCCGCTTCACGCTCACCGAGTTCGCCGGCGAGCGGGCGACGCCGTCGTCGGTCCTCCTCGAGTCCAGCCCGACCCGGGAAGTGGCCTCTCGCGCGATTCCATCCCCGTCTCGGGCCGTGGAGGACGCGATCGAGTGGGCGCGGCGCGAGGATGGGGTCGTGCTCGTCACGGGCTCCTTCTATCTCATGCCCGAGGCTCTGGCCGCGCTCGGTCGCGAGGTGCCGCGTGCGATCTGACCTCCGTCGCCTCGCGGCGCGGGTCTCGGCCGCCAGGCGCGTCCTCCTCGCGGCGCTCGCGGCCCTCGTCGTCCTGGCCCCCTCGGCGGGGCGCGCGCAATCGGACTCGACCGGCACCGCGGCGGACCGCGAGCCCTACCACTTGAGCGCGGATCGCTTGACCGGCTCGGCCGCGGCGGGCGAGAACGTCTACACCGCGACGCGCGTGACCGTCGTGCACGGCGCGACCACGGTGACCGGCGATTCGGCGCAGATCTATCGGAACAAGGAGCTCGTCCTCTTCCAGGGCAACGTGAAGATCGTGGACGGCGCCACCACAATGTGGGGGCGCGAGGCCACCTATGACCGGAAGTCGCGGGTGGCCACCCTCCGCGGCAACGTGCGGATCGAGGAGGGCGGGAGCCGGATCACCGGCAAGGAGGCGACCTTCTACCGGGATCGAAACGTCTCCGTGATCGTCGGGAATCCCAAGCTCGAGGATTCGACCCGGACCCTCACCGCGGACCGCATCGAGTACGACCGAAACACCGACGTGGCCACCGCCCTCGGCAACGTGGACGCGATCGATCGGGCGGAGTCGACGCGCGTCCTCGCGGGAAGGGTCCGCTACGACCGCCGCGCCGACTACGCGTGGGCCGACCGGGGCCCGCGCCTCGAATTGACCGAGACCGGCGGCATCGTGACGCGGATCGCGGCCGACTCGATGGAATTCGACAACGTTCGGTCGCGTGTCTTCGCCAAGGGTCACGTGCGGGTCGCGCGCCTGAGGCTCGAGGCGCAAGCCGGTCGCGCGGAGTTCTACCGGAGCGAGGAGCGCGCGCTCCTCGTGGAATCGCCCCGCGCTTGGGACCCGGAGGGCTCGGCGAGCGGCGACACCCTCGATCTCCGGTTCACCGGGAATCGGATCTCATCGATCCAGGCGCGACCGAACGCGAAGGTCTCGTACGAAGCGCTCCCCGACTCGGGGCGCGGCGAGCGCACCCAGGCGAGCGGCGACACCATCACCCTGTTCCTCGAGAACGACGCCGCGCGCCGCGCGGTGATCGTCGGACGCGCGTCCTCCTTCTATTGGCCCTCGGGCGCCGACTCGGCCGGCGGCGGGCGAAACGCCTCGGCGGGGGACACGATCGTCGTGGAGTTCGAGGGGGGAAAACCCGTGCGCGCGACCGTGATCGGACAGGGCGACGGCACCTACTACATGGCGGCGGAGGGGGACACGACCGGGGCGGAGGAGCGGGAGAGGATTCGGTACAAGGGAAACCGAATCCTGTACGACGTGAACCGGCACACGGTCGACGTCAAGGGCGCCGCCGAAGTCGCCTACCGGACGATGCGCCTCCAGGCGGCGAGCGTCGCGTTCAACTCCCAGACCGAGAAGATGCGCGCCGTGGGGGACCCCGTGCTCGTGGACGGCGCCGACCGGATCACCGGGGAAACCATGACGTACGATCTCTCGATCCGGCGCGGGACGGTGTATTCGGGGCGCACCAAGTACGAGCAGGGGTACGTGAGCGGCAAGCGGGTCCGGCGCGTCTCCGAGGACATCCTGGACGTCGAGGACGGAACGTACACCACCTGCGACCTGCTCGAGCCGCACTACCACTTCGGCTCGAAGAAGATGAAGATCATGCTGCACGACAAGGTCGTCGCGAAGCCGATCGTCTTCTACATCAAGAAGATTCCGGTCTTGGTGCTGCCCTTCTACATCTTCCCGATCAAGTCGGGCCGGCATTCCGGCTTCCAGCTGCCGCAAGTCGAGTTCGGCTCGTCCGACGGCGGCGGCAAGTTCGTGCGGAACCTCGGCTACTACTGGGCCATCAACGACTACCTGGACGCCACCCTCTGGGCGGACTACTACCAGGGCGACCGGTGGGTCGGGCACGGGCAGGGCCGGTATCACAAGCGATACGGCTACCAGGGCCAGCTCTCGGGCTCGTACGAGAACCGCTACTCGACCGGATCCAACCGCTGGGACATCGTGGGGAGGCACTACCAGACCCTGGGCCCGAATTTCTCGTTGACCGCCCAGGCGAACCTGACCAACGCGAGCGACTACTACAAGGACGAGTTCCTCGGGCGCTCGGTATTGTTGCGGGTGCAGCGCAACCTTCGATCGAGCGTGTCGATCCAGAAGGGCTGGAGCCGCGCGTCCTTGAACCTCGGGCTGCTCCGCAATCAGGACCTGGACCCCGACCCGCGCGGGCTTCGCATCCAGCAGCAGGCGCCAACCGCGTCGTTCGCGCTGTCGGCCCGCCCGATCGGGAGCCCGGTCCGGGGGAAGGAGCCGGCGCGGCTCCCGTTCCTCGCGTCGACGGTCTACTCGTATCGGGCCACGCTCCTGTCGCAGCGCAATACGTTCGTGAACGACTTCAACGATTCGATCCCGCGGGCGGACTCCCTGACCGACGCGCGCACCGGCATGCGGCACGACCTGACCCTCACCGACGTGCGGAGCCTGGGCGCATTCCGCGTGAGCCCCAACTTCAGCCTGAGCGGCATCTACTACAGCCGCGACGACGCGGGCGACCGGAATCGCGTCGGCGCCTCTTGGTCCGCGGGGGCGGGCGTGAACACCGCGATCTACGGGACCCTGCACCACTCGATCGGCCCCCTCCGCGCGATGCGTCACGTCGTCACGCCGGCCGTCTCGTACGTCTACCGGCCGGAAATCCGGAATCTCTCCTTCCCGGACACGAGCGGCCTTCGCCGCGCGCGCTTCGCGGGCATCAGCGGCATCGGGCTCTCCTCCTTCGAGCAGCGGGCGATGAATTTCAGCCTGCGAAACGACATCCACGTGAAGGTCGGCTCGGCCGACCGGCCGAGGACGATCAACAACCTGATCCAGCTCGCGACCTCGGGCTCCTACGATTTCCTGGCGAAACGCGCGGGGCGAAAGCCGCTCTCGGACCTGAGCTCGACCCTGAGGCTGAAGCCGATCGAGCGGAGCGACTTCGACTTCTCGTTCACGCACAATCCCTACGACGGGAAGCTGCTCTCGTTCGGCGCCTCGACCGGGCTCACGCTCCAAGGGCAGACCCCAGCGGGCGACGAGGCGGCCGACGGGGGATTCCACGAGGAGCCGGGGGCCGACGCCGTGCGGGAGGGGAACTACCTGAGCCCTTCCTCGGGCCTCACGCCCTCGGGGCTCCCCTGGAACGTGAGCCTCTCCGTGGGCTACAACGGCAGCCGGGCGCGAATCCCGGGCGCGACCTACGCGCCATGGCAGTCGAGCGCCCGAATGAACGGGTCGCTCGGGCTCAACCTCTCCAAGAACTGGAGGCTCGACTACGCCGCGCAATACGACATGCGCCACCGCGACCTGGTTTCGCAGAACTTCACGCTGAAGCGGGAGTTGCACTGCTGGGAGGCCCAATTCACGCGCAGCATCTCGGGGGACATCTCGGAGTACTACTTCAAGATCAACGTCAAGCTCCTCCCCGAGGTCTACTACGAGCAGGGATCCCGCGGGCTTCGGGGCTTTGGCGGCATCGACCGGCTCTACTGAGCCGGGCGCCCGTTTTCGGCGCGCCGGCGCCTGAAATCCATTTGACACCCCCTGGGGCCCGGCGTAACGTCCGGCCCATTCCCCCAAGAGAGGAGGTGAATCCGAATGAACAAGACGGAACTCGTCGCATACGTCTCCAAGAAGGCGGAGCTGTCCTCCCGCCAGGCGCGCGCGGTCATCGACACCATCTTCTCCCCTGGGAAGGAAGGCGTCATCGCGGCCGCCCTCATGTCGGGAAAGAAAGTTCAGATCACCGGATTCGGCACCTTTGAAACCCGCAAACGGAAGGCGCGCGAAGGGCGGAACCCCCAGACCGGCGAACGGATCAAGATCGCCGCGTCTCGATTCCCGGCCTTCCACGCCGGCAAGGCACTCAAGGAGCGGGTCAAGAAGTAACCCCCCCATCGACTTCGGTTTTTCGTGGCGGGGCGGGAGACGAACTCCCGCCCCGCCGCTATTTTTCGCCGAACTGATTGAACCGCCGCGCCATTGCGGGGTATAGTTTTTCGTCGAAAGGCCGATCCATGGTCGAAAGGAGGTGGTTGGGGCTGTATCGTTATCGCTATCTGCTGTTTCTTCTTGCCGCGCTTGGACTTGCCAGCGCGTCCCTCCAGGGCAAGAGCGCACCGACGGACGTCCTGATTCAGAGCACCAACGACGTTTTCGACGAAATCGCGCCCTGTGGCTGACACGCGCACCCGCTAGGCGGCCTCGCCCGGAGGGCGAGCCAACTCAAGGTAGGCAGCCTCAAGTTCCCGAACCACTTCATCGTGGATTCAGGGGACTACTTCGGCTTGGCCGGAGAGCAGGATTCGCTGAAATCCGCCTTCATGGTCCAGGCGATGGACAAGCTGGGCTACGACGTGGCGACGATCGGCGAGCGCGAGTTCAACTTCGGGCAGCAGTTCCTGCTCGACACCTTCAAGACGACGAAGATCGACCTCGTCTGCGCCAACATCGTCTACGCCGATACGAAGAAACCCTTCGTGAAGCCGTACGTGATCCGGAAGGCGGGGACGGCGCGGATCGCCTTCTTCGGCCTCATGGGCTCGAACCTCAAGTGGCGCACGTTGCCCGGGGAGAAGCCGCTCGAGATCCTCGACCCGGTGGAGACCGCCAAGAAGCTGATTCCCGAGATGCGGAAGAAGGCCGACGTCGTCGTTCTTCTCTCGCACCTGGGCCTGACGGACGGACAGAAGCTGACGCTCGAGGCGCCCGGCATCGACGCCATGGTGTTCGGCCACTTGGTCGGTCTCTCGAAGCAGGTCGTGAGCACGCAGAACGTCATCAACGTGCGGGGCGGCGAACGCGGGCAATACATCCCGCAGATCCACCTCGTCATCGAGGACGGCAAGATCTCCTCGTTCGACGGCGACGTCGTGACGCTGGACGACAAGATTCCGGCCGATGAAGTCATGGGGCGGTTGGTGGACACGTTCAGCGACGCGTTGAACAAGCGGTTCGCGGACAAGAACGCCGCCAACGCGCAGACGAGCGCCAACGCGACCCAGGCGTCCCAGACCGGCGAACACTACCTGGGCGAGAAGAATTGCCGGCGGTGTCACGAGGTCGAATACCAGATGTACACCAAGCAGGCGCACGCCCACGCGTTCGCGACGCTGGAGAACAATCAGCGCGACGCCACGCCGGAGTGCCTCCCCTGCCACGTGGTCGGCATGAACCAGCAAGGCGGATTCGTCTCGAAGCCGTCGACGCCCGACCTCGTGAACGTCCAGTGCGAGAACTGCCATGGAATGGGAACGAAACATCCGGAGCAGGGGTCCATCGTGGGCCCGGACGTCTGCATCACCTGCCACACCCACGAGCAAAGCCCGAATTTCAACTACGACGAGGCGGTGGCGAAGATCGTCCACTGGCAGTAGAGCAACGCTTCGATCGCGCCGCGCGCCGCTCTGCCGATTCACCCTGATCCTGGCGGCCGTCTCCGTGCTGGCATCCTGGCCCGGGCTCTCCGAGGCGCAGACCCTCAAGCTTCGCTCGCTCAAGATCTACCCGTCCGACGTCGTCGGGCCGTGGGTCACGTACAAGGTCCGCACCCAGAGCGGGCGGCACACCGTTCGCGAATTCACGCAGCGGGTCGCGATCGTCGGGCGCGAGAAGTTGGACCGGGGCACCGGCTACTGGGTGGAGCTCAAGACCTCGGACCCGACGAGGGGCGCGCGCATCGAGCGCGGCCTCTTCGCGGACCACGGCGCGAGCCTCGATTCGGCGGGCCTCGATCCCGGCGCCGCCCCGGATTCGGCCGCGCTGCCGGGCGAGGTGCAGCCGCTTCGCCTCGTCCGCTATCAGGTCCTCACGTCGGACAAGCGCCTCTACGAGTATCCGGTTCAATCCGCCACCGCCCCGCGCGCCGCGGGGGAGGTCTCGACCTTCGAGTTGTTCGAGTTCGATCCCACCCTGACGCCGGTGCGCCGGTTCGACGGGCCCGACACGCTTCGGATCGGCCGCCGCGTGGTTCCGACCGTCGTCGAGCGGATTTTCCGAGGCGGGAGCGACGATTGGGCCGAAGGTGACAGCGGAAGCGTCTCGCGGCTGGTCCTCTCGCAGACCTACTGGAGGAACGCGGCGGTCCCGATCACCGGCTTCGCGCGATCCGTGTTCCGGGTCACGACCGTGCGGATTCCGGCCCCTCCCGACAGCACCGGCCGGCCGATCATCGTTCCATCGCCCGATTCGACCGCCCTCGCCACGGCCGCCGCGGCCGCGGACGCCGGGACGGCGCCCGTCCTCTCCACCACCGAGTTGCTGCTGCAAGACCTGGGCGCCGACGCGGTCGCCGAGGTGACGCAGAAGCCCGAGCCGGCTCCCGCCTCCGAATTGGGCGGGGACGCAGGCGACCTGATCCACTAGGAATCCGCCCCCCCGGGCGAGTCCGCTTCCGCTCCAGATCGGGACGTCCCCCGCCGATAGATCGGGCGTACCGCCTCCCGCGCCGCGCCGGAGGCGCCCGAACTTCCTGGGGGAACTGGTCATGCAGGGTGGGAGAAAGCCGCTCGGACAGAGCCTGGTCGAGCACGGGAGCCTAAAGCCCGAGGGCCTGGCGCGCGCGTTGGACGAGCAACGTCGCACCGGCGCGTCGCTTCGGGACGTCCTCCTCCGCCTGACGCTCGTTCCCGAATCGGCCATCCTCGACTACTACGAGGAGCAGCTCGGCATCCCCCGGATGGACCTGACCACCTACGTCCTGGAGCCCGAGATCGTCCGGCTCCTGCCGGAGCGGGTGGCGCGCCAGTTCACGGCGATCCCGCTCTTCAAGATCGGGAACACCGTGACCGTCGCGATGGCCGATCCCCTCGACGTCGTGGCGCTCGACGAGATCCGCCAATCGACCGGCCTCGAGGTCGAGGTCGTGGTCTCCGCCGAATCCCAGATCAAGGAAGCGGTCGACCGCTACAACCCGATGGGCGCCGGTCTCGACCAGCTCGCGCGGGAGCAGGCGCTCCGGCAGGTCGTCGCCGACGTGGCCGCGCGTCCCGAGGAGGACGGCCCGATCATCCGCCTCGTGAACGCGATCGTGCAGCAGGCGGTCCGCGAGGGTGCCTCCGACCTCCACCTGGAGCCGGACGACAACTCGTTCCGCATCCGCCTCCGCGTCGACGGCGTGCTCCGCGAGGTGTCGATCCAGGCGAAGTCGCTCTACGCCCCGGTCGTGTCGCGCATCAAGGTCATGGCCGCGCTCGACATCGCCGAGCGGCGGCTCCCGCAGGACGGCCGGATCCGCATGACCGTGGTCGGGCGGGAGTTCGACCTTCGCGTCTCGACATTCCCGACGATCCACGGCGAGAACGTCGTGATGCGGCTCCTCGATCGCTCGGCCGCTTTGATCCCGCTGACCGACCTGGGCCTCGGGGCGGCAACGCTCGGGACCCTGGAGCGGATGATCCTCCGGCCGAACGGGATCGTGCTCGTGACCGGACCCACGGGAAGCGGGAAGACGACGACCCTCTACGCGTGCGTGCATCGCATCAACTCGGTCGAGCGGAACATCGTGACGCTGGAGGACCCGGTCGAGTATCACCTGAGCACGATTCGGCAGACGCAGGTGGACCCCGACGCTGGCCTCACGTTCGCGCGCGGCCTGCGGGCGCTGCTCCGCCAGGATCCGGACGTCATCATGGTGGGCGAAATCCGGGACGGCGATACCGCCGAGATCGCGGTTCGCTCGGCCCTGACGGGCCACCTGGTGCTCTCGACGCTCCACACGAACGACGCGTCGGGCGCGATGCCCCGCCTTCTCGACATGAAGATCGAGCCGTTCCTCCTCTCGTCGGCGATGCTCGGCGTGGTGGCGCAGCGGCTGGT
>Ga0075434_100003032_pt1 | contig 14932 bp, 14 predicted proteins | sample RhiMethybrSRZTD3_FD_75298 | JGI IMG/M metagenome (GOLD analysis project Ga0075434, IMG submission 75298) | Populus rhizosphere microbial communities from Tennessee, USA - Rhizosphere MetaG P. TD hybrid SRZTD3 | ecosystem: Host-associated > Plants > Roots > Rhizosphere > Soil | place: USA... | reverse complement strand
CTTTCGTACCATAATCGCCACCATATGCCGTAGACAATCGATATCGGCGCGCATGGGCCTTCCAGGCAATCAGCTCGGAGCTAAAGCTTGCAGCGATGACGCTCATCTTCGGCCGCGCTGGACTACCTAGCGATCCTTGGTCGCTAGCGACCAAGGATCGCTAGGTTCTAGTCCCTGTATCTGCGGTCGACGCCGCGGCGGAATAAGGACGGGACCGAGGTCCGCTACCTGCAGCTGGCCCATAACGTGTGGGACCCGGCGGCGAAGCGGTCGCGGGTCCAGGTGGTCTACAACTTCGGCCGCGAGGACGCCGCGAACCGGCAGGCCCTCCAGCGGCTGGTCGCCTCGGTCGCCAGGTTCGTGGAGCCGGGCAAGGCGCTGGCCGCGGCGGCTGGGGAGGATCTGGAGTTCATCGAGTCGCGGCCGCTGGCGGGACCTGTGTGCTGGATGCACTGCGGGTCCGGTTGGGGATCGGGGCGGTGCTGCGGCGTCTGCTGACGGGCCGCCGGCTGGATCCCTCAGCGGAGCGGGTGCCATTCGCGCTGGCCGCCAACCGGGCGCTGGCCCCGTCATCCAAGCTGGCCGCGGCCCGGTGGGCCAGTGAGGACGCCTGGATGGCGGGCCTGCCGAGGTCAGCGACGACGCCTGCTACCGGGCCATGGACTGGCTCTTGGAGGTTAAGGACGATCTGGAGCGCGAGGTCTTTTCCCAGGTCGCGAACCTGCTGAACCTTGAGGTGGACCTGCTGTTCTTCGACACCACCTCCACCTATTTCGAGACCGATGGTCAGGACGAGCCGGTCTGGTGGGACAAGCACGGCATCCCCGTCCCTGGCGGCGGGGACGGGGACCAGGCAGCCGGGGATGACGGCGCCAGGGGCGGGGACGGCGGGAAACTGGCCGGGTTCCGGGCGTTCGGCAAGTCCAAGGACCACCGAGACGACCTGCCCCAGATCGTGATTGGCTTGGCCGTCACCCGCGACGGCATCCCGGTCCGCATCTGGTGCTGGCCCGGGGACACCGCCGACTCGGCGCTGATCCGCCAGGTCAAGCACGACATGCGGGACTGGACCCTGGCCAAGATCGTCTGGGTCGCCGACCGCGGGGTTCGCCTCAGCTAAGAACCGCCGCTACCTGCGCAAGGGCGACCACCACTACATCATCGGGGAGAGACTTCGCTCCGGCTCCGCAGAGGCGCAAGCGGCTTTGTCGCGGCAGGGCCGCCACCAGGAGGTTGCCGCGAACCTGCGGGTCAAAGAGGTTCGCATCTGCGAGTCCCGAGCGGTTCGTGATCTGCCACAACCCCCGAAGGCGCCGAACGCGACGCTGGCATCCGCGCCCGCATGCTCGCCCAGCTCGAAGACCTCATCGCCGGCACCGGCAAGCTGACCGCCACCAAGCGGGCTGAGCTGCGCGGGGTGATCTCCACCAAGCCCGGCCTGAACCGCTACCCGCGGACCACGCCCGGCGGGCTGCTCCGCGTCGACGAAGGCGATCAAGGCGGAGGAGAACCTGGACGGCAAGTACCTGCTGCGCACCTCCGACCCGCGGCTGCTCGCCGAGGACATCGCCCTCGGTTACAAGCAGCTCCTGGAAGTCGAGCGCGGCTGGCGGGACATGAAGCAGGTCATCGACCCGCACCCGGTCTATCACCGCTAGGAGCAGCGGATCCGCGCCCACGTCATCTTGTGCTGGCTCGCCCTGCTCCTGATCCGCATCACCGAGACGACCTACCAGGGCACCTGGCCCAGCCTGCGCCGCGAGCTGGACCGGATCGCCCTGGGCGCACCTTCACCGGCCCCGCCGGGACCTTCCGCTAGCGCACCGAGCTCACCAAGGGCCCAGCGCGACATCCTCGCCCAGCTCAGGATCGAACCGCCCCCGCGGATCTACCAACTCACCACCGAAACTCCCTGACCAGCGCGAACACCCACGCCTAGATACACGCCCACGATCCAGGCCAGAGTGCGTTTCCGCACGTCAGTCCCCGGATTCGCGGGCTATCGCGCTACATCAGCCACGGAACCCAGGCCAGAGGCTAGGCTGGGGCGTCCTCCCGCATCGGTGGGGTGGAACCTGCGGCCGACTCAGCCAGCTTGGACGTTGACGTGAACGGTGGGCACTGGAGTGCTCAATACCAATTCAGCAGGCATGTCGGCCGCCCAGGCACGCTTTGCCTCCCGGAGTGTCACCGGCGGCCGCCCCGGTGTGTCATGCAGCGGGACGGGAACGACCACATTGTGTTGCTGGGGATCAGATTCTCCCAGCGCGACCACAGGCAGTCAGCGCGTGTCGAAGGGGGCGTCACATGGCCGATGGGCAGCATCTGGTGATCGGTGGGGTGAACACCTCAAGCGCGCAAACCCGCCTCAGACGTAACGGCAGCGGGCAGGTCTTGGCATTCACCGTGGCGAATCTGAACGGCGGCGGGATCTCAGGTACCGCGACAGCGGGTGGATCCGGCGTGCAGGGCGCCTCGGATTCTGGAGCCGGGGTGCGCGGAGTGTCGAACACCGGCGAGGGGCTCGCCGGGGTCTCGGACGCCGGCGCCGGGGTTGCGGGAGTCTCCGCCGGCGGTGACGGTGTTGCGGGAACCACCCAGGCCACCACGGGCCCAAGCTCTGGCCAAGGCGCGGCTGGGGTGCGCGGCGTAGACTCTGGTGGCGCTGGCGCCGGGGTATGGGGGGAGTCCGCGCCAGGGATCGGCTGCCGGGGCGTGTCTGGCACTGGGACGGGCATGTTCGGTTCCTCGCAGAGCGGTATGGGTGTCTACGGGACGTCACAGGATGGCGACGCCGTGTCGGGAAGGTCCGTCGACGGCGCCGGAGTGAGCGGATCCGCGGCTAACAACGCCGGGGTCTCTGGCTACTCGCAAAATACTGTTGGGGTCGCGGGGCTATCGCACGGGAATGCGCTGTCGGCAGGCGTATCGGGCGCAGCCGGACAAGGTTACGGGGTATATGGGGAGTCGGTAGGCGGCGCGGGTGTCGGCGGCTTCTCCGATCAGGTCGGCGTTTACGGGATGTCTGGCCCAGGCGATGGCGTGCGGGGGATATCGACAGATAGTCACGGTGTGCTGGGCATCGCCGAGAACCAGGCCGGCGTCGCCGGCACATCTCCCACCACGGGTGTGCGCGGGGTGTCACAGGCTGGGATCGGTGTGTTGGGCGATGCTGCGAGCGGCAGCGGCGTGTGGGGTAGGTCGCAAAGTGGCGACGGCGTCAGGGGCATCTCTGCCAGCGGCAATGGAATTGATGGCACCTCCGTGGATGGCACCGGCGTTCAGGGGGTGAGCAGTTCGGGCGGGGTGGGCGTGCGCGGCCAGTCGAACGAAGGACAGGGGGTTGTGGCCATCTCGAGCGGCGGCACGGCCCTGGTCGCCACCTCCACCAGGCGCGACGGGGTTGTCGCGAGCACCGCTTCGACCAGCGGCACCGCGGTGTTCGGCAGCGCCAACGCCACCGGACCGCCGGGTTTCATACCTTCCACAACTGGGGTAGCGGGCGTTTCGTCCGGTGGTGTCGGCGTTCTCGGCAGCACTGCGACCGGTCTCGCCGGGTTCTTTGTGGGCCCGGTTTTCGTCCTCGGCAACGTGGTGGTGACGGGCTCTAAGTCCGCCGCCGTGGCCCACCCGGACGGGACTCACCGCCTGACCTACGCGGTGGAGAGCCCGGAGAGCTGGCTGGAGGATTTCGGCCGTGCCGAGCTGATCGATGGTTCCGCTACCGTGCGCTTGGACCCGGAGTTCGCGGCCCTACTCACCGTGGACGACTTCCACGTATTCGTCACGCCGGAGGCTGACTGCGCCGGTCTATACGTCAGCTCAAGGAGCCGCGAGGCGTTCGAGGTCCGCGAGCAGGGGAACGGGCGGGCCAATGTCCCCTTCAGCTATCGCATCGCCGCACGGCGCGGCGATGTGGAAGCCCGTAGGCTCGAACGATTCGACGTTCCCCCGCCGCCTGACCCCGGCAGTGCCGAGATCCCGGTGTCGGCCAAGATTCCGGACGTCGCGAGACTCCCTGACCCGGTGACCCTAACCCGGCACCCGCTGCCAAGACCAAAGATGCCGTTAAGGGAAGCAGAGCACGACGCCGGCAGTCCGCCGTCCGCATAACCCAATTCAACAACCTGAACCCGGTTGGTGGCCTGCTGTGAAGAGGACGGCAAGAGAGGCTGGGTCGAATGGCCGACATCCTCGCCGAGCGCCAGGAGATTGCTGGCAAGCTTGACGCTGGCAAGGCAGAACTCGCGTTTACATACCAACAGCAGATCGTCCAGACGCTCTTGGCATAAGCTCACTGCCGCATCTATATGGATGCGGCAGTGCTTTGCGATGCACTGCCTTCAGTGCTTACCCCTGCTGGTATGGACTGTGCTTTCCGGTTCAGGCGCAGCAGCAGATCCAGCCGGAGGCCTCATTGTCGGGGTAGACGATATGGTAGTTGCGGTCGGGCATCCGCTGCTCGATCGGACTGCTGTCGCCAGCTTTTTCCTGCTGACTTCGGTAAGGGTACTCTTCTCTTCGGATGAATTGAATCCGGTTCACCGAGTGCCCTTGCTGCTCAAGAAAGCGACGCATGAAGCCGGAGGGATCTCGTCGGTACTCCTCGAGTTGCTCGTCAGCCTCCTCGAAGTGGAGATCGTATACCTCGATCCTGACGTCCACACGGGTCATCTCGCCAGCGATGCGTTCGGCCATTGCGATTGCCTCCTTGTGGTGGCCCGGGTCAATAGGGAAGTCCATAAAGCACTGCGGCGGGGCGGCTGCCAAAGCCTATCTTCAATCAACACTGCAACCAGAGCAAGAGGGATGGCTAGCGGATCGATCCTGTCCCCGTTGTCCAGCAACGTGGCTCTGGGGGTGCTGGACGAGTTCATCGCCCGGGCACCGGCGGGCCAGCGACTCCCCCGGTCGGGCGGGCCAAGCGCCGACGTCACGGGCAGCCGAACTTCAAGCTGACCCGTTACGCCGACGACTGGTGCCTGATGGTGCACGGCACCCACGCCGACGCGGTGGAGCTGCGGGACCAGATCGCGGAGGTCTTGGCCACGATGGGCCTACGCCTATCGCAGGAAAAGACCCTGATCACCACATCGACGAGGGCCTCGACTTCCTGGAGTGGCGCATCCAGCGCCACCGCAAGCGAGGGACCGGCAAGAAGTACGTCTACACCTACCCGGCGAAGAAGGCCCTGCTGGCCATCACCACCAAGGTGAAGATGATCTGCCGGATGAGCAGGAACCGCCTGCTGGCAGCCCTGATCCACCAGCTCAACCGGTGCTGAGGGGCTGGTGCGCCTACTTCCGGCCCGGCGTATCCAGCAGGACCTTCTCCTACCTGCGGAAAGTCGTCTGGCGGCTGGTCATCCACTGGCTGCGCCGCAGACATTGCAACGGTCGGCTGGCGCCCTGGAAGACCATCCGCCGCCGCTACTGCGATGACGGATTGCGGTCGGCATCGGGCTCCGCCGATGGGACGACATCACGCTGGGTGATGGAGAAGGCCGGGGGAGAACGCGCGCCGAGCCGCCGTTCTGTACGCTGCACACGTTCGGCCCTGGGTCAGATGTAGCGCCCATATCGGACATTCTGGCGTGCCCGGCGGACAGGTACGCATCGTCATCAAGCCGACTGGGCTCGGCGTTGGCTCGTGTGCGGCTGGACGGAGCTGGTCAGAGTTGGTCTAGCGCTTTGCGCATGCCGGCCTGCGCTTGTTTGCCGAGCCGCTCGAAGGCGGGCCTGAGCAGTGGGGCGAGGAGACGGGATGGGCCTTTGAAGGTGAACTCGGCTGTGTAGGTCACCTCGGTGCCGGGATCGATGCTGCGGAAGGTCATGGTGTCGACGGCGATGACGGTCTTGTTCTCGCCGCGAAGCCGGATGCGCTTACCGGGGATGAACTCACCCACGATGTAGGCCAGCTGGGTCTTCCGGCCGAGGAAGGTGGAGGTATTGAGGTAGGTGGTGCCGGCCCCTCCGTCGCCGTGGTGGTTCACGGTGGCCACGGTGCCCGGGTCCCACTCGGTGGTTGTGGTGAAGTCGGAGAGGTAGTCGAATACCGCGTCCAGCGGCTTGTCGACGATGACGGTCTTCTGCAATCTCATGGTGTTCTTAGATTCTTCCTGGTCATGGGTGAGGTGGTCGGGGGTGGCGGGTCCGGCGATGGAGGTGCGAGCCCACAGGGCCGTCCAGGCACGGGCGGGGACGAGGCGCGCCGTCTTCATCAGCAGGGCCATCGGGGTGGGGAAGACGATCTCGGTAAGCTCGCGCTCGAGGCCGTCGCAGATGGATCGTGCGGCCTGGTCGGCATCGATGATGAAGGGCATGGGGAAGGGGTTGCCGGCCGTGAGGTCGGTCCGCACGAAACCGGGGCAGATCGTGGTCACGTGCACCCCGGTCCGGGCGATGTGGACGCGCAGGGACTCGAGCAGGTTGATCTGTGCCGCCTTTGTCGCGCCGTAGGCTTCAGAGCCGGCCAGCCCGCGGTATCCGGCCACGGACGCGATCCCGGCGATGACGCCGTGGTGTCGCCGCAGCATGCCGGGCAGCACGGCCGCGATGGCGTTGCTCATCCCAGAGAGGTTGACCCGGAGGTGCTGGTCGAAGACCTCGATGTCCCAGGCCGCCGGGTCCATCTGCTTCCAGTAGCCGGCCGACAGCACCGTGAGATCGATCGGGCCCAGCTCCTGCCGGACTCGTGCGGCGGCGACCGATACGGAGGCGGCGTCGGTGACGTCGGCGGGGAGGACGAGCATGTCCCTGCCAGCAACGTCTTGGAGCTGCTCCTTGCGGCGGGCAGAGACCGCGACGGTGGCGCCACGGCAGACGAGTTCGCGTGCCACGGCGGCGCCGATTCCGCTTGATGCGCCGATGACCCAGGCGATCTTGCCATTGAGTTTCATGCCGGCCCCCGGGTCAGCTGGAGCTGGCTGACGCCGAGGTAGCCGCTGCGGAAGCCGGCCTCGCTGTAGGCGAGGTAGAGCTCCCACATGCGGCGGAAGGTCTCGTCGAAGCCCTGGGCGTGGATGTGGGGCCACTGGCCGGCGAAGCGTTCCCGCCACAGGCGCAGGGTCCGGGCGTAGTGCGCCCGGAGCTCACGCCGTTGGGTGACCCGCAGGGTGGTGTGCGCCGCGAGGGTATCATCGACCGCCTGCAGAGACGGGATGATGCCGCCGGGGAAGATGTACTTCTGGATCCAGCTGAAGCTGCGCCGGGTGGCGAGGAAACGCTGGTGGGCCATGGTGATTGTCTGGATGGCGGCCCTGCCGCCGGGAGCGAGGAGCCGGTCGAGGGTGGCGAAGTAGGTGGGCCAGTAGGCCTCCCCGACGGCCTCGATCATCTCGACGCTGACGATGGCGTCGTACTGGCCTTCGACCTCGCGGTAGTCCTGCACCCGGACTTCGGCAAGCCCGGAGACGCCGGCGGCTTCTATCCGCTCCCGGGCCAGCCGCATCTGCTCGTGGGAGAGGGTGATCGTGGTGACGTGGGCACCTCGTTGCGCGGCGCGGATGGCAAGCGACCCCCACCCCGTTCCGATCTCCAGCATGTGGGTGCCGGCCTGGACGTCGGCGAGGTCGAGGACGCCGTCGATCTTGCGCAGCTGTGCCTCCTCCAGCCGGGTGGCCGCCGCGATCGGTTCGCTGTTGTCGAACCAGGCGCAGGAGTAGGTCATCGTCCGGTCCAGGAAGGCGGCGAAGAGGTCGTTGCTGAGGTCGTAGTGGGCGGCGGTGTTGGTTCGCGAGCCGTCGGGAGTGTTCTCGTGGTCATAGGGGACGCGCCTGTCCACGAATACACGCAGCCGCTGCAGGGCCGGGGGAATCAGGGTGGTCAGCCGTGAGGCGAAGGGTGTCAGCAGGTCGGCCAGGTCGGTGCCGGAACCGGCCCGCCAGTCCCCGGTCATATAGGCCTCGCCGAACCCGATCTTCGCGTCGCGGCCCAGCCGGGCGAAGAACGCCGCAGGGCGAACGACCGCGAACTCGGGCGATGCCGGCGACCCTGCTCCGAGCACCCGGCCATCGGGGTAGGTCACGCGGACAGGGACGTGCCGGACAGCATGCTCGAAGATCACCCGCGCGATGGTGGCTCTGAGCGGCGCCCGTGGTGTGGCGGCGGCGGTGGGCCACCTGATGGAGCTGGAGACGGTCATGGTCAGACCCCTTCCTGCCGGATGTGGTGTGGGTGAGCGCGGACGGGCAGGCCACGAAGCCACAGCCAGATGCCGTGCACCCGGATCAGGGTCGAGACCCGCTGGGTCATCAGGGGCTGGCGGATGAGCCGGCCGGCCAGAGCGGAAGCCGTCGCGGGTTCGGGCCGGCCCCGGAAGGTCGCTGAGAACGCGACGGCGCCCTCGCGGCGCAGCGTCACGGTCGTGGCGACAAGGTCTGGCCTCAGGGTGAACCGCAGTTCGTAGGTGCCGCTGACGTCGAAGAACGGGGAGACGTGGAAGTCCTTGCCCGTCACTGCGACCCCGGCCTCGTCCAGTCGCAGGAGGTAGGCGTGCCGCTCGCCGTAGGTGTTGTGGACCTCCGCGACGACACACACGAGCCGCGCGCTGCTGTCATAGCACCAGAAGACCGACAGTGGGTCGAACACGTGGCCCAGGACCCGGGCGTTGGCCAGCATGAGCACCCGTCCCCCGTCACCGAGCTGGATGCCGCCCCGCGCCAGGTAGTTCTCGATGTTGCGCTTGATCGGCAGGCCGGGATCACCGAGGTGGTCAGCGCTGCTGAAGTGCGCGAACGCCCTGAGGTGCCAGGGCTGGCGCGGAAGCGAGTCCAGGTCGACCAGCCACTGGTAGACCCGGTGCCGGAAGGCGTGCCGGACCGGTCCGGGGCGCCGGTGAGTGACCTGGCCGACGACCAGGGCTGGCAGCGGGGGCAGCTGCGGGCGCGCGGGCGCGGACGCCGGCGTGAGAAGCGAGGTCGTGCTCACCAGGTCACTCCGAAGTGCCGTGCCGCCTCCATGCCGGAGCGGCAGCCGTCTTCGTGGAAGCCCCAGCCGTGGTAGGCCCCGGCATACACCGTGCGATCGGTGGCCAGGCTGCTCAGCCGTGACTGCGCCCGGACCGCCTCGGGCGTGTAGATCGGGTGCTCATAGTGCATGACTGCGGCAACGGAGCCCGGGTCGAGACGCTCACGGTCGTTGAGCGTGACGAGGAAGGCCTGCGGCGATCGGTGTCCCTGGAGCCGGTTCATCCAGTAGCTCACCACGGCGGGCTGGCCGGGCCGGTGGCAGGACGTCATCCGGTAGTTCCAGCTGGCCCGGGCCTGCGCGGCGTCCGGCAGGACGGAGCGGTCGGTGTGCAGCACGGTGACGTTGCGCGAGTAGGCGAATTGCTTGAGGGTGGTGATCTCCGCGTCGCTGGGGTCGGTGAGCAGGCCGAGGGCCTGGTCGGCGTGGGTCGCGATGACGACGCGGTCCACGGGGGTGACCTGCCCGGTGACGTCCCGGATCTCGACGCCCCCCTCGTTGCGGGTGACGTCGGTGACGGCATGGGCCGCGCGCACGTCCGTGAGCAGCCCGGCGAGCCGCTCGACGTAGATTCGTGACCCGCCGGTGACGCTGTACCACTGGGGCGAGCCGCCGACCCGGAGCATGCCGTGGTGGTCGAGGAACCGGAAGAGGTAGCGGGCCGGGTAGGCCAGCGCCGTCTCCCGCCCGGCGGACCACACGCACGAGACGACCGGAACGGCGTAGTGGGCGATGAAGTAGCCGCTGAACCCCTCCCGCTCCACGAACTCGCCGTAGGTCGTGAGGTTGTGCTCGTCTGTGGTGTGCAGGAAGGCCAAGGCGCGCCGGTGGAACCGCTTGACCTGCCACAGCATCCAGAGAAATCGGGGTTCGATGAGGCGGCGTGGCTGGGCGAATATGCCGCGCAGCCCGCGGCCGCCGGCATACTCCAGCCCGCACCCTTCGCAGCGGACGCTCATGCTCATCTCGGTGGGGCGCACCTGCACGTCTAGCTCGCCGAAGAGCTTGCGCAGCCAGGGGTAGGTCATGTCGTTGTGGACGATGAACCCGCTGTCGACGGCGTGCCGCCGGCCATCGGAGTCGGTGACGTCATGGGTGTGCGCGTGGCCACCGAGCCGGTCCTCCGCCTCGAAAAGGGTGACGTCGTGGGTGCGGGAGAGCAGGTAGGCCGCGGTGAGCCCGGAGACCCCGGCGCCGATCACGGCAACCGACGGCCGCCGTGCATCCGCGGCTGTGCCGTGCTCCTGGGGAGCGGGGCCGGTGGCGGCCGCCGGGCCGTTGGCGGGGGAGCCCATCATGTCAACTTTCGTCTAGGGTTTGTCTAGGTATGACGGTAGCTTTTCGCGGCCAGCCTTGTCAAATTTCTGTCGAAGTACTGTAGAGTGTTGGCATGGACACTCCCGGCGGCGCGCCGGTGCTGCGCATCGGTGAGCTAAGTCGGCGCCTCGGCGTGAGCGACCACGTGCTGCGGGCGTGGGAGAGCCGTTATGGTCTCCTACGGCCGGTGCGCTCAGCGGGCGGCTTCCGGTTGTACTCCGAGGCGGACGAGTCGCGGGTCCGCCGGATGCAGGCGTACCTGGGGGAGGGACTGTCGGCCGCCGAGGCGGCGCGAGCGGTGCTCGGGGAGGACAACGGGACCCAGGCGGAGCCCGGCCGAGCCGCCGGGCCGCACCGCGCCCCACCAGCGGCGAGTGAGCTGTCCAGTGACCTCCGGCAGGCCCTCGACGCCTTCGACGAGCCCGCCGCACAGGCAGTCCTTGACCGGCTCATATCCGACCTCTCCCTGACGGCGGTGCTCCGCGACGTTGTGCTGCCCTATCTCACCGAACTCGGGGAGCGCTGGGAGCGCGGAACGGCCAGCGTCGCCCAGGAGCACTTCGCCAGCAACCTCATCCGCGGGCGGCTCGCTGGGCTGGCCCGTGGCTGGGGGAACGGGCACGGCCCCCGCGCCGTCCTCGCCTGCCCCCCCGGCGAGCTCCACGACCTGGCGCTCATGGCCTTCGGCATCGTGCTCAACCGCAACGGGTGGCGGATCGACTACCTCGGGACGAGCACCCCGGTCGACGAGCTGACCCGGACCGTCGACGCGAGGCGCCCAGACCTCGTCGTCCTCGCCGCTACCCGCCCGGAGACCCTCGAGCCGCTTCGCCCGGCGCTCGCCGCACTCGCCCGGCGCGCCCCGCTCGCCCTCGCCGGAGCCGGCGCCACGCCGCAGGTGGCGCGCGCCGTGGGGGCCCGGCTGATGGCGGGCGACCCAGTCACCGAGGCCGAGAACGTTGAGTGGCCGCGGTGAAGGTGCTCGTCGCCGGCGCGTCCGGTTTCGTCGGCCGCCGGCTCTGCGCGGCCCTGGCCGAGGCTGGCCACGACGTCGTCGCCATGACCCGCAACCCCGCCGGTTACACCGGAGCCGGCACCCCCGTCCACGGAGACGTTCACGACCCCGCCACCCTGGCCGCCGCGATGGCCGGCTGCCAGGTGGCCTATTACCTCGTGCACTCGCTCAGCGATCTGGACTTCGAACGCAAGGATGCCGCCGCCGCCGCGGCATTCGGGCAGGCGGGGGCGCGGGCCGGGCTGCAGCAAATCATCTACCTCGGAGGGCTCGGCGACGACAAGGACGCCCTGTCGGCACACCTGCGCAGCCGCCGTCAAGTCGAGAAGCTGCTCGGATCGGCCGGTGTCCCGGTGACCATCATCCGGGCCGGGATCATCGTCGGGCACGGCGGCATCTCCTGGGAACTGACACGCCAGCTCGTCGACCACCTGCCCGCCATGATCACCCCGAGATGGGTCTCCACCCGCACCCAGCCGATCGCCGTCGACGACATCGTGCGCTACCTGCTCGGGGTGTTGGCCCTGCCGCAGGCGGCGAGCCGGGTCCTCGAGGCCGGGGGACCCGAGGTACTGCAATACGTCACCATGCTGCGCCGCGTCGCCGCCATCCAGGGCCGCTCGCTCCCGATCCTGGCCGTGCCGCTGCTCACCCCCCGGCTGTCCTCGCTGTGGCTGACCCTGGTCACCGACGTCGACACAGCCACCGGCCGGGCGCTCGTCGACTCGATGACCAACGAGGTCATCGTGCGGGACCCGTCGATCCGCGACCTCATCCCCTTCGACCCCATGCCCTACGACGACGCCGTCCGGCAGGCGCTCCGCGAGCGCCGCCAGGCCAAACGTACCGGCCGATGACCGCCGGCCCCCGGCACCGGTGGTGGGAACGCACCACACCCGCGCGGCACCGAGCCCCGCGCCCGCCCCGCCACATCCCCCCGCCCCACGCAGAGCCGGCCACCGCCCGCGCCCGTCGCCGGCGGGCCGTCACCGCCACCGGCATCGGCGGCGCGGGCCTGCTGGGGATCTCGCTATCCACCAAAGCCGGCTCCCCCCAGTTCTACCTCCTGACGATGGGCCTCGCTGGCACCTGGGCCGCTGGCGCCCTCGGCTCCGGGCCCTTCCCGCTGGGCATGGCCCAGGGTCAGGACGGCGACCGGCGCCACCCCGTGGTCATGCCCGTACTCACCGGCGCCGGCGCCTTCGGGCTCTTCTACGGCGCCGCCCGGGTGGCCCGGCACCTCCCCCCGCTCAGCCGGGCCATCGGCAGCGTCCTGCGCTACGCAGACGACGGCTCAACGCCCCTCGTGCTGCTCACCGCAGGCGCCAACGCGCTGGCCGAGGAACTATTCTTCCGCGGCGCACTCTGGTCCCTCGTGCAGGACTCACACCCCCTCGCCAAGACCACCCTCGCCTACGCCGCCACCACCGCCGCGACCCGCAACCCCGCACTCGTGCTCGCAGGAACCGCCACCAGCGTCCTCTTCGGCCTCCAGCGCCGCACCTCCGGCGGCATCCTGGCCCCGGCCCTCACCCACCTCACATGGTCGCTCCTCATGCTGCGCTACCTCCCGCCCGTGTTCCCGACGCCCCGCTGGGCCGAGATCACCTATGACTGACTGCACGGGCGGCGTGACGGATGGCGACGGCCAGTGCACCAGCCCCACACAGAACCAGAAGATCTGCGCGCGGCAGCCCATCGGTCCTGCTCGGCTTTCAGCCGCTCCGAGTCGGCGATCCGGACGTGCTGGCTCGCGCACGGGGCTTACGCCGCGTAATCTGCCCTGGCCCGGAAGGAGGCGCGCAGTCCCGCCGAAGCTCCTACGTCAAGGTCGGAGACGAAAAATACTTTTCGGCGTGTGACACGGCCTGTGTGCTTGGTCGTTGGGACCGGCATAGGGCCTTGTAGATCTCACGGGCAATGTAGCGCTTGAGGCAACGGATGGTCTCTTTCCTGGTTTTGCCTTCGGTGGTGCGCCGGGCCGCGTAGGCCTTGGTGCGCGGGTCGCAGGCCAGGCGGGTCATGGCGATCGTCCACAGCGCGGAGTTGGCCTGCCGGTCGCCGCCGCGGTTGAGCCGGTGGCGCAGCTGCTTGCCGGAGGAGGCGTCCACCGGGCTGGCACCGCACAGCGCGGCGAAGCTGGCCTCCTTGCCGACCCGGCCGGGGTTGTCGCCGGCGGTGGCCAGCAGCGCGGCGGCGACCTGGGCGGCCACGCCCCGCTTGGCCAGCAGCTGTTTGGGGGCGGCGCGGGTGAGGAGCTCCTCGAGCGCGGTATCCAGCCGGGCGATCTCCGCGGCCAGATCCTGGTGGCGGCGGCCCACCGAAGCCATCGCAGCCTTGGCGCCTTCGGCCGGGCTGGACAGGTCGCCGGGGCGGAACCGGGCCGCCGTCTCCGCCTGCCGCCTGGATGGGAGCCCTCCGAGCTGCCGGCGCACCTGCTCGGGTGCGGTGACGATCAGGTCGCGCAGCTGGTTGCCGGCCTGGGTGCGGGCCTTGACCGCGCCGGCCCGGGCCACCCGCAGCGCGCGGACCGGCCTCGGCTGCGCCGTCACGGCTCTTGGGCGTCCCGGATGCCTCGCCGCTGAGGGCGGCCAGTGCGGCCGCCACCGCGTCGGCGGCATCGGACTTGCCGCGCTGGCGGCGGGCCTGGCGGTTCGGCCGGATCGCCTCGGTCACGTCGGCGCCGCAAGAAGCCAGCTAGCGGGCCGGCCCGGCGCCGTAGCTGCCGGTGCCCTCCACCCCGACCCTGGCCAGCGCGCCATGCGCGCTCATCCGGGCCATCACCGCCCGGTACCCGGCCGCATCCGCCGGGAAGGCCTGGGTGCCCAGCACCCGGCCCACCTGATCCACCACCGCGGCCACGTGCACATCGGCGTGCGTGTCCACGCCCCCGGTGACGAGCATGCCCCTGTTCTGCGATCCTAGACACGACCTCTCCTTCCTCGCCGGCACCTGGCAGCGGGGAAGGGGACGCCGCCGGCCCGGGGCGTGCGGACAAAACACTTCCGGGACACCGAAGGCCAGGCTCCTACCTGGTCACGGACGTCCCCGGCCCGGCGGCTCACGTCCTCCCGCCAGTCCCGGCCCGGCAGTTCGGCGGCAAGACACGCGATCCGCGGTCAGTTCGGCGCAGGGCCAAGACCGGGACCAGCGGCAGGACGCAGCCAGCCTGCGCGAGGGCCGCTGTGAATCACCAGAGGACAACCCTGTGAATAACCCAGCCAGTCAACCCCTCGCCCAACAATCGTGGAGGAAGTGTTCGGCGCGGCTACCGGCACGCCGTGGAGCCATCCTTCGTGCGCGCAGAACTGGCCGACCGGGCGCCGCGCAGCCAGTCGCCAACGCGCACCCATGCCGATGAGCGGGCACGTCACTTCGCCGCTACTGGACCAGTGGTCACGCCCGGGACATGACGCGTCCCGTGACGGCGACGTGCCGTCAGTCCAGCGTCGATAGGGCAGTGGCGATCACTGCTGCCGTCTGGTCCGGGGCCTCGTCTGGGAGGAGGAACACGGAGCCCGGGACCGTCACAAGGGTCACATTGTCAGCCGAATCGAGTGTGGCTCGCTCGGCGTCGGTGAGCCCCCCGTCCCCGTTCTTCTCGGCGTGGACGACCCACGCCGGGCTTCCCGAA
>Ga0075434_100003030_pt1 | contig 14937 bp, 9 predicted proteins | sample RhiMethybrSRZTD3_FD_75298 | JGI IMG/M metagenome (GOLD analysis project Ga0075434, IMG submission 75298) | Populus rhizosphere microbial communities from Tennessee, USA - Rhizosphere MetaG P. TD hybrid SRZTD3 | ecosystem: Host-associated > Plants > Roots > Rhizosphere > Soil | place: USA... | reverse complement strand
CCGCTCCGGCCCGAGGTAGTACTCGCTTCGGATATCGTGAAAGCTGTACCCACCCGGAACGATGATCACCCCTTTCGAAATTTCAAAGGGTGCCTTGAGCAATTCGTAGTTGCGCGTGTAGTCGGTGGACCAGAAGCCGCCCCCATTGAATTCCATGCGCGTCGACGCCTGCGCCTCACGACTTTCCAGCCGCCCGTGGAGATCGGTGATGTAGTCGATGCTGCCCTCCGCACTGACCTTGCGCACGTTCCGACTCGATTTCGGTCGAGGGCTGAAGCGACCCTGCGCGTAGCTTCGGCGGAAGCTTTCTCGTCGGACAAACCCAATCTCTGGATTGAAGGCGTCGCCGACGGACAGATGCTCGAAGTTCACCCCGTATCGATCGGCGGCGTAGGCGAACTGTGTCATGTAGCTCGACGCGTCGCCCCGGCGGCCGGGTGTCCGGCTCCTGGCGTAGTAGCTGTTGAACGTTACGTTCTGATAAAAGGCGAGGGCTGCATCGACGCCGGCCACCTGATTGGAGTCGTTTCTGCCGACAGTGGGCGTCCGGTTCGTGCCGATGAGACCAATGGCGCTGCGCCGCAGGATGTCGCGCCGCACGCGCACGACCGAGAAATTCGTCGCCGCGGCACCCGCTCGCTCCGACTCCTTGGTTTCAATGTTCAACAGACCAACCGCGTTGCGTCCCGCGCGTCCCGTCACTCTGCCGCCGGCGAGAATCGGCACTTCCTGATTTCCGCTGAGACCGATCCGGCGGCTGAAAAACATCAGCGGCATCAGACTCGTCGCGCCGCCGAAGGACTGGTTTTCCCTGGTTGGAGGACCAAAGTTGAAAATACCCTGGCCCTCGAGGAAAAAATCGCGCTTCTCAGGGAAGAAGAGGCTGAACCGCGTCAGGTTCACCTGCTGTTCGTCTTCCTCGACCTGCGCGAAGTCCGTGTTGTACGTCACGTCGGCCGTCAGCCCCTTGGTCAGGCCGTATTTCACGTCGAATCCCGCATCGCCGGTAACGTCGTTCGACACGGCGGGTGTGGCCAGGCGGTTCGTCGTCAGCGAGGAGATCCCGTACGGTTTGAGCTCGAGATTGCGGCTCTGCGGCGGGACCTCGAGGCCGACGAGTGTCGCCGCGGAGGACAGCTTGTAGATACCGCGGCCGCCGTACGAGGCGGGGACGCCGGAGAGATAGGATCGTTCGTTCTTCCACGGGATGCGGCGTTGAATGTTGAAGCCCCAGGTCTGCGCGCCGCTGGCCCTGTACCGAAGCGATTTGAACGGGATGACGAACTCGGCGCTCCAGCCTTCCTCGGTCCGCGCGGCCTTGACGTCCCACACGGCATTCCAGTCCCTGTTGAAGTTGCGTTCGTCGCTCACTTCCTGATCGCTGAGCGCGCCAAGCGCATTGGTCTGAAAGAGCACACCGCTGCGGCGATCGTAAAACGTGTCGATGACGATCTGGACGTTGTCGTTCTGAAAGATGTTGTTGCTGTCCCGCCGCATTTCGTTGGCGATGATGCGATCCGGCTGGTCGTCGAGACAGCGCACGGCGAAGTAAATGTTCGTGGCGTCAAAGAAAATCCAGATTTCCGTTCTCTCGGTCGCCGGCTCTCCCTCGTGCGGCTCCTGCTGCACGAAATCGCCGATCGACGGGACCTGGCTGTAAATCGGATCTCGCAGCAGACCATCGACAATGAGCGGCTCTGTGAGGCGGACTGCCCGGATGGTCACGCGCCCCTCAGCGTCGCGCGCGACGACCTCAGGACCGACAGGGGCGGGCGGGCCGTCGATCGACGACTCATCCTGAGCGAACCCGGGCGATGGGATAGCGACGCCGGCAAGCCAGAGGATCAGCGGTACCGACCGTAAGGGTCTTCCGATCCGACGCATTCGGGCCCGCGCAGAATATCATGCGGTAACTGACATTTACTTCGGCCCACCGTACGGGCACAATTCACCCCGCATACCCGTACGCGCGCACATGAAATGAAAGGCCGTTCCGCGGTCTTCGCGCTCGTCATTGGCGGCTGGATGGCTGTTGCGTGGTCGTCCGGCGTTCACACGTACTCCCCTGTCCCGAGCGAGCCACCGCAAGAGCGAGCCGCGGGGCTTGTCCCGAGCGAGCCACAGCGAGAGCGAGTCGACGGACCGGATACACGGGCGGTCCTGGACAAGTACTGCGTCACCTGCCACAGCCAGCGACTCCACACCGCCGGCCTCGTGCTCGAGGGCGTTGACGCCGCCAATCCGGCTGCGAGCGCCGACATCTGGGAGCGCGTCATTGCGAAGCTTCGCGCGCAGTCGATGCCGCCGGCAGGGATGCCGCGGCCCGACCCGGCCACCTATCACGCGATTGCCGGCTCGCTCGAGGCCGCGATCGATCGCGCGTGGGCGGCAAACCCGAACCCCGGCAGGATCGGCGCGGTCCATCGCCTCAATCGCGTCGAGTACAACAACGCAATCCGCGATCTGTTTGCGCTCGATGTCGACGTGACGTCGAAGCTGCCTGGAGACGAGACGGCGGATGGCAGCTTCGATAACTTCGCGGATGTCCTTTCGATTTCAACGGCACATCTCGAGCGGTACCTCTCCGTTGGCCGCGAGGTCACGCGGCTCGCCGTTGGCCTGCCGCCCACGGTTCCGGCGGTCGAGCGATTCGAGATTCCGCTGCACGTCGTCCAGGAAGATCAGCAGAGCGAGGATCTCCCATTTGGCTCGCGCGGCGGGATGGCCATCCGCTATGACTTTCCGGTCGATGGCGAATACGCGATCAAGGTGCGGCTGCGCCGGCAGTATCAGGACTACGTCATGGGCATGGGCTGGCCGCAGCAGCTCGACGTCCGGCTCGACGGCGCGCTCGTCAAGCGGTTCACCGTTGGAGGTGAAGCGAAGGGAAGGCCTGCGGCGACCAGTTACGCCGGCGATGGCGAGCCGGGGTTTGCGGGCGACGACGAGTGGGAAAAGTACATGCAGATCGGCGCGGACGCCGGGCTCGAGGTCCGGATCCCGATCAAGGCCGGGCCGCGTGTCGTCGGGGTCTCGTTCGTCAGGCAGATGTGGGAACCCGAAGGACTCCCGCAGCCGCTGCAGCGCGGCAGAGTGCTGACCAACGATCAGATCTATATGGGATACGCGAGCGTCGGCGCCGTTTCGCTTGCAGGCCCGTACTCCGGTCCCGGATCCGCGAAGGACACGCCAAGCCGCCGGGCGATTTTCGTCTGCGAGCCGCATCGCTCCTCGGAAGAACGTGCCTGCGCCGAGAAGATTCTTTCGAAGATCGCGCGCCTGGCGTATCGACGGCCCACCACGCCGTCAGATGTGCAGACGCTGCTTCAATTCTTCTCGCAGGGACGAAGCGAGGGCGGCAGCTTCGACGCGGGGATTCAATTCGCCCTCGAGCGCGTGCTCGTCGATCCCGACTTCCTGCTGCGGGTACATCGCGACCCGCCTTCGCTCCAGGCCGGGCTCGGAGCTTCGGCGAGGCAGGCCTACCCACTGACCGATCTCGAGCTCGCGTCGCGCCTGTCCTTCTTCCTGTGGAACAGCATTCCCGACGAGCGGCTCCTCGATGCGGCCGAACATGGACAACTCTCGAAGCCCGCGCTGCTCGAGCAGCAGGTGCGGCGAATGCTCGCCGATCCTCGCGCGACTCGCGCGCTGGTCGATAACTTTGCCGCTCAGTGGTTGAACCTGCGACGGGTGCGCGAAGTGATCGTCGATCCGGACATCTATCCGGACTTCGACGAGAGTCTCCTCGAGGGCTTCGAGGAGGAGACACGGCTGTTTCTGACGAGCACGCTCACCGAGGATCGCAGCGTGCTCGACCTGCTGCGCGCCAACTACACGTTCGTCAACGAACGGCTCGCGCGGCACTACGGGATTCCCGGGATTTACGGCAGCCGCTTCCGGCGCGTCACGCTGCCGGACTTCGATCGACGCGGTGGGTTGCTCGGCAACGGATCGATACTGGCGACGACGTCGTATCCGAACAGGACGTCGCCGGTGCTTCGCGGCAAGTGGCTGCTCGACAACATGTTCGGTACGCCGCCGCCACCGCCGCCGCCGGGCGTGAACACCACGCTAAACGAACCGAAAGCCGGCGCGTTGCCGCCGACCATCCGCGAACGGCTGGCGCAGCATCGGACCAACGCGGTGTGCGCGACGTGTCATGCCGCCATCGATCCTCCTGGGTTCACGCTCGAGAATTTCGACGCGATAGGCGGCTGGCGGGCGACAGACGAGTCGGGCCAACCGGTCGATGCGAGCGGCAAGATGGTGAGCGGCGCCACGGTGCAGGGTCTTTCGGGCCTGCGAGCGATGCTGCTCGACCCGCCGGATCAATTCCCGAGAACAGTGACCGCAAAGCTGCTGGCGTATGCGCTTGGCCGCCGCCTCGAGTACTACGATCGGCCCGCCGTTCGTCAGATTGTTCGCGATGCGGCCGCCAGCGACTACCGCTGGTCGTCGCTCGTCATGGGCATCGTCAAGAGCCCAGCGTTTCGAATGCGCGCACCGAAAATGGGGTCAGAGCTCATTTCGATTCCGTAATGGGGTCTGACCCCATTTAAGCAGGAGATCACGGATGTCTTTCCTCACTTCCAAAGCGTTGCCCCGACGGACGGTCCTGCGCGGGCTGGGTGCGGCGGTCGCGCTCCCGTTTCTCGACGCCATGCTCCCCGCGGCCTCGCTCCGCGCACGAGCCGCTGCTGCGCCCGTGCACCGGTTCCAGACCTTCTATGTGCCCAATGGCATGGCGATGGAGTACTGGACGCCGAAGGGCGAGGGCGCCGCATTCGAGCTGTCGCCGATTCTCGAGCCGCTCGCGCCGTTCCGCGATCAGTTGCTGGTGCTGTCGGGACTCAAGGCGAACTGGAACTACATCCATGCCGGCGCGTCGGGATCGTTTCTCACCGGCACGACGCGCGGCGGCCGCAACGAGGTCGAGATCTTCGCGGACGTGTCGATGGACCAGATACTCGCGAAGCACTTCGGCAGCGAGACGCAGGTCGCTTCGCTCGAGCTCGCGATGGATCCGCCGAACAACGCCGGCGCCTGCACCGGCAACCTGAGCTGCGTCTACACGCACACGCTGTGCTGGCGCAGCCCCACGCAGCCGCTGCCGATGGAGTACAACCCACGCGCGGTCTTTGAAAAGCTCTTTGGCGACACCGGCAGCACGGAAGCGGCGGCGCGCGAAAAGCGATTGCGAGAGCAGAAAAGCATTCTCGACTCGGTTGCCGACAAGCTGGCAAGCCTCAGGCGAGAGCTTGGTCCAGGCGATCAGGACAAGATGAACCAGTACACCGAGTCGGTGCGCGACGTCGAGCGGCGCATCGGGAAGGCCGAGCAGCAGGCCGGCCTCGAGTTGCCGTCGCTCGACCAGCCGCAGGGCGTGCCGCCCGTGTTCGAAGACCACCTCGCCCTGATGCTCGATCTGCAGCTGCTCGCGCTGCAATCAGATCTGACGCGCGTCATCTCGTTCATGATCGGCAAGGAACAGAGCGCCCGGCCGTACCCGCAGATCGGCGTGCCCGAGGCGCACCATCCGCTGTCGCATCACAGCAACGTACCGGAGCTCATCGCGCGGATGTCGAAGATCAATCGCTACCACGCAGGGCTGTTCTCGAAATACCTGGCGAAGCTCCGTGCGACCAGGGACGGCGACGGGTCGCTGCTGGATCACATGACGCTGCTGTACGGGGCGGGCATCTCGAACAGCAACGCCCATTCCGGCGACAACCTGCCGATCCTTGTCGTGGGCGGTGGAGCAGGCAGGCTGAAGGGCGGCCGGCACCTGCAATACACGGACAAGCCGTTGATGGCCAATCTGCTGGTCACGCTCATGGACAAGCTCGATGTGCCGGTCGACCATCTCGGCGGGAGCACCGGCCATCTGCAGATCGACACCGTTTCCGGGCTGTAAGGGGGCGGGATGGGCTGGAAGGGCGGGACAGGCGGGAGGGGCTTGATGACGAGGGTCGTCGTCGCGGGACTCCTCGTCTCCACGCAGATCGCGGCGCTGCGTGCGGCGGATGGAACGTCGCTGATTGACGCGGCCAAAAACAACGACGCCGATGCGTTGCGCGCGCTCCTCAAGCAGGGTGTCGACGTCAAGGCAGCGTCTGCGGATGGAACGACGGCGCTGCACTGGGCGAGCTATCGAGACGCACTGGACAGTGCGGATCTGTTGATTCGCGCGGGCGCCAATGTCAATGCGGCCAACGATCTCGGCGCCACGCCGCTCTGGAACGCGAGCCTGAACGGCAGCGCGGCCATGGTCGGACGGCTTCTGCAGGCCGGGGCGAACCCAAATCTCGCGCTGCTCGGCGGCGAAACGCCGCTGATGATCGCCTCGCGCGCCGGCAACCCTGACGTCATCACGCGATTGATCGACAAGGGCGCAAACGTGAACGCGCGCGGACCGCGCGGGCAGACCGCGTTGATGTGGGCGGTGTCGCAGCAGCATCCTGATGTCGTCAAGGTCCTTCTGGCCCGCGGCGCCGACATCCACGCCCGCTCCGACGTGTGGAAAGAAATGATGGCGGTGCCGCCGCATGGGAAACCGGAGTACAACCGGCTGATTCCGCACGGAGGCGACACGGCACTGATGTTTGCCGCTCGCGTCGGCGATCTCGGGTCGGCCAGACTGCTGGTCGCTGCGGGGGCGAATGTCAACGACGCGGATGCCTGGGGCGTGAGCGCGATGGTGCTCGCCGCGCATTCGGGGTTCGCCGACCTTGTCGAGTTCCTGCTCGACAAGGGCGCCGACGCCAACGCGACTGGACCGGGGTTCACGGCGCTCCACGAGGCGATCATGCGCCGCGACGAGAAGATGGTGAGCGCGCTGCTGGCGCACCACGCGAATCCGAATACCCCGCTTCAGACCTGGACACCCGAGCGCCGTTCGTCTGCGGACTTCAATTTTGCGCCGGCTCTCATAGGCGCAACGCCGTTCTGGCTTGCGGCGCGCTTCGCCGAGCCGAACGTGATGCGTCTGCTCGTCACGCAGGGCGCCGATCCGCGCTTCGTCCTCCGCAACGAGTACTACGTCAACGACCTCAACGACCGCCGCACCCAGGCGACGACGGCGCTGATGGCGGCGGTTGGCGTGGGCGGCGGACGCGCGTGGGCTCAGCCCGACAGGCATCAGCTCGAGGCGTTGATCCTCGAGAGCGTGAAGCTGGCAATCGAGCTCGGCGCCGACGTCAACGCGGTCAACAGCGACGGCCGCACCGCACTTGATGCGGCAAAGGCGTTCAAGCTGGAGCCGGTGGTGAAGTTCCTCGTCGAGAAGGGCGCGAGAGAAGGAAAGAAGTAGCGCATGTGCTCGAGCGCAACTGACCCGACGTGGATCTATTGAGCTAGGACGTGGATCTATTGAGCTAGAATGCCGCGTCTAGAGGAGGACGCCATGGTCGATCAGATCAGACGCAAGATCCTGAAAACCGGCGCGGCGGCAGCGGCGGCGGTGGCCGCAGCGAAGGGCGTGTTCGCTCAGCAGGCCGGGCGAGGAGCGACTGGCGGGTCCTTCTTCGAAAAGGGTCCGGTTCGCATCCACTATCAGGAGACCGGCTCCGGCTTCCCGTTGTTGCTCATCGCCGGCGGGGGATTGAACTCGACGATGGCCGGGTTGAACAATCCGTTCGACGCGATCGGGGAGTTCAAGGGCGAGTACCGCTGCGTGGCGTCGGACCTGCGCACCGCCAATGCCGGCCAGTCGTACGGCCCGCTCGAGATCGACCGGCCGTGGGATTCATTCACCGACGACCATCTCGCCGTGATGGATCACCTGCGCATCGACAAGTTCATGGTGCTGGGCTTCTGCATCGGCGGCCCGCTCATCTGGAACCTCTTGAAGCGCGCGCCGAATCGCGTTGTGGCGGCGGTGCTGGCGCAGCCAAGCGGCTGGCGTCCGGAGATGCCGACGCTCAGCTACGACACGAACATGCAGGGCTGGGGTCCGGACTTCGTCAAGCGCCATCCCGAGGTCACGATGGCGACGGTCGACAAATTTCTCACGAAGATGTACCGCAACAACCCCGACTTCGTGATCACGGTGACGCGCGATTTCGTGCGCAGCTGCCAGACACCTGTGCTGATCCTGCCGGATGACATCCCGGCGCATCCGTACAAAGTCGCCATGGAGGCCGCGATGCTCGCGCCGAAGGCCGAAGTGAGCATGTTCCCGTGGAAGGAGCCGAAGGAGCGGATTCCGCTGGCCGTGCGCCAGATCCATTCGTTCCTCAAGGCGCATCGGCCAGCGTCGTCGTAAACGAGAGCGTCGGGCGAACGGCGATCGCTTCTACTTCAGCGCCGCCCAGTTGATGCAGCCGGGGCCGGAGTCGGCGCCCATCGGCCAGCGGCTCGCGATCTCGAGCGTCTTCAGGTCCACTGCCACGACGCTGTGATCGTCCCGCAGCCCGAGGTACGCTTTCGATCCGTCCGGCATCACGAACACGCCGCCATCGCCGGTGTCGCGATCGGCGACCTTCATCGCCTTGATCACCTTGCGCATCTTCGCGTCGAGGATCGTCAGCGTGCCGGTGCCGCCGTCGAGGATCAGCACCTTGCTGCCGTCCGGCGTGAACTTGAGGCGGTTCGCATCGGTGAGCCGCAGGCCGAACGACTGCATGACCCTGCGGGTGCTGGTGTCGATGATCGACACGGCGCCGTCGCCGCGCGTGGCGGTCCACAGCTCGCGGCCGTCAGGCGACAGATCGATCCCCTCGGGCGTCAGCCCGGGGACCGGAATCGCCGCGACCTTGTACCGCGGGGGTCCTCCGGCCACGTTGTCGATCACCGACACGCTGTTGGATCCACGGTTCGGCACCCACAGGGTCTGCCCGTCCTTGGCAAGAACCAGCAGGTGCGTGCCGTCCTGGCCGATGCCGAGCATCCATTCCACCTTGTTGGCCACCGGGTCGTAGCGGCCGATCGACTTGTAGCCCTCGGCGGTGAAGTAGAGCTTTCCGCCGGCATACAGCACGTCGTGCGGCGCACTGCCGGTGCCGGGATCGATGCGCCGGATTTCCTTCATCGCGCGCACGTCGATCATCGAGATGCCGACGCCTGGGCTCGCGACAAACGCCGTCGCGCCGTCGGGCGTGACGGTGACCTCGTGCGGATCGCGGCCGACCGGCACGCGGCCGAGCACGTTGCCCGACGCGGGGTCGACGAACGCAAGCGCGCTGGCGTTCCTGAGCAGCACCAGCAGGCGCGCGGCAGAGGACTGCGCGGCCGCGGCGGTCCCGAGGACGGCGAGCGCGGCGCACGTCAGGACGATTCGAATCGAAAGTCCGGCGATCTTCATGTGCGATCTCCTAGAGACGGAAGAGCCGCATCGCGTTCCCTTTCAGGATGCGGTCGCGGTCAACGGCGGGCAGCTTGAACTGATCGACGACAGCGCTCGGGTACTCGATGTCCCTCGCGTTGAAGCTGTCGGTGCCGACCACGATCCGATCCGATCCCACCAGACTGAGGAGAAAGCGCAACCCCTCGGGGTGATACGTCAGGTAGTCGTAATGGAATCGCCGCAGGTACGTCTTGAACGGACGTGCCGGTTTCGGCCGATCGGCGGCGCCCATGTGATCCTGGAAATGCTCGAGCCGTCCCGCGACGTAGGGGAACGCGCCGCCGGCATGCGGCAGCACGACTTCGAGCCTGGGAAACTTGTCCAGCGTGCCGGTGGTGATGAATTTCGCCGCCAGCACCGCGTGTGCGAACGTGTTGTCGAGACCGGCGTCGGCCGGCCTTTTTCCAAAGAGGTCCGAGTTCAAATTGTGAAAGAGGATGGGATATCCCAGTTCCTCGATCCGCGCCAGGAGCGGCACGAACTCCGGCTGGAACAGGTAATCGCGATTGTCGATGGAATCCGGCAGGTGAACGGCTCGCAGCCCCGGCTTGCCCGCAACGCGGTTCAATTCCTTCAACGCAAGATCGGCATCACGGATCGGCAGCTCGATCGACGCGAGGTAGCGGTCAGGAAAGGCGGCGTGCGCCTCGACGCCGGCGTCGTTGACAATCTGCGCCAGACGGACTCCCTGTTCCGGCGTGACGAGTTGCCACGGCATTCCTCCGTTGAGCGTGAGGACGTGCATCTGCACACCGTGCTCGTCCATCCATTTGCGGCGCTGGTCGATATCGAGCTCGAGCGGGAAGGGGTTGCCCAGAGGGCGGCCGAGATCGGCCATCGCCTTGGCGTACGGCGGAGGCACCCAATGGGCGTGAAGATCGATGGCGACGGGGCGATTGGCCCTGGCACTCGACGGCCGCGCGTCCCACCAGGGCTGCAGTGGCGTCTCCGCCGCGGCCGCGGGGGCAGGCTGCATCGCGGGAATGGCGCCCAAGCCCGCTCCGGCGCCCGCCGCCGCTGTTGCTCGAAGAAATTGTCGGCGCCCGAGTCCGGATGGCGATACGTCTTTCATGAGATCCTCCGCCTCGAACGTGCGGATGGTAGCACGCGGAATGAGCGATAATGCGCTCGCCTCATCGTGGCTGGTGATCGGGAGGATCGACAGATGACGAAGTCGAAGACTGCCGTGAATCGGCGGAAGTTTCTCAAGGGCGCCGCAACCGCCGCTGCAGGCGCCGCCGCCGTAGCGACCCACATCCCCGCTTCAGACGCCGAAGCGGCGCAGCGCGCGCCGGGACCGGCGCAGGAAGGCGCTGCACCGGCGCCAACCGCTGCACAGATCGAACGCGATGCCGGCAATGTTGCCGCGCCGGCAGCGGCCCGTCCCGTCCAGCGTGCCGTGATCAGGCCCGGCTCGGATTTGATGGTGCAGGTCCTGAAGGACCTCGGCATCGAGTACGTCGCGTTGAATCCAGGTTCGAGCTTTGAAGGCCTGCAGGAATCGCTGATCAACTACGGCAACCCGCCGAACCGGATGCCCGAGCTCATCACAGCGCTTCACGAAGAGTCTGCGGTGACGATGGCGCACGGGTACGGGAAGGCGACGGGCGTCCCGATGGCCGCGCTGCTGCACGGCACCATCGGCGTGCAGCATGCCGCGATGTCGATCTATCAGGCCTACTACGACCGCACTCCAGCTTTGCTCATTGCGGGGCGCGACCTGGGCTTCATCCAGGCCCACAGCGCAAACGACATGGCGGGCATGGTTCGGAGCTTTACGAAATGGGACGCGCAGCCGAAGACGCTGGCGGAAACCCTCACCGCCCTTCAGCGCGCGTACAACGAGGCGATCACCCCGCCGATGGGACCCACGATCGTCGTCGTCGACATCGAGCTTCAGAAAGAGGAAGCGCGCGAGATGAAGGTTCCGGCGCGCACGCCGCCGCGGATCGCGGGCGTTGATGCGACGCAGGCGAGAGAGATCGCGAAGGGACTGCTCGAGGCGCAGAATCCTCGGATCGCGGTCGGCCGTCTTCGTACGCCCGATGGCGTGAAGCAGGCGGTGCAGCTCGCGGAGCTGGTCGGCGCGTCGACGAGCACGGCGGCTACACAAGGTCCGATGAGTTTCCCGCAGCGCCATCCGCTCTGCGGCCCAGGCGCGACCACTGCCTACGATTACACGGTCGGTCTCGAGGCCGAGGGCGCGCAGGTATCGATCATCGGACCCGGTCTCTCAACGCTGCTCGAGCGCGATCCGACCAACATCGGGTTTGGCGGCATCGCGCCTGCGCCCGCCGGCGGCCGAGGCGATGCAGGCCGCGCGGCGCGCGGGCGCGTGATCGCACTCGATGCCGAGGCGAGCCTCGCGCCGATTGTCGAAGAGGTCCGGCGGCAGATGACGCCGGACCGGCAGCGGCTGGTGCAGGAGCGTTCAGCAAAGCATGCTGCCGCGAACGAGAAGGCCCGCGTCGAGGCGCTGCAGCAGGCGCTCGAACAGAAGAAGGCCGGCTGGGACGCCACTCCGATCAGTACGGCGCGCATCTACGCCGAATTGTGGCCGCTCATCATGAAGGAGGACTGGTGCCTGTCGTCGCCGAGCGGTTTCTCGGGCGGCCACAACACGCAGCTCTGGGATCACGACAAGCCGTACCGCTATCTCGGTGGACAGGGCGCGGGCGGCATGGGCTACGGCGCGCCTGCGTCAGTCGGCGCCGCACTCGCGGCGAAGAGCCGCGGCCGCATCGTCATCAACGTGCAGACAGACGGCGATCTGAATTATGCGCCCGGCGTCCTGTGGACGGCGGCCCATCACCAGCTGCCACTGCTGACGATCATGCACAACAACCGCGCGTGGCATCAGGAGCTGATGTTCGTCGAGTACATGTGCGGCGTGCGCGGCCGCGGCGGCGAGCGCGGGCACATCGGCACCACGCTGCGCAACCCGTCGATTGACTACAGGATGATGGCGGCCGGATATGGGATGGCCGGCGAAGGGCCGATCACCGATCCGTCGAAGCTGTCGGCGGCATTGAAGCGCGGGGTGGCGTCGGTCAAGCGCGGCGAGCCGTACTTGATCGATGTGATCACGCAACCCCGGTAACGAGGGTCTCGATGTGAAGCAGAAGATGAACACGACATTCCTGGGTGCGCTCGTGGCCGCAGCGGTGGCGCTGTCGATCGCATCGGCCGGCGCCCAGGCGCCTGCCGGCGGGCAAGGGGCCGCCAGGCCGCGATCGCAGCCGCCGACGAGTCCCGTGACGGGCAACGCCGTTACAGGTAAGCAGCTGTACGAGGGCTACTCGTGCTACGCGTGCCACGGGTACACCGGCGAGACCGGCCGCGCATTCGTCGGTAACTGGAGCGGTAACCTCGCGACCGAGACGTCGTTTATCGCGTTCCTCCGCGGCCGCGCCAACGTCGCGCCCGCGCAGCCCTCGACGAGCATGCCGAACTTCTCGGCCGCCACGCTGAGCGACGCGCAGGCGAAAGACATCTACGCATACATCCGGACGTTCCGCAGCCACGCGCCGGCCAACGCGGAAGACATTCCCGTGTTGAACCAGATCCTCGGCGCGTCACAACAGCCCGCCAGGCCGTAACCGATGACGGAGTAGAAGATGCCCACGACACAGCTTCTCGATCGCAGGATCCGCCGCGGCGTCACGTGGCTGGCCGTACTCGCCGTTGTTGCCCTGATCGGCGCGCCGTCCTCACGGCTGTTTGCCCAGGCTGCAGGCGCCGACCCGGATCGCTGGGAATCCGCGATCAAGAAATTCGAGGAGGCCGACAAAGTGGCTCCTCCTCCGCAGAACGCCATCGTCTTCATCGGCGCCTCGAGCATCGTCCGATGGAATCTGCGCGAATCGTTTCCGGAGCTGGGGCCGCAGGCGATCAATCGCGGCTTCGGCGGCTCGCTGGCCGCCGACTCGACGCGATATGCCGACCGCATCGTGATTCCGTACAAACCGCGGATGGTGGTGTTCTACGCCGGCGACAACGACGTGGAGGCGAACCACACGCCTGCGCAGATCGCCGGTGACTTCGCGGCGTTCGAAAGGAAAGTGCACGCGGCGCTGCCCGACACGCAGATTGTCTTCATCTCGATCAAGCCGAGCATCCGCCGGTTCCCGTGGATCGAGCAGATCAAGGGAGCGAACGCGCTCGTCAAGCAGTACTGCGCGACCCACCCGCACCTGACGTTCGTGGACATCGTGCCGGAGATGCTCGGCGCGGACGGCAAGCCGAGGAAGGAACTCCTCGTCGAGGACGGCCTGCACATGACGCCCGCCGGCTACAAGATTTGGAACGACGCGCTCAGACCGATTCTCATGCTCAGTCCGGCGAGCCGTTAAGTCGTACGACAGCTAGCTCTGCGGCGTCGACAATCCCTTGTAGATGAACTTCTGCACGCGGTAGCCCTGCGACTCGCCGGTCACGATGTTCCCCTTCGGATCGACGCCGAGGCTGTGCAGGTGAAAGAATTCGCCTGCCTTTCGGCCCGGCCGGCCGATGTGGCCGATCTCCTCGAGCGTCCTCCGATCCAGGATCGCGATGCGTTCGTTGGAACCGTCCGCGACATACAGGAAGCGCTGCTGCGGATCCGCCGACAGTCCGACGCCAAACGCGGTGCCCGTTCCCTCTGACGCGCGCTTCACGAAGCCTTCCTTCAGGAACATCCCGTCGAGCGTGAACGTCTGAATCCGGTTGTTCGCGCGATCCGCGACATAGACGACGCCGTCGTTGGAGATCGCCACGCCGTGCGGCGTGTTGAACTGCTGCGAGGCCTGGCCGGTGGACCGGCGCTCGTTCGACGCCTTGTCGTCCGGCTTCCTGCCGTACGCCCCCCAGTGGCGCTTGTACGCGCCGGTGTCGGCGTCGAACACGATCACGCGGCGATTGCCGTACCCGTCGGCGACAAACACCTCGTTGGTCTTCGGATATACCGCGATGCCCGCCGGCCTGCTCAAATGCGCGGTGTTGTTGCTGTCAACGGGGACGCCGCCCTTGCCGATCTGCATCAGGAACTTGCCGTCTCTGGTGAACTTGAGGATCTGCCCGTCGCCGGTGCCATTGCCGGTCAGCCACACATTGTCTTTCGAGTCGACGGCGATGCCGTGCTCTCCGCTCCCAGGACGTCCGTCACCATTCGTCCGGTGCTCGCTTGTGCACGACGCGCATTCGGCGAACGCGGAAAAGAGACCGCCGCGATTGAACCATTCGTACCGGCCGTCGTGCGTCGGGCCGCCCCATCCCTGGATGTACTTGCCCGTCTCGCTGAATTCCATGACGGGTGGACCTGGTGTGTAGCCGTTCTCGGTCGCGTTGCCTTCCTCCAGCGTGTGCGGCCGGTGGAATACCCAGACGTTGCCGTGTGAGTCGGCGGTCGCTCCACCGACGCCGCCTAAGATCATTCTTTCAGGCATCGCCGGAAAGCGAGGATCGACTTCGAACAGCGGCACGATCACGTTCGAGCCCGGCTTGTGATCCTGCGCGATGACGCGCAGGTCCACGCGAGGCCCGCCGGAAACGATCAGCACAGCCAGGGATACCAGACCCGCGACCGAGGCGAGCGGTTGTTTCATGCCCCAACC
>Ga0075434_100003029_pt1 | contig 14942 bp, 15 predicted proteins | sample RhiMethybrSRZTD3_FD_75298 | JGI IMG/M metagenome (GOLD analysis project Ga0075434, IMG submission 75298) | Populus rhizosphere microbial communities from Tennessee, USA - Rhizosphere MetaG P. TD hybrid SRZTD3 | ecosystem: Host-associated > Plants > Roots > Rhizosphere > Soil | place: USA... | reverse complement strand
GCCGTCGACGAGAAGGGAGAGCGCGTTTTGCTTGGTTACTTTATCAGCGCCGCATGCTGGAAATGGCGCTCAGGCGTGACCCGTCCGATGAGCATGTATTTCGCACGACGGCCCGAACTGGCATAAAAGGGGGACGCCCCGCTTGTCAGGGCTTTCGACAATCCCAGCCCGCTTTCACTTTCCTGTCTAAGTTCTGCTATCTCCGGCTCGGTCAGATTTGCCGAAGCACAGCTTTGCTTAAACAAAAGGAGAATATTTTGTCAAAGCGATCTCGAGGAGGTCAGGAGAGCCATGACAGCGTTCAAGAGGCGAACGAAAAGGGAGTCTCGTTTTCGGCCAGTAGATTTCTCCAAAATCTGATCAGAGTATTTCACTCGACAAGCTATGTACCATTTGATCAAGTAAAGCGTGTCACCTCAACAAATTTTGCATTTACGAAAAACACTTGGCCTGACGCAACAGGAACTCGCCGATCTTATAGGTGCGCAGCGACACACCGTGGCGCGGTGGGAATTGGGCATGAATGAAGCGAGAGGTGCGAATCTGAAAGCGCTACGGCGACTCGCCGACAGGACGAAGGCAAAAAAGCGTCGCGGGCGGAGCAGGCGAATTACAAACCGATAACAGGAGGGAAAATATGCAGAAACGAGCATCACCCTGGGAACGGGTGAAAAGCACCCCGCACTTGTGGCGGCGGCGATATCTAACAATCAATGGCGAACGGCGCGAGAAACTTTACGCACGATTTACGTGCAGACTAAAGCAAAAAAGGCGGTGTGAGCCACTTGGCGGTGATTTAGCCGCAGCGAAAGAGCGTCTCGCGCAAATTTTAGCGGCCAACTATAGCGCTAAGGATTTCGATGAGGCAAATGAACCCACTAAGCAGGGCATTACGTTTCGAGAGTGGGCCGCCGACTACTTCGCGCATAAAATTGACCCTACCCGCAAAGCTGGCGGAATTGATCGCGAGAAACGCTCATACAAACCGCTGGAAGCATTCTTCGGCGACCTACTGCTGACCGACATCAAGCGCAGCGTGATAATGCAATACCGCAACAAGCGGCTTCAAGAAGCTATAAAGCGGCGCGGCAAGGTGGTCATGGTAGACGGCAGGCCGCGCACGCCGACGTTTTTGACGGTCAATCGGGAATTGGCGCTTTTGCGGTCCCTTCTGAATTTGGCCGAAGAGGATGAAGTCATCGAAGCCGCGCCACGCTTCACGAGCAAGAATGGCAAAAACGCGCTGATTAAATCGGAGAGCGACCACTCCCGCAAGCGTGTGTGCTGTGCCGATGAGTTCCGGGCGCTGTGCGAAAACATGCCGCGTGCCGCAGTGCGTGTCATAGCGGCGCTGTACTACACGGCGATGCGGGTGAATGAGGTCATCAATCTGCCGTGGTCATATGTCGATGAGAAGGCGGAATTCATCCGATTGCCCGCGCAATACGTCAAGGAAGGAAAGCCGCGAAACGTGCCGATTACTCCCGAACCTTCCGCGATATTGAATGAACTGCGCCAAGAGCAAAAAAAGGTTGCAACCATCGGCGGGCGGGTCTTCACGCGAAACGGGAGACCGATGAAAAGCATTCCGACGGCGTTCGAGCGTGCCCGCAAAACGGTGGGAATTACCGACCTGCGGCTGCATGACTTCCGGCACAGCGCAATCACGCGCTGGGCTCTCATGGGTATACCGCAGGCGGTAATCATGGCGGCGGCGGGTCATCACTCGATACCGCAGAACCTAGCCTATACGAACCTGCAACCCGACGACGTGAAAGACGCCTTCAAATTGGCAACACAGGTGGAACAAGCAAACACGGTTGAAACGAAGAGCAACGTAAGCTATTGAATTCCTTTGCGCCCGGATGGTGGAATTGGTAGACACACGGGACTTAAAATCCCGAGGACCCGGAAGGGTCCGTGCCGGTTCGAGTCCGGCTCCGGGCAGATAAATCAATGACTTAGCCCGGTATATGTGAAGGAGTTTAAGACCGGTGTGTGAGCCAAAATGTGAATGAAGTGTGAATGTGCTGCCCAGCGCCATTGTCAGTTCCGCTTAAAGGCCACTACGTTGGTCGTCCTCTCTAAGCTCTCTGCACGAATAGACATTTTACGCGCGGCCTCTTCCAGGTCATTCTCGCTGGTGATGTTGTAACGATCAAAAACGCTGCGCGTTTGATGGCCTGAAATCATCATGGCGACTGTCTCGGGCGTGCCGTCTCGAACCATGTCTCTGACGGCCGTTCGTCTAAAGTCGTGCAGCGTCTTGGTCGTAAGTCCAGTTTTCGTGCGTGCCTTGTCCCATGCTTTGCGGAAGTCCCTGATCGGCTTTCCTTCCCGATGAAACACGTAAGGGCAAAGCAGAGTAGGGGACTCGCCAGGAATCTCTGCGACCTTGCGCCGTTCCCACTGAGCTCCGATGGTTTCCAACAGCTCGCCGTTGAGCTTAAGGACTCGGCCTTTACCGTTCTTCGTCGTGCCGGCTTCCAACCGGACTGTTCGCGCGTTCAAATCAATCTGGTTCCACCTGAGCTTCAGAATTTCCTGCTTGCGCCATCCGGTGTAGTAAGCGAACGTGACCACGGGCTTGAAGTAATCAGGCAGAGCATTTCTGAACGCGACAAACTCGCCATACTCGAAAAACCCTTGTCGCGGGGGGCTTTCCGTGAGTAGGGGGATGTGCGGACGGCGGTAAATCTTCTCGGCTTGGATCCCCAGGTTGAACATCCTTTTGAGTCCGCTGAGTTCTCTGTTGAGCGTCCCATTCGCTGCATCTTTCTCTTTGCGCTGCGCGATGTAACGCTTCACCAAGTCAGTGGTTACACTGTGCGCTTTGAAATCGCCAAAGAAAGCCATGAACTCCGAGTCGATTTCCTTTCCGTCCTCATTGAATCGCTTAATCAAGCGCTCGGCTTTGTCTAGGCTCTTTCGCTGGTTGACGCTGTAGTCGTTCAGATAATCTGCCGCGAGCTCACGAACCGTTACCTTTTCGGCATCAGGCCCGATGAACCTCCCGAGCGAGATTTCACCCTGCCTGCGCTTCAAGAGCTTTCGCGCCTCTTGCTCTTTCTCGGAATGTGAAGACTCACGGTAGAGCTTGCCGTTTCTGTAGTACGCGACCCAATAAACGGCGCCGCGGCGGTAAATGCTTCCTGTCCCTCGGTGCTTCACTTCTTGATCTCCTTTCTGGCCCGTTTCCGTTCTTTTAGCCAAAGCTCGATGGCCTTTCGCAAGGCTTCGGCCATGCTCACACCGTCCTCAATCGCGGCGATCCGCAGGGCCTTATGCGTCTCTGCGTCGAGGCGGAAATTTGTTTGCGCTTGCACGCTCTTAACCTCCTTTCTTGCCATGATGCTGCATTACTACCATTATAGCACTTAGGAAGTCAAGGTTATTTTGGCTGGCGGGTGACGTAGATGTCCTAGGGAAGGATGTTGGCGGTAATCGTCTGATAAATTTGTTCGACGGCTTGATAGCCAGCTTGAGTGAGTGTCTCGATGGAATGGTTGTTGTAAATAGCGTCTAACTGAGTCTTCGCTTGCTGCAACCGCTGGATCTGCGGGTCGAAGTAGGCGCGGGTTGCGTGCTGCCCTTCACGCGCAATGTATCTGGTCCGTGCAAGACCATAGTCCGCCGCGAACCACCACGGCGTGAATCCAGCATCTCGAAAGCGTTCGATAAGAGCGATACACAGCGGATTGGGGGGAAAGCCCCACGTCACAACAACATCCCTAGCCACCAGAGCTAACCAGCGGGGAAGTTCGGTGGATATGTTGGGTGCCTGAATCGGTGCCGGCTTTGCAGGCCGAGGTTCGAGCGAATCCGTGCTGATCGCGCAACCAGTCGCCAAAGTGAGTTTTACCGCAACATGGGACACCGCTAATGATGATTTTCATAGGGCGTGGTCTATATGTTAGCAGTTACTCTTTCGGTCAAGCCACTTTTTTAACTGTGAGGGTGAAAACTTGCGGTATTTGCCGACCATGATGGATGGGAGCTTCCGGCTTCGGGCCTGCGCGTGAACATGGCTAACCTCTACGCCAAGAAGCTCGGTAACTTGCTCGGCGTCGAGCAGCGGTTCCAGTTGACCGTCGCCTGCTTGTTTTTGAAACTCTGAGCGGATAGTGCGCAGCTCCCGATCTGCGCCAGCAGTGTCGTTTCGATTTGGTCAAGTCTTAAAAGTGCTTCCGGCAGGTCCATTTACATTCACACTGCGTTCACACTGGCGAATTTCCTTAACGATTACGGCAAACTTAAATGGGACACAGGATTACTCATCCCCTGTATTCGCACGGTTTCTCACGTTCGGGCATTGCGCATGACCTGTAAAAGCTGATCGTCCGACAATCCACTCAGCAACTCTTTCGCTCGTTTGATAACCGACGCAGCCTGTGTACATTGAGTCGAGCAGTACATCCTCACCGGTGCATGTTTTCTTTTGGGTGGAATTGAATTACTCCAGGTCGGATTATGACATTGTGGCTGTTGACCAGAATGGCCGTGGAACTCGCTGCATTGAGTTATAAGCCACTTTTCTTCGTTGTTGTCGGTACGGTCCATCATGGTGCGTGTAACTCGCTGCATTGAGTTATGAGCGACTTTTCTTTCCATCACGGTGTTGATCTCGCGCGTTTTAAAATTCCGGCGCACTCGCTCATAAGATCGCGCAGCGCTCCTCGTTCCGCTATCGCCGTTTGGCAATAAAGGCCGTGACGATATTTCCCGTTGCGCTCGCCTGTAGGAGCTCCACCGTGGGCACCGTGAAACCGGCAGACGCTCCAGCCCTTCATAGCCGGCGCCATGCAGCCCTTTCGGGTTCGCTTCGAGGTTGCCGTACAGCGAGGACTTTTTTGGTAGGGATAGATGGTGCTCATCGTTCAACGGGTTGATTCGGGTTTTTCCTTGCCCCCCACTCCCGATGAGGACACGTTACCGACAATCGCCTGCCCGCCCGCGTTCACATTCACATGCTCCACACGAACTGTCTGCTCGCCGCCGCTGCGGTAGCGCTTTAGCGTTTCAACTTGAACCGCAAAAGTTCGTGCAAGTTTATTCACTGTTCGCTCTGCGGAGTCCCTCCATGCAAGGTCTCCTGCGTTTGCAAGTCGACTGGCAAAGTCCGAGCTCGTCCTGCGGGGCGATGCTTTTAAATCACGGCCAACATAAAATTGGGTCGTTGTTCGTTCGCCTGCGAGCCTTTGGTTGATGCTCCGTACAACTGGGCCACAACCTCACCCGTGAAATCGTCATCCTCCGTTGCAAAGGCGTCCATGAGAAGGACGTGACCATAGGCGGGATTAGGGTGATCCGGGGATAGATTGTTCGCCCCCGTCCCCGTTGGGGTCACTTTGATCCTGATCTGTGGTATCTCGCTCCTCCGTGCGCGGATGGCCTCCATCGCCGCTTTTTCTCTGTCTGTCGACTCGTACCGTTTCGCTAGAACTAAGACTTTTTCCTTCGGTTTTATGTTGTTTTTCATGTTGATTTCAGCGAGAGCTGTTCGCACTCTTCTGCTCGAGCTTCGACTGCACGCCGCGCCGGTAGTAGTAGCGCACTACCTTGCCGGATCTTCATTCAAGCCTCGATCATGCGCTCGGCTATCTTGCGCACGGTTTCTTGTTCGGCCTCTTCGGTGCGCTTGTGGCGCTCCCAACTCTCTGCATCGATGTACCACTCTATTGCACCACGCACTCGTCCGCGTAAGCCGTTCGGGTCCATGGCGTCGAGTTCCCATGCCTCAGTCCCGTACCGCGCAACATACCAGTCATAACGCGGGTCGCTTTGCTTGGCTGCGAATGACGGTAGAGCGCCAATATCGTCCGCCGTCAACGCAACGCGCAGAAGCACAAACTCCTTGGCACCGTAGCGTCTTAACCGGGCGGGTAAATCGGTTTCGCTCATGTGCATACCGCTGCAATCGAAATCGCCGACGTAAAGAAAGACGTGGGCGCGTTTGTCGTTCTGGATCTCTTGGGCGAGCTCGTACACCTTTGTTGCCGAGTTGTAACCGTGCAGCGCCATGAACGGCACCCCGTATTCATCCAGCACCGGACGGAGGATGCCGGCAACCGTGGCTTTCTCGCTGATCGCCACAACCCGGACTTGCTGGTACTGCCAAAAATCCCGACGATAAGAACGTTGAATCACTTCGCAGTAATCCCGGAGGTTCTGCCAGTGTGGTTCGCCCTCGGTGCGGCGTGAGTCATCGACGATCCACTCCCAGGGGATAACATCGGCCTCGCGCGCCTGGACTAACAGCCTGGAGATTTTCTGCGTGTTCTTCACGGCCATCGAATCAATCAGTCCAGCAACAAATAGCCGATAACACACGCCGCGGACGGTGATCGGATGCACCTGCTCAATTATTTCTTTACAGGTATCAATTAAATCGAGAGTCCCCTTCGCTCGGCCGCGTTGGCCGCGAGACCTTGCTACCATCATCACATTCATCTTCGCTGCCCTAACGCCTTCGAGATTGTCCCTTCGCCGTATGTGCGGCCATCGCCATGGTGCCGCTGGTCCCACTTGTCACGGAAAAGTCCCGATGATCGAAAAAGTCGATCAAGTTGCGCTGGATCCGATGTGTAAAAGGCGAGCCCGCTACAAAGGGCAAGATCGGCTTCAGAGCGCGACGGATAGCTTGAAATCGATCCGTCATAGAGCGCTTTGATCTTAATGCCGTTCCGTGCGGCGATTGCCTTTTTTAAAAGATCGCTGTCGTTCAATTCAAGTCGAAGATTTTTTTCGCTCCGCTCGGGCCTCGGTGCTTCCGTAAACACCCGCTTATGTAGCGCTTCGATCGCGTCCTGGCGATATTTAATCGTTCGTGGAGATTTCTGGTACTGCTGTCCGGTGACAGTCAGATAACGACCGCTTTCATACATTTCGATTGAGCCCCGCTTACGTCCGCCAAACGGTAACTTGCCGCTAAGAAAAATCCGAACACCCGAGCCGGAAGGGGAAAATTCGCTGTAGCTTTCTAACTCGAAGATGATCTTCAACGCCCATGTCGAAATTTTCCCATCACTCACGCAGTGATCCAAGTCGATGCCAACGAAGTCGCCATCTTCCCGGAGCACAAAGCCGATCCCATCGATGCCGCAATCGCCGAGAAAATAAGTCCGGAACGCTCCGGCAAAGTCGCCCCACGTCGATGGATCGGTAGACGAAGCGGTGTACTCGCCAGTGGGATCAAATGGCACCTTTGTTAATTTTCCTTGTGCGTTTTTTTGATATCGCCAGCACACCCACTGTCGGAGCGCCTAGATCTCGGCGGGAATATTCTCGGGTTCAACAGGAAGGATAGGGGGCTTCATTCCGTCCATGAAAGTCCCCGCGATCGTTCTCGAACCGCTGCGCATTCCTTGTCCCACTGGAGAACATAATTTAGGCGCGGGCCGTTTCTATTCTTGAGACAAAACACTTGAAGTTCGTCATCGGGTTTTTCATCGTCGTAAAATCCCGGCCGATAAAGCCCGAGCGCCAAGTCCGCGGCTTCTTCGAGTCTGCCGCTGTCACGAAAATCCGAAAGCTGCGGCTCTCGATCTTTTCGCTTCTCGATCTCGCGGTTTAACTGCACACTGCAAATCACCGGAATTCCGAGCGTCATCGCTTGTCGCTTGAGCGCAAGCCCGATTTGCGTCACGGCGGCATACTGATCCGATGGCCGAATATCGGGCACGTAGATGAGTCCCAGAAAGTCGATGTAAGCCACGCTTCGAGAGTTCGGCGGGATTTGAGAAAAGAGCTTTTCGATCGCGGGCAGCGGTTGATCGGATGCCCAATCTCCGGGAAACATCTTGATCTCGGGCAGTGACTTTACCACTCGGTAAACTTCGTCCTCGTCAAGTTTGCGCTCGAGAATATCCAGAAGGCGAACGCCGGTCTTGATCGACACAATCCGAGCGATCATGTCTCGCATGGGCATTTCCAATGTGAAGAAAAACACTTTGATTCCGGCTTCGAGTTGCCTTAGAGCCCATGAAAGCAGAAGCGCCGTTTTTCCCATGCTGGTCCGTGCGCCGACTAGTGTTAGAGTGCCCATGCGAAGTCGGCCGAGTACTTTGTCATGCGCTTCAAAACCAGTGGCGAAAAACTCATCTTCGTTCGGAGCGTCGAAGCTCTTCTCGAATTCCAAGACGGCATCGGCCATCGAAGTGAATTTCGGTTCTTCAGGCATTGACGAACTTATGCTCCTTTCGGACTTGGTTGCCGTTCATGAGTGCGGCGTTTTTGTATTTTTCAAACTTACCCTCACGAAATAGAGTTTCGGGGTTGAAGTACTCTTGCATCTCAGGCTTGTCTCTCCAGGCGCGATGACGATCTTCGACAACAGCAATGCAGTCCGCCTCCGTAGCTCCACCACTAAGGCGCGGTACAAGCCCCTCGACAACAATTTTGGAATCTGGCCTGTAATTGGTGCCCGCTAATTCGTTTATGCGACCAATGATCTTGAAAACGGCGGGTTGAAGCTCAGGCGGGACGATCCGTGCGGCGCGGGCTGTTCTCCTTTTCTTCGACGTGGAAGAAATAGACACAGGCGCTTCAGCGCCATTCTTATATTCCTGTTCCTGCTCCTGCTCCTGAGATGGCGAACGTTTGGGGTAACGTTCGGGGTAACGTTTCGCTAACGTTTGGGTGAACGTTTCACGTAGATTTTCGGCCAGGTGCTGAACGTTTTCTGCAAATAAATCAATCAGGTGCGATTCTGGAACGTCGTCGAGGTCCTTTAAATTTCCAATAACATTGTTCGAGTTTTCGGGCGGATTGTATTTCCACCAGGTCGGCAAATACAGCACTCGAAACCTTTCATCCCAGCCCAAATTGAGAGCCAAACAAACGTTCCTGAAACGTTCGGCGAACGTTTGGGGTAACATTCCAAGGTCCTCGCCTGCCTCTCCCGGCGAGAAGCTAAAAATTCCGATTCGATTTGATTGGCCGGTGAAAAGGTAGAGGGTGATGAGCTTGTCCTGCGGATCGAATTGCGTGATCTTCTCGTCTTTCCAAAACCGCGGGTCAATTTTTCTGTAACGATTCACAGTCCAATTAGTCGGCTTTCGTCGGGATGAATTCACGGTGTCGGAGCCAATCGCGGAGAGCGGTGGGACGGAATCTGAGCGCACCGCCAACTTTGATGAATGGTATTTTTCGCTCATACACCTACTTGTAGACGGTTATCGTTTTGACAGTGAGGATCTTCGCGGCTCCTTCTGGGTCAATTAACTCTTCATCGATCGCTGACGCTTCGTCCATTTGGAGTCTCCAAAAATAAAAAAGGCTGAGAGGTTTTTAGCCAGTCTCAGCCTTTTTATCGAGATGCGTTATGGTGCACTTACCTTAACGCTGATATTTTTTTGAGGTCCGCCGCCAGTTTCGTGAGCCTCTTTTCAGAAAGAGGATGTAGTCGAAGGTCGGGGGGGCCACGGAGTGGCGTGTATGAAAGAAGGGCAAGCATCCTTTGCCCCTGACTCTACCCACTTTGTGTATCATCGCTTAAATTCATACGCGATTTCATCGAGAGTAGGTTTATAGCGAACGGGCAGCTTTTTCTCTCTTTGTCGCCTGACAATTCTTCGTCGAATGTCTTCGGTTTGCATTGAAACGGGGCTTTCACCGGGTCCCTTCTTTCGTTTGTATTTCATGGGTGGTGCGCAACTCATCAACTGAGCCACAGTGGGCCATTGCGGAGCCCCCGTTTTCTCCTTGAAGTGGTTTGCTAGAACGAGGGCTACAGCATCCGACCAAAAAGCATCCGACTTATCACCGTCTTTCTTCTCAAGTGCCTCCTTGTAACTCGGGAGTGAGTAGGGTGGTTCTGAGTAAATACGTAGCGCTTCGATCAACTCCGAACTGGGTCGTAAAGGTTCGATTTTTGGCGAATTAAAGACCGTTGTTCTGGCCGCTTCCGCGTCCGATGGGCGCCTCCGTAAATCTTCCGTAAGTTCATCTGAGGCGGGTTCAGATAGGCCGCGCAGGAACGTATCTAGCGCACGACACGAGGCTATCCACGCCTTCTCGATCCTTCGCTGCTGAGGATCGCGCCACTTCATAGCGATGTACGTCTGTTCCCGGAGAAGATGTAAAATGTACCCTTGGTCGATTTTTCACGGGAGTTTGTTGCGAATAGGCCATGCCTTCTCGAACGTGTCCCGGATTTCCTGTTGCCAAGAACCCCAGCAAAATAGCGATTCAAGCTGACGGGTTTTTTGCGACATGATCTTCCACCTCGGATTTCTTCCACTGAAAATTCGGCAGGAAGGGAATCAAGGCTGGCGGTGGAAGTCGCCAGCCTTGGGCGCTGCAGGCGCTTAGATCCCGTGAACTGAAGAAATTTACCTCTTCAGAATTAATTCGTCGACTGCCTGTGAACAAATTTGATCGCCTTCCGTTCGGCTTCGGGCTCCAGCCAGCCGAGTTAAATATAGGGTTTGACGGACCTCCGACAACTGCGGTAGGAGAAGCCTTCGCGCCGCAACGATGAAGACGCTCGTGATCATTACTGGCATAACCATCGGTTACTTTGCACTTACGTGGTTTTTCTTCGGTTCGCCGCATCCATGTGGAATTCTCGAGGCGAGGCAAAAACCTGACGTGATCCGGACAGCCCAAAAATCATAGTTTGCTGAGTTGAAGAATTGGTCTGATCTCATGAAACAGACCGACTACGAGTCGAGCGTGCTCGATGCCGCTACTAAACACATCACGAGTCGCGCCCAACAGCAAAAGGACGCTATCGAAGAAATGCACTCGCGGATCTGAGAGAAAACACCAGCGCAGTGTATGTGGGAAGCGTTTACATGGCGACCCCGAGTCTCAGTAAGGAGAGAGGACGCTCTTCACCGAAGATCTCCAATTCAAATAGCGGCAATGGAACTGCCGAGTGAAATGACAAAGCTAACCGATAAGCGCCGTGCTTGCCGCCTAGTCAGAGCGAATCGCGCCTCGAACAGCACAGTCCGGTCATGTCAAATATGGTCGAGGGGACACAAGCTATCCGGGCGTCTCAGACGGTCGTTGCCCCTAGCGAGAATAACCAATCGATCAACTCCCACCGAGGCGCAACAGAAACTGAGCAGGAACTAACGAAAATTAGGCCGGCTTCTTGGCGGTTTGGGTGAGCGTGAAGTTGCGTTTTTTGGCCACGCCTTTGATGTATCATTTCGCGGCTACGTTTGTCATTTGAAATAAACGGCCAAGCCTTCTACCTCGCTTTTAATTTGCGCCTGAGATACCAACAATCTCGACTCGCAGGCCCGTCGCGCTTTGGAACGCCGTTGGCTCAATCCCCCCATAGCCGAGGGCCCTTTCGCCTGTTAGCCTATGCTTATGGCGCGGGCGATCGGCAACGGGGTTCTTTCCTTCGGCCTTGTCTCCATTCCCGTCGAAATCCATTCCGCAATCCAGGATCAGGCCATTCACATGCATCTGCTGCACAAAAAGTGCGGCTCTCGCGTGCGCAATCAAATGTTTTGTCCGGTTTGCAAAGTAGTCGTTGAGCGCGCTGATTTGGTCCGTGGCTTTGAGCTCTCCAAGGGCAATTATGTTCAGATCACCGAGGAGGAGCTCGAGAGCCTGGAAGCCGAAGCCAATAGCGCAATCGAGTTCCGCGAGTTCGTGCCTATCGAGAAGCTCGATCCGGTCTACTTCGAGAGCACCTACTATCTCGCGCCATCCAAGGGCGCCGAGAAGCCGTACCGACTCCTTGCCGAAACTCTGGAGAAAACCGGCCGCGTTGCCTTAGCGCAAACCGTCTTCCGCGAGAAAGAAAGTCTCGTCGCTGTTCGTTCGGTGCAAAACGGACTCGTCATGCACTTCATGTATTTTGCGAATGAGGTGCGCGACTTCGATCAGATCCCAAAGGCCGAAGGTGAGAAGGTGCCAAAGCGGGAGATCGATCTCGGCCGTGATCTGATCGAGAAACTTTCAGCCGACGAGTTCAAGCTGGAAAAGTATCACGACGAATACCGCGAGCGGTTTCTGGCGATGATTGATCAAAAGGTAAAGGGTCAGGAGATCACAGTTGCGCCGCCGGCTCCCGACCGCGGCCGCGGCAAGGTGGTCGATATCTTCGCTGCGCTGAAACAAAGCCTCGAGCAAGCCGCAGCGCAAAACCGGCCAGCCACACGCGAACGGACCGCAAAGGCTGGCCGCAAACGACGCAAGGCGTAGCCGAAGGCCGCTATGAAACAATGGCGCGGAATAACCACAACCCTTGTGGGGCTTGACATTACTAGCACCAACGCTGCTATAAGCGGGTCAGAAATCAACACGAGAAGCGCAAGTCTGCTGGGGTGAGTTTTGCTAATATCCAGACAACTCGCCGCGAGAATTTTTCACAATGCTCGAACGACTGGGAAGAAACCGCCGGAGCGTCGTCACACTCGTCGCAACACAATCTCGCCGTTGTTGAGGAATCTACCACAGGAACAAAGAACGTTCCTTTTGAATCCTTTCCGGAGCAGTAAACAAATTCAGCGAGAAACCGCGCCCACAGACGGGCGAGCATCCGACTCTGGGCTAAGTTCCAGGCTAACTGAACAGTGGGTGCGCTCGGCCTTGGCGTTCGGACCGACCGGAGCCTGCGCCTATCTCATCGGCTTTGCGCTTCCGTGGTCATGGGACCTTCCACTCATGATACTCGCTCTCATGAGCCTGCTTGCCATCCTGACGGGCGTGCGGCACCATGCTGCGTGGCCGCCCCTGAGCCTGCCAGTCCTGGGTTTTGTGGGGGCGACAGCCGTTGCGTTGTTTGAGTCGACAGACGTCAGCCACAGCCTTCAGCTCAGTGCGGCGCTCCTGCCAGGCCTGCTCCTCTTTTTTCTGATCGCCGAGCATTTCCCTGATCTCCGCGCGACGTGGTTGTTGTACCTGACCTGCTCTGCGCTGAGTCTTGGGCTGGCGGCCGCGTTGCTGTGGGGCGTGTGGCAGGCTGGTGGGCGACCTCCCAGCACCGAGATGGTTCTAGCGGTGGGCAGTCCGATCCTGCTGGTGCCGAATGACGCGGCGTTCCTAGCTGTGCTGGCTCCACTCTCGCTCGCCACATTCTCGGAGCGCCCAAGGAGTATCGGCGGTCTCGTGGCGGGGCTCGCCCTCCTCTTCAGTGCCTGTGTGATTATCCTCTTGCAGAGCCGCACGGCCATGCTGACGATGGTCGCCGCTCTTGCAGTGGCCGCGGTCCTGCTGCACGGCCGCAAACGGCCGGCGGTTGCGCTGGCGTGTGGGCTTGCACCGCTGGCTCTGGCGCTGCTCGTCGATGGGACGTTCGGTTTTCCTCTCGTCTCGAAGCTCGTGCGTCATTGGGATTGGGGCGGCAACGGGCGGTTGCCTCTTTGGCGGGCGGCCTGGGCCATGTTCCTCGATGCGCCGTTGTGGGGCCATGGGCCGCACACCTTCGTCGAACTGTACCGCTCATACCTGCACCAGCTGGGCCTTCCCACTTCCTCTCTGGTGATCCCATGGGCGCACAACCTCTACCTGGAGGTGTTGGCCGAGCGCGGTATCATAGGATTTATCGCACTGGCAGTCCTGCTGGTGTACGGACTTGTCGCCGCCTGGCGCCTCCAGGCCGCGGCAACTGGTGAAGCACATCGCCTGGCGGTAGCAGCCATGGCTGGGCTCATTGGCCTGTGTGGCGCAGCGGCCGTCGAACTGACGTTTCTGCGCCAGTGGGTGATCATCGCATTATTCATGATGCTGGGGGTGATCGCCCACCTCACCTCTTTACAAACAACGGTACAGAAAGGAGACTCAAGATGATTCGAGCACGCTCTCAGGTAACCACTTTATTGAAGTTGACGCTGGTCTGCGCCTGTGCCGCCATGGCCATTCTCTGGCCCACTTGGCGAGTGGCCCTGCTGGCACAAAGCTACTACCAAGAATTGGGCCGGATGACGGGCGGCGGTAATTGCACCACCGCCGCAGGGGTCAAGGTCACCCATGGCTTCGAGCTGCACTGTGATGCCAGCGGGTCCAACAACCTGGAGGTCAACTGGCAGGATCAGACCGGCAGCCATCGGTTCCATCTGGATGAATTGGAAACAGCTATATGCCCTGCCGATTCGCGTGACATCGAGGAGCAGCCGGTGGCGGGCTTCAACACTTTCATCGGGTCCGGCACGGGGACCTTCGACGGGAGCACCGCTGCGGTTGCGACCTGGGTCTTCAGCGATCAAGGAGAGCCGGGGAAAGATAATGATGGCCTCGTGATCACGATCGTGACGCCGAGCGGGCCTGTCTTGAGCGTTGTTTGCACCCTGGACGGGGGCAACCACCAGGCGCACCCAGAATAGTAAGTTGCATGACCCCTGCAGGGGTGCGAAAGCGGCAGAGCATGATTGTGGTGGTGAGGGCTCGCCATACTCACGGAAGATCACCCGTGGTTTGGCGGCTGCCGCCGACGTAAACTTGTCAGTCAAACAAACCGCAGTGGACGGCGGAAAGCTCAGGAAGTTGCCCGCCGCCCTGCGGCTTTGCTCGCCCAGCGCAATGAAACTGAGTGAGCGCGCAACATCGGGGAAGAAAACCGATACGCTTCGCGCGATTTTTCCCGACGGTGCCGATACGCCATTGCGCCTCGATCAACTAGTGGAGCGCGTTTCGTATCCAAGCGTCGCGCCTTGATGAATCCATAGAGCATACTCACAAGGAATGACGCCACGCGGCGCTTCATTACGGTGAACGGTGGCAAAAACTCGTGGGCTGCTACAACGCTGGATTCGCAGACACGGTGGAGTCACGTCTACTCTTCTCATTTTTCAGAGCTGTCCACGGCTAACTTGAAATGCTTCGTGCAAAGAAAAACGAATGTGCGCCGCGTTTCAGTGATGTTCTTTCGACCTTCGGCGTTGAGTAGCGACTTCTGCACCCCGTCGAAAAAACCAGTTTCTCGACAGCCGATCCAATCGCACCACTTATTCCATGTCTTATTCCATGTCCTTTGTCTA
>Ga0075434_100003027_pt1 | contig 14947 bp, 10 predicted proteins | sample RhiMethybrSRZTD3_FD_75298 | JGI IMG/M metagenome (GOLD analysis project Ga0075434, IMG submission 75298) | Populus rhizosphere microbial communities from Tennessee, USA - Rhizosphere MetaG P. TD hybrid SRZTD3 | ecosystem: Host-associated > Plants > Roots > Rhizosphere > Soil | place: USA... | reverse complement strand
CGGTTGCCGCATCGAAGGCGTGGAACTTGCGATCGGCCGTGCCTCCGGTGAACACCACGCCGCCAGCGGTGACTAGCATGCTGCCCCAGTTCGGCGATTTGTTGTAGATGTGCGTCCACACTTTCTGACCGGTGTCGACGTTCCACGCCTGCACTTCACCAACGTGATCCGCTCCGGGAGCCATGAACGGACGACTACCACCGATGCCGACGAACGGGCGCCCCGGCGTGTAGGTGGACTGCACACCCATGTTCGATCCGCACAGGTTGTTGTTGGCGGGGATGTAGATCATCCGCGTGCGCGGACTGAAGGCGATTGGCGGCCAGTTCTTGCCGCCGTGTACACCGGGGCAGAAGTCGGCGCGCTTGCCGGTCATCGGTTTGTGTTCGAGATCGACATCCGGGCGCCCGGTCGCCGGATCGAGACTGCGGAAGACGTTCTGAAACACGAACGGCTTGCCGTCGACAAACTTGATCGGTCCCGCGCTGCGCTCGAGGAACCAGATGTATCCGTCGCGCGCGACGTCGATCAGCCCCTTGATCGTGCGGCCGTTGCGTTGGTAGTCGACGAGGATCGGCGGCGACACTTCATCCCAGTCCCACGAGTCGTTGGGATGGTATTGGTGATAGCCCTTGAGCGCTCCCGTGGTCACATCGATCGCGACCACCGATGCGGTGTAGAGGTTGTCCCCCGGACGACGATCGCCGATTGTTGGACTGCCGTTGCCGGTGCCCCAGAACGAGAGATTCGTTTCGGGATCGTAGTTGCCGGTCACCCACACCGGCGCGCCGCCGGTCTTCCACGAATCGTCTTTCGGCCACGTTTCACTGCCTGGTTCTCCGGGCGCAGGCACTGTGTACGTGCGCCACCTCTCTTTTCCCGTCTCGACATCGAAGCCGGCGACGAAGCCACGAATGCCGTACTCGCCGCCTGATGCGCCCAGCATGACCACGCCGTTGGCGACGAGCGGCGCGAGCGTCGTGTAGTAGCCCGACTTGTTGTCGGCGACCGGTGCGGTCCACACTTCGCGGCCCGTCTTCGCATCGATCGCGACCAGCACCGCTTCTCCCGCAGCGAAGAACACCTTGTCGCCGTACAACGCGATACCGCGATTCGTCTGATGCGGCACCTGCATGCCAGCCTCGAGCGGACGACGATAGCGCCACAGCAGCGTTCCGCTCTTGACGTCGATCGCGATGACTTGATTGTTCGGGCTCGTGACGAACATCACGCCGCCGTTGACGATCGGCGCGGCCTGGTGCACGCGTGCTTCGGCGGTCGAGAACACCCACACCGGTTTCAATCGGCCGACGTTTGCGGTGGTGATCCGATCGAGCGGGCTGTATCCCCAGCCATCGTACGTACGGCGGATCATCAACCAGTCGCGCGCGTCGGGGTTCTTCAGCCGCGCGGCGGTGACTGGCTGATAGTTCTTGAGGACGCCAGGCATCGGCCGCTCTGGCGGAGGAGCCTGCTGCTGGCCTGAGACGACAGCGACAGCCGCGAGGAATACCATCGCCGCGGCCGCTCTGCATTCTGCATTCTGCATTCTGAATTCCTGATTGGGCCGCTATGATAGCCCCGCAATGCCACTGACGCCCGGGGATCGACTCGGCGCGTACGAAGTTCTTTCAGCGATTGGCGCTGGGGGCATGGGTGAGGTGTACCGCGCCCGAGACACTAGGCTCGGGCGAGCGGTCGCACTGAAGCTGCTGCCCGACACCTTCGCCGCCGACGCCGATCGCCTGGCTCGCTTCGAGCGCGAAGCGCAGATCCTGGCCGCACTCAATCACCCTCACATCGCGCAGATCTACGGCCTCGAAGACCGCGCGCTCATCATGGAGCTGGTCGACGGCTCGACACTGGCCGAGCGTCTCCTGCACGGAGCTATTCCGGTCGATGAGGCGCTACCGATCGCGCGGCAGATCGCGGAGGCTCTTCAGGCCGCGCACGACAAGGGCATCGTTCATCGCGATCTCAAGCCGGCGAATATCGCGTTGACCGAAGACAACACGGTCAAGGTGCTCGACTTCGGTCTGGCCAAGCTGTCACAGGTGGATGACGCTGGAAGCGCGTTCGATCTCGCGCAGTCCCCCACCATCACGTCCCCCGCGATGATGACCGGCACCGGAGTGGTCCTGGGCACCGCGGCGTACATGTCGCCCGAACAGGCCAAGGGCCGCGCTGTCGACAAGCGTGCCGATGTGTGGGCGTTCGGCTGTGTGCTCTACGAGATGCTGACCGGTGCGCGGCTGTTCGAGGGCAACGACGTCTCGGACACGTTCGCGTTCATCCTCACGAAGGAGCCAAACTGGTCGGTGCTCCCCGCAGGAGTGTCACCTGGCGTACGCACTCTGCTCGAGCGCTGTCTGGCAAAGGATCTCCGTCAGCGTGCCGGCGACATCTCACTGGCGAGGTTTCTGCTCGAGCCACAGGTTGCGAGCGTCACCACCGCACAGGTCGCCTCGCCAGGCAGTCGTCGACGCGAGCGCCTGGCGGGGGCCGCGGCGATCGTCGCCGGCGCGACGGCTACATGGCTCGGTGTCGTTCACTTCCGCGAGTTACCGCCCCCGCCCGCGAGCAGCGTTCGCTTTGCGGTCACTCCCCCGCCAGGCATGACGCTGGCGACCGGTGTGGTCAGCGGCGGCGGCGCGTTGTCGCCTGACGGGCATCAATTGGTCCTCCCCGCGGCCCCGCGCGACGGAGCGTCTGTGCGCCTGATTCTCCACAGGCTCGATACGAACGAGGTGCTGCAGTTGCCGGGCACCGAGGGCGCAATCGGCCCATTCTGGTCGCCTGACAGCCGCTTTGTCGCGTTTCTCGCAGCTGGAAAGCTGCAGCGCGTCGATGTCACGGGCGGGCCGCCGCAAGTTATCTGTGATGCGAAGGGATTTGCCGGCGGCACATGGAGCAGCAACGGGACGATCGTATTCGCACCGGGCACCGGACCGCTCTTACGAGTGTCGGCCCGCGGCGGAAACGCCGTTCCCGTGACCGCGCTCGACGCGTCGCGCGGGGAAACGGCGCACCGCTATCCATGGTTCCTGCCCGAGGGACGGCAGTTTCTGTACATCGCAACAGGAAGCACCGGCGGAAATATGGTTCAGACCGGGTCGCTCGATGGTGGGTCGCCCGTTCCTTTGATGGCCTCGGACACACGAGCGACGTACGCCGACGGCTACATTCTGCATGTCACACAGGGCGCCCTTCTCGCGCAACGCTTCGACCCGAGCCGCCTCGCCACGTCGGGGGAACCGATCGTCGTGGCACGAAATGTCTCCTACCTCCCCAGCACCGCTACCGCCGACTTCTCGACCTCGGCGACCGGCTTGCTTTCGTTTCGCAGTTCTGCCGGCGCCGTGGAGACGCAACTCGCCTGGGTCGATCGCACAGGACGGCTGATCGAGAAGGTCGGCACGCCCGCCGACCAGACCTATCTCTCACTGTCACCCGACGGGAAGCGCCTCGCGATCAGCGTATTCGACGTCACCAGGCGAGCGCGCGATATCTGGCTCCACGACCTCGTGCGCGGAGTACGCACTCGTTTCACGCTCAATCAGAGTGAAAACTGGTCATCGGCGTGGTCGCCGGACGGCAGCCGCCTGGCGTTCAGCGCGAGCCTCAGCGGCATCCTCGACATGTTCGAGAAATCCGCCAACGGCGCAGGGAGTGAAACCCGCGTCGGCGAGGCTGGCGGCAACAACAAGTACGTCCGGGACTGGTCGCCGGACGGCAGTGCCGTGCTCTTTGCGACCGGGAGAAGCCGATCGCAAACCGGCAACGATGTGTGGGTCCTTCCGCTCGGGAAGGACGGCACGGTCATGCCGTTCCTGATGACTCGCTTCAACGAGGACGAGCCACTATTCTCGCCGGACGGTCACTGGGTGGCCTATTCATCCGACGAGTCGGGCCGAATCGAAATCTACGTGACGCCGTATCCAGGACCCGGGGGAAAGTGGCAGGTCTCGAGGGCTGGCGGCACCGAGCCTGTCTGGGCGCGCAACGGGCGCGCGCTGTACTACCTCGAAGGCACGGCGCTGATCGAAGTCGCCGTCACACAGCGTGGCGAGACGATTGAGGTGGGCACGCCGCAGCGGTTGTTCGAGGCGCGCTTCAGGTCGGAAAACTATCTGGGGTATGGGCCGGGCAGGGTGTTCCAGGTCTCAGCCGACGGCCAGCGCTTTCTGATCGACATCGTCGAAAGCGACGCGGCTCTGCAGACCCCCATCACCGTCGTCACGAACTGGACGTCTCTGCTCGCAGCACGCGCGAAGTAGCGATCTGGAATTCAGAATGCAGGATTCAGAATGCAGACACCGCTGAACAGACGCGACGTGCTCAGAGGCGCGCTGGCCGGCACGGTCGCGTGCGTCGGCGGCGGTGTGCTCGCAGATGCGTTCGTCGACGCAGCACAGCGCGGCGCGCCCCCGGCGGCTGATCTTCTTCTCACGAACGGCAAGTTCGTCGACGGGCGCGGTCAGGTCGGCACCGCCCTGACCGTCAAGAACGGTCGCATCGTTCAGGTCGGCAACGCGCGCGAGGTTGGCGCTGCTGCGCGCACGATCGATCTTGGCGGCCGCACCGTCGTGCCCGGCTTCTTCGATGCGCACGTGCACTACACGCGGGCGGGTGTGAACCCCGGCTACGAGGCACGGCGCATCGAGCGCGCGTTCTCGATCGCGGAGCTGCAGGAAGCGATCGCCAAGCGCGCAGAGTCGGTGCCGCCGGGCGCGTTCATCACCTGCATCGGCGGGTGGAACCACACGCAGCTCGCGGAGAACCGGCGTCCGACGAAGGCCGATCTCGATGCCGCCGCGCCGAAGCACGCGGTCTACATCTCGGGGACCGGCGGCGCCACCGGCGCGATCACCAACAGCCTGGGCCGCGCATTCTTCGCGAGCAAAGGCGTGATGGTCGACGAGGCGAGCGGCGTGGTGCCGATGGCGCAGCCCGCTGTCGCCGCACTGCAGTCCGCGCAGACCGCGGACGACAAACTTCGCGGCACGGCCGATCTGAATCGCCACGCGAACAGCCTCGGGCTCACCGGCGTCGTCAACGCCGGCAACTTCGAGGATCAAGAGCTCGCCCTCCGGCTGTGGCGCGACGACAAGCTGACCATCCGCATGCGGCCGCTGTTTCCAGCCGACTCACCGCAGGACGTCGAGACACGCGCCCGCAACAACTTCAGCCAGGCGGGGCGAGCGGTCGGCGACGACCTGTTCCGCGTCGCCGGCTTCGGCGAGCGCATCGGCGGCAACGACACCATGTCGCCGCAGTTCGAGCCGACCGCGCGGATGATTGCGAAGTACGGCTGGCTGCTGCAGCAGCACTCGATCACGATCAAGGAGAACGATTTCCATCTCGACGCGTTTCGTTCGATCGCGAAGGACTACCCGATCGATCGGCTGCGGTGGTCGATCATCCATCTGCAAAGCATCGACGAGGCGCGGCTCAAGACGCTGAAAGATCTCGGCGCAGGCGCCAGCGCACAGACCTGGACCTACATGTCCGCGGCCGGCGGCCCGCCCTTCCGCCGCATCGTCGACTCGGGGATTCACGCCGGTGTCGGCACCGATTCCACGAACGTCTCCGCGCTCGATCCGTGGCTGTCGATCTTCTACATGACCACCGGACGCAACCTCGCGGGCATGCTGACGAACGATGGTCAACAGATCTCGCGCCTCGAAGCGCTGCGCTTGTACACCGAGGGCGCGGCGTGGTTCTCCTTCGACGATCACCAGGTGGGATCGTTCGTTGCCGGCAAGTACGCGGATCTCTCGGTGCTCAATCAGGACTACCTGACGGTGACCGAACAAGCGATTCGCAAGATCGAGTCAGTGCTCACGATGGTTGGCGGGAACGTCGTACACGCGACGGGGAGCTTCGCTTCGCTCCGCGTATGAACGGTCCGGCTGAAGCCGGACACTACGACTGTCACGACAGCAGCGCGTCGCGCGCGGCGATCACGCGGTCTTGCGCTTCGTGAACGGTCTTGCCCATCGCGGTGAGGTGGCCCATCTTTCTTCCCGGGCGGGCCTCCGACTTTCCATAGAGGTGCAGCTTCACATCAGGAAACGCACACGCCGCCGCCCAGTTGGGCTCGCCATCGACCCACAGGTCGCCAAGGATGTTGGCCATCGCCGCCGGACGCAGCAGCTCGGTTGAACCGAGCGGCAGACCGGTGATCGCCCGCACCTGCTGCTCGAACTGACTGGTCACCGCCGCATCGACTGTCAGGTGACCCGAGTTGTGAGGCCGCGGCGCCAGCTCGTTGACGAACAGCTCGTTCTCGGTGCTGACAAAGAACTCGACGCACAGGACGCCAACGTACTGAAGCTTGTCGAGAATCGCGCGCGCGATCTCGCGGGCGCGGGACGCGAGCGCTGGCAGCACCTGCGCCGGTGCAGTCGTCACGTCGAGAATGTGCCGGCTGTGACGGTTCTCGAACGGCACGTACTCTGCGACCGATCCGTCGAGGCCGCGCGCGGCGATAACCGAGATCTCAGCTTGGAGATTGATGAATTTCTCGACCACGGCTTCGCGACGGCCGACCGCTTCCCACACCTGCTCGAACACCGTGGCAGACGTGAGCTTGTGCTGCCCTTTGCCGTCATAGCCGAACGCCGCTGTCTTGACCACTGCCGGCGTGCCGATGTGCGCCACGGCGTCGCGCAGCGCGGCGATGCCGTCGACACGTGCGAACGGCACGGTTGGGAATCCATGCTCGGAGAGAAAGGCCTTCTCGCGACCGCGCTGCTGCGCAATGTAGAGCGCCGATCCTGACGGCCGTACAGGCACCAGACCGGAAATCGCCTCGACCGCGATCGCGGGCACGTTCTCGAACTCGAAGGTCACCACCTGCACCTCGCGCGCGAATGCGCGCAGCCGATCGAGATCGTCGTAGGACGCGGTCACCTCGACATCGGCCACTTGCCCGGTCGGGGTATCTTCGTCGGGGGAGAACGTGTGCACGCGATAGCCGAGACGACGAGCGGCGATCGTGAACATGCGACCAAGCTGCCCGCTGCCGAGCACACCCAGCGTCGCACCAGGCCCGATCACAGTGATGCCCGCACCCGAGGTCGCGGTTGCCGACTGGGTCATGGCAGCCTGTCTTGCCGTACTTTCTCGGTCTGCTCGGCGCGGAATGCCCGCAGCTTGGCGCGGAGATCGGGCCGCGAGTTGGAGAGGATCGATACTGCGAGAAGACCCGCGTTGGTCGCGCCGGGTTTGCCGATCGCCAGCGTCCCTACGGGCACGCCACCAGGCATCTGCACGATCGATAGCAGCGAGTCGAGCCCCTGCAGCGCTGCCGACTGCACCGGCACGCCGAGCACCGGCAGCACCGTGTGCGATGCAACCATGCCCGGCAGATGCGCCGCTCCACCAGCGCCGGCAATGATCACCTCGATGCCGCGCGCCTCGGCGCCCGACGCAAACTCCGCCATCCACACCGGCGTGCGATGCGCGCTGACGATGTGCCGCTCGTGCGGCACCTCGAAGCGCTCGAGCACATCGACCGCGTGCTTCATCGTCTCCCAGTCGGACGAGGAGCCCATGACGACGGCAACCAACGGCGCGGCGGATTCTGGCATACGGAAACTGGAGATGTTACCACCCGCCGATGTTCCAACGGAGGGCTCGCAGGGATGCCAGAGATTTCACTGACCACTCGGAACAGAGAAACAGAGGCGCGTCTCGACACAGAGGCACAGAGCAACCGAGGCCAAACAGAGGCACTGCCGTGACCAGCGATTGCGCAGCGGATGGGGCGCGCGCTTCGCGCGCGACGGGGCGACAGGTGTTCACGAATACAAACACCAGTCGATCGTGCGGTGCTTGTATTCGTGAGCACCTGCCGTCCCATGCGCCGGCCGCAGGCCGGCGCCCCCATCCGCGCACCAGTGCAGGTGAGCAGACTGCTCTGTTCGTTCTCAGTTTCTCTGTTGCTCTGTGTCGAGGCCTGCCTCCGTTACCTCCTCAGCGATCTCCGCGATCTCTGCGTTTGAAATTACAATGGCACGTTCACCACATGCCGAATCCTAAGATCATCTACACGTACACCGACGAAGCTCCTGCTCTCGCCACCTACTCGCTGCTGCCGATCGTTCAAGCCTTCACGCGCGCGGCCGGCCTCACGATCGAAACGCGCGATATCTCGCTGGCGGGACGCATCCTCGCGAGCTTTCCGGATCGCTTGCCAGCCGATCGCCGGCAGTCCGACGACCTCGGCGAGTTGGGACGCCTCGCCAAGACACCGGACGCCAACATCATCAAGCTGCCGAACATCAGCGCCTCCATTCCGCAGCTGAAGGACGCGATCAAGGAGCTCCAGCAGCAGGGTTTTCCGGTGCCCGATTATCCCGAGGATCCGAAGACCGACGACGACAAGGCCGTCAGGGCGCGCTACGCCAAGGTGCTCGGCAGCGCTGTCAATCCCGTGCTGCGCGAAGGCAACTCCGATCGCCGCGTCGCACCCTCGGTGAAGCGCTACGCGAAGACGCACCCGCACTCGATGGGAGCGTGGAGCCGCGACTCGAAGACGCACGTCACGCACATGAGCGGCGGCGACTTCTACGCGAACGAACAGGCGGTGGTCGTCGACAAGGACGGCCCGCTCACGATCACGCACATCGATGCGAGCGGCAAGACCACCGTGCTCAAAGACTCGGTTGCGGTCACCACCGGCGACCTGCTCGGCGCCTCGAACATGAGCCGCCGCGCTCTCACGGCGTTCTTCGCCGACGCCATTGCCGATGCGAAGGCGCAGGGCCTTCTGCTGTCGTTGCACCTCAAGGCAACGATGATGAAGGTGTCCGATCCGATCATGTTCGGACATGCGGTGGCCGAGTACTACAAGGATGTCTTCACGAGGCATGCGAAGACGTTCGCCGCGCTCGGCGTCGATCCCGACAACGGCATCGGCGACGTCTACAAGAAGATCCAGACGCTGCCGCCGGCCGAACGCGCGGCGATCGAAGCCGACATTCAGTCCGTCTACGCCACCCGCCCGCCGCTCGCGATGGTCGACTCGAGCAAGGGGATCACCAATCTCCACGTGCCGAGCGATGTGATCATCGACGCGTCGATGCCCGCGGCCATCCGCTCCTCCGGGCAGATGTGGGGCGCCGACGGCAAGCTGCACGACACGAAAGCCGTGATTCCCGATCGCTGCTATGCCGGCATCTATCAGGCAACGATCGACGACTGCAGGCAGCACGGCGCCTTCGATCCTCGAACGATGGGCAGTGTGTCGAACGTCGGCCTCATGGCGCAGAGTGCCGAGGAGTACGGATCGCACGACAAGACGTTCGAGATTCAGGCGAACGGAAACGTGCGCGTGTCGGACGCCGCCGGCCGCACGCTCATCGAGCATCGCGTCGAAGCAGGCGACATCTGGCGGATGTGCCGCACCCGCGACCTGCCCATCCGCGATTGGGTGAAGCTCGCCGTCACACGCGCGCGAGCCACCGGCAACCCGGCGATCATCTGGCTGGATCCACAGCGTGCCTACGACCGCCACGTGATCGACAGGTCGAGGGAGTGCTTGAAGGACCACGACACCGCCGGTCTCGACATCCGCATCATGTCGCCAGTCGAGGCCATCCGCGCAACGCTCGCGCGCGTTCGACAGGGTCTCGACACGATCTCGGTGACCGGCAACGTGCTCCGCGACTATCTGACCGATCTCTTCCCGATCCTGGAGTTGGGCACGAGCGCGAAGATGCTGTCGATTGTGCCGCTGCTCGATGGCGGCGGGCTCTACGAGACCGGCGCCGGCGGATCGGCGCCGAAGCACGTTCAGCAGCTGGTGCAGGAGAACTACCTTCGCTGGGATTCGCTTGGCGAGTTCCTCGCGCTCGCCGTGTCGATCGAAGACCTCGGCATGAAGACCGGGAACAAGAAGGCACAGGTACTCGCGAAGGCGCTGGACGACGCGAACGGAAAGATTCTCGAAAACGACAAGTCACCCCAGCGCAAGGTCGGCGAGCTCGACAACCGCGGCAGCCATTTCTATCTGGCGATGTATTGGGCGCGCGCGCTGGCCACGCAGACCGACGATCACGACCTCCGTGCCACGTTCGGTCCGATTGCCGATCGGCTCGAGCGCGAGGAGTCGACGATCGTCGGCGAGTTGAACGGCGTACAGGGCACGCCGGTGGATATCGGCGGCTACTACCATCCCGATCCCGCCAGAACGGCACGGGTGATGCGCCCCAGCACCACGCTCAATGCCGTCGTGGACGGGATGGGCGTCACACGTGCTGTGGAATCTTGAGCACCTGCCCCGGCTTGATCATGTTGGGATCGGACAACTGATCGCGGTTGGCGTTGAAGATCTCCATGTAGCTGCTCGCATTTCCGAGCATCCGCTTGGCGATGCTGCCGAGCGTATCGCCACTCTGCACCGTGTAGGTCTGCATCGCTGGTGTGGATGATGCCGCCGGAGCCGGCGCCGCCTGCGGGTGCGCGCCCGCCGTAACCCGAATGTCGGCCATCACTTCCTTCTGCCAGTCGGGAATGGTCTTGATCGCATTCCAGATCTGATTCTTTTCATCCTCACTATTGACCGTGCCCTGAATGTGCAGCTTGCCGTCGCGCTCGTCGGCTGAGCCGTTCATCCTCAAATTCTTGGCGGTCGTCACCGCGTAGTTGTACTTGTCACGCAATCCCATATCACGCCTCCCGTTAGAGCTGTCGCTCGAACGCTGTGGTTTGCAAGCCAGGTACCTCGGCGAAATGATGGAAAATGGTTCCTTCGTCGAGGAGGCTTCATGCGCCGCTGTCTGGTTCTGCTCTGCGTCGTGCTGCTTGGGGTGCAATTGGGGGCCCAATCGACGCGCATCACGGTTGCGTATCGACAGTTCACGCTCGCCAACGGACTCAACGTCATCCTTCACCGCGACACGCGCGTACCGGTGGTCGCAGTAAACGTCTGGTACCACGTCGGATCAGCCAATGAGAAGCCGGGCCGCACGGGCTTCGCGCATCTGTTCGAGCACCTCATGTTCGAAGGCTCGAAAAACGTCAAGGAAGGCGTGTTCGACACCGTGCTCGAAGGCGCCGGCGGCGACAACAACGGATCGACCACCAACGATCGGACGAACTACATCATCGACGTACCGAAGAACGCGCTCGAGCTGGCGCTGTTTCTCGAATCGGATCGCATGGCCTATCTGCTCGATACGATGACACCCGAGCGCGTCAACGGGCAGCGCGACGTCGTCAAGAACGAGCGGCGCCAAAGCTACGAGAACCAGCCGTACGGTATGGCGTCGATCGAGCTCGACAAGCTGCTGTGGCCGCCGAATCACCCGTACAGCTGGCCGACGATCGGCTACATGGAAGATCTCACCGCCGCCAGCCACACCGACGTCGTCGAGTTCTTCAAGAAGTACTACGCGCCCAACAATGCGAGCCTGGTGATCGCCGGCGACATCGATCTCGATCGCACGCGCGCGCTGGTGGAGAAGTGGTTCGGCGAAGTCGCTGACGGGTCGCCCGTCGAGCCGGTGGCGCCCCCGGCGGCCATTCTCACCAGCGTGAAAAAGAAGACGCTGACCGATCGCGTGTCGCTGCCGCGGCTGTATCTCGCCTGGCTGACGCCGCGTGCCTATGCACCTGGAGACGCCGCGCTCGACGTGGTGTCGTCGGTGTTGGCGGGCGGCAAGAACTCGCGGCTCTACAAGCGGCTGGTCTACGACACGCAGATGGCGCAGGACGTATCGGCCTATCAGGCGTCCGGGGCCCTCGGCAGCTCGTTTCAGATCGTCGCCACCGCTCGCCAGGGTCACACGATCGCGGAACTGCAGTCGGCTATCGATGACGAGCTCGGCAAGCTGCGGCGCGACGCGCCGACGACGCGAGAGGTGCAGCGCGCGGTCAACCAGATGGAGGCGTCGTTCTACCGCCGCATGGAGCGTGTGGGAGGCTTCGGCGGCAAGGCCGATCAGTTGAACGCGTACTACGCTGCCGGTGGAGGACCTGATTACTTCGCGGAAGATCTCGCGCGATACACGTCGCTCAACGCGTCCGACGTGCAGGCAGCGGCTATTGAATGGCTGCCACTCGACCGGCGCGTGGAGCTGATCGTCGAACCGGAGGCCAAGAAGTGATGCCACGAAGGGCACGAAGATCACGAAGACTGATCGGTCTTGGTCTTCTTTGTAGCGTCGGGCTCTGCGGTCAAATCCTGATCGCGCAGACACGAGCCGATCGCTCGGCGCCGCCACCGTTGGGCCCTGCCCCTCAAGTCAATCTGCCTCAAATCCAGAAGCGGATGTTGAGCAATGGCCTGCCTGTGTGGCTGATCGAAGCGCACGCGGTGCCGCTGGTGCAGGTGAATCTGCTGATCAAAGCCGGCGCTGGTGACGATCCCGCCGGCAAGTTCGGGATCGCGAGCCTCACGGCGGCGATGCTGGATGAAGGCGCGGGATCGCGAACGGCGCTGCAGATTTCGGACGAAGCAGATTTCCTCGGCGCCAATCTCACGACGACGAGCTCGTTCGATGCATCGGCGGTGCGATTGAACGTGCCCGTATCGCGGTTGAAGAACGCGCTCGCGCTGATGGCCGATGTGGCGCTGCGACCGACGTTCCCCGCCGACGAGCTCAATCGCGTGCGTCAGGAGCGGCTCACATCGCTCCTTCAAGCCAAGGACGATCCTGCATCGGTTGCGCCGCTGGCCTTCGCGCGCACGGTATTCGGGGCGTCGCATCGCTACGGCACGGCAGCCATGGGCTCCGAGTCGACGATCAAGGCATTCAGCGTCGCCGATCTCAAGGCGTTTCACGGCGCCAACTATCAACCCGCGAACGCGACGCTCATCGTCGTCGGCGACGTGAAGCCGATGGACATGGTGGCGCAGCTCGAGGCGCAGTTTGGACAGTGGAAAGGCGCAGCCACCGCAGCACAGCGGCGGCCGGTGTCCGATGCCACGCAAGTGGCCGAAGGTCGGATCACGATCGTCGACATTCCAGGTGCCGCGCAGTCGCAGATCCGCATCGGTTGGGTGGGCGTCTCGCGCGCCACGCCCGACTACTTCACGCTCGAAGTGATGAACACGATTCTCGGCGGCTCGTTCACGTCGCGGCTCAATCAGAACCTGCGCGAAGAGCACCAGTATGCGTACGGCGCCGGCTCGCGGTTCGATATGCGGCTGTCGCCGGGCCCGTTTTTCGCCACCGCCGGCGTGCAGACCGACAAGACGTCGGAGGCACTCACGGAATTCTTCAACGAGCTCAACGGCATGTCGAAGCCGGTGGGCGCCGAAGAGCTCACCAAAGCCAAGAACTACATCGCGCTCAGTTTTCCAGGGCAGTTCGAGACGCTGGCCGATCACGCGTCGCACATCGAGGAGCAGGTCGTCTACTCGCTGCCCGACACGTATTTCGCCGACTACGTTCGCAACATCCAAGCGGTGACGAGCGCCGCGGTGCTGAAAGCCGCGGGCACGTACATTCAGCCCAAGCGCTTCGCTATCGTGGTCGTCGGAGATCGCAAGACGATCGAGCCAGGCATTCGTGCGTTGAATCTCGCGCCCGTGCGGGTGCTTTCTGTCAACGAGGCAATCGGACAATGAGCGTTCCTGTCGACTTCAATCGCCTGATGGACTACGTGCAGCACGAGCGCGGCAAGTGGAAGGCGTGGTTCGAGGCAGATCCGTCGCGTCTTCGCTTGCCGTTCCAGCCCGGAGCGCGGTTTCCCACCATCAACAGCTTGATCGATCACGTGTTCTGGGTGGAGCGGCGGCATCTGTCGAGGCTGCAGGGTACGCCGCTGCCGGAAAAAACCGGCGTCGCGGAAGGCGACATCTCCGGTCTCTTCGAGTACGCAGATCGAGCGCATGCCGATCTGCGGCAGTACGTCGCGGGACTCACCGACGCCCAGGCGAACGAGGTGATGACCTTCACCATCCCCAGCGGGCCCATCGCGATCGCTCGTGGCGCGCTGGCGCTCCACATCCTTCTCCATGAGATGCGGCATCTGGCGCAGCTGGCATACGCGGCGCGGCTGGCCGGCATCGAGCCGCCAGGGCAACACGATTACTTCGCATTCGCCCAGATCACGACTACCGTCATCTGAGACCCGCCTTAAGTTCTCTCGAAGACACCCGTCTCTCGATTCTTCCTCACGCGATCCCACGCGAAATGCTGGCCGTTCATCGCGATGTAAACGCCTGGCGGCAGCACTTCGGCAAGCGACAGCGCACTCCCGAGATTGAACAGTCCGTCGGAGCTGCCGAACGCGTACGGCACCATCGCTCCGGTCAACACGACCGTCTTGCCGCTCACCGCTTGCGCGACCACTCGCGCCGTCTCCACCATCGTGTCGGTGCCGTGGGTGATGACGATGCGCGTTTCGGGACAGTGGGCGCAGCTCTGCGCGATGCGAGCGCGATCGGCGTCGGTCATGTCGAGGCTGTCGATCATCATCAGCGTCTCGATCGTCGTCTCGACGCGCGAGCGGCCCAGACGCAGCATCTCGGGCAGGTGCGTCGTCCCAAACGAGAGGCGGCCGTTGATCTCGTCGTAGGTCTTGTCGAACGTGCCGCCGGCGACGATGATGCGAATCACGGACCCACCCGCGGGACGAAGCCGCGAATCGCTTCCTCACCTGCCGGGTCGAGCGGCTTGACGAACGAATACTGCGTCTTGATGTTGGCGTAGCCCAGATGCTCGTAGAAGCGATGCGACTCAGTGCGGAACGCGCTCGACGACAAACGCACGATCGAGCAGCCGTGCCCGCGCGCCCACATTTCGGCCCCGGTCATCAGCAGACGGCCAATCTTCTTCTTGCGATGACGCCGGTCGACCACCAGGCCGCCGATGACCGCGAACGCCCCGGTCTCGATGTACTCCATGACCGCGACATGGACCCATCCAACGACGTCGCCGTCGAGCTCGGCGACGAGAAACTGCTGATCGCCGCGCGCCAGCATCCGCGC